>Ga0157375_10000077_pt1 | contig 100528 bp, 97 predicted proteins | sample M35metaG_FD_115311 | JGI IMG/M metagenome (GOLD analysis project Ga0157375, IMG submission 115311) | Miscanthus rhizosphere microbial communities from Kellogg Biological Station, Michigan, USA - M3-5 metaG | ecosystem: Host-associated > Plants > Roots > Rhizosphere > Soil | place: USA... | reverse complement strand
GGATTGCGGCGGGTGCTGCGGGAACGTCGGGAATCGCGTTGTCTGCGATTTCCGAGGTTTCCGCAGCACATCCGGCTTGACTGTCAACGGAGTATCTCATCCGGCCTTCGGCCACCTTCTCCCACGGGGAGAAGGACGTGCGGCTACACCCTCGCCTTCTTCACTTCGTCGATCACACGCGCGAGCACTTCTTCCGGCGCGCCGAGCTGCTTCTGGCGGTCCTTGCGGAAGCTCCACTCGACCTGGCCGTTGGCGAGGCTCTTCGCGCCGACGGCGATGCGCAGCGGGAAGCCGATCAGGTCGGCGTCCTTGAACTTCACGCCGGGACGTTCGTCGCGGTCGTCGAACAGCACGTCGATGCCCGCCGCGAGCAGCTTCTGATAGATGTCGGTCGCGGCCTGTTGCACGACTTCGTCCTTGCCGAGGGACGTCACCACGACTTCGAACGGCGCGATCGGCATCGGCCAGATGATGCCGTCGTCGTCGTGGCTCTGCTCGATCGCCGAGGCGACGGTGCGTCCGATGCCGAGGCCGTAGCAGCCCATGATCATCGACAGCCGCTCGCCCTTCTCGTCGAGGAACGTGCAGTGCATCGAGTCGGAGTACTTCGTGCCGAGCTTGAAGATGTGGCCGACTTCGATGCCGCGGTAGATCTCGAGCTTCGTCGAGCAGCGCGGGCACGGGTCGCCGGCGAAGACGGTCGTGAAGTCGCCCCACTCCGGCTCGGGGAAATCTCGGCCGACATTCGCGCCGCCGATGTGCGTGTCGCGCTTGTTGCCGCCGACGATCCAGTTCGCGCGACCTTTGAGCGAAACGTCCGCCAGCACGCGCGCGCACTTCGTGCCGACCGGTCCGCAATAGCCGACCGGTCCGCCGGTCGCTTCCTCGAAGCGCGAGTCGGAGAGCATCTCCATCCACGTCGTGCCGAGGTGGTTCTTGATCTTGATCTCGTTGCCTTCGCGGTCGCCGCGGACGAGCACCATCACCGGACCGAAGTCGGTATCGAAGACGAGCGTCTTCACCAGCTCCGACGTCGGCTTGCCGAGGAATCTGCCGACGTCGTCGATCGACTGCGTACCGGGCGTGTGGATCGGCGCCATCTCTTCGATCGTCGGAGCGGGCTCCGGCGCATCGTCGAAAAACTTCGATGTCGCCTTCTCCACGTTCGCGCCGTAGCGGCAATTCGGGCAGCTCACGACGGCGTCTTCGCCCGACTGCGCGAGGACCATGAACTCGTGCGAGGCCGAGCCGCCGATGTTGCCGGTATCGGCTTCGACCGGAACGTGGTCTAACGCACAACGATGAAAGATTCTGCTGTAGGCCTCGCGCATCGTTTCGTACGTCTGGTCGAGCGACTCGCGCGTCGTGTGGAAGGAGTAGGCGTCCTTCATGATGAACTCGCGGCCGCGCATCAGTCCGAAGCGGGGACGCACTTCATCGCGGAACTTCGTCTGGATCTGATAGAGGTTGATCGGGAGCTGGCGATAGGAGTTGATCGCGTCGCGGACCGTGTCGGTGATCACCTCTTCGTGAGTGGGACCGAAGAGGAAGTCGCGATCGTGACGGTCCTTGATCCGCAGCAGCTCTTTCCCGTACTTCTGCCAGCGGCCCGATTCGATCCAGAGCTCGGCCGGCTGGATGGCCGGCATCGACAGCTCGACGGCACCGGCGCGATTCATCTCTTCGCGCACGATGCTCTCCATTTTTTTGATGGAGCGGAGGCCGAGCGGCAGGTAGGTGTAAATGCCGGCGGCGACTTTCCGGATCATGCCGGCGCGCATCATCAGTTTCTGACTGATGACGTCGGCATCGGCGGGAACTTCACGCAAGGTATTGAGGAAATAGTTGTTCCAGCGCATAGAAGATCGCGAATTCTATACTGAGCGGTCATCACATGAACGACGACACCATCCTCAAGTTCGAACGAAATCCCGTGTCGCGGCTCATTTCATGCGCTGCCGTTTTCGGCTCGGCGGCTCTGGTGTTCGTCTATCTCTCGCAAAGCGCGGACGACATCGACGTCCTCTCCTTCGCCGGCCTGATTCTTCTTTTCCTCGGCACGTTCGCCGCGATGCTGCTGCAGTACGGCGATCACATCTATGTCAGCAGCTCCGGCGTGATGTACGAGAACCGTTTTCTCAAATGGTTCGGGCGCGGCGGACGGTGGATGAAATGGGAGGACATCGTCGAGGTGCGCGAGATCCGGCGGAAGGTGCTGGTGCTGCTGTCGCGCGACGGCCGGCGCATGCTCGTCGACGCCATCCTTGGCTACGCGATTGCACGAGCGGAGATTCTCAGGCGCGCTCCGCAGGCCATCGTCTCGGGGACGCTCGCCCGAGATGACGCTTGAACAAACGCGCAGTCCTCATCACATCGGCAGCGGTCTCGATTCTCCTGATCATCGTGTTCGCGGTGGTGCTGTCGCGACAGCGATATCGGCGCCGCCAGGTGTTTCATCGGCCGCCGGCCGCGAAGCCGGTGCCGCCGCCGCCCGGCGTTCCGCCGATCGAGGAGTGGACCGAGCACTTCGCGAAACTGGAGGAAGCGGATCAGTGGTCGGATTTGTCCGACCTGCTCGATGAGATCGCGAAGCACCATCCAGATCTCTACGCGCGAAGCTCCCTCGGCTACCTGCACGCCCGCGCAAAGATCGAGACGAACGATCTCGATGAGGCGAAGGAAAAACTGCAGCCATTCCTCGCGAACGGCAATTCCCATCGCGACCTGGCGCTGTTTCATCTCGCGGAGATCGATGACTCGAGCGCACTACGGCAGCAACTGATCTTCGGCTTCCCGTCGTCGATCCATCGCGATGAGGCGATCGATGACGAGACGGAATTCCTCGCCCATGGCAACGACGTGCATGCGCTGATCGCGTTCGCAGCGAAGCTGTACGCGAGCGCGCCGACCGCCCGCCGCCGCGATCTCGATGCGCACATCGCCGAGATGCAGATCCGCCTCGGCGAGACCGACGCAGGCATCGCCAAGGCGTTCGACCTGCTGCGCGGCGGAACGACAGACGATCCGTCCGACCGCGTCGCGCGTGCGCTCGATCATCCCGATCTCCTCCGCCGGTTGAATGCGGCGCAGCTCACGACGCTCGGCGAGACGATGCAGAACCATCGTCATTTCGATCGCGCCGTGGCGCTGCTGCTGACGGTGCCGAAATCGGATGACGTGACCTTCTCCATCGGCCGCAGCTACTACGGCGACGAGAAGTTCGCCGAGGCGCGCGACTGGTACGTGCGCGGCGCGAATGCGACGCGCGATCCGAAGCAGAAGGTGACGTTCCTCTGGCATGCCGCGCGGGCGGTGCAGCTCATGGGCGACGACGCGGGCGCGGAGCGATTGATGACCGCGGCGATCGCGGTGCCGGTGCGGACCGACGCCACGCTCGCGGCGCTGACGCAGCGGATGCGCACGCGGTTGAAGCAGAAGCGGATCGCCGAGGCGAATGCCGATCTCGCGCTGGCGCGGAAGATCGCACCGAAGGATCGCGACGCACCCGAGGCGTACGCCTTGTACATGGAGAAACCGAAAAAAGCAGACGTGGCGTCCGCGCCTGTCAAGACGTTCGACATCAAGCCCGAGCCCTTTCCAAAGTTTCCGCTGAAGGAAACCGACCGCGGCTCGCAGCTCATGGCGATGGGCCTCTTCGACGAAGCGGTCGACGTCATCCCGAAACGCTGGCCGCTCGCCACGAACGGCGGCGCGCTCACGCAATCGCTGGCCTTCAATCGCGCCGGCGCAGCGCGTCAATCGATCTACGCGGCGGAAGTGCTGGCGAAACGGGTCGGCGAGAAAGCGCTACCGCGCATCGCGCGCGAGCTGCTCTATCCGCGCTACTTCTACGACTTCATCGTCGCGGACTCGAAGACCTTCGGCGCCGATCCGAACCTCGTGCTGGCGATCATGCGCGAGGAGTCGCGTTTCAATCCGCGCGCGAAATCGGAGGCCGCGGCGCGCGGGCTGCTGCAGTTCATCATCACCACCGCGCGCGACATCGGACGCGAGGTCGGCCTCGTCGACATCACGGCCGACGATCTCTACGACCCGCGCATCGTCATCCGCCTCGGGACGAAGTACATCGCCACGCTGTCGGAAGAGCTGGGCGGCAACAAGTACGCGGTCGTCGCCGCATACAACGCGGGACCGAAGCAGGTCGCGCTGTGGCAGCGACTCGCCCCGAAGCCGGGCGACGACTACTTCGTCGGCTCGATCAATTTCGATGAGACGCGCGATTACGTGCGCAAGGTGATGGGGTCGTACAAGCAGTACAACGCGATCTACTGAGAGATCACGCGCTCGTAGAACGCGCGATACATCGGCACGATCTTCCGCTCATCGAAGCGCTCGACCGCGACTTCGCGTCCGCGCTTGCCGAGCCTCCGCTGCAGCTCAGCGTCGGAGAGGATTTCGACCGCGCAATCGGACATCCCCGCGATGTCGCCGACGGAGAAGAGATAGCCGCTCTCGCCATCGACGACGACTTCCGGCATGCCGCCCGTTCTCGTGCCGATGACCGGCACCTCGGACGCCATCGCCTCGAGCGCCGCCATGCCGAACGACTCCGCATCCGACGGCAGCAGGAAGAGATCGGTCGAGCCGACGATCTCCTCGAGATTGGGCACATTTCCAAGGAAAAACACGCGATCGCGCAGGCCGTGGTCGCGGCAGTAGGCCTCCGCTTTCGAGCGATCGGGACCGTCGCCGATCATGATCAGGCGGCTCGCCACCTTCCGCGCGACGCGCTCGAAAATCGCCAGCACGTCCATGATCCGCTTCACCGGACGGAAGTTCGAAACGTGGCAGAGCAGCTTGTCGTCGCCGACGTCGAAGAGGTGAAAGAGGTTCTCGCGATTGTGATGAAAGCGGTCGGGATCGACGAAGTTCGGGATGACTTCGATCGCCTTGTCAGTCGAGAAGTTCACCGCCGTCTCGTCCTTCAGCCATTCCGACACCGCGGTCACGCCGTCCGACGCCTCGATGCCGAACTTCGTGATCGGCAGATAGCTCTCGTCGCGGCCGACGAGCGTGATGTCGGTGCCGTGCAGCGTGGTGATGAACTTCAGCTCGGAGCGCATGATCTGCTTCGCGAGGAAGGCGCTGATGGCGTGCGGAATCGCATAGTGCACGTGCAGCACTTCGAGCTTCTCGTACGCAGCGACCTCGGCCATCTTCGTCGCCAGCGCCAGCGCGTACGGCGGATAGGGATCGAAGAGCGGATACGACGTGACCGTGACCTCGTGAAAGTGCACGCGGTCGTGCATCAGGTTGAGTCGCGACGGAAGCGCGTAGCTGATGAAGTGCACGTCGTCGCCGCCCTTGGCGAGAGCGAGTCCGAGCTCGGTGGCGACGACGCCGGAGCCGCCGAACGTGGGGTAGCAGGTGATGCCGACCTTCAAGGTTCGCGCCCCTCGTACGCTCCGATGATGTCGTCGAGCTTCGGCGGCTGCTTGGTCATGAACGCCTCGCCGTACTCGACGCCGATCAACGCGCCGAAGTGCTTGGCGCGCGCCTCGATCATGCCGAGGAACTTCGGATCGGAGATGAAGATCACCGGGTCCTTCGATTTCTTCGCTTTCGGATCGTGGAACTGCGACTTGAACGCGGCGATCGCCTTCATCTTCGTCTTCCACGCCGCGGTGACGTCGACCACGAACGTCGGATGCAGCACGTAGTTCTGCAGGTAGTACGCGGTGACCTGCGGGCGATGCGCGGGACGCGCGGTCTGCAGCGAGCGCAGGCCGGCGTAGAACGACGCCTCCGTGCACAGCCGCCCGGTGCGGACGTGATCGGGATGACGCTCGTCGGGCCACGGCGCGAAGATGACGCGCGGTGTGTGACGTCGCACGACGTCGATCACCTCGAGCTCTTCATCGCGGCCGGTGCGCAGCCCGCCGTCGCCGAGGTCGAGCTGGTAGCGGAACTCGACGCCGAGGATCTTCGCGGCGCGCTGCGATTCGCGGAAGCGGATCTGCGGCGTGCCGCGCGTACCCATCTCGCCGCGCGTGAGCTCGACGAGGCCGACGCGCAGCCCGTCCTTCACCGACTTGGCGATCGTGCCGCCGCAGGAGAGCTCGATGTCATCGGCGTGCGCGGCGAAGAAAAGTAGATCGACTTGTTCGTTCATATCGCGATGATCCGGCAGACCGCGGCGTCAGGCTCGATCTCGTCGACCATCCGCTCGATCAGCATCTTGTCGTACTGGCAGTAGTAGTGAATCCAGCCGACCACGCGGTCCTGCACGTGGCGGTCGGGGAAGAGCGTGGCGACGAGCTCGCGGACGGCGATCAGGCGCTCGCGATCCTTGCGCGCCAGCCCTTTGATCGCGCGCTCGGTGAGCTTTCCGAAGTGATATTCGATGTGGCCGATGGAGCGATTGATCGCGCGCGCCAGTGCATGCTCGGCGGGGAGGGCGATGTCGCCGATCTGCTCGATGCGGGCGATGAGATCGCGTTTCGCTTCCTCGGAAATTGCGCGGACGCGCGCGACGCCTTCCGGCTCGCGCTCCGCGAGGATGGCGTCGGCGCTCGTGAAGATCTCGCGCGGCTCGAGGGCGTAGCGCTTGAACGCGCGCGTGACCCGCTTCGGCGCGACGAGCGCGTGTCCGCGCAATGCGACGCGCGGCATCGGCACGCCGAGGAGCTCGTGCAACGGCGCGATCTGCGCGTAGTACGCGACCTCGGATGGACCGCCGACGAAGACCGCGGGACGAAAGATGAAGTCCTGCAGCAGCGGACGCGTGAGCGCGGAGGTCGAGATCGTCGTCGGATCGCCGATGTCGAACGGCGGCGCGAGCAGCTCGCGGTTGCCGTGCTCGTCGATGCGGAAGAAGAGCGTGTACGGATCGCCGTCGCGCGGCACAACCTGCGGGAGATAGCCAGCGCGGGCGAGTGCCGAGGATCGCGCGGCGAGCGCGCTCTGCACTTCGTCGGCGCGCATCGCGATCTGATTGAAGAGAGGAGCGCCGGCGCGGCGGAGCTCGGGGAGCAGCGCGTCGACGAGGACGATCGGCTGGTCGAACGTCGCGGCGATCAGTTCCGCGAATGAATCGCGAAACGTGATCCCTTCGCGCAGCCACGCCGGACGCGGGATGTCGAGCAGCGCGAGCAGCTCGGCGATCAGCGGCTCGGGCACCGGCTGCGGGCCGACCATCTGTTTCGATTCGATGCCGCGGCTGACGGCGAAATGCGCGAGGTCGAGCTGGCGATTGGCGACGGGGATGGAGATCGTCGCCGCCTCGTCGAAGTCGTGATCCTCGGTGGCGAGCCAGAAGAAAACGGTGGCGCGCTTTCCTTCCGCTTCGAAGCGCCGCTTCAGTTTCAGCAGCGACGCGATCTTCGCCAGCGTGTAGAGCGGCCCGCCGGCGAAGCCGACCTGCTGGCCGGCGATGAGGGCGATCGATTCGCCGCGCGCCCAACGTTCGACGTCGTCGCGCACGAACATGCCCCAGCGTTTGTTGGATTCGATGAGGGCGTTGTGTAGGTCAGGCGCCCCCGCCTGACCGGGGACAGGCGAGGGCGCCTGTCCTACACGCTTCAAAAACGTCTCGTTGCCGTTCATCCAGTCGAGGACGAAGCGGTTCATCCCCGGGTAATCGGCGAGCGAGAGCTCGATACACGCGGGCTCGGTTGCCGCGGTCATCGCGCCTTGCTCCCGACGAGGATGAGGCGCGGCGAGGAATCAGTGAACGCGCTGCCGTCGAAGTCGCCGAAGGCGGCGCGGATGTCGAGCTGGCACCCGGAGAACATCATCGAAATCTCGGCCAGATCGTACCCGCGAACGCGCTCCAGGTAACGCTTTTGACCGATCGTTATCCGTTTGTTGAAGGAGCGGTCATTCGGGTCGAACCAGCGCTCGAGCTGCACGTCGCCCATCGGCGTGGCCAGCGTCTCGCGCTCCACGAGCTTCTGCAGCTCGCGATGCACGTTGAGGTAGTCGAAGAGGAACGGCGCGCCCGGCTCCAGCACGCGCGCCATCTCGCTCACCACCCTGCGGTTCTCCTCTTCCGTCGAGAAGTAGCCGAAACTGGTAAAGAAGTTGACCAACCCGCTGAAGCTCGCATTGCAGAACGGCAGCTGACGCATGTCGGCGCGCGCCACCGGCATCGGCCCATAGTCGGTGCTGCCGGTGCGGAGCAGGACGTAGGAGAGGTCGCAACCGACGGCGTGATAGCCGGACGTCTGCAGCTCCTGCATGTGCCGTCCGATGCCGCAGGCGAGATCGAGAATCGCGCCGCGGATCGGGCCGAACTGGCGGACGAAGAACGCGACCTGCTGCCGCGCCTCGTGCTCATCGCGATGCGCGTAGAGCTCGAGGTACTCCTCGCCGAACCATTCCTGGTACCAGGCCATCAGAGCCGGGCCAGGCGGTCGCTGATCGTCTGCTCGCTCTCCCTCGCGGCCTGCAGCGCCGCTTCGAGCGACGCGATCACGCGGCGCGTCGAGGTCAGCAGCTTCTCCAGCTCCTCGCGATCGTGAGACTCGTCGTGAATGCCGGTGGTGGCGAACGGATTGTCGACGACCGACGGCTCGAGCTCCGGCTCCGGCTCGGCGACGGCAACCGCCGACGCGAACGGATCGATGCTCATCGCCTCCGCCTCGACCTCTTCGACTTCCACCGGCGCGTAACTGCCGAACGGATCCTCTTCCAGCGCCTCCACCGCGACCGGAATCGGCTCGGGCTCCGGCTCGGGCGCTCGCGGCGCGGCGGGCGGCTCCTGGCGCATCGACAGCTTCGGCGTGCCGGCCGAGCCCTGCGTCACGCCGGAGCGCTGGCTCATGTCGGGCGCGCCGAGCTGCGGCTGATCGTAGAGCGTCGTGTCGACGTTCTTCTTCAGGTTCTCGAGGATCACGCCGATCGCCGCGCGCAACGTCGCGGTCACGCCGACTCCCTGGATCGCCGCCGCCTCGACCGTCGGATGGTGACCCGGCTGAAGGTAGGCGTTCATGTCCTCGACCGTGTCTACATTCGGGAGATCGCGCTTGTTGTACTGAAACACCAGCGCGATCTTGTCGGGATCGATGCGGTTGATGCGGAGGTTCGTCTTCAGGTTCTCCAGGCTCTCGAGATTCGACTCGTGCATCGACGACTGCGAATCGGCGACGAACACCACGCCATCCGCGCCGCGCAGCACGAGCTTGCGGGTCGCGTCGTAGAAGACCTGGCCGGGGACGGTGTAGAGCTGCACGCGGACCTTCTGGCCGCCGATCGTGCCGAGCTCCATCGGCATGAAGTCGAAGAAGAGCGTGCGGTCCGTCTCCGTCGACATCGAGATCATCTTTCCCTTGTTCTCGAGCTTGGGGTTGCCGTAGATCTTCTCGAGGTTCGTGGTCTTCCCGCACAGACCCGGGCCGTAATAAACGAGCTTGACCGTGATCTCGTTGATGGCCTTGTTGATCAGAACCATTGGGCGTTTCCTCCGGACCGCGGGAAAAGCTTAGCACCGCCTCGGACAGCGGACAGCAGACAGCGGACAGCAAAGTCGCGGTGTTCTGCTGTCCGCCCGTCTGCTGTCCGCTGTCTGAACCTACAATACCCACGATGTCGCTGGCGACAGGCAGCCGGATCGGTCCTTACGAGATCGTGGAGCTCCTCGGCGAAGGCGGGATGGGGCAGGTGTATCGCGCCCGTGACCCGCGCCTGGGACGCGACATCGCCGTCAAAATTCTGACCGCCGAATCGCGGCACAACGAAGAGGCGATCGCGCGCTTCGAGCGCGAGGCACGGGCGGTTGCTTCGCTCTCTCATCCGAACATCCTTGCCATTCACGACTTCGGGAGCGACGAGGGCATCTTCTTCGTAGTTACGGAGCTGCTGCAGGGACGGACGCTTCGCGACGCGATGCAGACGCCGATGTCGTGGCGCAAGGCGATCGAGATCGGCGCGGAGATCGCCGAAGGCCTCTCCGCCGCGCATTCGAAATCGGTCGTCCATCGCGACCTCAAGCCGGAGAACATCTTCCTCACCGCCGAGGGGCACGTGAAGATCCTCGACTTCGGCCTGGCGCAGACCGATCCGATCCTCTCGCAGCAGGAAGAGACGTCGATCCCGACGACGAAATGGTTCCAGACCGATCCCGGCGCGATCATCGGCACGCTCGGCTACATGTCGCCCGAACAACTGCGCGGCGAGCTGGTCGACGTCACGGCCGACATCTTCTCCCTCGGCTGCGTGATGTACGAGATGGTCACGACCAGGCGCCCGTTCCAGCGCAACTCCGGCGCGGCGACGATCGCCGCGGTGCTGCACGACGACATCTCGCATTCCGATCTTTCCGCCGCCGTGCCGTCGGAAGTGCAGCGCGTGATCGAGGGATGCGTGGAGAAGCGGGCGTCCGCGCGCTTTCAGTCGGCGCGCGATCTCGCGCTCACGCTGCGCGCGATCGGCAGCGGCACGCTCACCGGCCTCGCGGACGTGGTGCCGAAACGAAAGACGAAATCGAAAATCATCGATTCGATCGCCGTCCTGCCGCTGCAGAACGCGACCGGCGACGCCGACGCCGACTACCTCAGCGACGGCATCACCGAGGGGATCATCAACAAGCTGTCGACGATCCCGAAGCTGAAGGTGATGGCGCGCAGCACGGTCTTCCGCTATCGCAATCGCGACGCCGACGCGCAGGCGATCGGCCGCGAGCTGCGCGTCCGCGCCGTGCTCACCGGCCGCGTGCAGCACGTGCGCGACCGGCTGCTGATCAACGTCGAGCTGGTCGACGCGGTCGACGGCTCACATCTCTGGGGCGAGTCGTACAACCAGGAGCTCGCCGACCTGCTCGAGCTGCAGGCGAGGATGTCGAGCGAGATCGCGGAGAAGCTGCGCGTCCGCCTCACCGGCGCGGAGAAGAAGAAGCTTCGCAAGAAGACGACGGAAAACAGCGAGGCGTATCAGCTCTACCTCAAGGGGCGCTATCACTGGAACAAGCGCACCGAGGAGAGTCTCCGGAAAGGGATCTCGTTCTTCCGCGATGCGATCGACGGCGATCCGTCATTCGCCAGCGCGTACGCCGGCCTCGCTGACAGTTTCATCACGCTGGCCACGAATGTCCCGCTCCCGCCGAAGGAAGCGATGCCGAAGGCGAAGGCCGCGGCGATGCGTGCGATCGAGATCGACGACGGCCTGGCGCAGGCGTGGGCGTCGCTCGCCGCGATCCGCTGGTGGTACGAGTGGGACTGGTCGGGCGCGGAAGAGGCGTACAAGCGAGCGATCGAGCTGAATCCGAACTACGCGAACGCGCACGAGGGCTACTCGATGCTCCTCTCCGCGCGCAGCCGCTTCGACGAAGCGGTGGTGCAGATCACGAAGGCGAACGACCTCGACCCGCTGTCCCTGATCATCGCGGTGCACGCGGGGTGGCCGCATTACTTTGCTCGCGATTACGAGTCCGCAACGCGCCGCTTCCGCAAAGCGCTCGAGCTCGACGAGAACTTCATCCCCGCGCACGGCTGGCTCGGCATGTCGCTCGGCCAGCAGGGTCGTCACGCCGAGGCGATCGACACGTTCCATCGCGCGCTCGAAGTCGAGCGGACGCCGATTCTCCTGGCGATGATCGGCCACGCGTACGCCATCGCCGGTGAACGGACGAAGGCGATCGATGCTCTCGACGCATTGCGCGAGGAGGCCAAGTCGCGCTACGTCTCGCCGTACGACCTCGCCGTGATCCACGCCGGCCTCGGCAACAACGCCGAGGCGATGAGGACGCTCCGGGTGGCGTTCGATGACCGGTCGGCGTGGATGGTGTTCATCCGCGTCGATCCGCGGCTCGATCCGTTGCGGGATTTGCCCGAATTTCGGGAGCTGGCGACGCGGGTGGGCTGAGGAGCGCGGGCGTCTCGCCCGCACTCGGCGGCCGTCCTCGGCCGTCGAGCGAGACGCTCAACGGCTGCGGACGAGACGTCCGCGCTCCACTACAATTACCCCATGTCCCGTAAGCACCTTTTCGCACGCGTCTGTGAAGAACAAATCATCGGTGTGGTCCGCGAAGACGACGCCCTGCTCGCCGAGCATGTCGCGGTCGCCTACGCGCACAACGGCATCAACATCGTCGAGGTCACGCTCACTACGCCTGACGCGTTCGATCTGATCGCGCGGCTGGCCAAACGCTTCGGTGAGCAGATCGTGATCGCGGCCGGCACCGTGCGCAGCTCGACCGACGCCGCCACCGCGCGGCGCGCCGGTGCGCAGGTGATCGTCTCGCCGCACACCAACGCGCAGGTGATCGAGTACGCGAACGAGAACGACATGCTCTGCGTCGCCGGCGCCGCGAGTCCGACGGAGATCATCACCGCCTGGGAAGCGGGCTGCGACATCGTGAAGGTCTACCCGGCGCAATACCTCGGCGGTCCCGATTTCATCCGCACGATCCGCGGTCCGATTCGCGACGTCCCGATGCTCGCCGGCGGCCCCGTGCCGCTCGACATGATCGAGCCCTACCTCGACGCCGGCTGCGTCGCCGTCAACCTCGGCCCCTCGCTCGCCGTCCCCGACCTCGTGCGCAGCGGAGACTGGGACGAGATCGGCCGCCGCGCGATCCTGGCCACGTCGATCGTGCAGTCGCGGCGCGAAACGGCGGAAGAGACGACGTACGTCCACTGATGCTCACGGCGCTCCTCGCACTGTTCCTCGCCAACCCCTTCCCCTCCGCGAGCAAGACCTCGTGGATGCGGCCCGAGTCGTTCCATCTCGAGATCGGCCTCTCGCGCGCCGAGACTTTGAAGCGCCTCGCCGAAGGGGGATGGAAGACGAAGGAAGGGAAGGACAAGACGGAGCTCGTCGTCGATTACAACGACGCCGACTCCATCACCCTGAAGTTCCGCAAGAATCGCCTGCAGGCGCTGCGCTTCGAGCACTTCGCCTTCCTGCAGGACGCGCGCACGGCGTTCGATGAGGAAAAGGCGTACCTGCGCGACGCATTTGGCGCGCCGAAGAAGATGAAGACGAAGTCGATCGTCGTCTACGACCGCATGCTGCCGAACGTGATGGTCGTTCTCTCCGCCGATCCGAAATCGGAGAACGGGAAGAAGGGGCTGGGGTTGCTGGTGGTGCGTTACTTCGATCCGCTGTAGACCGCGGCGGTGGTCTCTTCCACCTTCTTCGCGGTCCACTTCTGCGCCTTCCCCTCGTGAACGTAAATCCCTTCGCCGAGGGTGCCGACGTAGATGCGATCGCGATTGAAGGCATCGGGAGCGACCGACGTCACCTCGGCGCTGCGCGACGGCATGTCGACCGACAGCCAGTCGCTCTGCGCGGGATCGCCGACGAGCAGTTGATGCTGCTGACGCGAGGCGAGGAACAGGCGGTCATTTCCGGCATAGACCGAGGCGTACTGCGCGTCGGGCGCTTCGACTTCCGTCCAGCGTTTCTCTTCGTCGAGCTGGCCCGCCTTCACGCCCTGCGCGCCGGCGATGAAGATCACCTGCGACCCGGCGACGGTGCGCAACGCGAGCGTGCGGCCGCGAGTCGGCGCGCCGCCGATGTGCGTCCAGCGCTCGCCGTCGAACACCGCGAGGCCGCTGCTGGTCAGCGCGTAGAGAGCGCGGCGCTCGCCGAGGTGACCGACCGCGAGGTCGACGGTGCGCAGGTCTTCACCCGCGAGGCGATACCAGCTCTTCCCCGCATCGCGCGTCGTGAACACGCCCTCGTGGGTCGCGGCGAATGAGCGCGTGCGATTGAAGCGGACGATCTTCTCGACGCGGATCGGGAAATTCGACGGCGCGCTCTGCGTCCAATCCTTACCGTCGTTGCTCCAGAAAAATCCTTTGTCGGTGCCGGCGATGAATCGCCCTTCAGCATCCGTCTCCTCGCTGATCACGAGCGACAGCACCTCGGGGAGCTTCGTCGTGCTCAGCTTCGACCACGACTTGCCCGCGTCATTCGAAACGTAGATGCCGGACGCCGCACCGCCGAACGCAACCGCCGCGTACGCGCGATCGCGGATCGTCGGATCGGCGACCACCGTCGTGACGCGCACGTTGCGCAGACCGTCCGACGCGCGGACGAACGTCTTCGCGCGATCCTCGGAAACGTAGATGCCGTCGCCTTCGACGCCGAGGACGATGCGATTCGGACGCTGCGACGAGAGGGCGATCGAGTTGACGACCAGCTGCTCGTCCGACACGAGGTACCAGCTCTTGCCGTGATCGTCGGTGCGATAGAGACCAGCGACCGAGCCGGCGTAGAGCGAATCGCGATCGCACGGATCGATCTCGATGTCGTGGATGCGGCGATTGTCGAAGCCGTTGCGGTAGCGCAGCCAGTTGTCGCCGCGATCGGCGGTGTTGTAGACCCAGCCGCACGTCGAGACCCAGATGCTGTCGGGATCGTCCGGCTCCACCGTGATGGCGAACATGTCGGTGTCGAGCACCATCCCGTTGTTGATCAGCTTCCACGTCTTGCCGCCGTCCTCGGTGCGCCATCCCTGGCGCCACGTGCCGACGTAGATGCGGTCGCGCGTGCGCGGGTCGATGGCCAGCGACTCGACGTTGATCTGACTGGAGATCTTCGTCCACGACTCGCCGCCGTTCGTGCTGCGATAGACGCCCGACAGTCCGCCCGCGAGGATGAAGTCGGCGTCGCGCGGATCGATCGCGATCGCACGGACGGAGAAGTCTTCGAGACCGGCATCGCGACGGAGCCAGGTGCGGCCGCCGTCATCCGAGCGCGCGATCACGCCGCCGTCCCACAGACCCCAGCAGGCGGCCCAGAGGCTTCCCCGCCGATCAATGAGCAGGTTGTCGACGACATAGCCCGGAAACGGGACGCCGACGCGCGGATTGGTCCAGGTGCGGGCGCCGTCTTCGGAGACGTAGATCTCGCCCCCGCTCGTGCCGACAAAGTAACGATCTGGATTCGCCGGATCGACGATCAACGCCCGGACATCCGCACCGAACAACCCACCCCTCCGCCACTGCGCCGCGGCCGGAAGCGCCAAAAGGATCACGAGGAGAATCAACGATTTACGCATGCACATCCGATGGACATGTATTTACCACAGTCCGCTCAAGCAAACGCGGGGCCGTCGTACGTTATGCTTTCGCCGATGGCCACCCTCCGCACGTGCGTTTTCCCCTGTGCCGGCTTCGGCACACGCTTCTTTCCGGCGACGAAAGTGATCCCGAAAGAGATGCTCCCGCTCGTCGACAAGCCGATCCTGCAATACGGGATCGAGGAGGCGCGCGACTCGGGGCTGGACAAGCTGATCATCGTCACGTCGAAGGGGAAGGAGACGATCCTCGATCACTTCGACCGCACGGCGGAGCTGGAGCGCTCGCTCAACGAGCGCGGGAAGTTCGACCTCCTCGCCGAGGTCGACACGGTCAGCCGGATGGTCGACCTGATCTCCGTGCGGCAGAAGGAAGCGCTCGGCCTCGGGCACGCCGTGCTCACGGCGCGCGACGCGGTCGGCAACGAGCCGTTCGCGGTCGTGCTGCCGGACGACGTCATCCTCGCCGAGGAGCCGTGTCTGAAGCAGATGCGCCGCGTGTTCGAGGAAACGGGACGGCCGGTGGTGGCGCTGATGGAAGTGCCGCCGGACGAAACGTCGCGCTACGGCATCGTCGCCGGCGAGATGACGGGCAACCGCCGCTTCCGCGTCACCGACATGGTGGAGAAACCGAAGTCGAACGCGCCGTCGCGTTACGCGATCATCGGCCGCTACATCCTGCCGCCGTCGGTCTTCGCACATCTGGAGAAGACGCCGCGCGGCGCGGGAGGCGAGATTCAGCTGACCGATGCGCTGCGCAAGCTCGTCGCGGACGGCGATTTCTACGGCTACGTTTTCGAAGGCCGCCGCTACGACGCGGGCGAGAAGCTCGGCTACCTGAAGGCCACCGTCGATTACGCGCTGCGGCACCCCGCGCTGGCCGCGGAGTTCCGCGCGTATCTCGAATCACGAGTCGCCGAGCCGGTCGCGAAGCCGTGAAGCGGCTCGAGATCCTCGAACAGCCGGATGACGTCCGCGCGCTCGTCGGCGAATGCGAGCTGACCGGCAAGCAGACCTTTTTCGAGCGCGACGGACGACCGGTCGCTGCCCTCATTTCGTATGACGAGTACATGGCGCTGCGCGAGACGATCGACATCGTCAACGATTCCGATCTGCGCGAGGAGATCGCACGCGGCGAGAAACCGCAGGAGCTGCTGCTGACGGAGGATCTGTTCGGGCAACGGCTGGAAAACGATCGCCTGCGCCTCACCGAATCGGTCGAGCGGACGTGGAACGCACTCGCCGATCACGAGCGCGAGGCGACGCGCGCGGCGCTGGCGCTGCTCGATGAAGATCCGATCGCCGGAGCGCCGCTGTTCGATCCGCTGCGCGGCGTCTGGAGCCATCGCATCGGCCATCTCCGCATCGTCTACAAGATCATGCCGGAGGCGCGCTTCGTCCTGATCCTGGCCATCGCGCGGGTGGCGGCATGAAGGAACGCTTCATCCTCGCATCCGCATCACCGCGGCGGCGCGAGCTGCTGGCGTCGATCGGACTCGACTTCGAGGTCGTGCCGAGTCACATCCCCGAGGTGCGCGGCGAGGGCGAAGCACCGGAGGAGTACGTGGCGCGGCTCTCGCGCGAAAAGGCGGCCGCGATCGCGCGCCAGCATCACGACCGCTGGATCATCGCCGCCGACACGACCGTCCTCCTCGGCGACGAGCTGCTGGAGAAGCCGGTCGACGCGGACGACGCGAAACGGATGCTGGCCACGATCGCCGGACGAACGCACATCGTCTACACCGGCGTGACCGTGATGAACGCGTCGACCGAGCATCACGACACGCGCGTCGCGGAGTCGGAAGTGCGGATGCTCCCGCTCGACGCCGGCGAGATCGCCTGGTACGTCACGACGGGCGAGCCGATGGACAAGGCCGGCGCGTACGCCGTGCAGGGGATCGGAGCGATGTTCATCGACTCCATTCACGGCAGTTATACGAATGTGGTCGGCTTGCCCCTTGCTTTGCTTTTTCAAATGCTTCGGCGCGCCGGGATTGACCCGCTGCGCCTCTCGCCGATCTAATCGCTTCGCCATGACCGACGTTGACGAGTTGGAGAAATGGATGGCCGGCGTCGAGGATGAGCACATCGAGTTCAAGGAAGCAACGCAATCGTTTTCGTTTGAAAAGATCGTGGATTATTGCGTTGCGATCGCGAACGAAGGCGGCGGGAAGTTGGTGCTCGGAGTGAGCGACGCACAACCTCGGCGAGTTGTCGGCAGCAAAGCGTTCGCCGACGTCGGAAATACAAAGACGCGGTTGTTTGACAAACTCCGATGCCGCGTCAACATCGAAGAGATCTGGCATCCCGACGGTCGGGTTGTCGTATTCCGCATTCCAGGACGACCGGCAGGACTTCCGTGGCACAACGATGGGCGGTACCTGATGCGAGCGGGCGAGAGTCTCGTGCCGATGTCGACGGATCAGATCAAAGCCATTCTCGATGAATCGAATGCTGACTTTTCAGCCGATCCAGCGCCTGGCGCCACGGTGAACGATCTCTCGCCCGAAGCCATCGATCGATTCCTGGCAGCTTGGATTCGGAAGAGTGCAAATGACTCGCTTGCCCGGCTCGACACCATGCAGCTGTTGTCTGATGCAGGTCTTCTCCATGAGCAGCAGGTGACGTATGCGGCGCTGATTCTGCTCGGCAAGCCCGAATCGGTTTCCCGGTTTCTTCCTCATGCGGAAGTCGTTTTTGAATGGCGCGACTCGGAGGAACGGATCGAGTTCCAGGATCGACGTGAATACCGCACGGGCCTCTTCCTCTTCCTCGACGAACTCTGGTCGGTCGTGAATATCCGTAACACGCGTCAACAGTTTCGGGAGGGTCTCTTCGCTCGCGACATTCCGACGTTCAACGAAGACGCGATTCGGGAGGGAATCCTCAACGCGGTCGCGCACCGGGACTACCGCGCGCAGACATCGGTCTTCGTGCGTCAATCCCCGGCTGTCATCGAGATCGAAAGCCCCGGAGGATTTCCGCCGGGCGTCACTCTGGACAACATTCTTTTCAGACAGGTCCCGCGCAATCGTCGGCTGTCCGAAACTCTGGCCAAGGTCGGTCTCGTCGAACGGTCAGGACAGGGAGTCGACCGGATGTTCGAGACGTCGATTCGCGAAGGAAAGGAGCCGCCCGATTTCAGCGGAAGCGATCCGCATCGCGTATCGGTCGTTCTGCGAGGAACCGTGCAGGATCCCAGCTTTTTGCGTTTCCTCGAAAAAGTGGCCGATACCGGCAGGTACTCTTTCGCCACGGCGGACCTCGTTCTGCTCGATCTCCTGAAAAAGGGGAAGCCGGCGCCGATGGCATTTCGCTCGCGCCTGCAACCACTCGAAGAGCACGGCGTGATCGAGCGCGTCGGTCGCGGGCGCGGCACGAAGTACATCCTGTCGAAGACTTTTTACGAGTTCGTCGGGACTCCTGCCGCTTATACCCGCAGCCGCGGTCTCGATCGGCAGACGAACAAGGAACTTCTGGCCCAGCACCTGCGTGCCCGGGCTGGAAAGGGGAGCTCATTTGCTGAGCTCTCCCAAGTCCTGCCGACCCTTACCAGACAACAGATGAAGTCACTTCTCCGGCAATTGAAAGAAGAGGGACGAGTGCATGTCGCAGGGGTAACACGTGCCGCGGTCTGGTACGCGTCCGACAACGAGATGGTGAAAAACGACCGGCGCTGACGTCCGGTAAAGACGCGTAAAAGTGTCTTAACGATCCAATGGCGTCTGCTCGCAGATGGCGAAGTATCGAATATTCAATGAGTTACGAGTTTTAGACTAAAACAACTAAAACCAATTGCAATCCAATCGGAGTACCAATGTCTTCCGCAGCCAAAGTCGGCGCCTTCATGCTTCTCATCCTCGGCATCCTCGGGTACTTCGTCCTCAAGATCGAGGACATCCGCGTCGATCGCGGCGCCGGGACGAAGACCGTGCGCGCCGTCTTCGACTCCGTCGCCGGTCTGGACAAGAAATCCGCGGTCCGCGTGGCCGGCGTGCGCGTCGGAAAGGTCAAGGACATCCACCTCCGTCCCGACGGCAGGGCGGAAGTGACGATGGAGCTCGATCGCGACGTGCAGCTGCATCAGAACGCGAAGGCGCAGGTCGCGAATCTCGGGCTCCTCGGCGAGAAGTACGTCGAGCTCGAGCCGGGCTCGCCGAACCTCCCGGTCATTCCGGAAGGACAGACGGTCGTGCTGAACGGGTCGCAACCGGCGTCGATCGACGACGTCACGAACCAGGTCGCCGCCATCGCCACCGACGTGAAGGCGATCACCGAATCGCTGCGCGGCGTGATGGCCGGACCGCAGGGCCAGCAGCGCCTCGTCGACATCGTCGACAACGTCCGCGAGATCACGGCGCAGGTGCGCCAGCTGATCGCCATGAACCGGACGAACGTCGACGCCACGCTGGCCAACGCGCGCGACATCACCGCGCAGCTGAAGAACGACATCCCGCGCCTCGCGGATTCGATCGAGAAAGCGGCGAATCAGCTCAACGGCACGGTCGGCGAGAACCGCGCCGACGTCCACCAGGTGGTCGAGAACCTGCGCGACCTTTCGAAAGAGCTTCGCACCACGACCGACAACCTCAACTCGATCAGCGGCCAGGTGAAGTCGGGCGAGGGGACGGTCGGAAAGCTGATCTACAGCAACGAGACGCACGACAAGCTGACCGCGGCGCTTGAGTCGGTGGAGAGCGGCGTGAACGAGCTGAAGACCACGCTCGGCCGCGCCAACCGCATCGGCCTCGACGTCGGCATGAAGGCCGATTACTACGCCGGCTTGAAGCAGGCCGACGACGCGTCGTCGGCGCTGGACGCGGGCAACGGACGCTCCGCCGTGACGCTGCGCCTGATCCCGAATCCGGAGCGCAACCGCTTCTACAACATCGAGCTGGTCGACGATCCGCGCGGCCGCCGGCGCGACAAAGTGTTCGAGGAGACGGTGACCGATCCGTCGACCGGACAGTCGAAGACGACGATCACGAAGGAGACGAAGTTCGACCGCGACTTCCTCATTTCCGCGCAGGCGGGATGGACGCTGAATCCGATGTCGGTCCGCCTCGGCCTCTTCGATTCGACCGGCGGCGCGGGCGTCGACTACCACTACAACCCGCGCATCACGATCACCGGCGAAGCATTCGACTTCGGCAAGCGCCGCGACCCGAATCCGCACCTGCGCCTCTACGGCGAGTACATCGTGCGGAAGGAGAAGCCGCGCACGCCGATGATCTTCGTCAGCAGCGGCGTCGACAACGTCTTCAACGACACCGCGTTCATCTTCGGCGGCGGCATCCGCTGGCGGGACGACGATCTGAAGTACCTGTTGTCGAGCATCCCGGTCGGCAAATGAACGACGTCGTTCGCGTAGTGCTGCTGTTCGGCGGCCGCAGCCCCGAGCACGACGTCTCCATCCTCTCCGCGCGCTCCGTCGCCAACGCGGCGCCGAAGCCGCGCATCGAGATGATCCCGGTCTGCATCGGCAAGGACGGCCGCTTCATCGCGACGGAACGGAGCGCACGCATTCTCGACGGCTCGGAATCGAGCGCGAGCGGCGACAGCGATTTCTCCTTCGAGCAATGGGTGCGCACGAGCGAGATCGACATCATCTTTCCGCTGATCCACGGCATCGGTGGTGAAGACGGCGCGCTGCAGGGCTACCTCGAGATGCTGCAGCTTCCGTACATCGGCAGCGGCGTCGCGGCGTCGGCGGTGGCGATGGACAAGGCGCACATGAAGTTCGCGTTCGCCGCGGCGAAGCTGCCGATGGTGGAGTGGGTGCAGGTGCTGGAGAGCGACTGGCAGAACGAGCGCGAGCGCGTTCTGCGCGCGGTCGGCAACGCGCTCCGCCTTCCGTATTTCGTCAAGCCGGCGAACAGCGGTTCGTCGATCGGCGTGACGAAGGTGAAGGACGACGCGGCGCTCGCCGCCGCGATCGAGAGTGCGTTCCGCTTCGATGAGAAGGTCCTCGTGGAGCGCGGCATCGATGCCCGCGAGATCGAGGTCTCGGTCCTCGGCAACGACGATCCGCAGGCCAGCGTCGCAGGTGAGATCGTCACCGGCCGCGAGTTCTACGACTACACCGACAAGTACATCGAAGACCGCTCGTCGCTGGTCATCCCGGCGAAGCTGCCGAAGGAAAAAGCGGAGGACGTGCGGCGGCTCGCCATCACCGCGTTCCGCGCCGTCGGCGCGCGCGGCTTCTCCCGCGTCGACTTCTTCCTCGAGCGCGGCACGAACAAGTTGTTCGTGAACGAGATCAACACCATCCCCGGCTTCACCAACATCTCGATGTATCCGAAGTTGTGGGAGGCAACGGAGCTGAAGTACCCGCGCCTGATCGAGAAGCTGATCGACCTCGGGCTGGAGCGCGCGAAGTCGCGGGCGGAGCGCGGCGAGACGATGATGGCGTTCTTCGGCGAGGTGAAGGCACTGACGTGATCTGGCCGCTGCGCATCATGACCGCGCGGCTCCGTCCCGTGAACGCGCAGTCGGTCACGCGGACGCTGATCGTCGTCGCCGTCTTCGGCGCATTTCTCTACGGCGACTTCGCGCTCTTCCAACGCCTCTTCCGGGCCACCGCGCAACTGCAGGAGATGACGCCGATCCTCGCGCTCGGCCTGTTGAAGAACCTCCTCGCGCTGGTCTTTCTCGTCGGGACGGTCGTCCTCTTTTCCTCGTCGATGACCGTGGCCATCGGATCGTTCTTCACCGATCTCGACCTCGACACCTACCACGCGGCGCCGCGCGGGCGGACGCGCATCGCCATCGCCCGCTGGGCCAAGACGCTCGTGCAGGCGGCGACGATCGTCTTCGCCTTTCTCATCCCGATGATCGTCGCCTTCGCGCGGCAGTACGGCGCGCCGTTGTCGTTCTACCCACTGATCGTCGCCAATCTCGCGCTGCTGCTGTCGATCCCGGTGAGTCTCGCGTCGATCGTCATCGTGCTGCTGGTGCGTTGGTTCCCCGTGCGGCGCGTGCATCAGATCGTGGCCACGATCGCGATCCTCGTGCTCGCGGTCGCTGTGATCGGGTTCCGCATGTCGCGGCCGGAGCGCTTCTTTTCGAATGTGACGACTGATGACGTCGTCCGTGTGCTGCGGCAGATCGAATTGCCGTCGATGGAGATCTATCCGGGGACGGCATTGGCGCAACTCATGGTCGATCGACAGGCGAGGGCGCCTGTCGTACACATCGGCATCGAGGCGCTCGCGCTGTTCGTCATCTTCGTGCTCATCGCCAATCGCTCCTACTTCGTGGCGTTCGTCCGGGCGCGCGAGACGATGGCGCCACAGGCGATCGGATCGGCCGCCGCAACTCGCCTCACCGACCGTCTGCTCATGCGCTTCGATGCGCCGGTTCGGGCGATGATCGCGAAAGAAGTGCGCACGGTGACGCGAGACGTCGCGCAGTGGTCGCAGGTGTTCCTGATGGCCGCGCTGATGTTCATCTACCTCTACAACGTCCGCATGCTGCCGCTGGGCGGCGACGCGCGCGCCACGATCGTCGCCTACGCCAACCTCGGCATGGCGGGCTTCGTCATCTCCGCGATCTGCATGCGCTTCGCGTATCCGTCGGTATCGGCCGAGGGGAAGGCGTTCTGGTTGGTGCAGACGGCGCCGATCTCGTACCGGCACTTCCTGCGGGTGAAGGTCTTCGTCTACTCGGCGCCGCTCACGCTGCTCGCGCTCCTGCTCACGGCTGTCGCGAACGTGATGCTCGACGCGACCGCCGTCGTCTGGACCTTCACGATGATCGGCGCGTCGCTGCTGGCGGTCACGCTGGTCAGTCTCGGCGTGGCGATGGGAGCGTTCGCGCCCGATTTCGCGGCGGAGAATCCGCTGCAGGTCGGGCTCTCGCTCGGCGGCTTCGCGTACATGGCCGTCTCGCTGCTCTACGTCGGCTCGATCATGCTGCTGATGGCGCGTCCGATCATGCGCTACTTCCTCTGGCGCGTGCTCGGCGCGGAAAGCGAGATCGCGGTTGTGCTTCCCGTCGTGATCGGGGTCACTGCGTCGATCGCGCTCGCGGTGTTTCCTTTGCTCGCCGCAGAAAAACGACTCGCCGGACGGAGCGGATAGGCTCTGTTAGAATCGATGCGATTCGACATCAGCGGAACAAGGAGATGGAATGAGCGAGATTCCTCCGCCCACGGTTCCACCAGCAATGCCCCCGCCCCCGGGAGGCGGTTCTTACACTCCCCCGCCACCACCCCCGCCGGGCGGTCCCGCACCTCAGAGCTCCGATCGCGGCATCATGATCTTTCTGTCGTACTTCGGACTCTTCGCCCTCATCCCGCTCCTCACGAAGAAAGATGATCCCGACATTCAGTGGCACGCGAAGAACGGCTTCGCGCTCGCCGTCGCCTGGGTCGTCGCCCTCATCGTGCTCTGGATCGTCGCCATGGCCCTGCCGAGCGTCATCAGCCTGGCGATGATGGGCGTCCGCTGCCTGATCTGGCTCGGATTTCTCATCGTCGACGTGATGGCGATGGTGAAGGCATTCGGCGGCGAGCGGATGCGCATCCCCGTCATCACCGACTTCGCGGAAAAGATGTAGGAGAAGAAAACCATGCCGATGGAAAACACACCTGGCGGGACATACACCCCTCCGCCTCCCCCTCCCAACGGCGGCGGCGCACCTCCGCCGGCAGGCGGCGATCTGGTCTACCCGACGCAGCCGCCGCAGAACCCCGTGCTCGTCCTCATCCTCAACCTGCTCGTCCTCGGCGGCGTCGGCTACATCATCATGGGACAGAAGACGAAGGGCATCGTGGCCATCGTCGTCTGGCTCGTCGGCCTCGCGCTGTGCGGCATCCCGTCGATGATCGTTTGCGTCGTCGGCGCGATCGACGGCTACCTGCAGGCGATGCAGCTCCAGGCCGGCAACCCGGTCGGCCAGTGGACGTTCTTCAACGACCACCGCTAGCGTAAACGTGGGGCGGGTTCTCCAACCCGCCCCCAATCCGCCTACAACGGATAAGGCCAGAACGGCAGGTTGCGGACGATCCCGTAGGTGATCACCACGACGGCGATCGTCCACGCCACCGACGGCCTGGTGAGGATGCGCGGCCGGCGCCACGCGACGAGCAGGAACGGCGCGAGTCCGAACACGATCTGATTGAAGCGGAACGCTCCGCTGACGTCGCCGTGCAGCAGGTGGTAGAGCGCGCGCGTCGCGCCGCAACCGGGACACTCCAGTCCGGTCAGCACATGGAAGACGCAGGGCGGGTAGATATGGATTGTCGACGGATCGAAGCGGTAGAGCACCGCCGCCGCGATCGCCGCCGCGATGACGCTAATGCTGATTGAAAGCCGCGAATCCCACGAAAACGCCATAGCAGATCGCAAAGAGTAGTCCGGAACCGAATCCGATCCACAGCCAGAGCCTCGCGTTCTTCGAGGCAGCCAGCGCGCCTGCGTCGTCACCAGCCGCGGCTTTCGAGCTGACCTGCGCCGCGTAGACGATGGCCACCACTCCGAACGGCGGGCAGCAACACAACGTAAGCAGGATCGCCGGCACGAGGTAGTTCTGGATCCCCGGCATCTGCACCGCGGCGGTCGGCATCACCACCTGCGCGCCGCAGTTCGGGCAGAGGTTCATGCCGGGTGAGAGTTGATAGCCGCATGCCGTGCAGAACATTCAGTGTTGTGCCCCTTCCGGATAATCGATGAATTGTCCGTTCGAGAAGATCAGATCGGAGTCGAAGCTCGTGGTCGCGCCGATCGGCGCGTCGAGGTACTCCTTCGCGGTGTCGTGAGCGAAGGTCCCGTCCTTGCCGCTGCTGCCGACCACATACGCGGTGCAACGCCCTTCCTGTTCTTCCACACACGCGTAGCGAAACGGGTGACCCCAGCCATCGACTGACGGCATCGCTTTCATGTACTTCGGCGTGAGCATCGGACGGAGCTCGTCCAGCGAGGCGACGTTCGGATAGCCGTTGTTGTCCGTGCCGTACGCTTCGACCGCCGTGGAGACGTGGCGCATGTCCGCCATGGTCCGCTTCTGTTTCGACCGCTGCATCGCGGTGAGCAGATTCGGAATGGCGATCGCCGCGAGGATCCCGACGATCGCCACGACGACCAATACGCCGATGATGATCGCGACGATCGTGATTGCGGCGTTGCTGCCGCCCGCGGCGGGAGTCGCGGTCTGCGCGCCGTTTGTGGGACGCCCGCAGCGCGGACAGGGCGCATACGAGACGGTGGTGACTTCAGAACCGCACCATGCGCAAAACATGGAGCGATTGTAGCGCTCGTTAGATCACCACATCATGCCGAGTTGAAGTTTGGCGGCGTCCGACATCATGCTGCGATCCCACACCGGATCGAACACGACCTCCACATCCGCGTCCTTCACCTCGGCCAACGTCTCGACCTTGTGCTTCACATCCGCGGCGAGTACGGGGCCCATGCCGCAGCCGGGAGCGGTGAGCGTCATCTTGATCTTCACGTCGTAACCGCCGCCGTCGTGCGGCTGCAGGTCGCACAGATAAACGAGGCCGAGGTCGACGATGTTGACCGGGATCTCCGGGTCGTAGCAGGTCTTGAGCTGATCCCAGACGAGCTCCTCGAGCTTCTTCTCGTCGAGCGGCTCGCCTTCACTGGCCTGCGGAGACTCGACCGGCGTCTTGCCGATCGCTTCGACTTCGCGTCCCGACACGCGCACCATCAGGCCGCGGTCGGTGATCAAGGTGTAGGTGCCGCCGAGGGCCTGGGTGATCGTCGCATGAGCGCCCTGCGGGACGAGGACCTTCTCACCACTGGGGATCATCACCGCTTCGCACGTCCGGCTGACGACGATTTCTTCTCTCATGTCGATGTGGACCTCACTCCGTAGTCACTGATTCGCCCTCACCCTTGAGCGCGGCGTTCAGCGTATGCCATGCGAGCGTTGCACATTTCACGCGCGCGGGGAACTCCGAAACTCCCGAAAAAGCGGCCAGGCGCTCGAGCTCGACCGCATCGACGCCGCTCGGGTCGCCGGTGACGAGTCGATGGAAGACGTCGAAGAGCCGCGCCGCTTCGTCGCGCGACTTCCCCTTCACCGTCGCGCTCATCACCGACGCCGACGCCTTGGAGATCGCGCAACCGTTGCCGGTGAAGCTGACGTCTTTGATCGTGTCGCCGTCGAGCTGCAGGAAGATCGTGTAGTGATCGCCGCAGAGCGGGTTGTAGCCCTCGGTCTTGTTCGCGCCCGGGATCTCGCGGAAGTTACGGGGATTCTTGTTGTGGTCGAGGATGACCTGTTGATAGAGCTCTCTCAAATCGGACATTAGCTCACTCTATGCTGCGCGAAGACGCAGCATCTCCGGTGGCGCCGCGCCGCGGTTGCTACGTTCCACGCCCTAGGCGCTTGCGTTCGCGGTGTAACCGGAGATCCTGCGTCTTCGCGCAGGATGAAATTCAAGAAAACACCTCGATCACCTTGCGCAAACCCTCGACCAGTGCGTCGGCTTCCGCACGCGTGTTGTAGACGCCGAACGATGCGCGTCCCGTCGCCGGGACGTTGAACCGCATCATCAGCGGCTGCGCGCAGTGATGTCCGGTGCGGATGGCGATCCCCTCCTGATCGAGGATCGTGCCGATGTCGTGCGGATGCACGCCTTCGAGCGTGAACGAGATGACGCTCGCCTTCTGCCGCGCGGTGCCGATGATGCGCAGGCCGTCGATCTGCTGCAGGCGATCGGTGGCGTAGGTCAGCAGGTCGTGCTCGTGCGCGGCGATGTTCTCCAGTCCGAGCGACGCGACGTATTCGAGCGCGGCGGCCAGGCCGATCGTGTCGGCGATGTTCGGCGTGCCCGCTTCGAACTTGTAGGGCAACGCGTTGTACGTCGTCTTCTCGAATGACACCGACAGGATCATGTCGCCGCCACCCATCCACGGCGGCATCGCCTCGAGCAGCGACTCGCGCCCGTAGAGCGCACCGATGCCGGTCGGGCCGTAGACCTTGTGTCCGGAGAAGGCGTAGAAGTCGCAGCCGATCTCCTGCACGTCGATCGGGAGATGCGGCACGCCCTGCGCGCCGTCGATGATCACGATCGCGCCGGCGTCGTGCGCCAGCTGCGTCATCTGCCGGACCGGATTGATCGTGCCGAGGGCGTTCGAGGCGTGTCCGAAGGCGACGATCTTCGTCCGCTCGTTCAACAGCTTCGCGAACTCCTCGACGATGACCTCGCCCTCGTCGTTGACCGGAGCCACGCGCAGCGTCGCTCCCTTTTCCGCGCAGAGCATCTGCCACGGAACGATGTTCGAGTGATGCTCGAGCGCGGTGATGACGATCTCATCACCCTCGCGCACGTTCGTCCGTCCCCACGTCTGCGCGACGAGGTTGATCCCCTCGGTCGTGCCGCGCGTGATGACGATCTCCTTTTCGCTGCGCGCATTGAGGAAACGCTGGATGACCGTGCGCGAGCCTTCGTACGCGGCGGTGGCCACCTCGCTCAGGTAGTGCACGCCGCGATGAACGTTCGAGTTCTCCTCGCGGTAGTAGCGGACCAGGCGGTCGATCACCTGCTGCGGTTTCTGCGTGGTGGCGGCGTTGTCGAGATAGACGAGCTGCCGGCCGCGCACCGTGTTGTGCAGGATCGGGAAGTCGCGGCGGACGCGGTTGACGTCGATGCCGGCGGCTTGCGAAATCGCGAGAGTCATCGGGTTCCTCCCCTCCGCTCCGGAAGACGGTCGGGCATCTGGCGGAACATCGCCCGGCGGATCACCTCGCGCACCGGCTCTACTTTCATCCGGTCGACGAGCTCACTGGCGAACGCGTAGATCAGCATTCCGCGCGCCTCTTCCTCGCCGATGCCGCGCGAGCGGAGATAGAACAGCGGCTCCTCGGCGAGCTGGCCGATGGTCGAGCCGTGATTGCATTTCACGTCGTCGTTGTGGATCTCCAGCGTCGGCTTGGAGTCGACGATGGCGGTCTCGGACAGCAACAGGTTCTTGTTCGTCTGTTTGGCGACGGTCTTCTGCGCGCCGACGCCGACGATGATGCGGCCGTCGAAGACGCCGCGCGCGCTGTCGTCGAGGATGCCCTTGTAGAGCTCTACCGACTCGCAGTGCGGCCGCGCGTGATCGATGACCGTCTTGTTGTCGAGATGCTGCGTCCCCGCGCCGATGAAGAGTCCTTCCAGCACGAGCGACGCGCCTTCACCCTTCAGCGCAGCGTTCACTTCGCTGCGGACGATCGAGCCGCCGATGGCCACGCTGTGCGCGGTCACACTGCTGGAACGCTCCTGGTGAATCTGCACCGTGCCGACGTGATACGCGTCGGTCGATTCGCACTCGATCTTGTAGTGATCGACGACCGCGCCATCCTCGGCCACGATCTCGGTGACCACGTTCGTGAAGTAACGGCCGTCGCCGACGTACGTCTCGACGACGCTGAGCTGGCTGCCGCGTTCCGCGATGATCAGGTTGCGCGGATGCGACCAGATCGACTCGCCGTGTCCGATGTAGAGGAGGTGGACGAAGCCTTCGACGACGGCATTCGCGACCACCAGCGCTCCGTCATCGAAATTCGAGGTGTTCAACGCGGTGAAGGGATGGTCCTGGTAGTCGGCGTACTTCGCGAGGTGCTCGTTCGATTCGTCGGCAAGACGCGCGACGTGAAGGCCGTTCGCGCCGTCGCCGGTGCGCTCGACGAAGCGGCCGTTGACGAAGACCAGCTCGACGAGAGCGCGTCCGCGCATGGAGGCTTCGTGTAGGTCAGGCGCCCCCGCCTGACCGAGGACAGGCGAGGGCGCCTGTCCTACACGCCAATCGATCTTCGCGATCGGCGCGACGTTCGTGTAGCGCCACTCCTCCTGGCGGGGAGTGGGCCAGCCGAGCTGCTCGAAGCGCTGCGCGGCCTGCTCGCGGATCGTGGTGCGTGTATCGATGGCAGTCATCGCGCGGCGACTGCCTCCTGCTCGATCCACTCGTAGCCCTTCGACTCGAGCTCGAGAGCGAGCTCTTTCCCGCCCGACTTCACGATGCGGCCGTTGGCCAGCACGTGCACGAAGTCGGGAACGAGATACGTTAATAGACGCTGATAATGGGTGATCACAAGGACTGAATGTTTTTCGCTACGCAAAGCATTCACGCCCTCGGCGACGATGCGCAGCGCGTCGATGTCGAGACCGGAGTCAGTCTCGTCGAGCACCGCCAGCTTCGGATCGAGCACCGCCATCTGGAAGATCTCGTTCCGCTTCTTCTCGCCGCCGGAGAATCCCTCGTTCACCGCGCGATTCATGAACGCCTCGTCCATCTCGACGAGCTTCATCTTCTGCCGCGCCAGCTGCAGGAACTCGATGGCGTCGAGCTCTTCCTGCCCGTGATGCTTGCGCACCGCGTTCACCGCGGCCTTGAGGAAGTAGATGTTGTTCACGCCCGGGATCTCGACCGGGTACTGCATGGCCAGGAACACTCCCTCGCGGGCGCGCTCCTCGGTGGCCATGGCCAGCAGGTCTTTCCCCTCGAACGTCACGCTGCCGCGCGTGACCTCGTATCGCGGACGCCCCGCCAGCACATTCGCCAGCGTCGACTTCCCGGAGCCGTTCGGCCCCATGATCGCGTGCACTTCACCCGTGCCGACGCTGAGCGTCAGCCCCTGCAGGATTTCCTTGCCTTCGATTCCGGCATGGAGGTCTTTGATTTCGAGCATTAACCGACGCTTCCTTCCAACGAAACTCCGAGCAATTTCTGCGCTTCGACCGCGAACTCCATCGGGAGCTCGCGGAACACCTCGCGGCAGAAACCGCTGACGATCATCGATACCGCATCCTCGGCGCTGATGCCGCGCTGCTGACAGTAGAAGAGCTGGTCCTCGCCGATCTTCGACGTCGAGGCCTCGTGCTCCATCGTGGCGGACGAATTGCGCACCTCGATGTACGGGAACGTGTGCGCCCCGCACTTGTCGCCGAGGAGCAGCGAATCGCACTGCGAGTAATTGCGGGCGTTCGTCGCGTTCTTCATGATCGTGACGGCGCCGCGATAGGTCTGTTGTCCGTGACCGGCGGAGATTCCCTTCGACACGATCGTCGAGCGGGTGTTCTTGCCGATGTGGATCATCTTCGTGCCGGTGTCGGCCTGCTGGTAGTTCGCCGTCACCGCCACCGAGTAGAACTCGCCGACCGAGTTGTCGCCCTGCAGGATGCAGCTCGGATACTTCCAGGTGATCGCCGAGCCGGTCTCCACCTGCGTCCACGACAGCTTGGCGTTCGTGAACGCCTTGCCGCGCTTGGTGACGAAGTTGTAGATGCCGCCTTTGCCGTTCTTGTCGCCCGGATACCAGTTCTGCACCGTCGAGTACTTGATGCTGGCGTTGTCGAGCGCGACCAGCTCGACGACCGCGGCGTGCAGCTGATTCTCATCGCGCATCGGCGCGGTGCAACCCTCGAGGTAGCTGACCGTGGCGCCTTCGTCGGCGATGATCAGCGTCCGCTCGAACTGGCCCGTGCTGGCGCTGTTGATCCGGAAGTAGGTCGACAGCTCCATCGGACACTTGACGCCTTTGGGGATGTAGCAGAACGAGCCGTCGGTGAAGACGGCGCTGTTCAGCGTGGCGAAGAAGTTGTCGGTGTACGGCACAACCGAGCCGAGGTACTTGCGCACCAGGTCGGGATGATTCTTCACCGCGTCGGAGAAGGAGCAGAAGATGACGCCGACTTTCGCCAGCTCGGTGCGGAACGTCGTGGCGACGGAGACGGAGTCGAAGACCGCGTCGACGGCGACGCCGGTCAGCCGCTTCTGCTCCTCCAGCGAGATGCCGAGCTTCTCGAACGTCGCCCGGACCTCCGGATCGACTTCATCGAGCGAGTTCAGCTTCTTCTTCGGCTTCGGCGCCGAGTAGTAGCGCGTCGCCTGGTAGTCGATCGGGTCGTAGTGGACGTTCGCCCACGTCGGCTCCTTCATCGTCAGCCAGTGGCGGAAGGCCTTGAGGCGCCACTCGAGGAGCCACTCCGGCTCTTCTTTCTTGTGCGAGATCAGGCGAATGATGTCTTCATTCAGACCAAGGGGAGCTTCATCGACTTCGATGTTGGTGACGAAGCCCCACTTGTATTCCTGATTGGCGATCTGTTCGATTGTGTCGCTCATGATCAGTTCATCCCGAGCGACAGCGAGGGATCAGCGGTGATTCCGCCATGCTCGATCCTGCAGGCGCCACCGATGACTCCTCGCTGCGCTCGGAGTAAACGGCTCTCTGGTTGGCGGATCTGTTCGATTGTGTCGCTCATCAGATTCTCTCTGCGACCTGCTGCGTGAGATCGCGTGTGTTGATGACTGCCTGGGGCATCGCGCCGCGCGTGAGCTCGGACAGCGTCACCTGCTCGAATGCGCCTTTGATCGCGCGGTTGATGCCGAACATGAAGCGGCGCGACGGGCAGGCGACTCGGATGGAGCAAACCGCGTGACCGGCGTCGTCGAACGACTCGCACTCGACGAGGTCCCACGGTCCCTCGAGCGTCTCGATGATCTGTCCGAGGGTGACAATGTCGGGATCGCCGTCGAAGGAGTAACCGCCGCCCGAGCCGCGATACGACTGCACGATGCCGCCCGCGTGGAGCGTCTTCAGCACCTTCGTAATCATCGGCAGCGGCAGGTGATAGAAGCCCGCGATCTCGCGCGCGGCGACGATCTCGCCTGCTTTGCGGGCGAGATAAACGGTCGCGAGAAGGCCGTAATCGGTGAGTCTGGAGATTTTGAGCATCAGTGTGCCGCCTCGGCGGGTTGCAAACAGTACCACCTTGGTACGGTATGTTCAACCGGGGGTGGGGGCGGCTTGTTCCGGCTGGCGCGGCCTGGCCTCCGTGGCATGCAAAATGCGACTGATGAGCAGCAGGCGCCATGATGAAAAATCGAGTCGAGCTCGTGCTGATCGCAGTGGTTCTCACCGCCGCATGCCACCGCGGCTCGGGCACGATGCAGCGCGAACAGAAGAGCTACGAGGTCGTGTCGGAGGGGCAGGCTGCCGGTGTTTCCTCGACGATCAACGCGCCGGGTGAAACCACGCCGCCGCTCACGAACACGAATGCCGACACGACGAGCAATTTCACACTCGCGCCGAATGTCGACACCACCGGAACACTGCCTCCGGGGACGATCGCCGGCACGCTGCCGGCCACCGGGCCGGTGAGCGCGATGCCGATGCCGCAGATGCCGCGGCCGGTCGCACAGCCTCCGCGTACGCTGCCGCCGCCTCCGCGCGCGAGCGAGCCCGCGCCTCCACCACCCCCGCAGACCGACACGTCGACGACGACTGCACCGCCGCCTCCGCCGCAAACAGACACGACCGCGACAGAAGAGCAGGAACCGCAGGAGGAGCCTCCTTCTCCGCCGCCGACGCAGACCGATACGCGCGGCTGGTAGCCGGTGGCGTTTCCCCTCAACGCCATCAGCTAGAATGCGCGCCTCATGTCGCGGGTCACCTTTCAGTCGTTGATCCTCACGCTTCAGAACTTCTGGGCGGAGCGGGGATGCCTCATCGAGACGCCGCTCGATCTCGAGGTCGGCGCCGGCACGATGCATCCCGCCACGTTCCTCCGGGTCCTCGGTCCCGAGCCGTGGAACGTCGGCTACGTGCAGCCCTCCCGCCGCCCCGCCGACGGACGCTACGGCGACAACCCGTTCCGCCTCGGCAAGCACTATCAGTTTCAGGTCATCCTCAAGCCGTCGCCCCTCGAGGTGCAGGAGATGTATCTCGACTCGCTACGCGCGATCGGCCTCGACCTGACGAAGCACGACATCCGCTTCGAGGAAGACAACTGGGAGTCGCCGACCCTCGGCGCGTGGGGCGTCGGCTGGCAGATCCTGCTCGACGGGATGGAGATCACGCAGTTCACCTACTTCCAGCAAGCGGGCGGCATCGACCTCGCGCCGATCTCCGCGGAGATCACGTACGGACTCGAGCGCCTCACGATGTTCCTGGCGCGCAAGGACTCGGTCTTCGATATCGAATGGACCAGCGGCGTCGGCTACGGCCCGGTGCGTCATCAGGAAGAGTTCGAATTCTCGAAGTACTACTTCGAGGTGGCGGACATCGACCTGCACTGGAAACTGCTCGACGCGTACGAGTCGGAGGCGCGCCGCTGCCTCGACACGAAGCTCGTCCTGCCGGCGTACGACTTCACGCTGAAGTGCTCGCACGTCTTCAATACGCTCGATGCGCGTGGCGCGATCTCGGTGACCGAGCGCGTCGGCGTGATCAAGCGGGTGCGCGACCTCGCGGTCCGTTGCGCGCAGCAGTACCTCGCTTCGCGCGAGGAGCTGGGGTTCCCGCTGGGGAGAGCCGATGTCTGAGTACTTCTTCGAGCTGCTGACCGAAGAGATCCCGGCGTGGATGCACGACACCGCGGCGGCGACGCTCACGCTGCGCCTTTCGAAACTGGTCGAAGAGATCGGCGGCGAGGCGGGAAGCGTCTGCGTCAATACGACGCCGCGCCGCATCGCGGTCATGCTGGCGAAGCTTCCCGAGCGCGAGTCGGACCGCGAGCTCGAGGTGAAAGGTCCGCCGAAGAAGGCGGCCTACGACGCCTCGGGCAATCCGACGCAGGCGCTGAACGGATTCCTGAAGAAGAACAACGCGACGATCGAGAACGTGATCGACGGCGGGGACTACGTGATGGTGCGCAAGCAGATCACCGGCCGCGGCATCGACGAGATCCTGCGCGAGCAGATCCCGCAGATCGTCGAGTCGATCCGCTGGCCGAAGATGATGCGCTGGGGCAAGGGCGAGCACTCGTACATCCGCCCGATCCACAGCGTGATCTCGCTCTTCGACGGCCGCCACGCTCCGATCAAGATCTTCGGCGTCGAGTCGGGGACAACGACGGTCGGACACCGCACGCTCGCGCCGCAGAAGATCGAAGTCGGGTCGTACAACGAATACGTGACGAAGCTCGAGCTGGCGCGCGTGGTGGTCGACGCCATGCGCCGCCGTCACGTGATGGCGGAGCGCGCGCGCATCCTCGGCAACGACGCGGGCGGCACGCCGAGCATCGACGCGTCGATCTGGTCGCAGTGGCAGTACCTCACCGAATATCCGGGCGTGGTCCGCGCCGAGTTCCGCCGCGAGTACCTCGCGCTGCCGGAAGAGGTGCTGGTCACGGTCATGCGCGTGCACCAGAAGCAGCTGCCGATCCGCGACGCGGCGGGGAAGCTGACGAACTCGTTCCTCGCGGTGCTCGACAACGAAGGCGATCCGCTCGGCAACGCGGCGTACGGCAATTCGTTCGTCACCAACGCGCGCTTCGCCGACGCGAAGTTCTTCTACGAGACCGATCGCAGGCGCAAGCTCGACGAGCGCCTGGAGCAGCTCGAGCATCTGCAGTTTCAGGAGAAGCTCGGCAACTACGCGGAGAAGTCCAAGCGCATCGAGCGGATCGTCCGCGACCTCGGCGGCGACGCCGACGCGCTGACCGCCGCGCGCCTCTGCAAGACCGACCTCGTCACCGAAATGGTGAAGGAGTTCACCGACCTGCAGGGCCAGATCGGCGGCATCTACGCGCGGGAAGAGGGTTACTCCGAGGCCGTCTGGCAGGCGATCTACGACCAGTACGCGCTGCCTCGCAGCATGAGCGGCGCGCTCGTCTCGCTCGCCGATCGCATCGACACGCTGGCCGGATTTTTCTCCATCGGCGCGAAGCCGACCGGCTCGAAGGACCCGTTCGCGCTTCGCCGCGCGGCGCAGGGAATCGTCCAGATCCTCCTGCTTCGCGACCAGCGCGAGGTGAAGATCGGGATCGATCGCCTGATCGACCTGGCGACCGACAACAAGCAGGTCAAGGAAGAGCTCCTCGCCTTCTTCGCGGAGCGCGTGAAGACGATCCTCGAGCAGACGTTCGCGTACGACGAGGTCGCGGCGGCGATGGAGGCGGGTTGGTCGACGTCGCTCACCGATCTCTCCGATCGCGTCGACGCCCTGCGCGCGGTGCGCGAGGACGCGAACTTCCTCTCCATCCTCGACTCCGCCAAGCGCATCGCGAACATCACGGCGGGACACGACGCGACGAGCGTCGACGCCGCGCGCCTGGAGCACGAGACGGAGAAGCGGCTCAACGAGCTCGCCGGCATCGTCGGCGGCCAGGTCGACGACCTGATCGCCGAGCGCCGCTACCACGTCGCGCTCGAGTCATTCGCCGCGCTGGCGCCGGAGCTGGAGAAGTTCTTCGACGACGTGATGGTGATGGTCGACGACGAGGCGCTGCGCCGCAATCGCATGTCGCTGCTGCGCAAAGTCGGCAACGCCGTGACGAAGATCGCCGACGTGACGAAGATCGTCATCGACCGACGCGATTACAAGTGAGACGAACGCTTCTAACCTCGCTTGCCTGTTGTCTTTTGTTCACGGTCTGCTCCAAAAAAGAACCCTCCGTCCCCCCGCCCCCCACCCCTGACCAGATCCGCGCGGCGCACATCGCCGAGGCGCCGGACGATTCGGCCGAGCGGAAGAATCTGCTCAACATCGCACGCGGCGCGGCGGTGGTCTCGCGCACTGCCGAGATCACGCTCGACAACTCGGCACTGCGGGCGATTGATGGCGATCCGCGCAGCGACTGGCTGTCGCCGGCGGACGATCATGCGCAGACGTTCACCTTTTCCCTTGGCGCGCGCAGCCGCATCGAGGAGATCGGCGCGTCGACCGCGCCGCCGGTGAGTGCGAAGAACATCCGCTACGAATCTTCGCTCGACGGAAGGAGCTTCACGCCGCTGGCGACGCAGACGCTCAACCAGGCCTGGGGCGATCAGCTGATGCCGGTCAAACCGCCGGTCGAAGCGAATTACATCCGCGTGTCGACGCTCGACGGCTATCACCTGTTCATCGACCTCCGCAGCGTCGTCGCGCATGGCGCCGAGGTCGCGCCGCCGCAGCCGCGCAGCATCGGCGGATGCTGGTCGATCAACACGTTTCCCGCCGCGATCGTCGAAAACGGGGGCACGGCATACGGCTGGCTCGATCAGCGCGAGCGGATGTGGCTCGACGGCGGATTCGACGGCCGCGTGTGGCGCTTCGTCTTCATCCGCGGGCCCCAGATCGGGCTGATCGCGTTCTCGATGTCGCCCGACAACAATCACATCAGCGGCTTGAAGTGGTTCGAGGACGCCGATCCGAAAAAACTGAGCGACAGCCTCTTCGGCAAACGGCAGACGTGCTCCGCTCCGCCGCCGCAGTTCAGCGTCGACGTCCTGCGCACGTTTCTCGAGCGGCACCTCTGGGTTCCGTTGTACGGGTTCCGCTTCGACGACGCGAACCGGCTCGTGCCGGCGCAGAGCGCGTTCGCCGTTCGCGAGCTCGCGCGTCTCATCCACGACGTCGCGCCGCGGCCCGTGCGCATCGTGTCGCGCGAATTGAGCGGCGCCGACGCGAAGAGCGATCTCGCGGTCTCGCAGGCGCGTCTCGACTCGCTTCGCGCGGAGTTGCAGCGGCAGAAGATCGACGTCTCGCGCGTGACGTTCGTCGCGCTGGGGCGTGAGAACTACCACACCGCGGTGTGGAGCGAGATCATGCGCTCGATGCAGAGCGGCATCGAGATGGACATTCCGCTTCCGCGCTGACTCTCTTTTTGCGGATAATCGCGACCGAGGTCCTTCCGATGAAATACGTCTACTACTTCGGCGATGGCCACGCCGAAGGGAACGCGAAGATGAAAGAGATCCTCGGCGGCAAAGGCGCGGGCCTCGCCGAGATGACGAACATCGGCGTTCCAGTCCCTCCCGGTTTCACGATCTCGACCGCGGTCTGCACGTATTTCTACGATCACGACAAGTCGTATCCGCCCGAGCTGAAGGACGCGGTCGCCGAGAACCTCGCGCGCGTCGAGCAATCGGTGGGACGCACGTTCGGCGATCGCGACAAGCCGCTCCTCGTCTCCGTGCGCTCCGGCGCGCGCGCGTCGATGCCCGGCATGATGGACACGATCCTCAACCTCGGACTGAACGACGACACGGTCCAGGGCCTGGCCAAGCACGACGAGCGCTTCGCCTACGACTCCTACCGCCGCTTCATCCAGATGTACTCCGACGTCGTGCTGGAGATCGATCGCGAGCACTTCGAGCACGAGCTCGTCGCGCTGCGCACCAAGGTCGGCGCGGAGAGCGACGCGAAGATCCCGGCCGCGAATCTCAAGGAGCTGGTCGAAACGTACAAAGGCATCGTGCGCGAGCGGGGCGGGAAAGAGTTCCCGCAGGACGTGCATGAGCAGTTGTGGGGCGCCGTCGGCGCGGTGTTCAACTCGTGGAACAACCAGCGCGCGATCACCTACCGCAAGTTGAACGGCATCCCCGACGACTGGGGCACCGCGGTCAACGTGCAGTCGATGGTCTTCGGCAACATGGGCGACGACTGCGCGACCGGCGTGGCATTCACGCGCAATCCGTCCACCGGCGAGCACAAGTTCTTCGGCGAATACCTCGCCAACGCGCAGGGCGAAGACGTCGTCGCCGGCATCCGCACGCCGCTGCCGATCTCGAAGGCGCAGGTCATCGGCGACGAAACCTCGCTCGAAGAATCGATGCCCGAGGTCTACGCGCAGCTCGAGGACGTCTACAAGAAACTCGAGTCGCATTACCGCGACATGCAGGACATCGAGTTCACGATCCAGGCGCACAAGCTCTATCTGCTGCAGACGCGCACCGGAAAGCGCACCGGCTTCGCCGCGGTGAAGATCGCGTGCGACATGGTGGATGAAGGACTGATCAATCACACCGAGGCGGTATCGCGCGTCGAGGCCGGCCAGATCGTGCAGCTCCTCGCGGCGATCTTCGACGTGAAAGAAAAAGACAAGGCAGTCCACGGCGGCCGCCTCCTCGGACGCGGACTTCCCGCCGGACCGGGCGCGGCGACGGGACGCATCGCGTTCAGCGCGGAGCGCGCGGTGCTGATGGCGAAGGACGATCCGGTGATCCTCGTGCGCATCGAGACGTCGCCCGAGGACATCGCCGGCATGCACAGCGCGGCCGGCATCCTCACCACGCGCGGCGGACTGACGTCGCACGCGGCGGTCGTCGCGCGCGGCATGGGACGTCCGTGCGTCGTCGGCGCGGGCAACCTGCGCGTCGACTACGGCCGCGGTGAAGTTCGATCCGAGGGACACGAGCCGCTGGAAGAGGGCGACTGGCTGTCGATCGACGGCACGAGCGGCGAGATCATCGCCGGCAAGCTCGCCACGAAACCGTCGGAAGTGATCCAGGTGTTGATCGACGGCACGATGCAGGCGGGCGACTCGGAGATCTACCGCAATTTCGATCGCCTGCTGAAGTGGGCGGACGAGATCCGCACCCTCGGCATCCGCTCGAATGCCGACACACCGAAGGACGCACGCGTCGCGCGGCTCTTCGGCGCGGCCGGCATCGGCCTCTGTCGCACGGAGCACATGTTCTTCGCCGAGGAGCGCATCCTGCGCGTTCGCGAAATGATCCTCGCGCGCGACGAGAAGGGACGCCGGCACGCGCTCGAGCAGCTGCTGCCGTTCCAGAAGGGCGACTTCGAAGGAATCTTCCGCGAGCTCGACGGCCTGCCGGTGACGATCCGCCTGCTCGATCCGCCGCTGCACGAGTTCCTGCCGCAGAGCGAGCAGCAGATCTCCGCCGTCGCGCGCGACATGGGCTGGGGCTTCGTCGAGCTGCGGGCGAAAGTAAATCAGCTGCACGAATCGAATCCGATGCTCGGCCACCGCGGCTGCCGTCTCGCCGTGACGTTCCCCGAGATCTACGAGATGCAGGTGCGCGCGATTTTCCAGGCGGCGTGCGACGTGAAGAAGGACGGCGTCGACGCGCGTCCCGAGGTGATGATCCCGCTCGTCGGAACGGTCAAGGAGTTGACGATGCTGACGGAGATGGTCCGCCGCGTGGCCGCCGAGACGCTGCAGGAGCGCGGCGTCGAGCTGCCGGTGATCGTCGGCACGATGATCGAGATCCCGCGCGCGGCGCTGATCGCGGAGAAGCTCGGCGAGGTCGCGGAGTTCTTCTCCTTCGGCACGAACGACCTGACGCAGATGACGTTCGGCTACTCGCGCGACGACGCCGGCTCGTTCCTCCCCGAGTACGTCGACAAGAAGATCCTGCCGAAGGATCCGTTCGAGTCGATCGATCAGGAAGGCGTCGGCCAGCTGGTGAAGCTCGGCACGGAGCGCGGGCGCAGCACGAACGACAAGCTGAAGGTCGGCGTCTGCGGCGAGCACGGCGGCGATCCCGATTCGATCCGCTTCTTCCGCGGCTGCGGACTCAATTACGTCTCGTGCTCACCGTACCGCGTGCCGGTCGCGCGCCTCGCGGCGGCGCAGGCGGAGCTCGAGTTCAAACATTTCGAAGGCTAGACCCGGAACCGCGCCACCTCGGCGTCGAACACGCGCCCGTTCTCGACGAGCGCGAGCAGCGCACTACTGAACTGATTCGCGATCTCGTCGTTTTTCTTCGCGATGGTCAGTGTGACCTTCGACGCGCCGGCGACATGGTCGGTCTGCGCGATCTGCAGCCGCAGGCGATCGCCGATCAGCTCCACGCCTGCGGCGATTTCGCTCATCGCCTCGTTGATCCCGTTCGCCGACGCGAGCTGCTCGCGCGACGCGCCCTTCACCTGCAGCGCGATGTCGCGCACGCGTTCCGCCTCGTGCGCGAGAAGGCGCGTGGCGTCGGCCTGGCCGCGCGTGCCGCGATCGATCTCGCGAATGTGGTCCGACATCTTCGCCGTGACGTTGTGCAGATGCCGCGTGGCGCGCGACTGCTCCTCGAGCGCCGACGAGATCGATTGCGCCATGTCGAGCGACCGGTCGGCGGAACCGAGGATCGTCTCCAGCGCGACCGCGGCATTCTGCGCGAGCGCCACGGTGTGATCGACGCGCTCGACCCCTTCGCCCAACGCGCCGACAGCCTGCTTCGCGATCGGCTGCACGCCGCGGATGATCGTGGAGATCTCCTTCGTCGCGCTGCGCGTGCGGTCGGCGAGCTGGCGCACTTCATCGGCGATGACGGAGAAGCCGAAGTCGTTCTGGCCAGCCTGCGCCGCGATGATCGCGGCGTTGAACGACAGCAGGTTCGTGCGATTCGTCACCTCGTCGATGAAGACGAGGATCTGGTCGATCTGGGCGAGCGATTTCTGCAGCGCCTCGAATGCGTCGGCGGTGCGGCGCGTCGAGCTCTGCGCGTCGCGGATGCCGTCCATCGTGTCGCGCACTGCCTTGCGGCCCGCGTCCGCGTTCTCCCGCACCTGCTCCGATAGCGACGCCGTATCGCTCGCCGTGTGATGAATCTGCGCCGTGGTCGCGTCCATCTCCGCGACGAACGAGAGGACGTCCGCTGCGTTGCCGGAAAGCGTGGCGGTGCGATCGGTCATCTCGCGCGCCGCCGCGTCGATCTGCGTCGTCCCCGACGAGCTCTTCTCGACCGACTGGAAGAGGTCATCCATCCGCCCCGCGACTTCTTCCGACGACGCGCGCAGCTCGGTCGCCCGCGCCGCCGAGTCATCGGTAAGCTCCGCGACCTTGTCGACCGCCTGCTGCACCGACTGCGCTGCGCCGCGCACCTCCAGCAACGCACCGGCCGAGGCCTCCGCCGATCCGCTCTGCTCGCGTGCGCCGCTGACCAGCGTCTCGGTCCCGGAGGAGATGAGCCGGACGCCTTCGCTGATCGCTCCGCCGCTCTTGCCGACGCTGCCGATCAAGCCGCGGAGGTTGCCGTGCGTCACGCTGAAGCTGCGCGCCAGCTTGCCGACTTCGTCGTCGGAGAAGACGTGCGGATCGGAATCGAACCGCCCGGCGGCGAGATTGCCCGCCACGTCCATGAGGCTGCGAATCGGCGCGGTGACATCGCGCGCCAGGAAGTACGTGGCGATGCCGAACGCGATCAGCGTCACGAACGCGATGGTGAGCGCGTAATCGGTGAGCTGCACGAGCGCGCCGGTCGAGGTGGCGAAAAAACCGAGGAAGACCATCGCGATCTTGACGCCGATCGAATAGACGCGGCCCTGATAGGTCAGCGCTTCGACGTCCTCCGCCGCGCCGATCAGAAGGCTCTTGCCGCACCAGTACGACCACGCCATCGCCGGCACGGCCACGATCATCGCAGCGACGCCGAAGCACTGCAGACCTTTGAAATCGGGGAGCATGATGGCGCTGCCGGCCAGCGCGAGCGGCGTGCTGGCGGCGGTCCAGAGGAAGAAGGCGACGGTAGTCGTGCGATTCAGGCAGCGCGTGACCGCCTCGCTCACTCCGCGCCGTCTCTCGATCGCCGCATCGACTTCATGCACCACCGGCTGCAACGCGATCCCCGCCAGCACCGCGCCGAGCGTGTAGACGAGCAGCGGCACGATCGCCAGCAAGTGCCAGGTGCCGCCGTGCAGATGCAGCGACGCGATCAGGAACGCGATCGCCAGCGGGAGCAGGGTTGCGAGTGGAGGGATGACGAGCAGCGGGACGTATTTGCGCGACAGTCTCACGCGGAAATTCTCGCGGCTGCTGCAACGGCTTGTCGTACGGGTCGTCACAACCGCGCGTGACGGGAGTCATGATCCGCCGCGCGCGCGCCGCCGAACATGCGTTGCAATGCATCGCCGTCCGTACTCCGAGCGTCTCTTCGCCGAAATCGACTCGATGATCCTCGCGGGAGAACCGCTCGACGCGATGCTCCACTTCATCGCCTCACGCCTGGTCTCGATGTATCGCTATCCACTGATCCAGGTCAGCCTGCGCGGCGCGAAGGGATCGGTCTCGATCCGCACCGCCGCGGGGCGTGAGGTGCACTTTCTCCGCGACCTGATCGTGCGCTGGGACAACTCTCCCGAAGGACGCGGGCCGACCGGCGTCGCACTGCGCAGCGGCACGATGCAGACGTGCGATGTCGCCACCGATGAAGGCTTCGCGCTCTGGCGCGAGCGCGCGTTGCAACACAACCTCCGCTCCGTCCTGGCGATGCCTCTCGTCGCCGGCGACCGCATCCTCGGCGCCATCACGTTCTTCTCCACGCGCCGCCGCGACTTTCCGCGCGAGCGCATCGACATGCTGCACGCCGTCGCCGCGCAAGCCGCGCTGTCGATTCTCTCCGCCTACGATCAGGCGCAGATCCGCCTGCAACGAGTGGCGCTCGAGTCGGTCGCCAACGCCATCGTCATCACCAACACCGAGGGCGTGATCGAGTGGGTGAATCCGGCGTTCACGAAGCTCACCGGCTACAGCGCCGCGGAAGCGGTCGGCGCGACGCCGCGTCTGCTTCGCTCCGGCAATCACAGCCAGCTGTTCTATTCGCGGATGTGGGAGACGCTGCTCAGGGGCGAGGCGTGGCACGGCGAGATGTACAACCGGCGTCGCGACGGAACCGTGTACGCCGAAGAGCAGACCATCACTCCCGTTCGTGACGAGAGCGGACGCATCACGCATTTCGTCGCGATCAAGCAGGACATCACCGAACGGAAGCAGCAGGAGGAAAAGATCCGCCACCTTGCGCTGCACGATTCGCTGACGAACCTTCCGAATCGCCGCGCATTCGACGCGATGATCCGCCGCATCGCCCATCGCGGCGGCCCCGCGGCGCTGCTGGTCATCGATATCGACGATTTCAAGTTCATCAACGACTCGAGCGGACATCCGGTCGGCGATCAGCTGCTCTCCGAGATCGGACAGCTGCTGCAGAAGCAGCTCCGCCCCTTCGATTTTCTGGCCCGCTTCGGCGGCGACGAGTTCGTGGCGCTGCTCGAAGAGGTGAAGGCAGACGAGGTTGCGGCGATCGCGGAGCGGCTGCGGCACTCCGTCGATGCGTTCTGGCTCGACCACGGCGACGCCTCGCTGCACGCGACGATCAGCATCGGCGTGGCGATGATCGACGACTCGGCCGATCCGAAGACGTTCATCTCGCGCGCCGATGCGGCGCTCTACGCGGCGAAGGAGCGGGGGAAGAATCGCGTGGTGACGTATCCGTTCGCCGAGGGCGACGACGTCGGCCGCCGTTTCGCGAACGCAACGCACTATGTGACGCTGATCCGCAACGCGCTGCGCGGCAGCACGTTCGAGCTCTCCTACCAACCGGTCATCCGTCTCGGCGACGGAGAACGGGTCCACTACGAGGCGCTGGTGCGCATGCGCGCCGAGAATGGAACGCTCATTCCGCCCGACGATTTCGTCCCCATCGCCGAACGCTACGGCCTGATGCCGCAGATCGATCGCTGGGTGTTCGACGAGGTGATGCGGGAGCTGCACGCGCGCTCGAACGTGCGCATCTTCGCGAACCTCTCCGCCATGAGCATCAACGACGAATCGCTGCTGGGCTACATCGAGCAGCAGATCGTCGAGTCAAAGCTCGAGCCGGGTCGCCTGGCCTTCGAGATCACGGAGTCAGCCGCGGTGGCCGATCTCGCCAGCGCGCGCAACTGGATTCATCGGCTCAAGCAGCTCGGCTGCCTCTTCGCGCTCGACGATTTCGGCGTTGGCTTCTCATCCCTCGGCTATCTGCGCGCGCTGGCGGTCGACTACGTGAAGATCGACCGGACGTTCATCCGCGACCTCGACACGAATCCGACCAATCGCGCGCTGGTGCAGGCGGTCAACACAGTCGCGCACACGCTGGGCAAGGAAGTGATCGCTGAGGGAGTAGAGACGGCGGCGCACGCGGCGGTGCTACTGGAGCTCGGCGTGGAGCACGGTCAGGGTTTTCATTGGGGGTATCCGGCGCATGACGCGATGGATACTCATCTCATTCTTCCGCTCGCCGGTCCTTCCACTGGTGGTACGCCCAGATACTGACGCCGACCACCACGAGCAGGAGCAGTCCCCACTTTTCGATGTGCGCGGCCTTGCCGAGGACGCGCTCCACGGCCGCGCCGAAGAAGTAGCCGAGGCATGAGATGGCGACCGCCCACATCGCGCAGCTGATCAACTCATACACGATGAACTTCGTCGTGGAAATGCGTGAGATCCCGATGATCACCGCGCAGGTGATGCGCAGTCCGTAGAGCCACTGCGTGATGAAGATCGCCGGCGCGCCGTAGCGCTCGAACATGCGGATCCCTTTGCCGAAGTGCTTCTTCATCCGCGGGAAGCGGTCGAGGAGCTTCACCCCTTTGGCTCGTCCCAGCCAGAACCAGAAGAGATGCCCGAGGAATGCGCCGACGAATGCGACGACGGCGACGATCGCGATCTTCATGTATCCGCGCTCGGCCATGAAGCCGGCGATGACCAGAATCGTCTCCCCTTCGAGGAAGGTTCCGACGAAAACGGCGAGGTATCCCCACTTCTGAAGCAGCGCTTCGGGGTTCATGGCAAGGGCCAAAAAGGCAAGATTGGGGACGAGCGCAGTCACGAGTGCTGAAATCTACGCGAGAATCGTCGCATTCAGTAGTGTTAACAGGAGACAAGTGATGAACCGAACTCTGTCGTTGGCCGTGCTTTTTGTCGTGGCTGCCCCTCTCTTCGCCGCCGAACCGAAGCCCGTGGCGAACCCCACGCAGCCGACCACGCCCACCGAATCGCCGCTCGTCGCCGCCGCGCGCCGCGCCAATCGCTTAGGCAAGAAACCGGCCTACGTCATCACGAACGACAACCTGGTCACCAAGGGCGGTCACTTCACCACCACCGAACAGCAGATCCCGTTCGTCACCCCGCTCTACCCCCCAGGCGGCCCCGCCGCCACCACCACTCCCGCCCAAAAGCAGCAGCAAGCCGCCGCTGACGCGAAGAAGGCGGAAGAGAAGAAAGCGGAAGAAGAGCGCGTGAAGGTAATGAAGCAGCTGCAGATGCAGTACGAAGGCGAGACGCTGGAAGAGGGTCAGGATCCGGCCGCCATCGAGCGCCACCAGCAGCAGATGCAGAAGCAGGAGAAGAAGAAGCAGTAGGGGGCGGGCGATGGCAGATCTGAAATCGATCATCCACTCCGATCCCGACATTCACAGCGGTGATCCGGTTTTCGTCGGCACCCGCGTACCGGTCCGCACGCTGCTGGACTACATCGAAGGCGGCGATAGCCTCCAGGTGTTTCTCGACAACTTCCCGAGCGTCAGCCGCGAGCAGGCCGTCGCTTTTCTCGAGGAAGCGGGTCGCGCCGCACTCGCGCAGATCGCGTGAAACGGGTTCTGTTCGATGAGGATGTGCCCCGGCAACTGAAGCGGGATTTGCCGGAGTTTTCAGTAAGAACGGTTCAGGAAGAAGGCTGGTCGTCCATCAAGAACGGCGAATTGCTGGGGCGGGCCTCCCAATCGTTTGATGTGCTGGTAACGGCCGACAGGCGACTTCAGCACCAGCAGAATCTCGCCCAGTTCACCATCGCGGTTGTGGTTCTTGCCACTGTCGATACTCGATTGCCGCATTTGCAATCACGCGTTGCGGAGATCCGGGCGGCAATCGAAGGTGTGAGTCCGGGTTCGCTGATCGTTGTCCGTTAGACGCGCGAGTGCCGGCTACCGGCGGACTTCCAGCTCTCTCAACACCCTCTCCAGCAACGTCCAGATCCGCTCCAGCCGATCCTCAATGCGCGTGAGGCGCGTGTCGATGTCGGCGTTGTCGAGCTCCTCGATCAGGTCGAGAAAAATCGGATCGGTCGCGGGATTCGTCGCCGGGCGCTGCGACAGCGTCGCGTCCTCGTCGATCTCCGGCGGGTAGAACTTGTCGATCATCGTCGTGATCGAGCTCTCCGGCGCGATCAGCGGCGTGACGATCATCGCCGTCGCTTCTTCCAGTCGCGCGAGGACGTTCATGTCGGTCGGATCGACCATCGCCACGTCGAGGCGCCCTTCATCCACGCGCACCGGAATCGACTGGCATTCGAGCGCCATCGTCCGAGTCATCTTCCGCAGCACCTTCTTAGGGATGTCGATGTGCAGAAGGCTGATGCACGGGATGTCGATCTGCTTGGAGAGAAACGCGGCGAGCACGTTCTCGTCGATGAACTTCAGATCGACCAGCGTCGACCCGAAGCGGCGACCGGTCCGCTTCTGTTCGGCGAGCGCGATCTGCATCTGCACTTCGTCGATCAGATTCGCGGCGAGCAGCATGTCGCCGAGGGTCTGTTTGTGCACGAAGGAAGTGTAAACGTAGGGCGGGCATGACGCCCGCCCACCGATGTTACGAATGGCGCCTCATGTATTTGAGACCGCCGACGATACCGACAGCGTTCGAAATACCGCGCAGGCCGATCGACTTCGCGAAGCCTCGCGACGCCTTCTGGCCTACACGAAACATGAGCAACTTCCTGAGGAAGTGAAGCATATGCATCCCTCCTTGCAGGGAGATATTGCAAGCGGTCAGCCAGTTGTAACTCGTTGATTAGCGGTAGCTTAGACGCTCAGCAACGCTTCGGATCGCGACGTAGCTGTAGCCGCCGAGGAAGAGCGTGACGAAGGGGAGCGAGACCCACTGATGAGTCGCGATGAGGATGGCGGTCGCGAGCGCGAAAAAGGCGGCGAGCAGCGTCTCGGCGAACGGAAAGTGTGGCACAGACACTCCTGTCTGTACCGCGACAGACAAGAGTGTCTGTCCCACATCTCCTTGCTTCGGCGTCCGCCGGAAGTGTCCGCCCTTTTCAAACAGACCCTCGAGCACCGCCGCCGAGTTGCGGATCGAAATCCCGATCCCGACCGGCAGCACCGCGATCAGCTCCCTGATCGAAGGACGCGGTTGATTCGCGAAGCGTTGCCCTTCGACGTAGAAAAGCATCACGGAACAGGTCGAGCTGAAGAAGATCAGCGCGTCGATCGAGAACGTCCACGCGATCCCAAGTCGCTGGCGGATGAAGATCGCCGGGACCATCAGCAACGCGACGACGAGCGACAGCACGTACGCCGCATTGCCGGTCAGGTGGAAGAACGCTTCCGCCTTCACCTTCGATGCGAAGTCGCCGCGCACGAGCGCCGGCAGGATGTTGCGCGCCGTCTGCACCGAGCCTTTCGCCCAGCGATGCTGCTGCTCCTGAAAGCCGCTCAATGCCGCCGGCAGCTCCGCCGGCACTTCCACGTCGGGTAGAAAAACGAACCTCCATCCCGCCATCTGTGCTCTGTACGACAGATCGAGATCCTCGGTGAGCGTTGACGCCGACCAGCCGCCCGCATCCTCGATCGCTTCGCGGCGCCAGATGCCGGCGGTGCCGTTGAAATTGAAGAAGCGTCCGCCGAAGTGTCGCGCCGCCGACTCGATCGCGAAGTGGCCGTCGAGGTAGAGCGCCTGCACGCGCGTCAGCATCGAGCGCGTGCGGTTCAGATGCGTCCAGCGCGCCTGCACCATGCCGACGTCATCCCGCAGATGCGGAACCATGCGCACCAGCGTGTCGGGCGACGGAACGAAATCGGCGTCGAACACGGCGAGCAGCTCCGCATCGGAAATGCGCAGTCCATGCGCGAGCGCGCCCGCCTTGTAGCCTTCGCGTGACTCGCGTCGGATGTGCTCGATCCGCACGCCGCGCGCGCACCAGTGCGCGACGCGTTCCGCAACGATCGACGGCGTCGCATCGGTCGAGTCGTCGAGCACCTGCACGTCGAACGCGCCGGGATACTCGAGCTGCGCGACCGCGTCGATCAATCGCCCGGCAACGTTCGGCTCGTTGTAGAGCGGCAACTGCACGGTGAGCGACGGCCAGCGTTCCGGCACGGGCGCGGCCGGATGCGTTGCGCTGTGCCGGCGGCGCAATCTGACAAGATAGAAACGATGGGCGCCGTAGACCGCGAGCACGCCAAGCGCGAGGTAATAGGTGCAGAGGACCGCGGCGTCGAGAGGGGACATCGAGCGGCGCTGATTGTACTCGCCGCGTCGGCGGCCGTTGCTCCCTGGGCAGGGATTCGCTTCGGATTTCGCGCCTTCGTTTTCGTATATGCCATCGCCGCGATCGCGTGGCTCTTCGCACGCCACGCGCGCATGCCATTCGCGCACACGGTCGCGATCGCGATCGTCCTGCGCGCGATGATGCTGGTCCCGCAGCCGTTCCTGTCCGGCGACGTCTATCGCTATCTCTTCGACGGCCGCACGCTCGCCGCGGGACACAATCCGTACGCGGCGTTTCCCGACGATCCGCGCGTCAATCATCCGGAGATCCGCACGATCTATCCGCCGCATGCGGAGATCCTCTTCGCGCTCTTTCATCGACTGACGTTGTGGCGGATCGCGCTGATCCTCGCGGAGCTCGCGACGCTGTGGGTGCTTCGTGACCGCGGCGCGCTCGCGTACGCGACGTTCCCGCCGCTGATCTTCGAAGGGATCTGGAGCGCGCACGTCGAGGTCGTCGCCGCGCTGCTGCTGGCGGTCGCGTACTTCCGCAACTCGGCGATCGCGGCAGCGTGCAGCGTGGGAACGAAAGTCATCCCGATCGCGGCGGTGCCATCACTGCTGATGCGCGCGCCGAATCGCGTGCGCTGGTCGCTGATCTTCGCGCTCGTGCTGATCGCGCCGGCGATTCCGTTCATCGCCGGCGGACATTTCATGGAGGGGATGCGCGACTACGCGACGCGCTGGGTCTTCAACTCGCCCGCGTACTCGCTCACATTCACGGCGATCGATTCGCTCCACGTCGCCGAGCATCTGAAAAACGCATGGACGTCGATCAAGGACCCGCTGCATCTCGAATCGATCGCGCCGTTCGTCTACCGTCACCTCTACGCAGACTTCCTCACGCGTTGCATCCTCGGAGTGATCGCGTTGATCGGCATCGCGAAAGCACGGACGCCGCACGCGGCAGTCGGCATCCTGCTCCTCTGCTCGCCCGCGATTCATCCCTGGTATTGGCTCGTGATGGTGCCGCTGGCGATCGCGTGTGACTCGCGTTGGATCTTCGCCGCGCTTTGCGCGCCGCTCTCGTACCTGCTGTACGACGGCGCACCGTCCACGATCGTGTTCGCGGCCTGCTACCTCATACCGCTTCTGCTTTCAGCGCTCGCGTCATCAACCGCTGGATCGCGCCTCGCGCCGATTCGTCCTCGTACAGCACGCGATACATCTCTGTCGTGATCGGCATCTCGATCTGGTGCCGCTCCGCCAGGTCCTTCGCCGACTTCGACGTCTTCACTCCCTCGGCCACCTCACGCGTTTCCGCAAGGATGTCGGGGAGCCGCTTGCCGCGGCCGAGCTGCACGCCGACGCGCCGGTTGCGCGACAGCGCGCCGGTGCAGGTCAAAACGAGGTCGCCCATGCCGGCGAGTCCGGCGAAGGTCTCGAGCCGTCCGCCGAGGGCCATGCCGAGGCGCGTCATCTCGCGCAGTCCGCGAGTGACCAGCGCGGCGTTCGTGTTCAAGCCGAGGCCGAGTCCTTCGAGCACGCCGGCGGAGATGGCGATGACGTTCTTCAACGAGCCGCCGAGCTCAACGCCGATCACGTCGTCGGAGTGATACAGCCGGAACGCCGAGCCCGACATCGCCTGCTGAATCGATTTTGCGAACTCGACGTCGTGCGACGCGATCACCGCCGCCGTTGGATCGCCGCGCGCAGCTTCGACCGCGAACGTCGGACCGGAGAGCACGGCGAACGATTGCATCGCGTCGCCGAGAACCGCTTTCGACACCTCGGACATCCGCTCGAGCGTCTGGTTCTCGATCCCCTTCGTCCCGGAGATCACGCTGATGCGTCCGCTCAGGTGCGGCAGCAGTTGGGTCAGCACGCCGCGGTAGTGATGGCTCGGCACGACCATGAACAGCGTGTCGCTGAACGCCGCCGCTTCCGCGAGATCGCTCGTCGGCGTGATCTGCTCGCCGAGCGCGACGTCGGGAAGATAGACCGCATTCGTGCCGGTCGTGCGCATCTCCTCCGAGACGCGCGGGTCGTGCGCCCAGAGCATCACGTGATTGCCGTAGCGGGCCGCGACGACCGCCATCGCCGTGCCGAACGAGCCCGCGCCGATGACCGAGATCTTCATTTGCGTTCACCCATGCGTCGCTCCTCCCCATGCACCAGGCGCGCGATGTTGGAGTGATGTTTGGCGATGATGGCGATGGCGATGAGGATGCTGATCGCCACGCGCCAGAACGACGCGTCGGCGAGAAAGTGGAAGAAGAGCGGGATCGACGCCGAGCTGACGATCGACGCCAGCGAGACGATCCGCGTGACGAGAATGACGATGATGAAGACGATCACGCCCGCGAGCACCACGCGCGAGTCGAGCGCGAGGAACGCGCCCGTCGCCGTCGCCACACCCTTGCCGCCGTGAAAGCGCAACCAGAGCGGGAACATGTGCGCGAGCACCGCGATCAATGCGCCGAGCGCGATCCACAACTCGCGCGATTGATAGAACGCCGCGTCCGCGCTGCGCGCGACGAGCGGCCAGTCGGACCGCATCACGAGCCAGCGCGCAACTTCGACCGCCGCGTAGCCTTTCGCGATGTCGAGCAGCAGCGCGATCACGCCCGGCGCTTTCCCGAAGGTACGCGCGACATTCGTTGCCCCGACGTTCCGGCTCCCATGCTGGCGGATGTCCTTTCCCGTCATCAGAAACGGGACGAGGAAACTGAAGGGGATGGAGCCGATGAGATACGTCGCGACGATGAGCGCGACCGGCAGTGCGGAGGTCATGAGCGTGGGTATTGTAGTTCCGCCACCGCGGCGCGCAGGCCAGCGGGATTGACCGCGGGGAAGCGATAGAGCTGGTCCTCGATCTTCTCGAAGAGCTCCATGAGGCGCGCGGGGTCGACGAGCTTCTCCGACAGCATCGCGCGAACGTCTTCACGATCCTTTCGATGATCCCGTTCCAGCTTCGACAGGCACTGCGAATAGAAGTCGTAGTGAAAAAAATCGATCTTCCCTTCGCGCGCGATGAACGGGCTTCGCTCCTGCCAGCCGGGAAGCTCAGGCAGAAAGTCGGCCGGAGACGCCAGCTCGACGTTGATGTGAAGACTTTCCTTGAGATCCGGGATCGCACGAAGCATGCGATCGCTGTCGGGCACGAGCTTGATGTCGACGTCGACCGTGCTGTCACGCCAGCCGCGCAGAACCGCGGTCGCGCCGCCGGTCAGATAGATCCGTCCAGCCTCGGCCGCGGCGATGGCGCGCATGAACTCGCGCAGGCGTGGCTCGGTTACCGGGGCACGCATTCGACCGCACGCTCAAAACTCACCAGCAAACGAATCAACGCGTTGTAGCGCGAATGCGCGGAGTCCCCGTACTCCGCCGCCAGTCGCGCGTAGAGACGATCCTCGGGGAAATCGTCCGTGTCCGGTACGTCGTACCCGAGGCGGCGGAGGCGCGGTGCGCCGATCAGGACGAGCAATGACTCAGTGCTCTCGACGCCGTTCGCCAGATCGTTGAACCCGGCGCGAATCAGGTCGGCGCCGGGGAGCGCGTCAGAGATGTCCACGCGCCGAGTTTAGCTCCTCAGATCCCGTCGAACGCGTTCTCGAGGTCCGCGATCAGATCCTCGATGTCCTCGATCCCGACGGAGATGCGCACGAGGCCGGGGGTGATGCCGAGGCGGGTGCGGGTCTCGACGGGAACCGAGGCGTGGGTCATCGACTCGGGGTGGGAGATCAGCGTCTCGACGCCGCCGAGCGATTCGCCGAGAGAGCAGAGCTTCACGCGGTCGAGGAACTTCTTCGCGTTGTCGTACGAGCCGAGGTCGAACGCGATCACGGCGCCGAAGCCGTTCATCTGACGGCGCGCGAGGTCGTGCTGCGGATGGTCGGCCAGGCCGGGGTAGTAGAGCTTCTTCACCTTCGTGTGATGCGCGAGGTAGTTCGCCATCGCCTGGCCGTTTTCCTCGTGCCGCTTCATCCGCACCGCGAGCGTCTTGATGCCGCGCAGGACGAGCCACGAATCGAACGGCGAGAGGATCGCGCCGACCGCGTTCTGCAGGAATCCGATCTGCTTCGCAACCTCATCGTCGTTCGACACCACGACCCCGCCGACCGAATCGGAGTGACCGTTGAGGAACTTCGTCGTGGAGTGCACGACGATGTCGGCGCCGAGCTCGATGGGACGCTGCAGATAGGGCGAACAGAACGTGTTGTCGACGACTAGCATCGCGCCGTTCTTGTGCGCCAGCTCCGCGCACGCGGCGAGGTCGGTGATCGTCATCATCGGATTCGTCGGCGTCTCGATGTAAACGATCTTCGTCGTCGGGCGAAGCGCCTTCTTCACCTCATCGAGCTTCGACGTGTCGACGTAGGTGAACTCCAGTCCGAACTTCTCGCAGACCTTGCTGAAGAGGCGGTACGAGCCGCCGTACATGTTCTCGCCGGAGACGACGTGATCGCCCGACTTCAGCAGGCGGAAGACGGTATCGATGGCCGACATGCCGGACGCGAAGCAGTGTCCGTACTTGCCGCGTTCGAGCGCCGCGAGCGCGGCCTCGGTGGCGAAGCGCGTCGGGTTCTGCGTCCGCGCGTACTCGAATCCCTTGTGCCGTCCGAGCTCGGGCTGGACGTACGTCGACGTCTGGAAGATGGGGACCGAAACGGCGCCCGTCGTCTGCTCAGGCTCCTGGCCCGCGTGGATGCAATCAGTTGAAAAGCCCATGATGAGTCCTCAGTCGGCAGGCTTCGCCCACTTGGTGTAGATGCCCTTCGACATGTAGCGCTCGGCGGCGTCGGGGATGAGCGTGACGATGCGCTTGCCTGATCCGAGGCGCTGCGCCACTTCGAGCGCGGCGTGCACGTTGCAGCCGGCGCTGGAGCCGCCGAGGACTCCTTCCTGCTCCGCCATGCGCCGCACCATCGCGAACGCCGGCGCGTCGTAGACCTGAATCACTTCATCGGCCAGCGACATGTCGAGGACGGGAGGGATGAACGATGAAGCGCCGATGCCTTCGACCTCGTGCGGTCCCGCTTCGCCGCCTTTGAGGATGGAGCCCTGCGGCTCGACGACGACGCACCAGATCTTCGGATCGCGCTCCTTCAGGAACTTCGCGACGCCGCTGAACGTGCCGCCGGTGCCCGCGCCGGCGACCCACGCGTCGATGCGGGCGTCCATCTGTTCCCAGATTTCCGCCGCCGTCGTCTCGTAGTGCGCTTCGCTGTTGAAGGGATTCACGAACTGCTGCGGGACGTAGGCGCCGGGGATCGTCAGCGCCAGCTCCTGCGCCTTCGCAATCGCGGCCTTCATCCCCTCATCTTTCGGCGTGAGGACGACTTCGCCGCCGAGCGCCTTCATCACTTCGCGCTTCTCCAGCGAGAAGTTTTCGGGGACGCAGAGGATGACGCGGTAGCCCATCCGCACGCCGGCGAGGGCGAGTCCGATGCCGGTGTTGCCCGCGGTCGGCTCGATGATCGTGCCGCCCTTCTGCAGCAGTCCCGCGGCCTCGGCGCGCTCGATCATCCCGACGCCGATGCGGTCCTTCACGGAGCCACCCGGGTTGAGAAACTCCATCTTCACGAAGATGCCGCCGATATGGCGGAGCTGGAGCATCGGGGTGTTGCCGATGAGATCGAGGATGCTGTCGACCGGCTTGCTGAGGGGACGGGTCAAGGCGGGCGGATGATAGCAAAAACAAAAAGGCGGGCCGAAGCCCGCCTTCAAATCGATGATGTCGTTGTGGCTACGCCCAGCTGGACGGACGGGAGTTCGACCGTCTCTGGTTGTAGCAATCGCGGCAATAGACAGGTTTACCGCTGACGGGCGTGAAGGGTACTTCGGTCGCGACACCGCAGCTGTCACACGTCACGCTAACCATCGCCCGGTCACGGCCTCCGCCGTTTCCGTCGCGGGCCATCTTCCGCTTGTCGCGGCAGTTCTTACAGCGCTTCGGCTCATTGGTGAAACCGCGCTCGGCGTAAAAAGCCTGCTCGTTCTTCGTGAAAACGAACTGCCCGCCGCAGTCCGCGCAGTTGAGGGATTTGTCGTTGAAAGTGTCCATGATGAAACCTGATCTCCTACCTAAGTTCGAAACCTTTGGATGCCGCAGCGCTGTGCACGTGCGGGGTGCCGCGACCTCGCCCCCGCATAAGGGTTAACGACGAAAAGGAACCTGCCGATCGACCCCCTTCCATCCAACCGATACAGTACGGCCCGCGACGCACTCTGCTGTCCGGGATTGGGTTATTCAGTTGGATTCGTTCCGTCGCTTTTAGCATATTCCCCGCAGGTTAAGCAACGAAGTGTGTGCATTTTGCAAATAACAAAGTCAAGGTGTTGACCTTTGTCTGAACGCCATTCAATCCGCATCGGACCGGCCGGCTGGAGCTACAAAGATTGGGAGGGAATCGTCTACCCGCCGCACCGCGGACGCTTCGATGAACTCGCCTATCTCGCCTCGTTTTTCGACACCATCGAGATCAACTCGCCGTTCTACCGGATCCCGCCGCCGACGCATTCGAAGAGCTGGGTGCGCCGCGTCGCGCACAACGACGCTTTCAAGTTCACGACGAAGATCTTCAAGGGCTTCACGCATGAAAACGCGGAGCTGAAGCCGGGCGACGTCGACGCCTTCCGCGCCTACCTCGACCCTCTCGCCGAAGCCGACCGCCTCGGCGCGCTCCTGCTGCAGTTTCCCTGGAGCTTCAAGGACTCGCCCGAGTCGCGCGAGAAGCTGGCGACACTGTTCAGTCAATTTGCCGGCTATCCGCAGGCGCTGGAGGTCCGCCATGCGACGTTCCAGAACGAAGGCTTCATCGATTTCCTGAACGAGCATGGCGTGTCGTGGGTGAATGTCGACCAGCCGCTGTTCCACGAATCGGTCAAGCCCGCGGCGACGGTGACCGGGCCGGTCGGCTACGCGCGGCTGCACGGCCGCAACTACGAGAAGTGGTTCGCGCACAGCGAGTCGTGGGAGCGCTACAACTACCTCTACTCGAAGGAAGAGCTCGAGCCGTGGGTGGAGCGGATCGACGAGATGGCGCAGGCGAAGGAGACGTACGTCATCACGAACAATCACTTCCGCGGCCAGGCGATCGTGAACGCGGTCGATCTAAAGAAGGCGCTCGGTCAGGAGGCGACGCTGCCGGGGACGCTCGGCGACAACCAGGCGAACGTCTCGTCCCAGAGCGATTCGCCGACTCCCCGCCGGAAGAAACCGAAGTGACCGACGTGGCGGTCGGGCACATGCCGGCGTTCGACGTGCGCGCTGCTGTAATGCTCGACCAGCCTGTCGACCGCGAGCGGCGGCGCGTACCAGTCGCCCTCGAAGCTCCACGCGAGCAGCGGCACGTTCATCGACGCATAGCGCGTCGCGTCTTCGAATCCGAAGAGGTACTTCGGATGACGTCCCCACGTCGCCCACTGCGTGGCGACGCCGGTGGGGAGATCTTCCGATCCGAGCCCAAGGGCGCGCGATGGGAAGTAGCCGATGACGCGCGACGCGAACGGCATCAGGTGCCAGATCACGCGGATCGAGTGGCGATGCAGTCCGGGATAGTTGCCGTAGTAGCCGGCCTGCGCGGCGACGAAGACGAGGCGATCGAGCGCGTTCGCATTCGCCGCGAGTCCCGGGATCTGCCCGCCCGCGCTGTGACCGACGAGCGTGATGGAGCGCGCGCCCTTCAGTTGACCGATCGCCGCCGGAAGATCGAGCGCGCCCCAGTCGTGCATCGACGCCTTGAATCCACGCAAGGACGACGGCCGCGATTCGCCGATGCCGCGGTAGTCGAACGTGAACACCGTGAAGCCGCGTGCGACCGCCGCCTGCGCGAAGGCGTCGTAGTAGCGCCGCTTCACGCCGAGTGCGCTGGCGATGAGGATCGCGTCCGCGCCGCCCTCGTACAAAGTTCCGTGCAGCGTGAAGCCGTCGGTCGCGGCGAATTGCATGGAGATACGATACCGAAGTGAGGAAGCGGCGCATCATCGGGACGGCGGGACACATCGATCACGGCAAGACATCGCTCGTGAAAGCGCTGACGGGCGTCGACACCGACCGCCTCCCCGAGGAGAAAAAGCGCGGCATCACGATCGACCTCGGGTTCGCCAGCTGGTTCACCGACGACTACCAGATCGGCTTCATCGACGTCCCGGGACACGAGCGCTTCGTCAAGAACATGCTCGCCGGCGTCGGCGGCATCGACAGCGCGCTGCTGGTCGTCGCGGCGGATGAATCGATCAAGCCGCAGACCCGCGAGCATTTCGCGATCTGCAAGCTCCTCGGCATTCCGACCGGCGTCATCGCGATCACGAAACGCGATCTCGTCGACCGCGACATCATCGAGCTGGTGCGCCTCGAGATCGAGGAGCTCGTCGCCGAAAGCTTCCTCGCGGGCAAACCGATCGTGCCGGTGAGCAGCGCGACCGGCGAAGGTCTCGACGAGCTGCGCAAGGCACTGCTCGAATCGGTTGCCGGCGTGGGCGATCGCGATGCGACAACGCGCGTCTTCCGCCTGCCGATCGATCGCGTCTTCACGATGAAAGGCTTCGGCTCGGTGATCACCGGAACGTCGTACTCGGGACAACTGAAGGTCGAATCCGAGGTCGAGCTGCTGCCGGGTCGCCGCCGCAGTCGCGCACGCGCGATCCAGGTTCATGGCGAGCCGCGCGACACGGCATCGGCCGGCGAGCGGACGTCGGTGAATCTTCCCGACATCTCGCACGACCTGATCGAGCGCGGACAGCAGATCGTGATGCCGGGGACGCTGCGCACATCGTCAGTGATCACCGCGCAGCTCGAATTGCTGGAGGATGCGAAGCCGCTGAAGGACCAGACGCGCATCCGTTTCCATCACCTCGCCTCCGAGCTCCTCGGCACGATCCGCTTCGTCGATCACACGCAGGCGGAGCTGAAGCCGGGGCAGCGCGCGTATGTCCAGGTGCGGCTCGAATCGCCGGTCGTCGCCGTCGCCGGCGATCGCTTCGTCATCCGCCGCTATTCGCCCGCGCTGACCATCGGCGGCGGCGTGATCCTCGACGCGCATCTGCCGAAGCTGAGCCGCGGCACGCGCACGGAGATGCTCGAAGCACTCGCGCGCGGCACGCTGACGGAGCGCGTGGCGTTGATGGCGAAGCTGGAAGGCCTGCGCGGACTCGACATCGCCGAGGTGCAGGCGCGGACCGGGATCCGCATCGAGACGCTGCGCAAGGAATTGAAGAACGTGCCGAACCTCGCGGCCGCGGGCGAAGGCCGCTGGATCCACAACGATGTGCTGGCCGACTTCCGCCACCGGTCGATCGAATTTCTGGATCGCTACTTCAAAGAGAACAAGATGGCGATCAACGTGCCGAAGTCGGAGTTCGTGCAGAAGCTGATCGCACGCGGCACCGACGCGAATGTCATCAATTTCCTGCTGATGGACCTGCAGCGCGAGAAGATCGTGATCGTCGCCGCCGACGCGCTCGACATCCCGGGACGGGCGAAGAAGTTGAGCGGCACCGAGGGCGAGCTGGCGCAGACGATCGAGAAGCGGTTTGCGGATGGAGGGCTCGCGCCGCCGCCGGTGTCAGAGCTGATCAAGACGATTCACTCGAAGGCGAAGGTGATCGAGGGCGTGATCAGTTTCCTGGTGAAGCAGGGCGTGCTGGTGCGCATCGCCGACGGCGTCTACCTGCATCGCGACGCGCTCGCCGCCGCGCGCGTGCGCATGGCGGAGAAGAAGGGCCAGACGATCGACGTCGGCCAGTTCAAGGAGTTCTTCGGACTGTCGCGCAAGATCGCGATCCCGCTGCTCGAGCAGTTCGACCGTGATGGGGTTACGAAGCGGATCGGCGACTCGCGGCAGGTGTTGTAGCAGTTCATCCCGAGCGCAGCGAGGGATCAACGGAGCAGCCCGCGAGAAGGCGCGTTCTGACGCGGCGCCGCCGCTGATCCCTCGCTGCGCTCGGGATAAACTTGACGATACTCGCGCGGCACCACGAACCATGACGCGGGCACGTCCTTCTGCTCGACCTTCTCCACCGTCCGGTCGACGACGAGCTTCTTGTCATCGAACGGCAGCTCCGCGTGGTCGGCGACGGGAAAGCCCTGCACTTTCAGCAGCGCTTCATCGAGAGCGCGCAGGACGCCGGCGACCGGCGACGGCGCGGGCTCGCTGGCGCGCATCATCGCGAATAGCCGCGGCGGAATCGGTGACTTCTCCGCGATCCAGAGCTCGCGCTGATAGCCACCCATGCGCACGATCAACTGCGTCGCTTCGAAACCGGCGATCGTCTTCTTCGCGCCGGATGCGATCCATTGCGCGACCGGCAGCTCGGGTGCGGCCGGTTTCGCGAACGCCTCGCGATGCTCTTTCGTCAGCGCATCGAGCGTCGCGACGCGATACGTCTTCGCGATGTCGTCGACGAACGTCACCTGCTGCTTCTTCAGGTCGAAGAGACGCCAGGCGTCGACCTCATCGCCGCTGCGCGCGAGGTTGTTCGCGATCATCAGCGAGTGCGTGTAGTTCCTGTTCGCAGGCTGCAGCGTCGTGCGGATCGTGACCACCGTCGCGCGCACCTGCGGCTCGCCGGCTTTCGTCGCGACGACGTTCGATTTCTGGCAGGCGACCAGCACCGTGATCGCGAATATCAGTCCTTGGCGTCGTACCAACTTCTTCCCCACCGCGCGTCCACCGCGAGCGGCACGGCCAGCGGGTGGATGTTCTCCATCGTCTCTTTCACGATTCCCGCCACGTCGGCCGCGCTCGCCTCCGGCGCTTCGATGACGATTTCGTCGTGCACGGTGAGGAGCATCCGCGCGCCGCGCGTCTCGCGCGTGAGGCGATCCTCGAGCGCGATCATCGCCAGCTTCAGCAGATCGGCGGCCGTTCCCTGAATCGGCGCGTTCGTCGCCATCCGCTCCGCGTTGCCGCGCACGGTGAACGACTTGTTGTGGATCTCGGGGATGTAGCGCACGCGGCCGAAGAGCGTCGTCACCTTGCCGGTCGCGCGCGCCTCCGCCAGCGTCTTGTCGAGGTACTCCTGGATCTTCGGATAGCGCGCGAAGTACGCCTCGATCCATTCTTTTGCCTGGGCTCCGGAGATGTTCAGCTCATTCGACAGGCGGAACGCCGACATGCCGTACAGCACGCCGAAGTTGATCGTCTTCGCCGCGCGGCGCTGGTCGTGCGTCAGCTCTTCCTCGCTGACCCCGAACATCTTCGCGGCGGTGGCGCGGTGGATGTCGGCGCCACGTCGGAAGGTCTCGATCAGCGACTCGTCCTGTGAGATGTGCGCGAGGATGCGCAGCTCGACCTGCGAGTAGTCGGCGGATATGAGCATCTGCCCTTCGTCGGCGATGAACGCCTTGCGGATCTCGCGGCCCTGCTCCGTGCGGATCGGAATGTTCTGCAGATTCGGATCGGATGACGACAGCCGTCCCGTCGCCGCGACGGCCTGGTTGAACGACGTGTGCACGCGGCCATCGCCGGCGACGAGCTGCGGCAGCGCGTCGATGTAGGTCGACTTCAGCTTGTGCAGCTCGCGATGCTGCAGGATGAGCTGCGGCACGGCGAATCCGTGCGACGCGAGCTCCTGCAGCACTTCCACCGACGTCGAGAACGCCTTCGTCCCCTTCGTCTTCTTGATGACCGGATAGTTCAGCTTCTCGAACAGGATGTGCCCGAGCTGCTGCGGCGAGTTGATGTTGAACTCCGTCCCCGCCTCGGCGTAGATCTTCTTTTCCAGCTCCGCGAGCGTCGTCCCCATCGACGACGACATCGAGCGGAGCAGATCGCAATCGATGCGGATGCCGCGCTCCTCCATCACCGCGAGCACCGGCATGAGCGGCATCTCGATCTTGTCGTAGATCATCCGGAGCTCGTCTTTGATCTCCGGCTCGAACACGTCGCGCAGGGCGAGCGCGATGTCGGATTTTTCGCCGAGGTACTGGCTGTAGGGCGTGACTTCATGATCGGCGGCGAAGAGCGGCGCCGTCTTCATGATGTCTTTGCGCGTCAGCACGTCCTGCTTCAGCCGGTCGCGCGCGACGTTTCCGAGCTCGTGCGACGGCAGGCCGGGATTGATGACGTACGACATCAGCATCGTGTCGGCCCAGCGCTTCGGGGCCGGAAGTGCCGCCGCGTGCAGACCGCGGAGCTGCAGCTTCGCGTCGTGCGCGACGAACAGGCGATCCGATTCGAGCAGCTCGCGCAGGACGCTCCTCAGGCCTTCGTCGTTGAGCGAGACCAGCAACGACTCGCCGGCGCGGACGGAGAGCGCGACGCCGAGGTCGGGCTCGACCCAGAGCGCGACCGGCGCGTCGCCCGCGGCGAAGGCGCGAACGTCGTCCCCGTTTTCCGCGATGCGATACTCGCGCGCCACCGGCGGCGCCTCCGGCAGGAACTCCTGCATCAGCGACGCGAACTCGAGACGCGAGAAGACGTCGTGCAGCTTCGCGCGATCGGGCTCCTGCATCTTCAGCGTTTCGAAGTCGAGCTCGTACTCGAGATCGCACTTGATGCGCGCGAGCTCGCGCGACATGTACGCCTTGTCGCGATGCTCCTCGAGCTTCTTCCGCTGCGCCGGCTTCATCTTGTCGAGGTTCTCGTAGACGCCGTCGAGCGAGCCGAACTCCGAGATCAGCCCCTTCGCCCCCTTCTCGCCGATGCCGGGCACGCCGGGGATGTTGTCGATCGCGTCGCCCCAGATCGCCATCACGTCGACGACCTTCTCCGGCGGGAGGCCGAACGCCCCCTCCACTCCCTTTGCGTCGTAAATCACTTCGCGGCCGGTGTGGTAGAGGCTGATGCCGTCGCCGACGAGCTGGAAGAAGTCCTTGTCGGACGTGGCGATCACGACGTCGTAGCCGCGGTCACGCGCGGTGCAGGCGATCGAGCCGATGAGGTCGTCCGCCTCCCAGTCCTCGACGCCGATGATCGGGATGCGGAACCCTTCCAGCACCTCGTTCACGAACGGCAGCTGGATGGCCAGATCGTCCGGCATCGGACGGCGGTCTTTCTTGTAATCCTCGAACGCCTCGTGGCGCGTCTTCGACCGGCCGATGTCGAAGGCGACGGCCATGCAGTCAGGCTTGTGGTCCTTCAGCAGCTTCCGCAGCGTGGTGGTGAAGCCGTAGACGGCGTTGGTGGCCATCCCCGACGAGTTGGTCAGGTTGCGGATGGCGAAGTAGGAGCGGTAGACGTTGTTGGAGCCGTCGATGAGGAACAGTTTGGGGCGTTTGGCAGGCACGGCGCGGATTCTATCTTCCGCTTAAAACACTTGCGGCGCCTTTCGGCGCCGCTCGTGGTACTGAGAAGGGGGTTGGACCGCTGCGGCCATTCGGCAGGGTTCAAGGAAGCTAAGTGATTAATCGTCCAAAATCGGTCCAATAGTTTAGGAGGGGGCCCGCAGCGGCCACTAGGCGCGAGCAAAGTAGGTTGGACTCGCACCGCGGTTCTGTATCTCTGGTCAGAACCATATTCATCGTGCCTCCACGTGTTGCTATATTCGGGCCAATTTGGAAAGCCGACATTTTCCGGGGCTTCCATTTCCGACCAGCCGTTCAGCCCTTTCGCATAAAACTTTTCGGGTCAGTGGATTAGTCATCGCATTTCTTCCTGACATCCACCGCTCCGGCCTTCAGCTGAGGCTGGCAACTTTTGCCACGGCTGGCGCTCTGGTTGCAATTCTGTCCAGCGCCATGTTGCAAAGTAAGAGCTTTTTTTGCCTGACCCTCCTTCTCGCCGCTACCCCGCTCGCCGCGCAGAACTGGAGCGCAGGCGTTTCCACAGGGCCCTTCATCTTCGGCAAATTTACGGAGCGGACCACCCGCATCGGTACCGAAACGTCATCGTCCAAATCGACCACGCAGCTCACCGCAGCTCCGCGCGCAGGCATCGCCGTCGACCTCGAGCGCGCGTTCAGCGATCGCTGGGCCATCCGCCTCGAAGGGACCTTCACCGACACGAAGCTGCGGGTGAAGAACAGAGGCGGCGAAGGGATCTCGCTCGACGCCGGCAAGCTCGACGTCACGACGTGGGTCGTCCCGATCGTCTTCAACTTCAACCGCCACGGCGCGTTCCGCGTCCACATCTTCGGAGGTCCGGCCTACGCGACCTACGACTTCCGCAACGACGCGACGACCCAGGGCCTCCCCGGCTCGCGCAGCCGCTTCGGCGGCGCGGCGGGGGCGGGCGTGCAGTGGTGGATGAACGACGACATCGCGATCGAAGGGAACATCCAGGACATCGTCACCGCGTCGCCGTTCGAGCGCACGGATTTTCCGGCGACGACGACCGGCCTCGAGATCGAGAAGCCGCACAACGTGCACACGACGGTGGGTGTTCGCTATCGCTTCTAGACAGCGGACGGCGGACGCTGCAGCGAATTCAAATCCGCCAGCAGCTTCTCCAGCGACAGCTGGTACCCCTCAGCCACCTCGGCCAGCGTCTCGGCGCTCGAGCGCGAGCAGCCGTTGCACCCGCTGAGGTGGTACGCGGCGAAGACCCACTTCGCATGCGGATGCGCGGCGAAGGCCTGATCGACGGTCATCTGGGGGTGGAAGGTCATGCAGGTTTGTGCAGGATAAAATGCCGCGCGTGAAAGTGCGCCTCCTTTTTTTCGCCGTGCTGCGCGACATCACGGGTCAGAGCGAAACCGAGCTCGAGCTCGCCGGCGGCACGCGCCCGCGAGACATCTGGGAGCAGCTGCGTTCGCGATACGCGAAGCTCGCCGACTACGCGCAGCCGCCGCTGACCGCGATCAACGAGAGCTACGAGTCGCCGGATGTCGAGCTGCACGACGGCGACGAGCTGGCGTTCATCCCTCCCGTGGCGGGAGGATGAGCTACCTCACCGACGATCCGATCGACGCCCCCGCCCTCGTGCGCCGCGTGATGCGTCCCTCCGACGGCGCGTACGTCCTCTTCGAAGGGGTGGTCCGCAATCATCACGACGGCCACGCCGTGGAATCGATCTTCTACGACGCTTACCGTCCGATGGCCGAGAAGGAAATCGAGAAGATCGTCCGCGATGTCACGACCGAGTTTCCCGACGTCGCGCTCGCGCTCCTCCACCGCCTCGGCAATCTCATCGTCGGCGACACGTCGATCGCCATCGTCTGCTCGTCGCCGCACCGGGCGGAATCGTTCGCCGCATGCCGCGCGCTGATCGACCGCATCAAGCAGACCGTCCCGATCTGGAAGAAGGAGAAGGGGCCGAACGGGGAAGAATGGGTGGGATGGCAGTCATGCTAGAGCCGCTTCCCGCCGCGAGCCTGATCCTGTTGCGTGATGCGGATGCGCGGGTTGGAGAACCCGCGCTACAGGTGCTGATGATCCGCCGTAACGCGCAGGCGAGCTTCGTCCCCGACTTCTGGGTCTTCCCCGGCGGCATGGTCGAGGAGAGCGACGGCGGCGACCTGCGCGTCACCGCGATCCGCGAGACGCTCGAGGAGACCGGCATCGCCATCGATGATCCGAATCAACTCGTCTGGACCTCGCGCTGGATCACGCCGGTCGGTGTGCCGAAGCGCTTCGACACGTACTTCTACCTGGCCAAAGCCGCGCGCGACATCGAGGTCACGATCGACGGCACCGAGGTTGTCGATCATGTCTGGATCGCCCCGGCTGATGCGCTGATGACATTGAAGATGGTCTTCCCCACCATCAAGAACCTCGAAGCGCTCCTCGGGTTCGACTCCGCCGATGCACTGATCGAATCGCGCCGCGGCGCGGTCATCGAGCCGGTGCAACCGATCCTGGTGAACGGAAAGCCGACCCTACCGTGAATATTCGATCGATCACCGCTCCGAATCCCGGCCCGTTCACGCTCGACGGCACGCGCACCTACCTCATCGACGAAACGATCGTCATCGACCCCGGTCCCGACATCAAATCGCACGTCGACTCGATCGTGAACGCGATGCCGCACCTGACCACGATCTTCATCACGCATCGTCACGGCGACCACGCACCCGCCGCATTGCCGCTGCGCGACCTCATCGGCGCGCGCATCATCGCGCCGCGCGGCGTGCTCGATGAGGTCGACCAAATCGTCGAAGGGGGCGAGGTCATCGAAGGCCTCGAGGTGATCCCCACGCCCGGCCACACCGCGGAGCACGTCTGCTACCTCACCGCCGACGGAGACCTCTTCACCGGCGACACGATTCTCGGCGCGGGCACCACCGCGATCTTTCCGCCCGACGGCAACATGCGCGATTACCTCGCCTCGCTGCGCCTCCTCCGCGCGCGCGAGCCGAAGCGCATCTGGCCCGCGCACGGACCGACGCGCGACGACGCCGTCGCGCTCATCGACGAATACATCGCGCATCGCCTGGAACGCGAACGGCAGGTCATCGAAGCGCTGCGCACGGGCGCGAAGAGCACGGCCGAGATCCGAGAGGCGATCTATCCTGACCTCGACCCACGCCTCGCACGCGCGGCGGAGATCCAGATCACCGCGCACCTCGAGAAATTGAAGGAAGAAGGGCTGTCGACACCATGACCAGCACCGTCGCCGAAACGAGCAACTACCTCTCCACGTCGCGCTACGAAGACGTGATGAATTTCATTGCCGCGATCCAGCAGGGCGATCCCGACCTCCGCGTCGAGACGTTCGGCACGACGAACGAAGGACGGGCGCTGCCGCTCGTCATCGCCGGACCCCCGGGCGTCGTCGATCCCGCCTCCGCGCGCGCGACGGGACTGCCGGTGATCTTCGTGATGGCGAACATCCACGCCGGCGAAGTCGAAGGGAAGGAAGCGGCGCAGATGTTCCTGCGCGACCTCGCTACGACGCATCGCAAGCTGCGCGACGACGCGGTCTTCCTCATCGCGCCGATCTACAACGCCGACGGCAACGAGCGGATGTCGCCCGATCACCGGCCGACGCAGCTCGGTCCGCTCAACGGCTACGGCACGCGCGAGAACGCGCAGGGACTCGACCTCAATCGCGATGCGATGAAGCTCGACTCACCCGAGGCGCGCGGATTGATCGCGAATGTGTTCGGGCGCTGGGATCCGCTCGTCTTCGTCGATCTGCACACCACCAACGGCTCGTATCACGGCTATCAGCTCACCTACTCGCCGTCGCTCAACGCGAACGTCGACGAGGAGATCACCGACTTCGCGCGCGACACGCTCTTCCCCGAAATCCGCGAACGGATGCGGAAGAAGCACGCGAAGGAGACGTACTACTACGGCAACTTCGTCGATCAGCTGACGCCGGAGAAAGGGTGGTACACGTTCGACGGCCGGCCGCGCTTCGGCACCAACTACGGCAGCCTGCGCAATCGCTTCACCATTCTTTCCGAGGCGTACAGCTACATCGATTTCAAGGCGCGGGTCGAGGTCACGCACCAGTTTGTGCACGAGATCGCGAACGCGGTCATCCGCTACGGGACGAAGATGCAGCGCATCGCGGCGAAAGCCGACGAGCGGATCAGGCGCGGCAAGCTGCGCAAGCAGGGCGTCCGTTTCGAGCTCGCCAAGTTCCGCGACGGCGTGGAGATTCTCTGGGAGCGCTGTGCTCCGGCGGAACCGGGCTTCGGCGCGCCCGATCCCGAGACCGGCCACGGGATGATCACGCGGATGGGAGAGATCGTGCCGGTGAAGATGACCGACTTCGGCATCTTCAAGATGACGGAAAAAGCCGACGTGCCGTTCGCGTACGTGATCGATCCAGCGGCAACGGATGCCATCGACAACCTGATCCTGCACGGCGTCGTCATCGAGTGGCTCAGGCAGGAGACGACGCTCGACGTCGAGCGCTTCGTGATTTCCGAGGCGAAGCAGTCGGAGGAAGAGTTCCAGCAGCATCGCGAGATGACGCTGAGCGGCAAGTGGAAGAGCACGAGCGAGACATTCGCGGCGGGGACGTTCGTCGTGCGGATGAACCAGCCGCTGGCGCGGCTCGCGTTCTACCTGCTCGATCCGCGCAGCGACGACGGCCTGTTCAACTGGAACTTCTTCGATGCTCTGCTCGGAAAGTACGCACCGGTGCGGCGGATCATGAAGCCGGTGGGGCTCGATGCCGCTGTGGTCACCGCGGGATCACGAGCCGAATGAACTTCTTGTTCACGTAGTACGTGTCGCCTTCGTCGTCGATGCGGATGAACGCTTCGCTGATGTCGTTCAGCACATCGGAGATGCGCGAGTACTCGCGCGGGCGGTCGATCGGGACGATTCCTTCGATGCGCGTGCCGTCGGTGAGCTCGAGGATGGTGAGCTTCTCCACCACGGTCGTTTCGGCATCGTTCGCGGCGAGCTTTTCGTAGCGCACCCAGACGATCTCGTCGCGGTTGATCATCTTCGCCACGCCGGAATTGATCATGGGAAAGAAGCGGCGGCCGCTGTTGAGGTAGTCGGCCATCGTCTCCGGACCCTCGCGGCGGTCGGAGTGCGGCGAGAGATAAACGAAGTGCTCCTCGGGGTCGACGCCCGAGAGCGTCACCTCCACGGCGAGCTCGTTCATCGGTATCTGATACATGGGTGAAGGGAAATCATACTCGCCGGGCCGCGCCTGTAGAATGCGCAACCGACATGCGACACAAAGACTTCATTGAGATTCACGACTATTCGGCCGACGAAGTGATGCAGATCTTCGAGATCGCTCGCGACATGAAGGCCGATCCCAAAAAGTTCAACAACGCCCTCCAGGGCCGGACGCTGGCGATGATTTTCGAGAAGTCGTCGACCCGCACGCGCGTCTCGTTCGAGGTGGGGATGTTCCAGCTCGGCGGCCACGCGCTCTTCCTCTCCTCGCGCGACATCCAGCTCGGCCGCGGCGAGCCGATCTACGACACGGCCAAGGTCCTCTCGCGCTACGTCGACGGCATCATGGCCCGCACGTTCGCGCACAAGACGGTCACCGACCTCGCGGAATACGCGTCGGTCCCGGTGATCAACGGCCTCACCGATCTCTCGCATCCGTGTCAGTCGATGACCGACTACTTCACGGCGTGGGAAAAATTCGGCGGCGATCTGAAGGGCCGCAAGCTCGCCTACATCGGCGACGGCAACAACATGGCGCACTCGCTGATGTTCGGCGGACCGAAGCTTGGCATGCACGTGGCGATTGCCACGCCGGCGGCCTATGCGCCCGATCCATACGTGGTGGCGAAGGCGCAGGCCGACGCCGATCACGCCGGCACGAAGATGATCATCACCAACTCCATCGACGAAGCGGTGAAGGACGCCGACATCGTCGAGACCGACGTCTGGGCCTCGATGGGCCAGGAAGCGGAGGCGGAGAAGCGTCATCGCGACTTCGCCGGCTGGATCGTCGACGAGCGCGTGATGTCGCTGGCGAAGAAAGAGGCGATCTTCATGCATTGTCTTCCAGCGCATCGCGGCGAAGAGGTCGCGTCGGAGATCATCGACTCGCCCCGCTCCGTGATTTATGACGAGGCCGAGAATCGCCTGCATGTGCAGAAGGCGATCATGTACGTGCTGATGAAACGTTGATGCCTGCGGACGCGCGGACGCGCCACAATCGCGGCCTCCTGGTCGTCATCCTCCTCGGCGTGGTGTTCTTCGCCATCCTCGGGGCGATCATCCTCACGCCGCGGCACGCCAACACGACGCCGCAGACGACGATCGAGAACTACACCGTCCTGCCGCTGCGCATCCGCCTGCGCACCGAGCCGAACGCGAAAGCGCCGGTGGTCGCGACCGCGACGTCGGGCGAGAAGCTGACCCTGATCGAGGATCGCGGCGCGTGGGTCCGCGTGCAGGACGACGACGGCCTGACCGGCTGGGCCGAGCGCAGCTCGCTGGAGCGAACGAATGAGCGCGAGGCGCGGCTCGCGCGCTACGCCGCGATCCGCAAGCTGCCGCCGCTCGCCGGGATCGTCACCGAGCGCACGACGCTCTACGCCGGCCCGGCGATCTTCTATCCGATCGTCGGCGAGCTGCCGTCGAGCACGCAAGTCCATGTCTTCACCCGCGATCACGACTTCTACGCGATCGATTACCAGGACCTCGTCGCGTACGCCGACATCGATTCGATCGACGTGAGCGCCGCCGGCTCGAAGCAAGTCGAGGTCGCCACGACGTCCGCCGCGCCGGCGCCCACGGAGACGGAGACGACGGAGACGACCGCGACAGAAGAGCCGGTCCAGCCGCCTCCCGCCGCGCCGGAGATGCACGCCGACCGCACCGGCGTCTACGCCGCCGTCCCGCCGGGCGGCACGCAGCCGGAGGAGACCAACCGCGTGATTCCGCGCTATCCGCCGCTCGCGCGTCGATCGAACGTGGCGGGAGCAGTGGTGATCCGCGGCATCGTGCGCAAGGACGGGACGATCGACAACGTCGAGATCATCAAGGACCTGCCGTACGGCCTCGGCGACGCGGCGCGCGAAGCGGTGGAGCGGTGGACGTTCCGCCCGGCGACGTATCGCGGCGAGCCGATCGACGTCTATTACACGGTGACGGTGAACTTCAAATTGCAATGACCCGCTTCGCGTTCCCCGATGCTCCCGGCGATCTCCTCGGTGCTCACATCTCGACGCAGGGCGGCCTGCACACCGTCTTCGAGCGCGCCGCCGCGATCAAAGCGACGGCGCTCGCGATGTTCGCCAAGAACTCGAATCAGTGGAAAGGGAAGACGCTCACCGACGAGGCGATCGCGGAGTTCAATGAAGCGAGGAACGTCGGGCCGATCGTCACGCACGCGTCGTATCTGATCAACCTCGCGACGACGAATCCCGAATTTCACGCGAAGTCGATCGCCGGAATGATCGACGAGCTCGATCGCGCCGAGCGCCTCGGCATCCACGCCGTTGTTCTGCATCCCGGCGCGCATCTCGGTGCGGGGCCGGATAAAGGTCTCGATCAAATCGCGCGCTCGCTCGATCAGGTTCACGCGGCGATTCCGAATCATCGCGTCGTCACGCTCCTCGAGACCGCGGCGGGCCAGGGCTCATGCCTCGGCTGCACGTTCGAAGAGCTCGGTCAGGTGATCTCGCTCGTCGACGACAAGCGGCGTGTCGGCGTCTGCATCGACACCTGTCACGTCTTCGCCGCCGGCTACGACATCCGCACGCGCGCCGGCTACGAGTCGATGATCGAAGAGGTCGAGCGGCACGTCGGAATCGAGAACGTCGGCGCGTTTCACATCAACGATTCGAAGCGCGAGCTCGGGTCGCGCGTCGACCGGCACGAGCACATCGGCAAAGGCCAGCTCGGACTCGATGCGTTCTCGTTCGTGCTCAACGACCCGCGGTTCAGGCGTGTGCCAAAGATGATCGAGACGCCGAAGACGGTGGAGACGGTCAGTGATCGCCGAAACCTTCGCCTGTTGCGGTCGTTACTCTCCTGATCCCGCCTCATCGGCTAGAATTCGCCGCGCTATGGCGAATCGTATTGCTGCACCGACTTCCGGCACGCGCATCGGCTACGAGAACAACCAGATCGTCGTCCCCGACGATCCGATCGTCCCCTACATCGAGGGCGACGGCACCGGCCCTGACATCTGGAAGGCGACGCAGTACGTCCTCGACGGCGCGGTGCGCAAGGTCTACGGCGGCAAGCGCCAGTTCCACTGGCACGAGGTCTTCGCCGGCGACAAGGCCAACGAGCAGTTCGGCGAGTACCTGCCGCAGGAGACGATCGACGCGCTGCAGTTCTACCGCGTCTCGATCAAGGGCCCGCTGGCCACGCCGGTCGGCGGCGGCATCCGCTCGCTGAACGTCACGCTGCGCCAGGTCCTCGACCTCTATGCATGCGTCCGTCCGGTTCGCTACTTCGACGGCGTCCCTTCTCCCGTTCGCGAGCCGGGGCGCGTCAACATGACGATCTTCCGCGAGAACACGGAAGACGTTTACGCCGGCATCGAATGGCCGGCCGGCAGCGATGGCGCGAACGCGATCATCGACTGCATCAACAACATCGAGCGCCGCGCCACCGGCAAGATCCGCGAGGGCTCGGCGATCGGCATCAAGCCGATCTCCGAGTTCGGCTCGAAGCGCCTGGTGCGGAAGGCGATCCAGTACGCGATCGCCACGAAGCGCGACTCCGTCACGCTCGTCCACAAGGGGAACATCATGAAGTTCACCGAGGGGGCGTTCAAAGACTGGGGCTACGCGGTCGCGCGCGAGGAGTTCGGCGACATCACCATCGCCGAATCGGAGCTCACCGGTCCGGCGCCCGCCGGCAAGATCGTGATCAAGGACCGCATCGCCGACTCGATGTTCCAGCAGGTGCTGCTGCGGCCGTCGGAGTACTCGGTGCTGGCGACGACGAACCTCAACGGCGACTATCTCTCCGATGCCCTCGCCGCGCAGGTCGGCGGCCTCGGCATGGCGCCGGGCTCGAACGAGTCGGATGAAGTCGCGATCTTCGAAGCAACGCACGGCACCGCGCCGAAGTACGCGAACAAGGACATGATCAACCCCGGCTCGCTCATCCTCTCGGGCGTGATGATGCTCCGCCATCTCCGCTGGTTCGAAGCCGCCGAGGCGATCGAAAACGCTGTCGCGCAGACCATCACGCAGAAGAAGGTGACGTACGACCTCGAGCGTCAGATGGAAGGGGCTACGAAGGTGTCGACGTCGGAGTTCGGGAAGGCGATCGTCGAGAATATCTAGGCTTCAGCCGGCCGCCACGTCAGGAACCACGGCTCCCGCCGCCCGAACTTCGTGGCGAGCGCGCTGCCGATGGCGAACACCGAGGCCAGTCCCCACACGATCGGTCCGACAACCGGGATCAGGCGGATCGCGCCGAGGAGCAGCGCGCCGATCACGGACATCGCCAGGTCGCCGCGCAGCCACTTGCGCGACGCGAGCTGTTCGCGCGAGCGCGCGCCGGCGACGAGCGTCCCGACCGCGTGGAACACCGCGACCATGCCGTAGATCTTCGTGATCACGGCGAACACGGCGAGCGCGAAGAGCAGCGGCACGCCGATGAAGTACGGGATCAGATAGCTGAAGACGATCGCGGTCAGCACGAAGCTCGTGACCGCGACGAGTCCGAGCGTGAAGCAATGCAGCGCACTGGCGCGCACCTCGATCGACGACGTGCGCACTTCGCGGCCGCTCATCAGCGTCAACGCGACGGCGGCGAGCATCCAGACCGCGACGAGCGACACGATCACAGCCGACTGCTGCACCATCGACGCCGCCTGCTGCAGCGTGATCGACTTGAGGTCGAACGTCTTCGCCGACTCGGCGGGGGCCGCGATCATGGCGGTGACGAGCGTCGCGGCGACGATCGTGAGCGGGACGAACAGACGCAGCATCCTACGCATCGATCCCCCTCGGTGAGCGCCGCAGCAACGCGACGAGCACGCCATTCACTGCCAGGAACGCACCCGCGAACGCGAGCTGCGCGCCGCGCGATGCATCGCGCAACGAATCGGCCGACGTGAGGACGAACGCACGCATCGACTGCACCGACTTGAACGAATTCTCCACCACGTGCAGCGGCGTCATCCCCGCGATCATGCAGAGCACCGCCGCCGCGATCAGCGCGACGACCACACCGCCGAGGACGAGCGGCCAGGCGCGATGCGTGGCCCCTTCCCACGGCGCGAGCGGCAACGCATCGAGCGCCAGCGGCTTCGTCGGCGGCACATCGTGCTCGCCGAACAACGCGCGGCATTCCGCGCAGTCGGCGAGGTGTCCGGCATTCGCTTCCGGATCTTCGAGGTACCGCAGGCACGAGTCGGTCTTCATACCGGTTCCAGGAAAGAGTCGAGCTGGTCCTTCAGCAGATTGCGTGCACGAAACAGCTTGTTCTTGACGGTGCCGAGGGGAAGCTTCTTCATCGAAGCGATCTCCTCGTACGAAAGCTCCGCGTAATGGCGGAGCTGAATCAATTCGCGATAGTCGGCCGGAAGATTATCGACGGCTTTCTCGATCGCTGCACTCATCTGCTTGTTGCTCAGCGCGCGGTACGGCGACACCCCGTCGTCCGCGAACTCGCGCTCTTTCCCCTCTTCCTCGTCTCCCGGCCGAACCAGCGGCACCTCGGAGATCGACTTCTTGCGCAGCGCGTCGATGGCGCTGTTCTGCGCGATGCGAAAGAGCCAGGTCGAAAACTGGAACTTCGGGTCGTATCGGTCGAGAGCGAGAAACACCTTCACGAAGATTTCCTGGGCCATGTCGTGAGCGTCTTCGTAGCGACGCGTGATGCGGTAAACGTAATTGACGACGCGCTTTTCATAACGCGCCACCAGTTCCGTAAACCGGTCCCGGTCGCCCTCGAGGATGCGGGCGACTAAGGCCCGGTCGTCGAGTTGCTCACGTTGCGCCATTGAGGTGTACGGTTCCCACGCCTGAAGGTTTTCGGATGATAACCTGCTGCAGTTGATCGACATCCAGCATCTGACCAAGAAATACGGCGACTTCGTTGCCGTGAACGATCTCAGCCTTTCCGTCGCCCGCGGCGAGATCTTCGGCTTCCTCGGTCCGAACGGCGCGGGCAAAACGACGACGATCCGCATCATCGCCGGCCTCTCCCTCCCAACCTCGGGTGACGTGCGCGTCAACGACATCGACGTGATCGCCGATCCGGTCAAAGCGAAAGCGCTGATGGGCTACGTCCCCGACCGCCCGTACCTGTACGAGAAACTGACCGGCCGCGAGCTGCTCGAATTCGTCGTGAACCTCTACGGTATGCAATGGGCCGACTGCCAAGCGAAGGCGAACGACCTGCTGCGCTACTTCGATCTGAGCGACTGGGCCGACTCGCGCATCGAGAGCTACTCGCACGGCATGAAGCAGAAGATCGTGATCATCTCCGCGCTCGTGCACGAGCCGCAGGTGCTGATCATCGACGAGCCGATGGTCGGCCTCGACGCGCTCGCGCAGCGCCAGGTGCGGCAGCTGATGCGCACGCTGGCGGGCGAAGGGAAGACGATCTTCCTGACGACGCACACGCTGTCGATCGCCGAGGCGGTGTGCGATCGCGTGGCGATCATTCATCGGGGGAAGATCATTGCGACGGGGCCGACGGCGGAGTTGAAGAAGGATCGCGCGCTGGAGGATATTTTTCTGGAGCTCACGTACGAAGACGATCAGCACACTCCGCAACCACTGGCGTGAGGAAGCCCTCCGCCGCGGCATCCCGCCGCGCGACGTCGACCTCCTCCTCGCCGACGTCACCGGCCGTTCGCCCGCGTGGGTGTTCGCGCATGGCGACGAACTACTCGATCCAACACGCTTCGAATCGCTCGTCGCGCGCCGCTTCGCGGGCGAGCCGTTGCAGTACATCCGCAACCGGACGGAGTTCTACTCGCGCGAGTTTTACGTCGACGATCGCGTGCTGATCCCACGGCCGGAAACCGAGGTGCTCGTCGAGGCGGTGATCGCGCAAGTGCCGATCGGCGCGAAGGTGATCGACGTCGGCGCGGGCAGCGGCTGCATCTGCGTCACGCTCGCGCTCGAGCGTCCCGATCTGCACGTCTTCGCCGTCGACGCGAGCGTCGCCGCGCTCGCGGTGGCGAAGCGCAATCGTGATGCACTCGGCGCACGCGTGCAGCTCATCGCCTCCGATGTGCTCGACGCCGTGCGCTCCTTCGATCTCATCGTCTCGAACCCGCCGTACATCGCCGAGGAAGAGATCGCGACGCTCGCCACCGAGGTGCGCGATCACGAGCCGCGGATGGCGCTGACGCCGGGGCCGAGCGGCACGGAAGTCATCGAGCGCATCTACGCGGCCGCGCGCGGAGCGATCGTCATGATGGAGATCGCGTACGGTCAGACGGAGGCCGTCACACGCGTTGCGGAGTCGCACGGCTATCGCGTCGATGAGGTGCTGCGCGACCTCGCGGGAATCGAGCGCGTCGTCGTATCATCGCCGCATGGTTAGCAACGATCGTTGTCTCTTCTGCCGCATCGCGAACGGCGAGATCACGGCGCGTAAAGTCTACGAAGATGACGACGTCTTCGCCTTCGAAGACATCAACCCGCAGGCACCGACGCACGTGCTGATCATTCCGCGCAAACACATCCCCAGCCTCGACGATCTCAGCGACGGCGACGCCGCGATCCTCGGCACGACCATCGCCCGCGCCGCCGACATCGCGCGCAACCTGCAGCTCAACGCGGACGGCTATCGCCTGGTGGTGAACACGGGAGAGGCGGCGGGACAGACGGTGTTCCACGTCCATTTCCACATCATCGGGGGACGCAACCTCGGCTGGCCTCCGGGCTAGGCCGGCGGCGGGACGCGGAACCGCGTGCCCGAGAACGTCATCGAGCGCTGACCCTTGCGGCGCGCACCCTTACGGCGGTTCAGGAAATCGTCCTTCGCCTCGCGCAACGTCGTCGGGATGTACGTCGCGCCGGCGCCGATGGTCCGTTGCTGATCGTTCGCGAATGACGACCCGCCGGCCACGATCATCAGATCGGGGAAGTTCCCCGCGATGAGCTGCAGCAGCGAGTACCCGGCATCGAGGTGATCGTTGTTCGAGCACGAGACGAACAGCGCTTCCGGCTTCACCTCCGCGAGAAACGCCATCAGCTCCGCGTCGGGGAGATCGGTGAAGTAATCGACGGAGAAGCCTTCGCTGCGCAGGAGCTGCGTGAGCATCAGCGTGCCGAGGGAGAGGCGTTCGCCGGCGACGGAGACGGCGACGAGATGACGCTCCGAATCGCCGATCATCGCGTTGCGATCGCCGAAGCGGATGATCAGCTCGCGGATGATGTCCTTGATGAAGTGATCGTGCGGCTGCGTGATCCGCTTCCGGTTCAACTCTTCCTGCGCGAACGTCAGCGTCGGGATGAAGAGGTCGTTGAACATCTCCTCCATCGTCGATGCCTCGGCGTACCGGTCGGCAATCGCAATCGCACCGGTGCGGTCGCGCAGCAGCAGGCGGTTGTAGAACGACAGATACCCCTCGAGCGGATCCTCGGTTCCGAACATGATCGAGAAAATCCGCAGCGCGGGGATGAACTCGCCGCCGACGGTGAGGCAGACCGAGATCGGCGTCGCGAGCAGCAGTCCGACCGGTCCCCACAACCAGCCCCAGAAGATCGCGGAGACGAGCAGCGCGATCGGCGAGACGCCGACGCGATGTCCGACGACGATCGGCTCGACGAAGCCACCGATCAGCTGATCGCTCAATATGAACAACCCGAGAACCGCGAGCGCGGTGTACCAGTTGGGAAAGACCGCGAGCGCGAGGACCGTCGGCATCGCCGCGCTGAGCACTGCGCCGACGTACGGGATGAAGCGGAGCAGTCCCGCGAGCACGCCCCACAGCGGAGCGTGCGGCACGCGCAAGGCGAAGAGTCCCAATCCTATGAGCACACCGAACCCGATGTTGAGCAGCGCGATGGTGAGCAGATAGCGGCTGATGCGCTGTGACGTCTCGCCGATCGCCTGTGTCGTCACGGTGAGATGCGCGCGCCCGGCTAATCGGAGCATCTTGTCTCGCAACGACTCGCGGTCCTGCAAGAGGAAGAAGACGAGGACGATGACGAGGAAGCCGGCGGCGACGAACTCGATCGTCGGCGCGGCCTTCTTGTACTGATCGGCGATCGGCTTCTTCTCCGGAATGACGCGCACCTTGAGGTCGGGCTTCTCCGCGACTTCCGTCGATTCGGCAATCCGCTGCGCGGTCTTTTCCACCCAGGCGATGCTGATGTTGAAACGGCGGAAGTAGCCGAGCTTCTCCTCGATCTTGGTGCTGCTCGCCGCGAGCTCGTGCGCGACGCCGCTGAACTGCTGGTAGAGCCAGTAGCCGCCGAAGGAGAGCGCGGCGACGACGAGCCCGAGGGAGAGGACGATCGCGCCGGTGCGGCGGAGAATCGTCCGCTCCAGCAGCAGCACGATCGGCGTGAGGAGAAACGCGAAGAGAATCGCCAGCGCGATCGGCACGACGACCGGCCGTGCGAGATAGAGCACGGCGATGACGATCAGCGTGGTGAGGAGGGTGCGCGCGTTCGACTGGCGGCGATCCTGGGCGCGTTTATCGGCGTACTGCTCCACGGACAGCGACGTCGAATCCGACGATCGCCGCCTCAGTGAAAGAGTTCGATCGAGATCGTCAGTGTCCTCGTCGTCCTGATACACACACGCTCCGCGGGGCTCCGCGCCAGTCTACTGCAAACGAAACGCCGCAATCGGCGCGCTAGTGCGGCGCGCTGCGGCGGCGCGGCGGCGGCGGTCCGTTGAAGTTGACGACGAACGTGAACGCGGGCGAGATCGTGCCGTCCTGATTCACGACCGTGATCGACAGCGTCCCCGCCGCGGCGAGATCCGCGGGCGTCAGCGTGAACTCCAGCTGATTCGCGTTGTCGAACGTGGTGGTGCGGATCGTGCCGTTCACCGCGACCTGCGAGCTGGTGAGGAAATTCAAGCCGCCGACGATGACGATCTGCGCGCCCGAGCCGGCGTCTGCAGCCGACGGCGTGAGCGAAAGGATCTGCGGCGCGCCGGGCGAGACGATCGAGAAGAGCACCGGCAGCGACTCGGCCGTCGCGGTGTTGCGCACGGTGACCGCGACGATGCGCGGCAACGCGAGCTCGGCGGCGGTGAGCGTCGTCGACAGCGTGCCGGAGGCGGAGTTGAACGCGGTCGGTTTGTCGACGCCGTTGAAGGTGATCGTCGACGTCGAAAGGAACGCCGTCCCCTGCACGACCAGGATCAGATCGTCGCTCCCCGCGGTCGCCGAGGGAGGCGAGAGCAGGGAGATGAAGGGACGCGCGACGGAGAGATTGAAGGTGTTCGAGGTGATGCCGCGATCGGTGACCGTCACGGGAAGCGACGCGGCGGTGGCGATCTCGCTGGCGATGAGCGACGTCGAAACGTTGCCGGTCGCCGACTCGAACTGCGTGAGGTGCGACGTGCCGTTGATGTTGATCACCGCGGACGAGCTGAAGCCGGTGCCGCTCACGGTGAGCGTGAAGCCGGAGCCGCCGGCGGTGACCGTGTTCGGCGTGATGGCGGTGATGACCGGCGGAATGACGGCGATGGTGAGGGGGACCGACGTCGACTGCGGGAAGCCGGGCGTGAGCACGGTGACGGCGATCTGCCGCGCGGAGGTGAGATCGCTGGCAAAAACCGGAACCGTCAGCTTGGTGACGCTGACGAACGTGGTCGTGCGCGGCGTGCCGTCGAACGAGACGATCGATTCATCGGTGAAGCCGCTGCCGTTGATGTTCAGCGTGAACGGCGCGCCGTTCACCGCGGCGGTGCTCGGACTGATCGACGTGATCACCGGGCCGCCCGAGCCGTCGCTGACGTTGAAGATCACCGGCGCCGAGGTCGAGCCGTTGATGTGCTTCACCGTGATCGCGAACTGGCCGGCGGTCGCGGTGTCGGACGCGAGCAGCGAGATCGCCACCTGCGTCGAGTTGATGAACGAGAAGACGCGCTGCGAGGCGGCGAAATAGACAGTGTCGGTACTGACGAAACCGCTGCCGTTGATCAGCACGTTGACCGGACCGGAGCCGGCGATGACGGAGACCGGATTGATGCTGCTGACCACCGGCGCATCGGCGGCGGTGACGTTGAGGATCTGCGCCGATGACGTCGGCGCGCCGCTGCCCGGATTCGTGACGGTGATCGAGAGCTGGCCGGGGTTGGTGATCTCGGACGACGTGATGTTGGTGGTCAGCGTCGTCGCATTGATGAACGTCGCGTTGTGCGCGGTGGCGCCGACATTGATCTTCGCGCCGTTGATGAAGTTCGTCCCGGTCGCGGTCAGCGTGAACGCGCCGCTCTTGGCGATGACGGAGCTCGGCGAGATCGACGTCAGCTGCGGTTGATTCGCCGCCGTGACGGTGAGGTTCACGCTGTTCGAGATCTTGCCGTCGGGATTGCGGACGGTGATCGCCGGCGTGCCGGCCGCCGATACGTCCGAGGTGTTGATGTGCGCGACGAGCTGCGTCGCGCTGGTGAAGGTCGTCGTGCGCGCGTTGCCGTTCACGCGGACCGTCGCGCCGCTGACGAAATTCGTGCCGAGGACCGTGAGATCGAAGGCCAGGCTTCCGGCGGGGACGGTGTCGGGCGAGAGCTGCGTGATCGTCGGCGACGGCACGGTCGTCGAGACCGTGATCGTCAGGCTGTTCGAGATCTTGTTGTTCGGATTGAGGACCGTGATGGTCAGCGTGCGCGACGTCGAGACGTCGGAGGAGAGCATCGCCGCGTCGAGATGGCTGCTGTCGATGAACGTCGTCGTGCGGTTCGCGTTGTTGACGCGCACGATCGCGTTGCTGGCGAGGTTGGAGCCGGTGACGTGCAGCGTGAAGGCGCCGCTGCCGGTGAGGACGGTCGACGGATTGAGCGAGGTGAGCGTCGGACTGTTCGGCAGGACGGTGAAGGTGACGCCGCTCGAAACGCCGCCGCCGCTCGGGTTCGCCACGACGAAGTTGAGCGTGGCCGGCGTCTGCACGTCGGTCGTGATCAGCGTGACCCGCAGATGACCGGTGTCGACGAACGTCGTCGGCCGGTTGGCGTTGTTGACGCGGACCACCGCGCCGCTGATGAAGTTCGCGCCGAAGACCTCGACGTCGAGCTGTCCGGTGCCGGCGATCGTATCGACCGGAGACAACTGCGTGATGACCGGAGGATTCGTGACCGCAAACGCCGCAAACGAGGAGAGAAGAAGGACCGCCGCGACCGCCACAGCACGCGCACGCATGAACATAATTATTACGTAGGACAAGCGCTCAGGGCGTCGGATTCCATTTGAGGATTGGCTGTCGCGCCGCCCTCGCCTCGTCCAAACGCCTCACCGGCGTCGTGTGCGGCGCCGTCCGGACGAGCTCGGGACGCTCGTCGCATTCGCGGGCGATGGCCAGCATCGCATCGCAGAACGCGTCGAGCTCTTCCTTCGGCTCGCTCTCCGTCGGCTCGATCATCAGCGCGCCGGAGACGATCAGCGGGAAGTAGATCGTCGGCGGATGGAAGCCGTAGTCCATCAGCCGCTTGGCGATGTCGAGCGTGTGGACGTCTTTCGCCGTCTGGTTCTTGTCGCTGAAGACGACCTCGTGCAGCGACGGCGCGTCGTACGGCAGGTGATACGCGCCCTTGAGCCGCGCGCGGATGTAGTTCGCGTTGAGCACGGCGATCTGCGCGATGCGGCGCATGCCGTCGGGGCCCATCGAGCGCATGTAGGTGAGCGCGCGCACGAGGACGTTGAAGTTGCCGTTGAACGCGCGCATGCGGCCGATGGAGTCGGGATGGCCGAAGTCGAGATAGAACGAGCCGTCGTCGCGGCGCTCGACCGTCGGCGTCGGGATGAACGGCACGAGCCGCTCGCTCACGCCGACCGGCCCCGCGCCGGGACCTCCGCCGCCGTGCGGCGTGGAGAAGGTCTTGTGCAGGTTCGAGTGGATGACGTCGATCCCCATGTCGCCGGGGCGCGCGATGCCGAGGTAGGCGTTGAGGTTCGCACCGTCGCAGTAGAGGTAGGCACCCTTGGCGTGAAGGATGTCGGCCATCGCCTTGATCTCGCGCTCGAACACGCCGAGGGTGTTCGGGACGGTGATCATCAGCGCGGCGACGTCTTCGGTGACCGCCGCCTCGAGCACCGAGAGATCGACGGTGCCGCGATTGTTCGATTTCAGTTCCCTGATCTCGTAGCCGGCGAAGGCAGCCGACGCCGGGTTGGTGCCGTGCGCGGAATCGGGGATGAGGATGTACTTGCGCGCGTTGCCGCTCTTCGCCAGCGCCTTGTGCACCATCAGGATGCCGGTGAGCTCGCCGTGCGCGCCGGCGACCGGCTGCAAGGTGACGCGCGGCATGCCGAAGATTTCCTTCAGCGTCTGCTCGAGCCACCAGAGGAGCTCGAGGTTTCCCTGCACCTGATGATCGGGCTGCAGGGGATGCGACTGGGCGTAGCCGGGCGTCCGCGCGATCTCCTCGTTGATGCGCGGATTGTGCTTCATAGTGCACGATCCGAGTGGGTACAATCCTGCATCGATCGACACGTTGAGCTTCGACAGGCGCGTAAAGTGCCTGATGACATCGACTTCCGAGACTTCGACCTCGTTGGCGATCTCGTCGCGAAGGAGGCCGGCGGGGATGGCGAGCTCCTGCTCGGGGACGTCGAGCGCGGGCAGCCTGTAGCCGCGGCGCCCTTTCTTGGAGTGCTCGAAGATGAGGCCCTCGCGATTCATTTTCGGTTCGGTGCTCATCTGCGCTCCCGTGCGATGGCCGCGCTGAGCGCGGCGACGAAGTGATCGAGCTGCTCGCGCGTGTGCAGCTCGGTGACCGCGACGAGGAAATCGTTGTTGAACCCATCGAAGAAGTCGCCGAGGGCGATGCCGCCGAGGATCTTCTCGTGCTCGAGATCGGCGAGGATCTCGCGCGCGAGGAACGGCGTCCGGACGGCGAATTCGTTGTAGACGGGACCGGAGAACGGCAGCTCGACGCCCGCGATCTGCGCGAGCCGGTTGCGCAGGTAGTTCGCCTTCTGCATCGACTGCAGCGCGACCTCGCGCAACCCTTCCTTCCCCATCAGCGAGAGATACATGTTGGCGGCGAGCGCGATGAGCGCCTCGTTGGTGCAGATGTTCGACGTCGCCTTGCCGCGGCGGATGTGCTGCTCGCGCGTGGCGAGCGTGAGCACGTACGCGCGGCGGCCGTCGACGTCGACGGTCTCGCCGACGAGCCGTCCCGGCATGTGCCGCTTGAGCGCGTCGCGCACGACCATGAAGCCGACGTACGGACCACCGAACTGCGGCGGGACGCCCCACGCCTGGCCTTCGCCGACGCAGATGTCGAAGCCGTGCGCGCCGGGCGGCGTGAGGATGCCGAGCGACGTGGCCTCCGCGACCACCGCAATCCGCGTCAGCCCCTCGGTCGCCTCGACGATCGCGTCGTAGTCCTCGACGACACCGAAGAAGTTCGGCGACTGAATCGCAACCGCGAAGGCGCCTTCGGTGGCGCCGCGCAGCTCCGTCAGATCGACGCGGCCGTCGGCCATCCAGCCGACTTCCACGATCTCCAGTCCGAGGTTCTGCACGTACGTCCGTACGGTCTCGCGGTAGTGCGGATGAACCGACTTCGCGATGACGACCTTCGTCTTGTTCTTGTGCAGCCGCTCCGCGAGGAGCACGCCCTCACAAAGAGCAGTGGATCCGTCGTAGAGGGATGCGTTCGCGACGTCGAGCGCCGTCAGCATGCACTGGTGCGTCTGGTACTCGAAGATCGACTGCAGCGTTCCCTGCGAGACCTCGGGCTGGTACGGCGTGTACGCGGTCAGGAACTCCGCGCGCAGCAGCAGCTGATCGATGCACGCCGGCTGGTAGTGCGCGTACGCGCCGCCGCCGAGGAACGAGATGTGGTCGGCCGCGGTCTTGTTCTTCGCCGCGAGGGCGCGGAACCAGCGCCGCGTCTCGATCTCCGACCAGGGGCCCGGGACGTCGAGCAGGCGGTCGAGCTTGACCGCGTCGGGGATGGTGTCGAAGAGGCGGTCGACCGAGTCGACGCCGATGACGTCCAGCATCTCGCGGACGTCTTCGGAGGCGTTGGGGATGTAGCGGTGTTGTGAGGTGAGAGGGTCAGGGAGTGCCATCAGTGGCCGGCTTCAGTTTGGATGTACTCTTCGTACTCTTCCGCGGTCATCAGCCCGTCCATCTCGCTCGGATCGCTGAGACGCATCTTGATCATCCAGCCATCGCCGTACGGGTCGGTGTTGACCAGCTCCGGTTTGTCGGCCAGCGCCTCGTTGATCTCGACCACTTCGCCGGAAACGGGGGAGAAAAGCTCGGAGACGGCCTTCACCGATTCGATCGATCCGAGCTCGTCGGCGGCATCGAGCTCCGAGCCGACCTGCGGCAGCTCGACGAAGACGACGTCGCCGAGCTCTTTCTGCGCGTAGTCGGTAATGCCGATCATCCCGACGCCTTCCTTTTCATCGAAGTGCACGTATTCATGGCTCTTCGCGTACTTGCTGTCGAGGGGGATGCTCATGAGGCGTCTCCTTTATTTCGCGCGCTTGTAGAACGGGGTGGGGACGACGCGCGCCCGAGTCTCTTTCCCTCGGATCAGGACCATGAACTCGGTGCCGGGCGCCGATTTGTCGAGCGGAAGATATGCGAGTCCGATCGCTTTTTTCAATGTCGGCGAATGCGTGCCGCTGGTGACGACGCCGATCTCCTGACTGCCATCGACGACCGGGTATCCGTGCCGGCCGATCCCGCGGTCGACCATCTCGAATCCGACCAGTTTCCGCGCCGGTCCTTCGCTCTTTTCGCGCTGCAGGACGTCGCGGCCGTTGAACTCCCCTTTTTCGATCTTCACGATCCAGCCGAGGTCGGCCTCGAGGGGGGTGGTGGTGTGGTCGATGTCGTTGCCGTAGAGCGCCATCTTCGCCTCGAGGCGGAGCGTGTCGCGCGCGCCGAGGCCGCACGGCTTCGCGCCGAGCTCGACGAACTTCTTCATGATGCGCGGCGCGTCGGCGGGATCGAGGAAGACCTCGAAGCCGTCCTCGCCCGTGTAGCCGGTGCGCGAGACGATCGCCTTCGCGCCGTCGACCGTGCCGCTGGCGAACGCGTAGTACTTCAGAGGTGAGAGGTCGACGTCGGTCAGCGGCTGCAGCAACGCGACGGAGCGCGGTCCCTGCAGTGCGAGCAGCGCGTAATCGTCGCTGCGATTCACCAGCTCGACTTCCATCCCTTTCGCGATCTCCGTGAACCACTCGAAGTCCTTGTCGATGTTGCCGGCGTTGACGACCGCGAAGTAGTCGTTGTCGGCGTTCTTGTAGACCAGGAGGTCGTCGACGAACGTGGCGGTGGGATAGAGCAGGCCGTTGTACTGCGCGCGGCCGTTGATGATCTTCGAGACGTCGTTGCAGGTCGTCGACTGCAGCATCTTCAGCGTGTCGGGACCGCGGAACGTGAACTCGCCCATGTGCGAGACATCGAAGAGACCGACGTCGGTGCGCACCGCTTCGTGCTCCTCGAGGATGCCCGCGTACTGCACCGGCATCTCCCAGCCGCCGAAGTCGACCATCTTCGCGCCGAGCTCGTGATGGGTCGCATTGAGAGGGGTCTTTTTCATGGCGCCGGGTAAACTAGCACGATTGGGAGCGCGGGCGTGAAGAGTGAGATCGGTGATTTTCTCGACTATCTGACCTACGAGCGGAACGTCTCGATCAACACCATCGAGGCGTATCGCGACGACCTCGAATCGTTCGTCAGCTTCCTCTGCAACGACTACTTCACGATGGGTCGCGACCTCGTCGACCTGCGCCGCGTCGACCACCTCACCATCCGCGCCTACCTCGCGCATCTCGCGCGGCGCAAGCTCGCCCGCACGTCGATCGCGCGCCATCTCTCCGCGCTGCGGACGTTCTTCAAGTACCTGATGCGCGAAGGCCTCGCCGAGGTGAATCCGGCGCGCAGCGTGGCCACGCCGAAACGGGAGAAGCACCTGCCGTCGGTGATGCAGACGAGCGAGATCGCGCTACTGCTCGAGCAACCCGACCTCTCGACGAACCTCGGCATCCGCGATCGCGCGTGGATGGAACTGCTCTACGCGTCGGGACTCCGCATCAGCGAACTGGTGGGCATCGACATCGACGACATCGAGCTGCGCGCCCGCCTGGTGAAGGTGCGCGGCAAGGGCTCGAAGGAGCGGATCGTGCCGTTCGGCTCGAAAGCGGAAGAGGCGGTGCGCGCGTACCTCGCGGTGCGCGAAGGCGATGCGGAGGAGAACGCGCTTTTTCTCAACTATCGCGGCGCGCGCATCACCACCCGCAGCGTCCGGCGCCTGTTCGACGGCTATCTGCGCGACGCGTCGCTCCGCGGCGGAATCTCGCCACACACGATGCGCCACTCGTTCGCCACGCATCTCCTCAATGCCGGCGCCGACCTGCGCGGCATCCAGGAGCTCCTCGGACACGCGTCGCTCTCGACGACGCAGAAGTACACGCACCTCAACGACTGGCAGTTGATCGCGGTGTACAAGAAGTCGCATCCGCGCGCGTAAGGCCCTTCTCCCGGCGGGAGAAGGTGGCCGAAGGCCGGATGAGGGGTCGCCCTCGGCATAAACTACGACCGTGATCCGGGCGATCGTTCACCAGGGGTTCATCGGAGAAACAATCGAATACTTCGCGGTCGTCACCGGCCCCGACGTCGACCGGCGTTTCTTTTTCGAGCAGATCTCCACCGGGCGCGGCGACGTGGTCCGCTACTTCGGCGGAAGCTCCGAGATCACGCTCAACCCCGAGGGCGTTCGCTTCCGCGGCAACGGCGGCATCTTCGGCGAGTACATGTTTGGCGGACACTTTCCGGTCGGCGACCTGCTCAACGACGAAGTGGTGAACCGCCTCGTGCTGTTCGGCGCCACCACCGATCAGAAGACGCACGAGCTGAAGTTCACGCTGCACACCGAGGGCTTCGAGACCTACGACAACCTCTTCCTGCAGGGGAACGCGATCGCGAACTACTTCTTCTTCGTCGACGATCGCAAGCGTTTCGGCGACGTCACCGAACGCCAGGCACAGACGCTGCGCAACGCGGGCAAGCTGCTCAAGCGCTCGCGCAAGGTGAGCGAAGGAAAGTTCATCGCCCTCGGTACGGAAGTGCTCGAAGCGCTGGCCGAACCGGAGACGACGATCGTCATCCTGCGCGTCGTGCATCGCGCGAATCAGCGCTTCCACGACGCCTGCCGCCAGGCGTACGCGAGCCACCGCTCGCTCGAGCACATCGCCACGATGCAGAGCGACGGCGTCGAGACCTACCAGCGCGAGCGGATCCAGATCGACGTCATCTATCACCACACCGACAACCAGGAACTGATCAACGAGTACAAGCGCATCCTCGCCTCCTGCGCCGGCTCGACGATCAATCCCTCGGCGCGCGCACGCCTGATGCGCATCCGCACGCTGTCGCTGCGCAACGAGGTGCCGCTCTCCATCTTCGACACGCTCGAGGAGATCGTGCTGCAGGAGACGCGCGTCGCCGCCGCGGAGCACGAGCCCGAGTACATCCAGTCGACGCGCGAGATCCTCGGCGGCTTCCTCCTCGGCAAGAACATCACGCGCAAGCTCTCTTCGCTCGACATGGTCCAGCTGATGGAGAACAAGCAGAAGGCGGCCTCGAATCGCGATCAGACGTTCGAGGAGCTGCTGCTCGACACCGGCCGCCTCATCGATGAAATCTCGCGCGAGGAAGAAGACTTCGAGCGCCTCGAATCATTCGGCGAGCTGATCACGCTCTTCGACCGCATCGATCACACCACCACGCTGGTGAACAAGCTCGCGTTCATGGACGACGTCGAGCTCTCCTCCGAGCAGGTGCGCTCGCTCCTCGGCAACATGCAGGTGTTCGAGAAACTGCGGCGCGGCCTGTTCCAGCTGCTGTTCATCGAGCCGATCGTGGCGAATGAATACGCGCTGTCGTACGGCAAGAAGAAGCTCTACGCGCTGACGCTCGGGCTGATCTCGATCGAGAACAACGAGATGTCGATCGCGAACGTCGTGGAGTCGATCGTCTCGCTCAATCGCCACGAGCGCGCCTACTTCGCGGTCTACAAGCTCGCGCGGCGCCGGATGATGAATTTCTATCTCGAGCTCAACACACCCGAGGGACGCGAGACGTTCCGGCGGGAGATGAAGGACGAGATCTCGCGCGACGACGACATGCGCGACCTGCACGATCTGATCAACGAGTCGCTGCTCGAGGACGTCATCACCAAGATCCGCCTCGAGGCCTTCTACATCAATCAGCTCCTGCCGCGGATCATCGACGAACAGGACGCGAAGCTGCGCAGCGACTTTCTCTCGAACTCCGGACTCGACCGGTTCCAGATCGAGGAGCTGGAGTCGGAGTACTTCGAGATGCGCGCCTTCCCGCCGCAGATGCTGGAGGCGATTCAGCGGCCCTAGCCTTTCATCCTGCGCGCAGACGCAGGATCTCCGGTTACACGGGCACGATCGTCACCACAGGCGCGAGCCGCGCAGGTGCACCGGAGATGCTGCGCCTTCGCGCAGCATAAACTGCGGCTATGACCAACCGCCTCGCGAACGAATCCTCCCCCTACCTCCTGCAGCACGCGCACAACCCGGTCGACTGGTACGCGTGGGGCGAAGAGGCGTTCGCGAAGGCGCGCGCGGAGGACAAGCCGCTCTTCCTCTCCATCGGTTACTCGGCCTGTCACTGGTGCCACGTCATGGAGCGCGAGTCGTTCGAGAGCGAGGAGATCGCGGCGATCCTCAACGAGCACTTCGTGTCGATCAAGGTCGATCGCGAGGAGCGGCCCGACGTCGATTCGATCTACATGGAGGCGGTGCAGATGATGACCGGGCACGGCGGCTGGCCGATGTCGGTGTTCCTCACTCCCGCGGGCCAGCCGTTCTACGCGGGGACGTACTTTCCGCCCGACGACCGGCACGGCATGCCGGGGTTTCGGCGGATCCTCGGGCATGTCTCGCAGGCGTATCGGACGCGACGCAGCGACGTGGACGAGGCAGCGAAGGAAGTGACCGCGGCGATTGGACGTCGGGCTCCAACGGGGACCGACGGGTCGGAGGACCCGTCCTACGAAGCCCTCGAGCGCGCCGCCGCGCGCATCGCGCAGAACTACGACCCCGTCTACGGCGGCTTCGGCGGCGCGCCGAAGTTTCCGCCGTCGATGACGCTCGACTTTCTGATGCAGATCGACAGCGGCCGCGAGATCGTGGTCAACACGTTGACGAAGATGGAGCGCGGCGGGATGTACGACCACGTCGGCGGCGGCTTCCACCGCTACTCCGTCGACGCGCGCTGGCTCGTCCCGCATTTCGAAAAGATGCTCTACGACAACGCGCTGCTGGCGCGCGTCTACACGCGGGCCTGGCAGTGGACGAAGGAGCCGCTCTTCGCGCGTACCGCGAACGACATCCTCTGCTACGTGCAGCGCGAGATGACGTCACCCGAAGGCGGCTTCTATTCGTCGCAGGACGCCGACTCGGAAGGCGTGGAAGGGAAGTTCTACGTCTGGTCGCGCGCCGAGGTGATGTCGATCCTCGGCGACGACGAGGGCCGTATTTTCTGCGCGCTCTTCGACATCACGGAGCATGGCAACTGGGAAGGGCACAACATCCTCAACGTGCCGCGCGAGCCCGAGGCGGTCGCCGCCGACCTCGGCATCACGATGGAGCGGCTCCTCGAGATCGCCGCACGCGGACGCTGCAAGTTGTACGGCGTCCGCGCCGAGCGCGTGCCGCCGTCGCGCGACGACAAGATCCTCACCGGCTGGAACGGCTGGATGCTCGCCGCGTTCGCGGAGGCGAAGATCGCGTTCGGAAAATACGAAGAGGTCGTGCGCGCGAACGCGGAGTTCCTTATCAAGCGGAACGGCATGCGCACCGATCGCATCCCCGGACTGCTCGAGGACTACTCCGGCGCGGCGTGGGGACTGACGCTGGCATATGAGGCGACGCACGAGCGCCGCTACCTCGACGCCGCTCGTCAACTTGTTGACCAGATCGTCGCGCGCTTCCTCGACGACGAGAACAGCGGCTTCTACGACACGCCGATCGATCACGAGAAGCTGATCACCCGGCCGAAAGACCTGTTCGACAACGCCACGCCGTCAGGCAACTCGGTGACGTGCGAGCTGCTGCTGCGGATGGCGATCCTGTTCGGCAACGACGAGTACACCCGCATCGCCACGCGCGCCATCGCCTCGATCTGGCCGCTCGCCGAACGCTACCCATCCGGCTTCGGCTTCCTCCTCGGCGTCGCCGCCTGGCGCGCCGGTCAGCCGAAGGAGCTCGCGCTCACCGGCAGCGACACGTCGGCGCTCGAGCGCGTCATCGGCGAGACGTTCCTTCCGCATCGCGTGCTCGTCGGGGGCGAAGGATCAGCCGACCTGCCGCTGATGGAGGGACGGCCGCACGACCGCACGATGGCGTACGTCTGCCACGGCTACGCGTGCGAGGAGCCGACGAGCGATCCGGAGCGGTTGCGGGAGCTGTTGCTGCTCGCGCGCTAAGGCGTCCGCGGCACGAGCACCGGCGTCGTCTTCGCCGGCGCGCTCACGTTGTGCGCGCGATCGATGGCCACGACCTCGTACGTGTACTCGACGCCCGGCTGGATCGAGATGTCGCGGAACGTCGTCTGCGGAATGATGATCGGCGTCATCTGCAGGCGCGCGGTTCCTTCGCTCCGGTACACGAAGTAGCCCGATAGATCGGGCACATCGACCGGATCCCACACCAGGCGCACCGCCTTCGTCTCGAGCAGCGCCGCGAGGCCGGTCGGCGGCGGCGGCGGGAGGAGGTCCTTGAACTGCGCGCTCGCCGCTGCCGAGACTTCGCTCTCGATGCGCGGCGGTCCGGGCGAAGCGACCGCGGTCACGCGATAGTCGAATGTCCCGTACGGCGGCACATCGGTGAACGTCGTCTTCGTCACCGGCGACGGATTGATCGGCACGGCCAGCTCATCGAACGACTCGTTCGCCGGCGTCCGATAAACGTTGTAGCCGACAACCGTGCCGCTCGCCGGTTTTTCCCACGTCAGCTCGACACCTTCAGGCTTCGCCTTCGCGACGAATGAGGCCGGCACCAGCGGCGGCTCGATCGGCACGAGGACGGCGAGATTCGACAACGCGCCCCGCTCGGTCCGGCCCTCAGTGACGACCGAGTACGTCAGTCGCACGGGACGCTTGTCCTCGGTCTGCGTCGGCGGAGTGTCCTCGTAGGTCAACTTCGCGCCGTTGCTCGCGGCCGGCAACCTGGCACCTTCGATGCTGTCTATCTTCGTTTTGAGCTTGTTGAACTGATTGGGCGTTACTTCCGGGACGGTCGAAAACGTACCGAGCGGCGCGCCCTGCGTAACGGGAAGCGGTTCCGTGTAGCGAAAGACATCGACCCGGCGGATCGCACCGAGCTGTTTGCCGGCCGTGGTCAATGCGGGGTAGCTCCAGGCGAGAACAACGCGCGAGCCGCGCTGTGTTACAACAAGGTCGCTCGTAGCCTGCGGGATCATTGGAACGGGTGGTTTGGGATCGCCTCGCTTGCCACATGCGAGCATCAGAGCGAGAGCGACGAGCGCGCAGAGCCGTTTCACGGCGGCGATTGTAATGGAGACAACATGTGCGGAATCATCGGATACGTCGGCTCACGTGATGTGGTGCCGGTTCTCATCGGCGGTTTGAAGAAGCTCGAGTACCGCGGCTACGACAGCGCGGGCATCGCCGTGGTCAACGGCAGCGGCGTCGAAGTGGTCCGCGCCGAGGGGAAGCTTTCGAACCTCGAGGCGAAGCTCGGCGACAAGGAAATCCACGGCTCGTTCGGCATGGGCCACACGCGCTGGGCCACGCACGGCAAGCCGAACGAGAACAACGCCCACCCTCACCGCGACTGCACCGGCCAGGTCGTCGTCATCCACAACGGGATCATCGAGAACTTCCTCCCGCTCAAGCAGCAGCTGCAGAAAGCGGGACACGAGTTCAAGACGGAGACCGACACGGAAGTCGTCGCGCATCTGATCGAAGAGAAGATCAAGAACGGCGCGAACTTCGTCGACGCGGTGACGCGCACGCTGAAGGAGCTCGAAGGCCACTACGCGCTGGTGATGATCGACGGCAGCGAGCCGGGGACGATCATCGCCGCGAAGCACGGACCGCCGCTCGTGGTCGGCCTCGGCGAAAACGAGAACATCATCGCCTCCGACGTCGCGCCGCTCCTCGCCTACACCCGCAACATCATCTATCTCGAGGACGGCGAGTACGCCATCGCAGATCAGCAGAGCGTCCGCGTCTTCGATCAGAACGACAAGCAGGTCGATCGTCCGCCGAAAAAAATCATGTGGGACGCCGTGATGGCCGAGAAGGAAGGCTACCGGCACTACATGCTGAAAGAGATCCACGAGCAGCCGCGCGCCGTGCGCGACACGTTCAACGGCCGCATGTTCGAGGAGTCGGGCGAGATCTTTTTCAATGACCTGGAGCTGACGCCGGACGACTGGTCAAAGATCAGGAAGGTTCAGATCATCGCCTGCGGCACGTCGTGGCACGCGGGACTGATCGGCAGGTTCCTGCTGGAGGACGCGGCGCGCATCCCGATCGACGTCGATTACGGATCGGAGTACCGCTATCGCAATCCGATCGTCGACGACACGACGCTGGTCATCGGCGTGACGCAGTCGGGCGAGACCGCCGACACGATCGCCGGCATGCAGGAGGCGAAGTCACACGGCGCGAAGCTGTTCACGGTCTGCAACGTGATCGGCGCGGCCGCGACGCGCATGTCGGACGGCGTGATCTACACGAACGCCGGACCGGAGATCGGCGTGGCGTCGACGAAGGCGTTCACGACGCAGCTCACGGCGTTCTATCTGCTGTCGCTCTACATCCGCCAGCTGCGTGGCGAGGACGTCGACGATCGCCGCTACGCGATGCACGAGATGCGCGTGATCCCGCACAAGATCGAGCACATCCTCAAGCATCAGGAGAAGCACATCGAGGAGCTGGCCCACAAGTATTCGAAGTCGCACGATTTCCTCTTCCTCGGGCGCGGCGTGCATTACCCGATCGCGCTGGAAGGGGCGCTGAAGCTAAAGGAGATCTCGTACATCCACGCCGAGGGCTATCCGGCCGGGGAGATGAAGCACGGACCCATCGCGCTGATCGACGAGAGCATGCCGGTCGTCGCCATCGCCACGCACACGCCGGTGTACGACAAAGTCGTCTCGAACCTGCAGGAAGTGAAGGCGCGCGACGGCAAGCTGATCGTGATCTGCGACGAAGGCGACGACGCGATCAAGAAACTCGCCGACGACGTGATCGAGATCCCGTGGGCTCCCGAGCCGCTGCAGCCGATCCTCTCGGTCGTCCCGACGCAACTGCTCGCGTACTACATCGCGCTCCGGCTGGGGAAGGACGTGGATCAGCCGCGGAATCTGGCGAAGAGCGTGACGGTGGAGTAGTCCCCGTTCGATGTCCGAAAACGGCCAGTCGCCCAGTGTGAACTCGGCGATACTGTCGCCATGGAGCTCGATCACGGACGCTGGTACGAGGCATTGCGCAGTCACGATCCGCGGTTCGACGGGCGGCTGTTCATCGCGGTCACGACGACGCGCATTTACTGCCGCCCGATCTGTCCGGCGAAGCGTCCGCTGAAGAAAAACGTGCGGATCTACGCGTCCGCGGCGGCGGCGGAAGCGGCGGGATTCCGGCCCTGCCTGCGCTGCCGCCCCGAGGTCGCGCCGTGGACGTCGGCGTGGAATGGGACGTCGACGACGGTGTCGCGCGCGCTGCGGCTGATCGGCGAAGGCTCGCTCGATGACGGTGACGTCGAAGCGCTCGCGCAGCGGCTCGGCGTGACGTCGCGCCACATGCGCCGCCTGTTCGAAGAGCACCTCGGCGCCTCCCCGATTGCGATCGCGCAGTCGCGGCGCATCCACTTCGCGCGCACGCTGCTCGCCGATACGTCGCTGCCGATCACCGACGTCGCGTTCGCCGCCGGCTTCGGCTCGGTGCGCCGGTTCAACGCGGAGATGAAGCGCGCGTACCGGATGGCGCCGCGCGACATGCGGCGCGGACGCGTGGCCGACGAAGGCGACATCGTGGTCCGCCTACCGTATCGCGCGCCCTTCGATTACCACGGCCTGCTCGCGTTTCTGCGGCCGCGCGCGATCGCGGGAGTCGAGGCGGTTACGCACGACGAATATCGCCGCACGATCGCGGTCGGCGACGTGCACGGCGTGATCCGCGTGCGTGATGCGAACGATTCACTGCTGCTCTCCGTGCCGCGCGCGTTCACGCACACGCTGAAGCCGATCGTCGATCGCGTGCGGCGTCTCTTCGACGTCTTCGCCGATCCCGACACGATCGCCGAGGACCTCGGGCGCGATCGAACGCTGCGTCCGCTCGTGCGCAAGTGGCCCGGTGCACGCGTGCCGGGCGCGTGGGACACGTTCGAGCTCTCGGTGCGGGCGGTGGTCGGCCAGCAGGTGAGCGTCGCCGCCGCGACGACGCTGATGGGACGGCTCGCGGCACGATACGGCACGCCGATCGAGTCGGGCGATCCGGCGCTGACGCATGTGTTTCCGTCTGCCGAAGTGTTGCGGGAGGCGACGATCGAGGGCATGCCTTCGTCACGTGCGGAGACGATTCGGCGCATTGCGCACGGATCGCTGGACGGACCGTTAGTCGTCAAGGGCGTCGGCCCGTGGACGCGCAGCTACATCGCGATGCGCAGCGGTGACCCCGACGCGTTTCCGGAAACCGATCTCGTGCTGCGCAAGGCGATGGACGACATCGGCAAACGCGCCGAGGCGTGGCGTCCGTGGCGCGCGTACGCGGCGATCCTGCTCTGGAGAAATTCTTGAACTACACGATGGTGGAGACGCCGATCGGCGAGATCCTCGTGGCCGGCGATGACGACGCGGTGCACGTGATCCACTTCGCGCCGGCGGAGCCGCATGACGACTGGACGCGCAACGACGCCTCGCTGAAGTACGCGAGCGTGCAGCTCCGCTCGTACTTCGCCGGCAAGCGGCGCGACTTCGATTTCCCGCTCTCGCCGCGCGGCACGGAGTTCCAGCTCGCGGTGTGGAACGCGCTGCGCGAGATCCCGTACGGCGAGACGACGACGTACGGCACGCTGGCGAAGACGATCGGCCGTCCCGATGCGGTGCGCGCGGTCGGCGCGGCGAACGGCGCGAATCCGATCCCGATCGTCATCCCCTGCCATCGCGTGATCGGCTCGACCGGCTCGCTCACCGGCTTCGGCGGCGGCCTGCCGGTGAAACGGTGGCTGCTCGATCACGAGGCGCGCGTCGCGGGAATCAGGTTGTTTTGACGACCGGCTCCGCGTGCACGGTGACGACGACGCGCGGAAACACTTCGCGGATGCGCGCCTTCACCAGCTCCGTCACCTCGTGCGCTTTCTCGAATGAGACGCGGCGGTCGATGAGGAGCTCGAAGTCGATGAAGCGGACGCCGGCCGCGCGGCGCGTGCGCAGCTCGCGATAGCCAGTGACACTCGCATCGGCGCGCTCGATCGCCCGGATGATCGCGCCGATCTCCTCTTCCGGCAGCGCGGGATCCATCAAGTCGCCGCCGGCGTTCCAGATCAGGTAGAGCGAGTTCCAGCCGATCCAGCAGGCGACGGAGACGCCGAGGATCGAATCGAACAGCGAGTTGCCGGTGAAGCGCACGAGGATGAGCGCGATGATCGTCGCGCCGTTGGAGACGATGTCGGACGTGTAATGCAGCGCGTCGCCGGCGAGCGCGGAGCTCTCGGAGCGCGCGGCGTTGCGCTTGAGGTACGCGGTGACGAGGATCGTGGCCGCGATCGACGCGATCATCGTGGCGATGGCGACGAACGACGACTCGACCGGTCGCGGGTGACGGATGCGATCGATCGCCTTGATGCCGAGGAGCACGCCGCCGGTGAGGATGATGACGCCCTGCAGCAGCGCGGCGAGATGCTCGGCCTTGCCGTGACCGAACTGATGATCTTCGTCGGGCGGCTTCGCGGCGACGGTGAGGAAGAGAAAGTTCGCGAAGGAGGCGATGGCGTCGCCGGCCGAGTCGAGCGCGGAGGAGAGCAGCGCGATCGATCCAGCCGCGAATCCGACCAGGGCCTTCGCAATCGCCAGCAGCAGCGCGGCGCCGGAGACGTTCAGTGCGACGCGGCGCGCGCGGAGATCGGATTCATGGAGCACGTCATTTCTTTTCGTAGAGCGCGGAGTACGCGCCCGCGCGGTCTTTGATCACGCAGTAACGATCCTGCCCCATCTTGTGCGGACCGGAGACGATCGCGCCGCCGCGCGCGTGGCAGACGATCGGATCGCCTCCCGCTTCGTGGAGACAGAAGTCGGAGTAGCCGCCCATGTCGACCGCGGACGTCGTCATGCCGGTGACGCGCGCGTAGAAATCGCGGAGAGGCTCGGCGTCGGGAACGGTGAGATCGGCCCAGGCGATGGTCGGCACGCGCCGATTATCTCGAAATCCAACCGCCGCCGAGGCAGAGATCGCGATCGTAGAAAACGACCGCCTGTCCCGGCGCGATGGCGCGCAGCTTGTGCGCGAAGACGAGACGCGCGCGATCGCCGTCGAGCGGCGTGATCGTCACCGCGACGTCGGCCATGCGCGAACGGACGCGCGCCTGCACGTCGATCGGACCCGTCGGCCGCTCGCCGATCCAGTGCACGCGCTGCGCGATCAGCTCCTGCTTCTCCAGCGCCGAGGCGGGACCGATGGTCACGCGCTTCGTGAACGGGTTCACGTCGACGACGTACATCCGCTGCGCGGTGCCGCCGACGTCGATGCCGCGACGCTGGCCGATGGTGAAGTGGTAGTAGCCGTCGTGCTGCCCGACGACGTTGCCGTCGACGTCGACGATCTCACCCGCGCCTTCGCCCGGCGTGATGCCGGCCTCGCGCTCGACGATCGCGCCGTAGCCATCTTTCTGCGGCACGAAGCAGATCTCGTACGACTCTTTCTTGCGCGCGACGGAGAGCCCGCCCTCCTCGGCAATCGCGCGCACTTCGGGCTTGGTGAGCTCGCCGAGCGGAAAGAGCGCCTCGGACAACTGCTGCTGCGAAAGCTCGAAGAGGAAGTACGACTGGTCCTTCGCCAGGTCGATCGCCTTGCGCAATTCGAAGCGGCCGCCGCCGTCGCGCGTGATGCGCGCGTAGTGGCCCGTTGCGATTCTGTCGGCACCGATGGCCTGCGCCTTGCGGTGGAAGAGATCGAACTTCACGTGCGTGTTGCAAAGCACGCACGGGCTGGGCGTGGTACCGGCGAGATAGCTCTGCACGAAGGGCGTGATGACTTTCTCGTGGAAGCCCGACTCGAGGTTCAACGTGAAGTGCGGGATCTCGAGCTTCCAGGCAACACGGCGCGCGTCGGCGAGATCGTCGATGGTGCAGCAGCCTCCGTAAGTCGAGTCCGCATTCGCGAGGTTGTCGTACATCTGCATCGAGAGTCCGACGACGTCGTGCCCCTGCGACTTGAGGAGATACGCGGCGGTCGATGAGTCGACGCCGCCCGACATGGCAACCGCAATCTTCATGATGGCGAGGTCGAATACGAGCCGCCATACGGCATAATTCCCGCTCAGAACCGTCGTGTCAGCGATCGCAAATGCAGTAGAAACCGCCGAGTGCCGGGTGCTGGTCGTCGACGACGACCCCAACATCCGGCGGATGATCGTCGCCGCACTGAAGCGCGACGGTTACGCGTTTCTCGAGGCGCCGAACGGCCGCGATGCGCTCGACCTGATGCGCGCCGAACACCCCGACGTGGTGGTGCTCGATCTGATGATGCCGATCCTTTCAGGCTGGGATGTGCTCGCCGAACGGCAACGCGAACCCGAGCTGATGCGCATCCCGGTGATCCTGATCAGCGCGAACCGCGACCCGGAGATCGCCACCGCGGTGGACAAAGGGATCTGTGCGTTTCTGCCGAAGCCGTTCGACATCGGCGCACTGTCCGCGCTGGTGCGGAGCTGCGTGCCGGCGAAGTAGGAGAACGACCGGGGCGCCTCCGGCGGGCGGGCGCGGCCCGCAGCGCTTGTTGGCCAAGCCCTAAAGACTAACGCTGCGGGCCGTGCCCGCCCGCCGGAGGCGCTCTCGTCGTTCTCCCTCGTCAGCCGTACGCCTGAGCGTCCAGCACCGCCATTGCGGCCATGTTGACGATGTCGTTTACGTCGACGCCGCGCTGAAGGACGTGCACCGGCTTCGACAGCCCCTGCAGGATCGGGCCGATCACTTCGGCGCCGCCGAGGCGCCAGAGCAGTTTGTAGGCGGCGTTGGCGGCGTCGAGGCTGGGGAAGACCAGGACGTTCGCGTCGCCCTGGATCGCGCTCCACGGATAGTCGCCCTTCGCGATGTCCGGCACGACCGCGGTATCGGCCTGCATCTCGCCTTCGACGATCAGGTCGGGACGGCGCTCCTTCAGCATCCGCACCGCCTCGCGCACTTTCTCCGTCACCGGATCCTTCGTCGATCCGAAATTCGAGAACGAGATCATCGCCACGCGCGGCTCGATGTTGAAGCGGCGCGCCGTCTCCGCGGTCTGCTCCGCGATCTCGACCAGCTGCTCCGCGGTCGGATTGATGTTCACCGTCGTGTCGGCGAGCACGATCGTCCGACCGCCCTTGAACATCAGCAGATACGCGCCCGAGACCCAGCGTGCGCCGGGGCGCGTCTTCAGGATCTGCAGCGCGGGTCTGAGCGTCGCGGGGTAGTAAGCGCGCAGTCCGGAGATCACGCCGTCGGCATCGCCCTGATCGAGCATCATCATCGCGAAGTAGTTGCGGCTGTTCAGAATCCGGTGCGCGTCCGCGACCGTGATGCCGTCGCGCTGCCGCAATTCGGCGAAGCGCTGCGCGTACTGGCTGGAATGCGGCGAGGTCGTGATGTCGATGATCGTCAGCTTCGAGCGATCGATGTGGTACTTCTCGAGCAGCGGCGCGATCTCATCCTGGCGCACGAGGAGGATTGGATGCGCCAGTCCTTCATCGATCAGGATCTTCGCCGCGCGGATGATCTTCTCCTGATCGCCCTCGGGAAACACGATGCGTTTCGGATCGCGCTTGGCGCGGTCGAAGATCAGGTGCATCACGCCGCGCGAGCGCCCGAGGAGCGCCTCGAGGCGGCGACGGTAGGCGTCGTAGTCCTGGATCGGCTGCTGCGCCACGCCGGTTTCCGCCGCCGCGCGCGCCACGGCGACCGGCACGTTGAGCAGCACGCGATAGTCGAACGGCTTCGGGATCAGGTACTCGCGTCCGAACGAGAAACGGTCATTGCCGTACGCGCGAAGGACCGAGTCGGGGACATCCTCTTTCGCCAGATTCGCCAGCGCTTCCGAGGCTGCGAGCTTCATCTCGTCGTTGATCGTCGTGGCGCGGCAGTCGAGCGCGCCGCGGAAGATGAAGGGGAAGCCGAGGACGTTGTTCACCTGGTTCGGGAAGTCGCTGCGGCCGGTGGCCATGATGACGTCGGGACGCGCGGCGACGGCGTCATCGTACGGAATCTCGGGATCGGGATTGGCCATGGCGAAGATGATCGGGCTGGGTGCCATTCCCTGGATCATGTCGCCGGTGACGATGCCGCCGACGGAGAGTCCGACGAAGACGTCCGCTCCCTGCAGCGCTTCGGTGAGAGTCCGGCTGTCGGTGTCGGCCGCGAACTCCTCCTTGTAGTGCGTCATGTCGATGGTGCGGCCTTTGTAGATCACGCCCTTGCTGTCAGTCAGCATGACGTTCTCTTTGGTCAATCCCATCTTGATGTAGAGCCGGAGGCACGCCATCGCCGCGGCGCCGGCGCCGGAGATCACGACCTTCACCTTCGCGATGTCTTTGCCCGCCACTTCGAGCGCGTTCTTCAGCGCGGCCGCGGAGATGATCGCGGTGCCGTGCTGGTCGTCGTGGAAGACGGGGATGTTCATCTCCTTCTTCAGGCGGTCTTCGATCTCGAAGCACTCCGGGGCGGCGATGTCCTCGAGGTTGATGCCGCCGAACGTCGGCTCGAGCGCCTTCACGGCGTTGATGAAGAGCTCCGTGTCGCGCGTGGCGAGCTCGAGGTCGAAGACGTCGATGTCGGCGAAGCGCTTGAAGAGGACCGCCTTCCCTTCCATCACCGGCTTGCCGGCGGCGGGACCGATGTTGCCGAGCCCGAGGACGGCGGTGCCGTTGGAGATGACGGCGACGAGGTTGCCTTTGTTCGTGTACTTGTAGACCTCGTCCGGATCGCGCGCGATCTCGAGGCAGGGTTTCGCGACGCCGGGGGTGTACGCGAGCGAGAGGTCGCGCTGCGTGGCCGTCGGCTTGGTGGGGATGACTTCGATTTTTCCGGGACGATCCCCCTGGTGATACTCGAGTGCCTCGTCGCGCAACGTATCGCTATCGCTCATGGCGGCGGAGTCTACCAAAAGCAAAAACGCCGCCCTGGGGAGCGGATGAACAGCGGTGTGTGACGGCGGCTACTGCGTTTCGACGGTCTGATAGTCGAGGGTCTGGGCGGCAGAGTCAGCCCGGCCCGGAAATGTCTGCCGCACGCGCCGGATGACGAACCGTCGCTTTTCGATCCAGAGCGTGTCTTCGATTCCGCGCTGATTCGTGCCGCGAATGACGTAGCAGTCGGCGCCGTGAATGGTGTCGTCCTTCTCGCGGACCGGATTGGAAAGATCGCGCCGGACGCCGAGAAGCAGCATCGGGGCGAACGATGAGGAGCCCTTGCTGATCGGACGGATGGTGTTCAACTGATCCGGTAAGGCATTCGGCCTACCGGCGACGCGCACCGAGTCGTACACGAACGCCAGCGAGGCCTGATTCCGATTGAAGTCGGTCGAGAAATGATCGAGGGATCGAAGGCCGAACACCGCTTTGAACAGGCTCCATACGACCGGCTCATCGACGAAGGCCACACCGCGGTCCCGATACATTCGCGCCGATCCGTACGCGGCGTTCATGCGCGTGACGATCTCCGCCGGAGAAAGTGCGTCGGCGCGCTGTCCGCAGGACGCGAGCAGCGCGCAGAGCACGATCAGAACCGCGCGATTTTTCAATGTGTGCACGGATACCCGAACCGCGCGTCGAAAGCGCAGTCGTCAGCGGTTGGCTCGATCGAAAGATCACGGTCGCGACGGCACGACTGCGCGGGAGCGAGGATCGATTCGACATAGCGGCAAAAGACAGCGGGCGAGCCTGCACTGTACGCAACACCGATCGACTGAAGGCTGCGCATCAGATCGCCGCTGACGTGCTGGACGAGTTGCGAGCGATGCATCGCGCCATCACCGTTGTGCCAGCGATCGATTCGCTCGGTGCTGGTGAAGCCGTTCGTCTCGATCGTGAACGGCACGACGAACTGATCGGGCTTCAATCGCGCGCGTGCGGCCCGGACTTCAGCGACGGTTGTTCCGCTGTAAGGAAGCACGTACCAGCCGCGGAGAAACAGATTGCGATCGAGATTACGGACCTCGATCGTGGTTCTGCTGTTGCCCGCGTTGTCGTTGTACGTGAAGACGTAGCGCTGTCCGCCGTCGCCCTCGAACAGCGTAATGAAGCTGTTCTGGTCCGCGGCCTGCGACACCAGCTCCGTCATGCTGTAAGTATGGCCGTTCTTCGCGACAACCTGAAAGTGCTGCCGCATGAGGCGGGGAGGCGTCTGTGCGGCCACGAATGTGGACGCGGCGAGAAGGAGGGCGAGAAGAAGCTTCCTGCGCATCTGATTCATCTCGCCTAACACTGCGCGTAGCAGCCGTTCACGCAGACCGTCAATTGATACGCCGCCTCGGCTTCGCAATAGGCGCCGAAACCTGTCCACTCGATCCATCCGCAACTGTCGATCGCGTTGTTGTAGTTGTTACGACAGCCGAGGTAACAGGTCATCAGGCCGGGACAGCCGCGCCGGATCGCGTCGTCGCCGGGGTCGTATTCCTGCGCGTATGCGGATCCAGCGAGAAACAATGACATCGCAACGAGGGCCGTCCAGAACCGTACCTTCATGCAGACTCCTTTAAGTTACTGAAGTATTGCTGGCCGTACAGTGGCAGGTATGGATTGCGCTCGTCAACGTCAGAAAACACTTCGGGCGACCCGAAGGTCGCCCGAATAAACAACTGCGAGTTGATCGAGCCCTACACCGCTTTGCGCTTGCGCGGGGTCGTTGCCTCGCCACGCGGCTCTTCGATACGCGCGCCGCGGGCGGCCGGGCCGGCGATGTCGTGTTTGCGGCCGGTGAGGTTGTTCCAGGCGATGGCGACCGCCGGGACGATCGTCACGGTGGAGTACGTGCCGGCGAGGACGCCGATGAGGAGGATCCACGCAAACTCGTGGATGACCTTGCCGCCGAAGAGGATCAGGGCGACGAGGACGATGACGACCGATCCCGAGGTGAGGATCGTTCGCGAGAGCGTCTGGTTCACGCCGAGATTGAGCTGCTCCTCGAGCGTCATCCTCTGCTTCAGCTTGCGGCGGTTCTCGCGGACGCGGTCATACGTGACGACCGTGTCGTTGATGGAGTAACCGACGACGAGCAGCAGCGCGGCGACGATGTTGAGCGAGAACTCGCCGTGGATCATGAACAGGAACGCCAGCGAGACGAGCACGTCGTGCACGATGCAGACGATGGCGGAGAAGCCGAACATCAGGTCGAAGCGCAGCCAGAGGTAGGCGCCCATCGCCAGGGTCGAAAGGATGACGGCCCAGATGGCCTTCATCTGCAGCTCGCGGCCGACCTGGGGTCCGACGGTCTCCTGGCTGAGAGGATTGAACGCGCCGAGGTACGCACGCTGATTGATCACGCGCGAGGCGTTGGCGGTCACGCCCGGCACGGAGCTGATCTGGCTCATGTCGGTGAAGAGGCCGAGCTCCGAGCGCTTGTTGATGATGTTCTGCGCGAGGTCGGAGTAGTACTTCTTCGCCGCGTCGTTCGTCCCCTTCGCGTCAGGATCGGTGGTGAGGAGGAGGTCGTACAGGCGATCGCGGCCGTAATAGTTCAGATCGACTTTGCTGGGGTCGGCGGCTTCGGGATTGAGGTCCTTGCGCAGCTTCTCGACCGTCTGGCCGGCGTAGTCACCCTCGCGGGCGAGCTGCGGCAGGCGGATGAGGGCAGCATGCTCTTCCGGCTTGCCGTACTGCTGGATCGAGGCGTCGCCGAGATCGGCGCGCAGGCGGTCCATCGGCACGGCGCCTTTGAACTTCAGGACGATGTTCGCGCCGCCCGCGAAGTCGATGCCCCAGTTGATGCCGTTCTTGAAGTAGAAGGCGACGCCGACCAGGATCCAGACCACCGAGAACGCCACGGCGGCCATGCGCCATTTGATGAAGTCGTAGTTGGTGTTGACGAAAATCTGCATGGTTGTCTCCTAGATGCTGATCGCGCTCGGCCGATCTTCCGGCTTGTACACGACGTCGAAGATCACGCGCGACACGAAGAACGCGGTGAACACCGACGCGAACAGACCGATGAGCAGCGTGACGGCGAATCCCTTGATCGGGCCCGTTCCGAACTGGAAGAGGAAGAGCGCCGAGATGATCGTCGTCATGTGCGTGTCGATGATGGTGCCGAAG
>Ga0157375_10000076_pt1 | contig 101715 bp, 91 predicted proteins | sample M35metaG_FD_115311 | JGI IMG/M metagenome (GOLD analysis project Ga0157375, IMG submission 115311) | Miscanthus rhizosphere microbial communities from Kellogg Biological Station, Michigan, USA - M3-5 metaG | ecosystem: Host-associated > Plants > Roots > Rhizosphere > Soil | place: USA... | reverse complement strand
CTTCGAGGCGGTGGCCTTGCCCCCGCCGGAGTTGGTCGCGGCGTAGGCGCCGCCGAGCATGGCGAAGACGAGGGCGATCACGGCTACCGTGAGGCCCGCCTTGCCGAAGGGTTCGCGGAGGCGTTTGCCGGCGCGCTTACGAAGTGGCGAGAGCATCGAATCTCTTCTCCTTGTCCCGTGAGCCCCTCTGCCGGCCGCTCCCATGCGACCCCTGTGGCGGACTCGGTTATTGATCCCTGTGCCATCCGCAAGCGGACGGTGGCAAGACTGTAAACAAAGACCTTTTTAATGTCAAGGAGAGTGTTTTTGGAGAAAAGAGCGTTGTCGCGGGGCCGATCTAAATCCCTGCAAAGCACGGACTCTCGAATGGGTACAGGGGCGGTTCACGACTCCCCTGCGGAGAGCTCGGCCCAGCCGATCGATGGGCGGATCAGCCGCGGTCGGGGCGGTCCGGGTACAGCTCGTCGATCGTGACGAGGGCCCGGTAGGAGGCCAGGGAGCCGGAGCCTTCCCCGCCGGCGCGGCGATCCTCGATGGCCGCTTCGATCGCCTCGCCACCGCCCGCGAGGCGATCGACGACGGCGATCGCGCCGACGGGCTCGAGGCCCTGCTCGGCGATCCGCTCGATCGCCTCCACGGTCGAGCCGCCGCTGGTGACGGTGTCCTCGACGACGAGGACCCTGTCGCCCTCGGCGACCGGTCCCTCGACCCAGCGCTGCAGGCCGTGCGCCTTGCGCTCGCCGCGGACGAAGAAGGCGACGAGATCGTCGCCGGCGGGCACGGAGAGGGCGGCGCAGGAGGGCGCGATCGCCGCGGTGGCCGGGCCGCCCACGGCGCTCGCCCCGGCTTCGACCGCGGCGGCCGCGATCAGCTCGCCGGCCGCCCGGAAGCCCGCCGGCCGCAACAGCGCCCGCCTTGCGTCGACGTAGTACTGCGCCGTCGCCCCACTGGACAAAGTCACCTCGCCGATCACCAGCGAGTGCTCGCGCAGCTCGGCGAGCAGCGTTCGCTTGGCGGCGTCGAGGTCGGCCATCTGTGGCAATCCTATGGCGTCATGAACTACAAATGTGCCAATAGTGAAACGGAAGGGCCGCCGGATGGGGTTCGAGTCCCCCGCCCTCCGCCATGGGGTGCCGTGACACGAAGGTCGAGATCGGGGCGCAACGATCATGCGCCAGTGGGGTGGCTACCCGCCCAGCGATTCCTTCGTGCCCCGGCACCTCCCAAAGCTGACTGCTAGACTTCCCGTACGGATATCAGGCCGCTTGGGGGTGGCTCCCCCTTCACCCTTCAGGCCCGCTTCGGCGGGCCTTTTCTTTGCCCGAGAGCCTAGAAGACGAAGATCGACTCGCCGTAGTGCAGCTGTTCGTAGATCCGCGGCTGGTCGGCGATGAAGGTGCGCACGCAGCCGTGGCTGGCGGCGTAGTTCGGCACTTCGGCGTAGCCGTGGACGGCGTAGCCGTTGTGCCAGTAGAAGGAGTAGTACATGCCCTCGGCGTTGTAGCCGGGTTCCTGGCGGTAGAAGGTGTAGTGGCCGGTGATCGTCGGGGTCGAGGGCTTGCCGGTCGAGACCGGGTAGATCGCGAAGGGCCTGTCGCCCTTGCTGAGCACCAGGACCTGCTTGTCGAGCGGCACCTCGGCGTGCTCGCCCGCGTCGGGGTGCCGGACCCGGTAGCCGCCGCGACCGCCGAAGACCCGCTGGACGAGGCCCTTGCCGGCGTGTTCGTCGCGCGTCATCCCGTTGACCTTGCGGTAGGCGAGCACCTCGCGCCCGGTGCGGCCGTCGAAGCAGGAGCCGCCGCCGGAGACGTAGCCCATCTTCGCCAGCGCCCTTTTGAAGCCCCTGACCACCGGCCCGCACGCGCCCTGGGCCAGCGCGGGGAAGCTGACCCGCCAGCTCTTGCGCACGGTCGTGTCGCCACGCAGCGAGCCGCTCGCCGGCAGGCGCGCGCTCGCCGCGTACTTGCCGTCCTTGCGGACGAGGATCGAGGCCTTGAAGACGCCGGCGTCGCCCGAGCCCGGCCTGACGTGGGCCGTGCGCTTGAACAGCTTGTGTCCGTCGAGGTAGAAGGTGACCTCGACGGTCTGTCCGGGAGCGAAAGGCTCGACCGTGCCGTAGACGGGCACCGTCCCGAAGATCGGCGCCTTGCCACCCTTGAGCTTGCCGAGGCTGATCTTCACCGTCGCCCGTTCGGGCGCCTGCGGCCCTTTGCCGGCGCCGGTCTGCGGCGCCGTGGGAGTTCCCGGCGATCCTCCGACAGGCTGTTTCGCGGATGCGGCAGCCGGAAGCGCCAACAGAGCGAGGAAAACCAGGGCGCGGACGAGGTGGCGATTCATCGGCCCGGCATTCTTGCGGATGGCCCGGTTGGCCGGTTTGGCACGACCTTGTAGCGGCACTGTCACGACTCAGTCAATTGTCTGTAAAAAGAGTGAAACATGGCTTGAAATGGGGGTTTTCTCGGCTACGGTCGAGGTAGCGGAGGGTGACGCGGCCAGGTGTCCGCAAACGACTGACACTCGGGAGTCCGGGCCAATTGGGTCCGGATGGGGTTCGAGTCCCCCGCCCTCCGCTGAGTATCGCTTGGTACTCTGTACACACCGGGTGTCAGTCGGTTTTGGGGTTTAGTCCCCAAGTCACCGGATTCGGCCCGCCACGGCGGGCCGTTTCTTTGCTCCCACCCCCTACTGCCCGATCAGCGCCACCGAGTTGTTGAGCATGTGCAGCAGAATCCCCGGGACGATCGAGCCGGTCTTCTCGTAGAGCAGGGCGAGGATGAAGCCGAAGACGATCAGCGGGGGAACGGCGCTGACACCGGTGAGGGCGTGCAGGCCGCCGAAGATCAGCGCGCTGATCGCTGCCGCCGCCAGGCGCGGCAGGCGCGTGCGCAGGCCGCCGAAGAGCATGCCGCGGAAGCAGACCTCCTCGCTGACGGGAGCGGCGACGACGATCAGCAGGACCTGGACGGGCACGGCGCCGAACGATTCGGCGATGTCCTCCTGGTGCGGTGAGCCGAAGATCGCGACGTAGGCGGCGGAGAAGACCAGATAGGCGCCGATCGCCGCCAGCATCCACTTCAGCGCCGCAGGCCTGAAGCTCCGCACGCCCAACCGCCGCAGCGCGACCCCAACCGAGCTCTCCCCCCAGCGACTGGCGATCGCGATCGGCACCAGCAGGAAGCCCAGCGCCGTCGCCAGCTGAACCACAGCGTTGGCCGCATTACTCAGGTCCCCATTGGTCGGGTTGTCGACGATGACCGCGGGAATCCCGAGCAAGATCCCCGCCCCAAGCGCCAGCAGCACTCCCCCAACTGCCAATTGTGGACCCCAACTCGCGTACGGAAAAGACGCCGGGGGCAGCCCTGAGGGAGCCTCCCCCCGGCACCGCGGAGTGGCTTCGTCGCGAAGCGACTCCATCTCAATCCCGCCTCTGGCGGGGTTTAGGCTCCATCAGGGCTGCCCCCGGCGTCTTCCATCACTAACTTGCCGTCCATCACCCCGGCAGTCAAACAGGTCTCGCGGTCCACCCGGACGCGCCTGCGCTTCCTGCGGCGCCTCCTGATCCTGGTCGTCTTCCTCGTCCTCGTGGCGATCGCGCTGAGCCAGTTCACCGAGTTCAAGCGTCTCGCCACCGGCATCCTCGCCTCGACCGCGGTGCTCGCCGCGATCATCGGCTTCGCCGCCCAGCACACGATCGCCAACATGGTCGCCGGGGTGCAGCTGGCGATTTCCCAGCCCTTCCGCATCGGCGACCGCATCTCCTACGAGGACCTCGAGGGACGCGTCACCGACATCACCCTCTCCTACACCTACGTCAACCCGGGCGACGACACCGCCGTGGTGATCCCCAACCAGCTCCTCGTCGAGGGGGTCGTCCACAACCTCTCGACCGCCGACACCCAGGCCTGAGCCGCGCGGCGGCTGAGTACGCTCTGGGGCATGACGCAGCGCAACCGTCGCCGCCAGCGACACCGGGGAGGCGCGCGCGGCAAGCTGGTCTTCGTCGCGCTCGGCCTGGCGGCGCTGCTCTCGATCGGCACGATCGGCGTCGTCAACTGGGTGCTCGACGTCGCCGCCAAGGCGCCCCCGCTGACCACGTGCAGGCCGGTCGACCAGGGTGGCAACTCGACCGTCTACGCCGCCGACGGCAGCAAGCTCGGCGTCATCTCCTCCGAAGAGGCGCGGGCGCCGGTCTCGATCGACCGCATCCCGAGGAGCGTCCGGCACGCGACCGTGGCGATCGAGGACCAGCGCTTCTACGAGCACGGCGGCGTCGACCCCGAGGGCATTGTCCGCGCCGCGCTGAAGAACCTCGAAGCGGGCAAGACCGTCGAGGGCGGCTCGACGATCACCCAGCAGCTCGTCCGCAACCTCTGCCTCTCCAACCCGAAGCGCGACCTCGAACGCAAGATCATCGAGGCGAAGCTGGCGATCGAGTACGCCGAACGCCACTCGCGCAAGGAAATCCTCGGCCAGTACCTCAACACCGCCTCCTACGGGACGATCGAAGGCGCCACCGCGATCGGCGTCCAGGCAGCGTCGAAGATCTACTTCTCCCGCCCGGTCTGGAAGCTGACGCTGCCGCAGGCGGCGCTGCTGGCCGGCCTGCCGCAGGCCCCCTCCGAGTACAACCCGCTGCTCAACCCGCGGGCGGCGCGGGCGCGGCGCGACGAAGTGCTGGCGAAGATGGCCAAGCTCGGCTACGTCTCCCGCCAGCGGGCGCGCGCGGCCGAACGGCGCGGCCTCGGGCTCGACCTCGACCACGGCTACTTCGCCAAGCGGCAGCCCTACTTCTTCGACTACGTCGAGGACAAGCTGTTGCAGGACTACGGCGTCGACACGGTCCGCAACGGCGGCCTCGACGTCTACACGACGATCGAGCCCAGGCTGCAGGAAGTCGGCCTGGAAGCGCTGCGCTCCACCCTCCCCTACTCCGAAGACCCGGCCTCGGCGTTGGTCTCGATCGACCCGCGCAACGGCCGGATCGAGGCGATGGCCTCGAGCTCCGACTACGAACAGAGCAAGTTCAACCTCGCCGCCCAGGGGCGCCGCCAGCCGGGCTCGACCTTCAAGGCCTTCGTCCTCACCACGGCGCTGAAGCAGGGGATCGACCCCTACTCGACCTACTACACCTCCAAGCACCTCGACCTCGACCTGCCCAGGTGGGGGCACTGGGAAGTCAGCACCGCCGACGAGGGCTACCTGGGACGCGTCAACCTGCAGCAGGCGACGGTCGCCTCCGACAACACCGTCTTCGCCCAGCTCGACCTCGACGTCGGGCCGGCGAACGTCGCCGCGACGGCCAAGTCGATGGGGATCGAAAGCCCGCTCGACGGCATTCCGGCCGAGGGGATCGGCGGCCTGCGGGTCGGCGTCTCGCCGCTGGAAATGGCCGACGCCTACGCGACCCTCGCCTCCGGCGGCATCCACCGCAAGCCGGTCGCAATCCGCCGCGTGGTCTTCCCCGGCGGCAGGGTTGACAGGCCCGAACGGCCGCAGGCGCGGAGGGTGATCTCGAAACAGGTCGCCTACCAGGTCTGGCGCCTGCTGCACGACAACATCGTCGAAGGCACCGGCACCGCCGCCTACACGGGCTGCCCCGGCCAGGGCGGCAAGACCGGCACGACCGACAACTTCACCGACGCCTGGTTCGGCGGCATCCAGCCCAACCTGGCAACCGTTGTCTGGGTCGGCTACCCGCAGTCGAACGCGATCGAAATGACCAGCGTCCACGGGATCACCGTCTACGGCGGCACCTTCCCGGCCGAAATCTGGCACTCGCTCTACTCCGGCGCCGAAGTCCCCTGTGAGGAATTCAGCGAGCCGAAGACGCCGATCAGCTGGGCGCCGTTCTACGGCCGCTACACCGCCTCGGCGCCGATCCACGGCGGCTCCTCCGGCGGTGGGGAAGGTGGGGCGGAAAGCGAAGCCGAACGGTTGGGGAGGGAAGCGACCGGCGGCTATAACCCCAACGCCTACGCGCCGGGAGCCGGCCAGGAACCGACCCCGGTCCCGCCGCCTCCGCCCGAATACGGCTCAGGCGGCGGAGCGGGCGTGGGCGGCGGCGCCAAAGCCGGCAATTGATCCTCCTCGCGGCGGACGAGCGCTCGCGAGACCGCAAAAACCCTCCTCGAGGAAGGGTTTTTGCGGTCTCGCGAGATAGGCGGACTCTCTTCTGGGCCATGGTCGTCGGCCTGGCCGCCGGCTTCGCCGTCGCGCCCGTTCTCCTCTCGCACGACGTCTACAGCTACGTCGATTACGCCCGGCTGGGCGTCGCGCACGGCCTCGACCCCTATACCCATCCCCCGGCGGCCGCGCCGTTCGATCCCGCCTATGCCCGCGTCACCTGGATCGGCGCCCGGAGCGCCTACGGGCCGCTGTTCACGCTGGTCACGTACCCGCTCGCCTGGTTGCCCGTGTGGCTCGCTGTCGCCGCGCTGAAGGCGATCGCGGCCCTCTCGGTGCTGGCAACCGCCATCCTCATCGCCCGCGTCGCGCCCGCGCGCGGCGTCTCACCGCTCGGCGCCGCAGCCTTCGTGGCCCTCAACCCGCTGGTCCTGATCCACGTCGTAGGCGGCGCCCACAACGACGGCCTGGCGACGCTGGCGGCGACGATCGGCATCGCCGCGATGCTCTCCGCCCGCGAGGCAAGCGCCGGCGCAGCCTTCATAGCCGCCTTCGCCATCAAGGCCCCAGCCGCGCTCGCAGCCCCGTTCGCACTGGTCGAGGCGGCACGATTGCAGCATTTTCCACCCCATGGTGGGGAAAAGGCTGCAACTTGGCTGGGGAGGCGACGTGGCGCACGGCTGCTCGTGGGCATCGGCGTCACGGCGCTCGCGATCGGGGTGGCCGCCTACGCCGCCTTCGGCTGGCACTGGCTGCACGGGATCGAGCTCGCCGGCAGCCACCAGCACAAGACCAGCCACCTCAGCGTCCCCACCACCTTCGCCCGCCTGACCGGCCTCGACCCGACCGCGGTCCGCGCCGCAGTCCTCGCCCTCTTCGCGGCCACCTTCGTCTACCTGCTCGCCTGGACCTGGCGCGGCAACGACTGGCTCAGGGCAGCAGCATGGGCAAGCTTCGCCCTCCTCATAGCCACCGCCTGGCTCCTACCCTGGTATCTGATCTGGGCCCTACCCCTTGTGGCCCTATCCCGCGACCGTCCCCTACAGCTCCTGACCCTCGCCCTGACCGCCTACCAACTCCCCGCCCGCCTACCGCTCTGACTACGTTCGTCTTGGTGGCACTACTACGCGCAACAAACAGCGAACGGACCGGATAGCAGGGACTTCCTCAGGCGCGTCTCGGGTGGGTGGCGCGGGGTGGGGGTGTCCTTCGCCCGTGCGGAGTCTGCGGAGGGCAGCGTTCCAACCCTCCATCGGACTATGTCCCTATGCCCGGAGCAGATCGCAGCACCAGAAGGGCACCCCACCCCGCGACAGGACCCGCCCGCCACCGCCGCCTAGAGAATCTCCGGCGTGTGAATCGGCGTCTCGCTACGCTCGGGCGGACCCTCCGCCTGCTCCTCAGCCGACGGATGCACGACCCCGGTAGGGATCGACCAACCCTCGCGCCTGCCCAGCGCCGTGACCAGGCCCACGTAGACCAGCTCGACCACGGTCAGCACGCCGCGCACGGCGATCGCGATCAGCGAGCCGACGGCGAAGCTGTCGCCGACCGCGCCCTTCACCGCCCAGGCGAAGGCCGCGTCGCGGATGCCGAGGCCGGCCGGGGCGACGAGGGTGACGAGCGCGGCGACGTAGCCGACCGCCTGCGCCGAGCCCACCGTGAGCACTTCGTTGACCGTCAGCGGGATGTCGGTCACCGAGCGGGCCACGCAGTACATCCCCAGCGCGACGACCCCCCAGACGCAGAGGTAGAACAGCGTCATCGCGACGACGCCGCGCATCGGCATCACCTCGGGCAGCGGCTCGCGGCCGAAGGCGCGCAGCACCCGGTCGGCCAGCGGCCCGAACACCCGCGGATGCAGCACGGCCAGCGCCAGCGGGATCAGCAACAGAACCCCCCAGCGCCACGGCTGGCCCTGCAGGTCGGGGTGGCTGATCAGGAAGTAGGCGGCGAAGGCGATCGCCGAAGTGGCGGAGATCGCCTGCTCGTAGACGATGCTGGCGATCGTCACCCGCCGCTGAACGCCGGCGCGCTCGGAGAGCAGGACCCGGCCGAGCACGTAGAGGACGCTGCCGGGCACGTAGCGCGCGAGCAACGGCTGCCCCCAGGCGACCTGCGCCCGCCCGTGGCCGATCCGGTGGCCGAGGAAGCGCAGGATGAAGTCCCAGCCGACCGCGCTGAGCGCGTAGAAGAGGGGCAGGAAGACGAAGGCGGGGAGCAGCCAGAGGACGTGGAAGTGGACGCCCTTGTCCTTGATCTCCGACCACTGGTTGACGACGGTGAGGACGAGGAAGCCGAAGATGACGATCGCGAGGCCGAGCTGGATCGCGAGGCGGACGCGCTTGCTGCGGGGGGGTTGCGTTCCGAACCGCGCCCCCGCCTCGCCGATGCGATGTAGAAGTGGGTGCCTGTCAGCCACGTCGCCGCACCTTAATGGCCTTATGGGTCGCCCATCGGGTGGCTATCCGAAATCAGCGCGTGTGGCTGGCGAGCGCCGGGCCAAGCGGCGCAAGGACGCAGGGAGGCCGAATGGCAGAGCCATCTGGCCGACTGAGGACGCCGCACCGCGCCGTGTCCGCCGCCGCCAGACGCACGCGATTATTTTGCGATAGTCACCCGATGGGAGAGTTCGAGCTCTTGGATCGCATGCGGGCGCGCCTGCCGCGACCCGGCCCTCGGGTCCTGCTCGGCAGCGGCGACGACGCCGCCGTCACCGTGCCGGGCGGGGCCACCGCCACCTCGGTCGACGCGCTCGTCGAGGGCGTCCATTTCCGTCGCGGGTGGAGCGACCCCGGGCAAATCGGCGCCAAGGCGCTCGCGGTGGCGCTCTCCGACCTGGCCGCGATGGGCGCCGAGCCCGGCGAGGCCTACGTAGTCCTCGGCGTCCCTGTGGACATGGACGACGACGGGTGCATGGAGCTGCTCGACGGCATGGCGCGGATCGCCGCGGAGACCGGGACGACGCTGGCCGGCGGGGACCTGACCCGCGCAGCGGTCCTTACCCTGGCCGTGACCGTCGTCGGCCACGCGCCCGCCGCGGAGAACCTGGTGACCAGGTCCGGCGCCAGGCCCGGCGACGCGCTGGTTGTGACCGGTGAGCTCGGCGGCGCGGCGGCGGGCCTGTTGCTGCTTGAGCGCCAGGCGGCGGACGTGCCGGTGGAGGGAGTCCCCGATGCACGCGGAAGCACCGGCACAGCGCTGGTGGCACGGCAGCTGGAGCCCCGGCCTCGGCTGGCCGCCGGACGCGCGCTGGCCGGGGCCGGGGCGACCGCGATGATCGACCTCAGCGACGGCCTCGGCGGCGATGCTGGGCATATCGCCACAGCGAGCGGCGTCGGCCTGCAAATCGAAGCGGACGCGCTGCCGCTCGCCCCCGGCCTGGCCGCGATCGCGGCCGGCGCCGGCCGCGACCCGCTCGAGCTTGCCACGTCGGGCGGCGAAGACTACGAGCTGCTCGCCGCCATCCCGCCCGAGCGCCTGGCCGCCGCCGTGACCGCCATTGAAAAACAAAGCGGGATCGGCCTCACCCGCGTCGGCACGGCGGCCGCCGGGGAGGGGGTCGAGATCAGGCTGCCTGGCGGCGGCCTGCTGAAGCCGAGGGGATTCGACCAACTGGACCGGCCGGCCCACCGGTGAGCAGCGCCCGCACGCTGCGGCGCCGCAGCATGGCCTCCGCCACCAACTCGGGCTGCGGCTGATACCGGCCGTCCTCGATCAGGCTCTTCAGGTGCAGCTGCTGCGTCATGAGCTTCATATCGGCTCCGTACCCGGCAACCTTAGTTCTTGGTACTAGCACATCCGTCCAAGTAGGCATACGCACCCGCCGGACTACTCTTCCTCTATGCCCAACGGGTCCACGCGGATACTGCTCGTCGACGACGAGCAATCGGTGCAGACCCTGCTCAGCTACCCGCTGCGCAAGGACGGCTACCACGTCACCTCCGCCCGCGACGGCCGCGAAGCGCTGGAGCGCTTCACCGAGGCGCGCTTCGACCTCGTCGTGCTCGACCTGATGCTGCCCAAGCTCGACGGGGTGGAGGTCTGCCGGCAGCTGCGGCGGCACAGTCAGGTGCCGATCATCATGCTGACGGCGAAGGGCAGCGAGACCGACAAGGTCGCCGGGCTCGAGGTCGGCGCCGACGACTACATCACCAAGCCCTTCTCGATGCGCGAGTTCCGCAGCCGCGTCAAGGCGGCGCTGCGGCGCTCGCGGATGGTCGCCGACTCCGACCAGGAAGAGGCGATCGAGCACGGCGACCTGAGGATCGACCCGGCCCGGCGCTCGGTGACCCTGCGCAAGAAGGAGGTCGCCGCCACCTACGTCGAGTTCGAGATCCTCGCCGCGCTCGCCCGCTTCCCCGGCAAAGTGCTCAGCCGCGAGACCCTGCTCGAGCGCGTCTGGGGCGACTCCGACTACCGCGATCCGCGCACCGTCGACGTGCACATCCGTCACCTGCGCGAGAAGCTCGAGGCCGATCCCAAACAGCCCGAGTACCTGTTCACGGTGCGCGGCGTCGGCTACCGCTTCCGCAAATGACGCGGCTCCGTCTCACCCCGCTCGGCAGCCGGATCACGACCACCGCGCTGTCGATCGGCGCCGGGACGTCGATCGTCATCTATCTCTGGGTCGTCGTCATCGGCGGCCACGGCGAGGCCCGCGGACCGATCCTGGTCGGCGCCTTCTTCGCCCTGCTGATCGCGCTGGCCGTCGGCTACTACTCCGCCCAGGTCGTCTCCCTGCGGGTGAAGCGGATCGAGGACGCGGCCCGCGCCGTCGCCGACGGCGACTTCGCCGCCCGCATCCCGGTCGACTCCTCTGGCCAGCTCGGCCAGCTGGCCCGCACCTTCAACGAAATGCAGCGCCGGCTGGCGGAGCTGGACAGCGCTCGCAAGCAGTTCATCGCCAATGCCTCGCACGAGCTGCGCACGCCGATCTTCAGCCTCGGCGGCTTCGTCGAGCTGCTCGACGAGGAGGACCCGAGTCCCGAGGAGCGGGCCGAGTTCGTGCGCACCATGCGCCGGCAGATCGAGCGGCTGACGAAGCTCACCGCCGACCTGCTCAACCTCTCTCAGCTCGACGCGGGCGGCATCGTGATGGCGATCGACAGCGTCGACCTCAGCCCGCTTGCCCGTGAAGTGGCGCGCGAGTTCGGCGCCCGCGCCGACCTGCGCGGATCGCGCCTGGAGCTGCGCACGCCCGACCGGCCGGTGGTTGCCGTCGCCGACCCCGACCGGGTGCGGCAGATCATCCGTATCCTGCTCGACAACGCCTTCACCCACACCCCCGAGGGCACCAGCGTCACCGTGACCATCTACTCCGTCGACCAGCGCGCCGAGCTGACCGTCTCCGACGACGGCAGCGGCATACCCCAGCGGGCGCAGAAGCGCATCTTCGAGCGCTTCTACACCGCCGACTCCGCGGGCGGCTCGGGACTCGGCCTGGCGATCGCGCGCGAGCTGGCGCAGCGGATGGACGGGCGCATCGCGATCTCCTCCAGCCGCCGCTTCACGGCGTTCACGCTCGACCTGCCGCACGCCCCGCCCGGAGCGCCGGTGGCCGTCGCCTCCGGCCCGGCGAAGGCCCCCGCGTGAACGTGGGGCGCCTTATTGACTGTATGTGCAACAAAGTCGCCCCGCTCGCGGCGGGACTGCTGGCGCTGGCTCTGCTCGCCGGCTGCGGCGGGGCCGGCGCGGGCGGCTCGGACGGCGGCGCGGCCGGAGCCGTGCGGACCACGACCCAGGTCGCCGTGCAGGCGGCGAGCGAGGGCTTCGACGCGGCGCGGGTCTACCGTGAAGCATCGCCCGGCGTGGTCACGATCCGCTCGATCTTCGACGAAAGCGCCGCCGAAGGCTCCGGCTTCGTGCTCGACACTAAGGGCAGGATCGTCACCAACGCCCACGTCGTCACCGACGGCGAAGGCAGCGACCGCAAGGAGGCGAAGGCGGTCTTCGTCGAGTTCCCCGACCGCAACGAGGTGGCGGCGAAGATCGTCGGCTTCGACCCCTTCGCCGACGTCGCGCTGCTCGAAGTCGAACCCGACGGCTTCGCCCTGCACCCGCTGCAGCTCGGCGACGACCATGACCTCGTCGTCGGCCAGCCTGTCGCGGCGATCGGCAACCCGTTCGGCGAGCAGTCCTCGCTCTCGGTCGGGATCGTCTCGGCGATCGACCGCTCGGTCGGTTCGCTCACCCGGTTCCAGATCGAGGGCGCGATCCAGACCGACGCCTCGATCAATCCGGGCAACTCCGGCGGGCCGCTGCTCGAAGCCGCCGCCCGTGTCGTCGGCATCAACCAGCAGATCGAGACCAACTCCGGCTCCAACGACGGCGTCGGCTTCGCGGTGCCGATCTCCGCGGTGAAGCGCTCGCTCGCCCAGCTCGAGCAGAAGGGCAGCGCCGAGTACGCCTACATCGGCGTCAGCACCCAGGCTCTCTACCCGCAGCTCGCCGCCAAGCTCGGCCTCGACACCGACCACGGCGGCCTGCTGGCCGAAGTGATCCCCGGCGGGCCGGCCGACGAAGCCGGCCTCGAGGGCGGCGACGAAAAGGTCCGTTTCCAGGGAATTCCCTACCAGGCCGGCGGCGACACGATCCTCGCCGTCGACGGCCGCCAGATCGTCGAACCCGACGATCTGGCCCGCTACATCTCCGACTTCGAACCCGGCGAAAAGGTCAGGCTCGAGGTTCTCCGCGCCAACGGCGATCGGGAAACCGTGGAGGTCACGCTGAGTAAGCGCCCGGTCGCCGAACCCGGCGGCTGAGCGGCTGCCCGCCGTCCGGCCGCCGTTGCCTGTAGAAATCGCCGATGCTTCAGGAAGTCTCCCTCGGCCACAAGTCCCTGTCCGATTACACCCATATCGCCGGGAAGGAGCTGAGCGAGCGGATCCGCGAGCTGGCCAAGCCGCTCGAGGGACAGCGCGTGCTCCATGTCAGCGCCACCGCCTTCGGCGGCGGGGTCTCGGAGATCCTCTACACGATCGTGCCGCTGATGCGCGACGCCGGGATCGACGCCCACTGGCACGTGATCTTCGGCAAGGAGGAGTTCTTCAACGCGACCAAGCTCCTGCACAACTCGCTGCAGGGCGCCGAGGAGACGCTGAGCGACGAGCAGTGGGCGGTGTTCGACGAGATCAACGCGATCAACGCCGACGGCCTCAAAGGCGAGTGGGACACGATCATCGTCCACGACCCGCAGCCGATCGGCCTGCGCCGCGGCGCCGCCGCGAAGAGCCGCAACTGGGTCTGGCGCTGCCACATCGACCTCTCCGAGCCGAACCCGGCGCCGATCGCCCGCCTGCAGCCGCTGATCGAGGAGTACGACGCGACGGTCTGGCACATGCCGACCTACGTCCCAAATGGGATGAACGGCCACGACGGCGTCCACATCATCCCGCCGGCGATCGACCCGCTCTCGCCGAAGAACATGGCCTTCTCGCCCGACGACGCCGCCTACGTCTGCAACCAGTTCGGGATCGACGTCGACCGGCCGCTGATCACGCAGGTCTCGCGCTTCGACCCCTGGAAGGACCCGATCGGGGTGATCGACGCCTACCGCGAGGTGACCGCCGGGCTGCCGGACGTGCAGCTTGCGCTGGTCGGCTCGATGGCGACCGACGACCCCGAGGGCTGGGACTTCTTCCAGCAGACCGTCGAATACGCCGACGGCGACGAGGACATCAAGATCCTCAACAACCTCAACAACGTCGGCGCGATCGAGGTCAACGCCTTCCAGTCGCAGTCCGACGTCTGCCTGCAGAAGTCGATCCGCGAGGGCTTCGGCCTGACCGTCACCGAGGCGCTCTGGAAGGGCCGGCCGACGGTGGCCGGCAACGTCGGCGGCATCCCGCTGCAGATCGAGGACGGGGTCAGCGGCTACCTGGTCGACTCACCGTCGGAGTGCGCGCGGCGCTGCACCGAGATCCTCGCCGATCCGGAGCTGGGCAAGCGGCTGGGCAAGGCGGGCAAGGAACACGCCCGCCGTGAGTTCCTCTCGCCGCGCCTGCTGCGCGACTGGCTGCAGCTGCTCGCCGAGCTCGACCAATAAGCAGCGGGCGGGCGGGTAGGCTGAGAGGCCGATGCCCGAATCCGATCCGCTGATCATCGTCTCCAACCGCGGGCCGGCCCAGTTCGAGCTCGACGAGGAGGGCGAGCGCACGGTGCGCCGCGGCGGCGGCGGGCTGGTGACCGCGCTCTCCGGGCTCGTCTCGCACCGCGAGGCGCTCTGGATCGCCTCGGCGATGACCGACGAGGACGTCGCCGTCTCCGAGGAGCGCGGCGGCCCGGTCGAGCTCTCGATCGACGGGATCGACTACAAGGTGCTGCTGGTCGGCAGCGACCCCGTCGCCTACGACGGCTTCTACAACGTGATCGCCAACCCGATCCTCTGGTTCATCCAGCACTACCTCTGGGACCTCTCCAACGCTCCCGACATCCGCCAGGAGGAGCTCGACGCCTGGGACGACGGTTACCAGGCCGTCAACGGCGACATCGCCCGCGCCGTGCTCGGCCAGATCGAGGGGCGCGAGCGGCCGCTGGTGATGCTCCACGACTACCACCTCTACACGGCGCCGGGGATGATCCGGGCCGAGCGGCCCGACGCCTTCCTGCACCACTTCGTCCACATCCCCTGGTCGCAGCCGGACAGCTGGCGGATCCTGCCCGGCCGGATCCGCGAGGCGATCTTCCGCGGCATGCTCGCCAACGACATCATCGGCTTTCACACCCACCACTACTGCATCAACTTCATCCGCTGCTGCGACGAACTGCTCGAGGTCGACGTCGACTACGACCGCTGCCTCGTGCGGCACGCCGGCGGAGAGACCGTGGCCCGCGCCTACCCGCTCTCGATCGACGCCGAACGGCTGCGCCGCGCCGCGGACTCGCCCGAGGTGGCGGCGGCCGAGCGCGAGGTGCTGGAGCGCCGCCGCGAGCACCTGATCATCCGCGTCGACCGCGCCGACCTCTCCAAGAACGTGCTGCGCGGCTTCACCGCCTTCGACACCTTCCTCTCCCAGCACCCGGAGTTCCGCGAGAAGGTCACCTTCATCGCCCACCTGCAGCCCTCGCGCCAGGACGTGCCCGAGTACGCCGAGTACCTGGAAAAAATCGAAGCGCTCGTGGCCGTCGTCAACCACAAGCACGGCACCACCGACTGGATGCCGATCGACCTGAAGATCTACGAGAACTTCCCCGAGGCCGTCGCCCGCTACAAGCACTTCGACCTGCTGATGGTCAACTCGATCTTCGACGGGATGAACCTCGTCGCCAAGGAGGCGCCGGCGGTCAACACCCGCGACGGCGTCCTGATGCTCTCCGAGAACACCGGCTCGCACGAGGAGCTCGCCGACTGCGTCCTCTCGGTCAACCCGTTCGACATCCAGGAGCAGGCCGACGCGATCCACCGGGCGCTGACGATGGGGCCCGAGGAGCGGAAGGTACGGGCGCAGCACCTGAAGGAGATCATCTACTCGCGCAATCCCGGCGACTGGGTCGATGAGCAGTTGAAGGACATTGCTGAACTTCGCGAGGCTGTTGCTTAGGGAGGAGCGGGAGTCGTTCTGATGGAGCCGGGTTCGCTCCGCTGCGCTTCGCTCACTATGTCGGAGCGGCTTCGCCGCTTTTTATAACTCTGCGGAGCCGCTTCGCGAGGCTCCATCAGAACGACTCCCGCTCCTCCTCTCCGTAGCTTCAAGGGGGCGAACTCCGCAGGCTGAGCGCTTTGTAGCTGCATGGGATTGCGCGTTCGCTGGAAGCTTGCGGCTAAAGGGGTAGCCGTCGTGCTTGCTGCTCTTGTAGCGCTGCAGCTTCTTCCAGCGCTTCTAAGACCCCCAGCTCCCGAGCCCTTGCCGGCTGACGTGGGATTGCCGAGCCCATCCGACATTGACCACACCAGAGCTGGGTCGATGTCGGATGCGCAGTCGAGGCCGGCTGAACCAGGGCCTGCTTCCATTCGCCCCGAACCGGCTCCGGGCCTGCAGCACCCGCCGGCGCAACGGGGGAGGGCGCATCTCGGGCGGGTGGTGCGGGGTGGGGGTGGCCGGCGCCGGGCGGAGTCTTCGGAGGGGAGCGCCAAGCCCGGTGTGGAAAACCATCCCTCTCCCCGGAGAAGATCGCAGCCCAAGCCGGGCACCCCCACCCCGCGACAGGACCCGCCCGCCGAAGCCCCCGTCCCTGAAGTACCTCCGCCGGCACCAGAACCAACGCCTGTGCCCGCTGTCCCAGAAGCTCCCGCTCCTCCGGACGACGGTTCCTCCGAGTTCGCACCTCATTGACAACGCCGTCGTGCCATTCACGGCGGCGTCGCTATAGTCCGACGCCGTTTTGGCCGCAGCACGCGAATACGAGCTGGTTCTGATGCTGGACCCGGGGCAGGATGCCGCGGCACGCGACGCTGTGGCCAACGAGGCGAAGAGCCAGATCGAGGCTGCGGGCACGCTGAAGCACGAGAACGTCTGGGGCCTGCGCAAGATGGCCTACGAGATCAACAAGCGCAACGAGGCCGACTACCGCTGGTTCCGCTTCGAGGCGCCGACCGAGCTGCTCGAGCAGCTCGACCACAACCTGAAGATCGCCGACGGCGTGCTGCGCTTCCGCATCTTCAAAGTCGACGCCGACACCCCCGTGGTGGTGCCGCCGGCGACCGCTGCCCCCGGTCCGGGAGCGTCGCGCGAGCGGCCTTCCGCGCCGCAGGCCGCTCCTGCCGCGGACGGCGAGGGAGAGGACGTGGCGGCGCCAGCTCCCGTCGCGGTCGCCGAGCCACCTGCCCCTGCCGAGGCAGAGCCAGAGCCGGTCGCCGAGCCGGCCGAGCCGGCCGAAGCTCCTGAGCCCGTTGAGCCCGCCGCCGAGCCCGAGGCTCCCGAGGCCCCGGTCGAGAGCGCCGAGGGCGAGCCCGGCGACTCCGCCGCCTAGCCTCTCTTTTCACGCAGATTCCGGTTTCGGGGGGGAGAGTTGCGCCGCCTGCGCTCTTAGACTGGCATCTCGACAAACGATCTCGAGGAGTGAGAGCCGTGGCGGCTTCGAACATCAACGTGGTGGTCATCACCGGGAACCTGACCCAGGACCCCGAACTGCGCCACCTGGGCAGCGGAACGGCGGTCTGCGAGCTGCGCGTGGCTGTGAACAGCCGGCGCAAGGACGGCTCGACCGGCGAATGGGTCGACAAGCCCAACTACTTCAACGTGACCGTGTGGGGGGCACAGGGCGAGAACTGCGCCAACTACCTCTCCAAGGGCCGCCCGGTGGCGATCGAAGGCCGGCTCGACTGGCGCGAGTGGGAGGCCAAAGACGGCGGGGGCAAACGACAGGCGGTGCAGATCATCGCCAACTCGGTCCAGTTCCTCGGCTCGCGTGACGGCGGGGGCGGTAGTGGCGGCGGTGGCAACGGTGGTGGCGGTGGCTTCACCCCGCAGAGCGACACGCCGGCCGACCCGAGCGACTTCGACGCCGCCCCGGCCGGCGCCGGCGCCGGCGCGGGGGGCGGATCAGACGACGACATCCCCTTTTAACGCCGGCCTGTAGCATCCCGGGCCGCAATGGCCCGAGCTAGAGAGAACAGCGGCAGCGATGCGCCGCGCCGCGGACGGCGTGGCGCGGATCGCGTCAGGCCGCGCAAATACACGCGGATCAATTCCGAGGCGGTCGACTACAAGGACCTCAACCTGCTGCGTCGCTTCCTCTCCGACAAGGGGAAGACGCGCGGGCGACGGGTGACCGGGCTCTCGCGCAAGCACCAGCGGCAGCTCTCGGTGGCGGTGAAGCGGGCGCGTGAGATCGCCCTGCTGCCCTACGTCGGAGAGCGCTAGTGCCCATCGGGGGAGGGGGCACCTCATGACGCAGGCGATCCTGCTCGAGGACGTCGAGAGCCTCGGGCAGCGCGGCGAACCGATCGACGTCTCGCCGGGCTACCTGCGCAACTACCTGATCCCGCGCAAGCTCGCCGCGCCCGCCACGCCCGGCGCCCTGGAGCAGGCGCAGCAGCGCCAGGCGGCAACCGAAAAGGCAGAAAAGCTGCGCGCCGAGCGAGAAGAGCAGGCGGCCTCGCTGCTTTCCAAAACCGTGCTGACGATCCACCAGCGAGCTGACGACGGCGGCAAGCTGTTCGGCTCCGTGGGCGCCAAGGAGATCGTCGACGCGATCCGCGAGGCGCGCGATCTGCGCATCGACCGCCGCAAAGTGCGCCTCGAGCAGCCGATCCGCGAGATCGGCACGCACATGGTCGAGATCGAGCTCGCCGACGGCGCCGTCGCCGCGGTGAAGACGATCGTCGCCGAGGAGAGTTAAGGCCTATCCCGGTAGGGGTTCCACTTAACTTTTTCGAGCCGCGTTCGTGGCTGCCGACAATGGCCGGCCGCGAAAAAGCACAAGACGTTCCACCCCTACCGGGATAGGCAATGGCCAGGCGCTTTCCTGCTCGCCTGACCCGCCGCGCCAGGGCGCGGACGCGTTTTGGCTGGGCGCGGTCGGAGCGGGCAACGGTGGGGCTGGCTGCGGTGGCTCTGGGTGGCGTCGGAGCGGTCGTGGTCGGCCAGTACGGGCGCCTGCTGCAACGGCGCGCCCATGACCACGACCACGGCGAGCCGCTGGTCGAAGCCGCGCCCGCGGCGGCCCTCGACACCGTCGGCGTCGCGGTCAGCGGCTACGCGGCGACGCCGCGCAGCGAGACGGTGCTGTTCAACCTGCTCGCCGGCTTCCTCGGCTCCTTCGCGCTGGTCCGGGTCTCGACCTGGGGCATTCGTGACAAGTGGTGGCCGTTCCGCGAGGTCAGCGTCGGTGGCCGCCACATCCACCACTTCGTGCCGGGCATCCTGCTCGCCTTCGGCGCCGGCACCGCGGCGCTGCTCACCGACGACGAGGCTCAGGAAGACCGCCTGGCGGTGGCGATGGGCGCCGGCATGGGCCTGACCTTCGACGAGGCGGCGCTCCTGCTCGACCTGCGCGACGTCTACTGGACCCGCGAGGGCCTGCTCAGCGTCCAGCTCAGCCTCGGCGCAACGGCGATCCTCAGCATCGCGATCCTCACGCAGCGAATGCTGCGCCGCGGCGAGCGGCAGAAGGAGGCCGCGGGAGAGATCCCGCCGGCCGTCGCCGACCTCCGCGACTGAGTCTCCAGATTCTTTCCCCGCTGGTTGCAGGGAGGCCGCTGATGACGGCGGCGCCGCTCTGGTTTGCTTGGCGGCGGGGGCGAATCCGCCGCCCCTGCCCCTTAACTAGACGTAGATGCCGCAGCCCTCCGCAACCCACGTTCCGCCCCAGAACATCGAGGCCGAGGAATCGGTGCTGGGATCGATGCTCGTCGCCGAGCCGGCGCTGAGCCGTGTCATCGACGAGGTCAAGCTCAACGCCGAGGACTTCTACCTGGAGAAGCACGCGGCGATCTTCCGCGCCGCGCGCGACCTCTACGCCGCCTCCAAGCCGGTCGACGAGCTCAGCGTCAGCGAGGCGCTGGTCCAGCGCAACGAGATCGAGGAGGCAGGGGGCAAGCACTACGTCTCCGAGCTGGCGGCGAAGGTGCCGGCGGCCGGCAACGCCAAGCACTACGCCGAGATCGTCCAGCAGAACTCGCTGCTGCGGCGGCTGCTCGGCGCCGGCCAGGAGATCCAGGGCTGGGTCCACGAGCGCGAGGGCGAACCGCGCGAGCTCTCCGAGCGGGCCGAGCGGCTGCTCTTCGAAGTCGCCCACAAAGAGCAGGCGAGCGACTTCCGCCGGCTCTCGGAGATCCTCCACGACGAGGTCGACCGCCTCGAGAAGCTCTCGACCGGCGAGCTGGAGCTGACCGGCACCCCCTCGGGCTTCCGCGATATCGACGCGATCACGGGAGGTTTTCAGCCGGGAAACCTGATTATTGTGGCCGCGAGACCGGCCATGGGGAAGTGTCTGGGTCGTACTTCGTATGTTTATGACGCAGCCACGGGTGCGCGCCGGACGGTCGAGGAGCTATATGAATCCTTCACGCGAGGCGAGGATGTGTGGGTGGGGTCACTTGGATCCAACCTGAAGATGAGAAAAGCAAAGGCCCAGGCCATCTCCCGTAACGGGCGAAGGCGAATCTTCCGCCTCACGACTCGACTTGGTCGAATGCTCGAGGCGACGTCAAACCACCCCGTGTTGACGAGTTCTGGCTGGGAGGAGCTGGGGCACGTCGCTCCAGGAGCCCGGATCGCAGTACCCCGGCGATTGCCTCGTCCCGGTGAAACCACCGAGTTGCCCGACCATGAGATCGTGATGCTTGCCGCGTTGATCGCGGACGGATCCCTCGGCGGACGCACCCCGCGCTTTTGCTTTGGAAGAGGGTCAGGAACCCTCAGCGAAGTCCAAGCGGCAATGCTCGAGCATCACGGCCTGATGGGCCTGCGCTCAGCCGAAAAGTTCGTCCCCGACGCGATCTTCGGGCTCGATGACGAGCAGATCGCCCGGTTCCTGGGTGTGATGTTCGCCTGCGACGGCCATGTCTACTGCAGCGATCGCCTTGCCCAGATCGGCTACACGACGATCAGCGAGCGACTCGCCCACGACGTTCAGCATCTGCTCCTGCGACTGGGGGTCGTGGCGACGATCCGGACGCTGAAGCGACCAGTCTATGACGGTACCGACAAGGTCGCCCGGGAGATCAGGATCACCTCACAAGCCGGGATGCGGAGGTTCTGCGAACTCATCCCAGTGCCCGGGAAGGAGGAGAAACAGGCGCAGGTGCTGGAGCGTCTCGACGCCGCGCCGCGCATGACGAACACCGACACGGTCCCGCCCGAGATCTGGGAAGACGTCCTGCTCTCAAAGGGCGAGCGACCCTGGGCCGACGTCAGCGAGGTCACCGGAAGGCCCCGCAGCCACAACTGGCACGTCGGCAAGTGCAGCCCCTCCCGTGGACTCCTCGCCGAGCTGGCGGAAGCAACCAGGTCTCCCGCCCTCGAGGAGCTGGCCGACTCCGATATCTGGTGGGACGAGGTCGCCTCGGTCGAGTACGTCGGAGAAGAAGAGACCTATGACCTCGACGTCCCCGGCCTGCGGAACTTCGTCGCCGACGACATCATCGTCCACAACAGCGCGATCGTCGCCAACATCGCCGAGAACGTGGCGGTGAAGCGGGGGATGCCGGTCGCCTTCTTCTCGCTCGAGATGTCGGAGGTGGAGCTGGCGCAGCGCTTCATCGCCTGCCGGGCGCGGATCTCCGGCGACAAGCTGCGCAAGGGGCAGGTCGCGCAGAAGGACTGGCCGAAGGTGGTGCGCGCCTGCAACGAGCTGGAGGAGGCGCCGCTCTGGTTCGACGACTCCTCCGACCTCGGTCTGCTCGACCTGCGCGCCAAGGCGCGGCGCCTGCACGCGCAGACCCAGGACCAGGGGGGACTCGGCCTCGTCATCGTCGATTACCTGCAGCTGATGCGCGCCGACGACCTGCGCGCCAACCGGGTCGAGCAGGTCGGCCAGATGAGCCGCGGCCTGAAGATCCTCGCCCGCGAGCTCGAGGTGCCGGTGCTGGCGATCTCCCAGCTCTCGCGTGCCCCAGAGCAGCGCCACCCGCCGAAGCCGATGCTGTCGGACCTGCGCGAGTCGGGGTCGATCGAGCAGGACGCGGACCTGGTCGCCTTCCTCTTCCGCGAGGACTACTACCGCGACCCCGAAGACGAGCCCGACGGGCTGGCGGACGTGATCATCGCCAAGCACAGGAACGGGCCGATCGGCGCGCCCAAGCTGGTCTTCCTCGACCGCTTCCCCAAATTCGCCGACTTCTCCGGCCACGAGCGTCCGGTCGAGCAGCCGGCGGGAGAAGGGCCGCCGCTCGAGGAAGCCGCCGGCGCCGGGCCTGAGTTCTGATGGCGGCGATGCCGCGCAGCGAACCGTTCGCCCAGCGGGCCTGTCCGCTCGGCGCCTGCGACGGCTCCGGCTGGATCCTCGGCCCCGAAGACGTCGCCCGCGCCTGCGAGTGCCGGGCGCCGCGGCTGAAACGCGGCCGCGTCCGCGGCGTCGCCTCGGCGATCCCGCCGCGCTACCGCGGCGTCTCCTTCGACCGCCCCCCGGTCAGCGACATGGCGCACCATGCCGAGACGAGGGAGGCGGTCAAAAAGGTGCGCTCGTTCATCGACAACCTGGATTCCAGCTTGGATGCGGGGCAGGGACTCTGGCTCTTTGGAGACACCGGGACCGGAAAGACCACCCTCGCGATGCTTGTCTCGAAAGCGGCTGCAGAGAAGGGTCGTTCGGTGGCGATCTACTCCCTGCCGAAGCTCCTTGCGCGCATCCGGCGAACTTACGACGAAGAGGCGGGAGCCGACTCCTATGGCGCATTTTTCGAGCGGCTCACCGCGGTGGACCTGCTCCACATCGACGATTTCGGCGCCGAGAAACGCTCCGACTGGGTCTTGGAGCAGCTTTACTCGCTCGTCAACGAGCGCTACGAAGACGAACGCTCGATCATGCTGACGACCAACCTCACCGTCGACAAGCTGGAAGACCAGATCGGCGCCCGGACCGTGTCCCGGCTGACCGAGACCTGTGAGCAGGTGCCTCTGTTCGGCGCCGATCGCCGACTCGACAAGGCGCCCTACTGAGGAGCCGCCCCGGCAGGGGTGGAACGTCTTGTACTTTTCCCGTGGCGAGATACACGGACAGCCCCAGGCCGTCTTCGGGAAAAGTTAAGTGGAACCCCTGCCGGGGCGGCTCCCGACGCGCCAACCAGTCACAATCCCCTGCCGGTCATGCCAGGCATCGTCATAGTCGGCGCCCAGTGGGGCGATGAGGGGAAGGGGAAGGTCGTCGACCTGCTCGCCGACCGGGCCAGCGCGATCGTGCGCTTCCAGGGCGGCAACAACGCCGGCCACACGATCGTCCGCGACGGCGAGGAGTTCAAGTTCCACCTGATCCCCTCCGGCATCCTCTACCCGGACAAGATCTGCGCGATCGGCAACGGGGTCGTGCTCGATCCCAACATCCTGCTCGGCGAGATCGACGGGCTGAAGCGGCGCGGCATCGACGTCGGCAACCTGCGGATCTCCGCCAACGCCCACCTGATCATGCCCTACCACGTTCTGCTCGACACGGCCGGCGAGGTGATGCTGGGCAAGCTCTCGATCGGCACGACGCGGCGCGGCATCGGCCCCTGCTACGCCGACAAGGCGCTGCGGCTGGGCATCCGCGTCCAGGACCTGCTCGACGAGAAGATCCTGCGCAAGAAGATCAAGGCGGCCCTCGAGCCCAAGCAGCAGGCGCTGCGCGAACTCTCGGTGCAGCGGCGCAAGCTGCGCAAGGAGGCCGGCGAGGGTTCGCGGGAGGGCGCGGACCGGTCGGTCGCCGCGGCGCCCGATCCGCGCCTCGACCTGCACGCGATGACCGAGGAGTTCACGGCCTACGGCCACCGGCTCGAGCCCCACATCGCCGACACCGCCCGGCTCTGCTGGGAGGAGCTGGACAGCGGCCGCACGGTTCTCTTCGAGGGCGCCCAGGCGACCCTGCTCGACCTCGACCACGGCACCTATCCCTTCGTCACCTCCTCCAACCCGATCGCCGGCGCGGCGACCGTCGGGGCGGGCATCGGGCCGGCCGACATCGACGAGGTCTGGGGAGTCGCCAAGGCCTACGCGACGCGGGTCGGCGCCGGCCCCTTCCCGACCGAGCTCGACGACGCGGCCGGCCGGCACATGCTCGAGCGCGGTCACGAGTACGGGACGACGACCGGCCGCGAGCGGCGCTGCGGCTGGATGGACCTCGTCGCCCTGCGCTACGCGGTCCGCCTCAACAGCATGAGCGCACTCACCATCACCAAGCTCGACGTGCTCAGCGGCATCGGCCCGCTGAAGGTCGCGGTGCGCTACCGCTCGCGTGAGGGGGCGGTCTTCGAGACCTTCCCCTACCACCAATCGATCCTCCACTCGGCCGAGCCCGAGTACGAGGAGCTGCCCGGCTTCGACGCAGACCTGACCGCCTGCCGCAGCGAGGCCGACCTGCCGGCCGAGGCACGCGCCTACCTCGACTTCGTCGCCGGTTTCGCCGGCGTCCCGGTCCGCCTCGTCGGCGTCGGCCCGAGCCGCGACCAGGTGATTTGGATTGGCGGAGAACCGGAGGTGCTTTAAAGTCGTCATGTGGCTACCGGTAGACGCACCGCTAAGTTGAACGAGCGGCTGCCCCGGGGCCGTCACGGGCTGCCGCGGGAGGCGGTGACGGAGTCCCAACGGCGGCGCATCCTGCAGGCGATGATCGAGGTCGTCGCCGAGCGCGGCTACCCGGAGACGCGGGTGGTCGACGTGATCGGCGTCGCCGGCGTCTCGCGAAAGACCTTCTACGAGCTCTTCGCCAGCAAGGAGGACTGCTTCCTCGCCGCCTACGACGTCCTGCTCGGCAACCTGCTCGGCGACACGGCGCGGGGATTCGAGTCGAAGCCGGGCGCGCCCTGGGCCGAGCGGGTCGCCGCCGGCCTGGCAGAGCTGCTCAAACACCTCGCTGAGCACCCCGACGAGGGCCGTTTCGCAATCGTCGAGGTGCTGGCCGCCGGGCCGAAGGCGCTGGCGCGGCGCGACGCCGCCCTGCGCCAGTTCACCGGCTTCCTCGACGCCGGGCGGGCCGAGACCTCGGTCGAGCTGCCGGGCATCACCTCGTTGTCGCTCGCCGGAGGCGTCAACGAGCTGCTCTACAGCGAGATCCTCCACGGCGCCTCCTCCCGCCTTCCCAGCCGCCTACCCGACCTGATGTTCTGGATCACGCTGCCGTTCCTCGGGCCCGACGGAGCGGCGCAGGAGCGCGAGCGGGTGCGACTGGCGATGCTCGAGAGCTGAGCCGCTCCGTTAAGGCGCTCTTTTGCCGTGGAGCAAGGGTTTAAGAAAGGGCCAGGGCTGGTAGTTTTGCCAGCGGAGGCAACGAATCGTGCTTCAAGACGGCTTCCGCTCAGACGGGCAGGGCCAAAAGGAGAGATAAGAGCATGCGTAGAAACTTGATGTTGGCACTCGCCCTGGCAGCGGTGCTGTCGTTGGGCGTGGCGGCCGTCGCGAGCGCAGTGAGCATCACGCTGCGGGCAGGCGACCTGGTCACCACCTTCGGCGGCACCACCTCGCCGAAAGCACTGTCGAAGACCAAGTACACGCCGGTCACCACGAACATCTTCGGCACGATCACGACCAGCGATGGGACCCATCCGCCTGCCTTCAGGGAAGCGAAGGTCGACATCGACAAGGACGTGAAAGTCAACGTCAAGGGCTATCCGGTCTGCAAAGCGGGCCAGCTCGAGGCGCGTGACACCGCGGCCGCTAAAAAAGCCTGTGGAAACACGATCCTCGGCGAAGGCAAAGCGGAAGCCGAGATCGCCTTCCCCGAACAGAAGCCGATCAAAGTCCCGAGCCCGCTGCTCGTCTTCAACGGCGGCGAAAAGGGCGGCAAGGTCACCCTGCTGATCCACACGTTCATCACCGTGCCGGCGCCGACGGCGATCGTCACCACGGTGACGATCACGCGCAAAGGCAGCGGCATCTCTTCCGTCGCGAAAGTGCCGGTCATCGCGGGCGGCAGCGGCTCCGCGCTCAGCTTCAGCTTCAAGCTGGGCAAAACGTACTCCTACAAGGGCAAGAAGGTCGGCTACTTCGAAGCCAAATGCCCCGACGGAGTCTTCAAGGTGAACGTCCCGAGCGCGGTCTTCAAGAACGAAGCGCACACGCCCGGTCAGGAAGCATCGTTCAACCTCAAAGGCAAGCTGGCGGTGCCCTGCACGCCGAAGGGCTAGTCGTTTAAGGACGAACGACATACGGGCTTCGTCTATGACGAAAGCCAGAAAGGGGCGGCCGAGAGGCCGCCCCTTTCTTTGCCCATGCCGGTCGTTCGAGACAGGCTGCACACATCGCAGCGGTACATGCTAGGTTCGCTAAATAAACGGCACCGGAGGGCAGGTGCTATCCAGAGGGGACCGAGGAGAGATGCGCAAAAATCTGCTGCTGACGCTGACCATAGCTGCGCTGCTGACCGCTGGCTTCGCGACCGTCGCCGCCGCTACCAAGGTCACGTCCCGTGTCGGCAACCTGGTACTCACCTTCGGCGGCAGCACCTCGCCGAAGGTGCTGCCGCGGACCACGTATACGCAGATCGCCTCGACCATCTTCGGCAAGATTGCGACCAACGACGGGACCCACCCCTCCGCCTTCAGGGAAACGACCGTCGACATCGACAAGGACGTGAAGGTCAACGTGAAGGGTTACCCGACCTGCACCGAACAGCAGCTGACGGCACGCGACACGGCAGCCGCGTTGAAAGTCTGCGGAAGCGCCGTCGTCGGCAAGGGCATCGCCCACGCTGAGATCAAATTTCCCGAACAGCCGCCGATCCCGGTCACTAGCCCGATCACCATTTTCAACGGCGGCGAAAAGGGCGGCAAGGTGACGCTGCTGATCCACACCTTCATCACCGTGCCGGCGCCTGCGGCGATCGTAACCACGGTCGCGATCACGCGCAAGGGCAGCGGGCTCCATACGGTCGCCAAGATCCCCGTGATCGCCGGCGGCAGCGGCTCGGTCCTCGATTTCAACTTCAAGCTGGGCAAGACCTACTCCTACAAGGGCAAGAAGGTGGGTTACGTGGAAGCGCGATGCCCCGACGGCGTCTTCAAGATCAGCGTGCCCAAGACCATCTTCAAGAACGAAGCCAGGGAACCGGGCGCGGCGACCCAGACCGTGCTCAACAACGTGAGGCTGGCAATACCTTGCACGCCGAAGGGGTAGATGACTGATTCCACGATCCCCGGGCGAGGAAGACTGGCTGTCCAGCAGGCGATCTCAGGGCTCTCAAGCAATGGAACCCGCGCTCCGAAGAAGGCGCTCGAGGAGAAACGTCGAAGCTCGGGTGGCTTGGCGGGAGGCGTACCCGCCTCCCGCCTACCCCTGCCCTGGCAGGATCGGCCGTGGAATCGGCCGGCTAGGCTGGCCCCGGAAACCTGACCTTCCCTTCCGCCCGGTTCTATTCGCCCTGTTCGAAGCTGTGCTGGTAGGTGGTTGCCGGGCCGCTGCCGTAGATCGGTTGGAATGGCGGTTGCGGTTCGCAGCCCGGAGCGGGGATCGTCGATGAGCTGTCCTGGCCGCCGAAGGCGAACTGCTTGAGGCGGTTGAAGAAATCGGTTGCCTTGGTGACGTCGCCTTCGGTCCTTTCTTTGAAGGCCGGTTCGTTGGGCGTGTTGGAATCGAGGCTCGCCGTGATTCCCGAGCTGCACTGGCGGGTGTCGAAGTTGAGCAGGCCCTTGGCCAGGCGGCTGGAGGCGCCTGGCTGGCTGTAGGCGCTGTTCCGGTTCACCGTCAGTCTGTTGGGATAGGTCGCCAGCGAATCCGGGCTGAACGGGCCCAGGGCGCGCAGGTAGTGGACCTGCTTGCCCTGCGAACTGAGGTGCACGGCGTTGAAGGCCGCGGCCCCGTTCCCCAAGAGGCCGGTCAGCTCTCTCTTGTAGAGACCGAGCCCCGTGAGAATCGGGTTGAGGTTGCGCAGGAACGGATCGAGTGCGCGCAGCAGGACCGGGAAGTCGCCGCGGAGGAACTTGCGCAGGGCGGGGAAGCCGCTGGGGGCGCGGTCGATGACCGTTTCCAGACCTTCGAAGAAGCCCTTGGCCTGGGGCGCCAGGTTCGAGAAGGCGACGAGGGTCGGCGAGAGCTGTTCGGCCGCGGGGACGAGCTGCCGGAAGAGCGGATCGGAGTTGAGCGCGAAGGCTTTGAGCCGGTCGAAGGTCAGCCGCTGTTCGTCCTCGAAGGTCGGGAAGGCGCGGAACAGCGCTTCGATGTCGCGGTCGCGGGCGGCGGTGGTGCTGAAGACGGCGTTGGAATTGCGGATCAGGCCGGCCAGCTCCCCTTCGCGGCCGCGCAGGGCGCGGAAGGTGGTCGCGCCGTTGCTGAACAGCTGCTTGACCGCAACCCGCTGCGTGTCGAGCACGCGGAAGACCTTGTCGAATTCGGTGAAGAACGGTTCGAGCTCGGCCAGGCCGTTGGACAGCGACCCGCCCTCGCCGGCGATCGCGACGGCGCCTTCCTGCATCCATTCCTGGAAGGCGGCGCGGGTGCGCGGGTTGAAGGTGCGGAAGATCTCGTCGAGCTGGGCCGATTCGGCGACGTTGGCGCTCGAGAGAGTGCCCCCGTCGGGAAGCTCGGGCCCGCCGGCGTTGCCCGGCGTCAGTTCGACGTAGGTCTCGCCGAGCAGGGTCTTGGTGCGCAGGATCGCCCGCGTACCGCGCGGGAGCGGAGCGTACTGGTCTTCGATGTCGACCGTCGCCTGCGCCTGCTGGCCGTCGGGCGACTCTTCGATGTTCTGCACTTTGCCGACCGAGACGCCCGAGATCCGCACGTCGGACTGCTGCGCGAGCTGGGTCGCCTCGTTGAAGGGGACCTTGATCTCATACGGCTTCGCCTTGAACGGCGTCGGCCCGCCGAAGGTGATCCAGAGGAAGAGCAGGATGCCGAAGCAGGACAGGGCAAAGCCGGCGATGACGAGGAGCTGCGCGGTGCTGGGGGCTCGCTTGCTCATCTATTCGGATTCCGGGCCGCAGGAAATGGTCGGGAGGGACGGGTCGGGAGGGACGGGTGGAAGTTCCTTCGGTGCTGGAAGTCGCGCCCCCTGCTGGAACGTCTTCACATATGGGTGGCCGGCGGCGGCGAAGCCGTTGAGGAGGCTCGAGCCGTTGCAGGAGATCATCACCAGCCCACGGCCGATCGGCCCCCCCGCGTCGGCCAGGTTGAAGGTTGCGTTGAGGTTGTGGTTGAGCCAGGGCAGGTAGAAGAGGAAGCTCTGCCTGCTGCCCTTCGGCTTGTAGGCGAGCTCGTTGAGCAGGCTGTTGATCGCGCCCAGCGAGGCGCCGAATTCGCTCACCGAGGTATCGAGGTCGGAGGCGCCTTCGTTGAGGTGGGTCAGCACCGGACGGACCTGGCGGGTGAACGGGCGGATCTGGTCGCGGATCGGCGCGGTCGTCTGCTTGAAGAACTGCTCGTTGGCCTTGAAGGCGGGCACCGATGCCTGCGCCTGCGGGATCAGGCCGAGCAGGGCCGGGCGGGCGGCGGTCGAGAAGCGGTTGGAGCTGGCCAGGGCCGAGCGCAGCGCGGTCAGGGTCGAGGGGAACTCGACCAGCGATTCCTGGATCGCCTGCTGCTGGTTGGCGAAGTTCCCGAGGGCGCCCTTGGAGGCGCTGACGAAGCGTTCCAGCTCGGAGTCGTGGCGGCCGAGTTCGGTGGTCAGCAGGCCGAAGTCGTGGATCACCCTGGCGAGCGCGACGCGGCGCTGGGCGACTGCGCGGTTGAGGTCGGCGACGTAGTGGGAGAACGGCTGCAGGCGGCGGAAGGCGGCGGAGAGCTGGCGGCCGCGGCCGCCGATGCCCTGGGCGCCCCCGGCGAGGAGCAGCTGCAGGTACTGCTGCGTGTCGGTGTCGAGGCTCGAGAGCAGGGCTTCGAACTGGATGCTCGGTTCGGTCCGCGAAAGCGGGAAGCGGTAGCCGCTTTCGACGTGTTCGGGGCCGCTGCCAGGTTCGATCTCGACGGTCATGTCGTTGAGGTTGGTCTTCGGCCGCAGCAGCAGGCTGGCGTCGGGGTGGATCAGCTGCAGGTACTTGGGCTCGATGTCCATGCCGATCACGGCGTGGCCGTCTTCGAGGTCGACCGAGGAGATCTTGCCGACCTGGATGCCGGCTATCACCACTGCCTGGCCCTGACCGGGCGTGACCGCCTGGGCGTCGCTGAAGTCGGCGCTGAGGTGGACGAAGTCTTCGCCGACGAAGGGCGCCCACGAGGGCAGCGAGGCTTTCTGCTGGGTGAAGATCCACAGCGTCATCACGATCGCGAGCAGGGTCAGGACGGCGATCGCGATCGTGTCCTTGCCGCGGCCGCGCGACTGGCGCGCGAGCGAAGCGCGGAAGTGGCGCAGGCGGCTCACTTTGGGCTTCGGCTCACTCATGGGCTCACCGGGGTCAGGCTGGGCGGACCGACCTGACCGAGCTTGCCGTTGACGTCGGGCGCCGGCTGGGTCGAGCAGCGCACTTCGGGCTTCTTCGGCGGGCGGCCGCCGAGCTGCGGCTGAACACCGAGGGGCGCACTGACCGTATGCGCCCAATCCTGTTTGTCGGTGGTCAGGTTGCCTGACGGATTTTCCTGCTTCACGAGGACATTTCCGCCTCCGGGCTGGAGGCGCAGGAAAGGCCCGTTGCCGTCGAAATTCTGCCCCCAGCCGGCGAAGTTGGCGAGGTAGTAGAAGAACTCGCGGTAGTTGGGGCCGGTCTGGAAGCGGTCTTCGATCGTCTCGTTGCCGGTCGGCACGAATACCCTGCTCGTGCAGAGGCTGATCCGGTTGCTCTGCGGGATCGTGTTCGCTTTGCCCGCCTGCGCGGCGCCGGAGAGGCCCGGCGCGGATTCCTGCAGCAGCCTGGCGACGCCGCCGGCCTCCTTGCCGGAGAGCAGCGGCCGGGCCTGGGCGAGCCAGGGTTTCGCGGCGGAGATCAGGTTGGGCAGCTCGGCGACCGCGGGGCGGAACTCGATCGCCCAGGCGCGCAGCGGCGGCAGCGAGCTGTTGAGGCTGACCAGGGACTTGCGGCCGATCCGCAAGGTCGGCGCCAGCCGTTCGACCGTCGTCGAGAGGTTTGCCGACTGCGCCGCGAGCGCGCCGGTGAAGGTGTCGAAGTTGACGATCAGGCCCTGCAGGTCGGCCTCGCGCCGGGCGAGGGCGCCGAACGTCTTCCCCGCCCCGGCAACCAGCCGCGAGAGGTCGCCGGGGCTGGTGCCGAGCAGCGCGTTGGTCACCTGGGCGCTGTAGCGGCCGGCGTCGCCGCCGTATTTGAAGGCGCCGTTGAGGCCTTCGGCGCCGGTCTTGCCTTTCACCTCGGGCAGCTGGGTCGCGTCTTCGGCAGCCGTGGGCTTACGGTTGAGCGCCGTGCCGAAGCTCTCCAGCAGGCGGCTGAGATCGGCGCGCACGGGGGACTGCAGCGCGGTGAGGATCTGGTCGAGCTGGACGCCGGTCGAGGTGTGGCTGACCGGGATCGTGTCGCCGCTGTCCATCTCCGGCGCGCTGGGGCTGCCCGGATCGAGGTCGATGAAGAAGTTGCCCTCGAGGAAGATCCGCGGCTTGATGTCGGCGAAGGCGTCGTCGTGGATCGGCCGGCCCTTGCCTTCGACGGTGAAGGTGACCTTGGTGTTGTCGCCGTCGCGGCCGACTTCGATCACTTTGCCGACGTCGACCCCGGCGATCCGCACCGGCGAGTTGGTCGAGATGTTGACGCCGTTGGAGAAGGTCGCGTTGAGCGTATAGCCGTAGCCGGTGAAGGGCACGTGTTTGGTGAAGGCCAGGTAGGGGCCGACGGTGAAGACGAGGATGAAGATCAGGGCGATCATGACGTTGCTCGGCCGCCACTTGAAGCGGCTGTCGGTGGCCCCGGCCCTGGTGTCGCGCTCCGGCAGGCGCCCCATCAGCCTTCGCCTTCCCGCGTCGTCGTTCCCCAGAGTTCGGTGGCGTGGCCGATGACCGTCTTGCCGGGCGTGTAGCGCTCGTTGCCCGCTTCGCAGGTCCCGTCCTGGCCGGTTTTGGGATATGGGTTGAAGTGGAGGTGGTTCTTTACCTCAGGCCCATTCGCCGGGGCCGACGACGGCGACACCTCGTTGTTCACTCCGGTCGGCGGCTCATAGGAGATCGCGCCCAGCCAGTTGCCGTTGCCGTTCGATTCGCTGAAGGCGTCGGCGATGTTGCGGAAGACGAGGCTGAGGTAGTTGCAGGTGGTCTGGGCCGGGGCGATGTACTTGATCGACGGGGCGAGCACTTCGTTGGTGTCGGTGAGCAGTTCGAGGCCGTTGAAGACGCCGTTCGCGCCCTGGAAGTCGAGCAGGGCTTCCGCGGTCGGGGTCAGCTGCGCGTAGAGCGCCGGCGAGCGGTTGAGGGCGGGGATGCCGGCGCGCAGGGCGGCGTTGATCGTCGGCGCGGTTTCGCCGAGGGTGCGGGCGCCGGGCTTCAGGGCGGTGAAGAAGCGGCCGGAGTCGCGGAAGAAGGGCCGCAGCGCCGGCAGGTCGGCGGTCACCGATTCCAGCGTCGGCGCCCCTTTTTCGATCGTTTCCTGGATGAACGGGCGCGAGACACGGGCGAAGGCGGCGAAGGTGCGGTCGAGGGCGACGAACATGCTCGCCTGCTGCTCGGCCACCGGCGCGACGGTTGCCGAGAGGTCCTCGAGCGCTTCCCAGAAGCCGCCGAAGTCGGTGCCCGGTTCGACCAGCGTGCGCAGGGCCGGCTGGCCGTGTTCGACGAAGCTGCGCAGGGCGCCGAAGGCCGCGTTTATCTGCGGGCCGCGGCCGGCGAAGGCGTTGCCGAAGCCGGCGTTGTTGCGCTGGATCGCGGTACGGGTCTTTTCGTCGAACATGTCGAAGAACTGGTCGATGTCGACCGGTTCGGGCCGCGCGGCGGAGAGCGGGATGGTTTCGCCGGCAGCCAGGCCCTTGCGAGAATCGCCGGGGACGATCTGCAGGTACTTGAGGCCGAGCGGCGATTTGGGGCGGATGATCATCGTCGAGTCGGCCGGGATCGGTTCGGCGCTCTTGTCGAGGCTGAGGTCGAGTTCGGCGGCGATCGCGCCGTCGCCGATCTGGACAGGCTTGACTTCCTTGACCACGCCGACCCGCGAGCCGCCGATCCGCACCTCGTTGCCTTTGACCAGCGCGTTGGCGTTGGGCACCCGCGCCTTGATGTTGTAGGTGGAGACGAAGGGCAGGCCGTTGTTGGCGTTGTAGGCCAGGAAGACGGCGACGATCACGACCAGGACGGTGACCGCGCCGACGATCACCGGGCTGCTCGCGACTCCCTGTATGCCGCCGCGGTTCCTCATGGCCCCAGGAGATAGTCGAGGAGGGCGCGTTGCGGGGCGGCCGCCTTCGCCCGGGCGCCGAGTTCTTCGCCTTCGCCCAGGCTCGGTGGCTGTGGCGTGGGTGCTTCTCGCGGCTGGGCAGGCAGAACGGCCGCGCTCGCGCCGGCCGAGGTCCCGCCTCCGCGGCCGGCGAGTTCCCTTTGGATGCGTGCGAATGCCGCCGCAGAGTCAAAGGCGGAGGCCGACGCGCTCGAGCCGGGGCCGTTGAAGTTCGCGGAGCAGCCGCTGGTTGGAGCGGTCGAGTACAGGTTGCAGTTCGTCAGGGTGACGAGCGTCCGCGCAAAGTGGCCGTACTGATCGAATTCGTTGCTCGAGGCGGCGCTGTTGTAGATCAGGTCGGCGAGGCCGTCGAAGCCCTTGTTCTTCCTCGTGCTGACCAGGAACTGGGCCAGTTCGGTGGTCGGCACGGCGCCGCTGGTGGCGAGGTCGCGCGTCTTCAGGACGACCGGGTCGGCGGCGCGGATCTTCGGGCCGGCGACCGCGCCGGTGGCGCCGAGCGACTTCAACGAGACGGTTGACGCGGCCGAGAAGGGGGTCAGCGCGCGGGTCGCCTGGGTCAGCGCCGGGGCGGCCTTGCCGAGCGCTTCGACCACCGGCGTGCCGGAGTTTGAGAAGTATTCGAAGCTGCCCATCGTCCGGCGCAGCTCGCGCAGGAAGGCGGGCAGCTTCTGCAGCGAGGCTTCCAGCTGGGGGCCCTTTTCGGCGCTCGCCTGCGCCGCGGCGCCGGCGTTGGCGAAGAAGCCGGCGACGTTGGCGCGGACGCGCGAGAACGGACGGAGGATTTCCTCCGAGTCGGAGGCGAGCCGGGCGAGCTGGTCGCGCTGGGAGTTGAGGATGCCGAAGACGCGGTCGGCGTCGCGCAGAACCGGGTTGGCGCGCTTGACGACTTCCTCGATGTCTTCGCCGCGCCCGGCGAGGCCGGCGCCGAGTTCGTTGAGGATCAGGCGGAAGCGCTGCGCGTAGGTCAGCTGGTTGATGTTGTTGATCAGGTCCGGGTCGACGCTGGTGCTGTTGTTCTCCAGCGGCAGCAGGTACTGGCCGGCGCCCGGCTTTCCGTCCGGGATCTGTTCCAGTTCGGGCGGCGGCTTGGAGCCCGGCGCGCGCGGCAGGGTCGGCGTGCAGTCGACGAACTTCTCGCCGATCAGCGACTGCGGCCGGATCAGGCAGCTCGCGTCTTTGCGGAAGTCCTGGAAGCCGGGATCTTCGATCTTCATCGCGATCACCGCCTTGCCGGGCACCGCCTGCGGCTTGCCGTCCTTGTAGCTGTCGATCTCACCCGGCATGGTCACGCCGACCGATTCGATTTCGCCGACGGTGGCGCCGGCGACGCGCACTTCCTCGCCGGAGACCATGAAACCGCCGCTGTCGAAGATGCCGCGGACGACGTAGCCGCTGCTGCCGCTGCTGCCGCCCGAGGCCAGCACGACGACGACCACGATCGCGGCGACCAGAGCGGTTGCGAGTAGCCATTTCCTCATGGTCCGGGTGGCGCGCTGGCCGGGTCGCAGGCGGACGATGGGCTTACGCCGGAACCGGCGAAGGGCGGTTCGGTGAAGGGGTTGGAGTTGTCGGGCGCCGACTGCGTGGCGCCGCCGGGGCAGGGGCGGCGGATGGCCGCCGAGCTGCCGAAGGCGTTGAACTGTTCGCTCGGCGTGATCGGTTCCAGCTTGCCGTTACTCGCGTTGCGTTTGAACAGGTTGAGAATGAATCCAGCGCGCGCGTAGTGGCCGTTGCCGTCGTAGTAGCCGGTGACCTGGCCGAGCTTGCCGAAGCCGTTGAAGATGTCCGGCGTGTAGGCGCGGGCGAAATCGAGCGTCGGCTGGAAATCGGCGATCGCCTGTTCGGCGTGCGGGAATGCCTTCGAGGAGCGTTCCTGCACCGCCGGCAGGAAGCCGAGCGTTTCGGCGCTGTCGTTGGCGAAGCCTTCGCGGGCTACGCTGAGGCGGAGGTTCTTGAAGACCGGCACGGCTTTGGAGAGGACCGGCCGCAGTTCGCTCAGGAACGGCGCCAGGTTCCTGGTCGCCGGCTTCGCCGTTTCGACCAGCGGGTCGAGGTCGTCGAGCGCGGCGCGCAGGTTGACGAAGGTGGTGTTGGCCTGGCGCATGAACGGCGGCAGCAGGCGCAGCGTCTGGTCGAGCGCTTCGTTCTGCTCGGCGATCGCGCCGAAGGCGGTGCTGGCGTTGGAGACCGCGCTGGAGAGCTCGTTGCCGCGCTGGGCGACGGCGGTGGAGAGCTTGGCCGAGCTGACGACGAAGCGTTCGAGCAGGCCGCGATCGGCGTTCAGTTCGCGGCCGAACGCGGCCGTCCGGTTCAGCGCCGGGCCGAAGTACTTGAAGGCCAGGTTGGCGTCCTTGCCGCGGTGGGAGAACTGTTCCGCGTTGCCGCGGATGAACTGGCCCAGCGCGCGGCGCACCGGGGTCGGGAAGGTGTTGAGGAACTGGTCGAGGTCGACCTCGGTCGTGGTCGAGCCGAGCCCGAGCGTGGCGCCGTCGTCGAGCGCCGGGCTGCTGTTCGGCCCCGGGCTGATCGAGATGTAGTGGTTGGCGACGCCGGAGAGCGAGGTGGCGCGGATCACCGCGGTCGTGCCCTGGTGCAGCTCCTGTTCGACGCTGACTTCGATCTTCGCCAGGTTGTCGTCGGTGAGGCTGATGTTTTCGACCGAGCCGACCGCCTGGCCGCCGATCAGCACCTGGTTGCCGGGCACGAGCTGGGCGGCGTTCTGGAAGACGAGCTCGTACTTGTGCCCGCCGCCGCTGCCGAGGAGGACCACGGCGAGCGCGATTACGACGACTGCCAGCGCCACCAGGGCCGCAATTCGCGCGGGGGCGATCCCCCGGCCTTTCGCCGGGCTTTTCTCCTCGCCTAAGGGATTAGCAGCCACGGATCGTCGCTTGCGGTTCCCCCGCCTCCATACCGGGAAAACAAGCTGCCGAATCGTATCCGAGCGACCAGCCGCCAGGCACGTGCCCCCGCCTGGCTTAACTCGAAGTCAACGCGCTGCATCCGGGCATATTCGCGGAGGGCTCAGACATTCAGCCTGGGCAGCACCCGCTCGAGGCTTCGCGGCAGCCACCAGACCCGCTCGCCGAGCAGCAGCATCAGCGCCGGCAGGAGGACGATCCGGACCACGGTCGCGTCGAGCAGAACGGCCACGGTCAGCCCGACGCCGAGCTGGCTGACGGTTGCGATCGGCGCCCCGGCGAAGGCGACGAAGACCGCCATCATGATCGCCGCGGCCCCCGTGATCACCCGCGCGGTGCGTTCCAGGCCGAACTCGATCGCCGCGGCGTTGTCCCCGTCGCGGTCATAGCTCTCCCGCATCCGCACGAGCAGGAAGACCGCGTAGTCGATCGAGAGGCCGAAGACGACCCCGAAGATCGCCGTCGCCCCGACCGCATCGACGTAGCTGCGGCCGCCGAGCGGCCAGTCTTCGGGCAGGCTGAAGAGCAGGGTGAGGATGCCGAAGGCGACGGCGACGGTCGCCAGGTTGAGGCCGACCGCGATCGCCGCCAGGGGCAGCGCACGGAGGACGAAGACGAGGACGAGGAAGGTGGCGAGGGAGATCGCCGCGACGACGAAGGGAATCCGCTCGCGGGTGATGTGGCTGTAGTCGTTGAGCTGGGCGGCGCCGCCGGCGACGCCGGTTTCGAGGCCCGCTTCGCGACCGAGGGCCGCGGCCTCGACCTTCAGCCGCTTGTTCAGCGCGATCGAGCCGGGTGAGTTGAAGGTGTAGCGCGAGATGACGAGGATCGCCGCCGCCTGGCCGCCGCCGCCGAGGTCGATCGCCGTCGCGGTGCGCTCACGCACCCGCGGCCGGGCGCCGTCGAGCGCCGAGAGGACGAAGTAGCCGGAGTCGAAGAGGCCCGGCGAGGCGCGCTGGAGGCGCTTCGCGCGGCGATTCAGCGTGGCGCTGCCCGAGAGCACCTGGACGGTCGCGCGGCGCAGGCCGGTCTGCAGGGGGAGGGACGCGCTGTAGCCCTTCGCCAGGTTTTCTTCCAGCGACGCGGCCCCGTCGCGCAGGCGGGCGATGCCGCCTGCCAGCGCGGTCGCGCCGGCGCCGAGGCGGGCGACGCCGCTTTCCAGCCCGCCCGCGGCGCGGGCGAGGCGAGCGGAGCCGTGGGCGAGCTTCTTGCCCGCGCCTTCGAGCTTCTGCAGCCCGTCGGAGAGCCGGTTGGCGCCGTTGCTGAGGCGCTTGATCAGGACGATTCCGGAGACCAGCCAGTCGGTCACCTCCTTCGATTCTTCGGCGTCTTCGACCAGCCTCGCCTGCAGGGCCGCCAGCTCGGCCGGCAGCCCCGCGTAACCGGGGGCGTAGGCGCCGCCGGCTAGATCGGCGCCGCTGACCGCGGCGAGGGCGTTGCGGACCGCATCCAGCGCCGCGGTGAAGTCGGGGTCGGACTTGCCGGTCGTCATCCCTTCGAGCTGCTGCAGCGCCGTCTTCAGCTGCGCTTCGGCGTCTTCCGCGGGGGCCTGCAGGCGCGGCAGCGTCTGGTGCGCCTCCGTTTCGAGCGAGCGGCGCAGGCGGCGCGAGCGGCTCAGCGCGTTGTGGCGCAGGTTCGGGCCGAGGCTCTGCAGGGCGAACTTCAGGTTCAGGCCGGCTATCGCGGCGCGGTGCTGGGCGCCGGCCAGGCGGCGCGTCCCGCCGGCGAAGATCCGCAGGGCGGCGACCGCTCGTTCGCTGCCGCTGCCGGCCTGCGCGAGACCGGAGGCGAGCAGAGCGGCGCCGTCGGCCGCCTTGCCGGACCCCGCGGCGAGCAGGCCCGCGCCGTAGCTCGCTTTCGCGATCCCGCCGCGCAGCAGGGCGACCCCCGAAGCGGCCCGGCCCAGGTTGCGGCCCAACCGCCCCAGCTGTGCCAGCGGGCCCGCTTCGGCGCCGCCGGCGACGACGGCGCCGACCTGTCGCAGCGGCGCCACGGCCCGCGAGATCTGCGCCGGCCCGACCACCGTCTGCACGCCGGGCAGTGCGGCGATCCGGTGCTGCCAGCGGCTCAGCGCCGCCAGCCGGGCGGGTTCGGTGACGGCGCCGCGGTCGGTGGCGGCGACGACCACGAACGGCGCGTCGTACCCGGGGCCGATCGCCCGCTCGATCGTTTCGAAGTCCTGCCTGATCGGGTCGTCGTGGGCGAGCTGGGTCTGGCTCGGGGGGCCGGTCTTCAAGCCGACCGCCGGCGCCGCGAGCAGCAGGACCACGGCGCCGATCGCGATCGCCACCGGCGCCGGACGGCGCAGCGCAGCGGCGACGATCTTCATCAGGCGCGAGCGGCCCTCGCCCGGCGCGGGACCGATCCGCCAGCGATCGACGTTGGGGCCGAGCAGGATCAGGACCGCGGGCCCGGCGACCACAGCGACGAGGACGCTGAGCGCGACGACGATCAGCAGCGTCGCCGCGAGCGAGCCGAGCAGCGAGCCGGGGACGATGAAGAACGCCACCAGCATCGAGAGCATCAGGGTGCTGCCGGCGAAGACGGTGGTGCGGCCGGCGGTGCGTCGCGTCGCCCGGGCGGCGTCGTAGGGGGTGGCGCCGCCGGCCAGCTCTTCGCGGAAGCGCGAGACCATCAGCAGCGCGTAGTCGACCCCAAGCGCCAGGCCCATCATCGTGCAGACGACCAGGGCGAAGGCGTCGACGCTGAACCAGTCGGTCAGGATCGAGAGCAGCCCGCGCGAGACGAGCACGGTCACCGCGCCGAAGGCGAGCGGTATCCCGGCCGCGACCGGCGAGCGGAAGACGAGCAGGAGGACAATCAGCAGGATCGGCAGGGCGATCAGCTCGCCGCGCCTGGTGGCGGCGATCGAGTCGTCCTGGATCGCCCGCGAGAGCGTCGCGTAACCGGTCTGGGTCGCGCGGACCGGCGGCTCGATCGTCGTTTCGAGGATCCGGTTCAACTCGGGCACCGTCTCGTTTACCGCCTCCTCGACGCCGACATGGAAGTCGGCGATCACGATCGCCTCGCGCGGGGTCGGGCGCAGGCGCCGCACCGCGCCCAGGTCCCACGGGGAGAGGGTGGTCACGCCGGGCTCGCGGCGCAGGGTGCGGACGAGGCGCGGCCCCTGCCGGTCGAGCTGCCTCGCCGGGCCGCGCAGCAGGATCACGAACGGCGCGCTGTCGCCGAAATGTTCGCGCAGCACCGCGTTTGCGCGGGCCGAGGAGGAGCCGGGGATTTCGAGGCTGGTCGGGCTGAGCTTCCCCTCGACCCCGGCGCCGAGGATCCCGAGCACGACGATCGCGAGGAACGCCAGCGCGAGCAGGCGGCGGGGATGGCGCAGCAGGACCGGACCGCGCCCGCGGCTCTCGCCCGGCGCGGAATCGCGCCTCCTATCCCTGCTCGCCCTCAAACCCACCGTGCTAGTTTGGCGGTAGGGGAACGCGGCGGGTACTGACGATGCGGAAGACTCTGTTAAGAACGCTGGTCGTGGCGGGCGTCGTGGCGCTCCTGCTGGTGGCTGCCGCGCAGGCGATCACGCTGCGCGTCGGCGACATCGTCATCACCGGCGACGGCGGCTTCACGCCGACCACGCTGCCGAAGAACCAGAACGCGCCGATCAAACTCTACGGCCACGCGAAATTCGCCACCACCGACGGCGCCCGCCCCTCGCCGCTGCGCACGCTGACGCTCGAATTCGACAAGCACGGCGCGGTCGAGACGCGCGGCCTCGAAAAATGCACGATGGCGAAACTGGTGGCGACGACGACGAGGGTGGCGCGCAAGCTCTGCCCGGGGGCGATCGTCGGCACCGGCTACGGCACCGCGGTGGTCGAACTGCCCGAACAGGGGCCGATCAAGGCGTCCTCGCCGCTGACCCTCTTCAACGGTCCGGTCGAGCACGGCAATCCGACCGTGCTCGGGCACGCCCACATCGACTACCCCGGGCCGACGACCTACGTCATCCAGATCGAGATCGAAAAAGTCCACCACGGCCGCTACGGCTTCAGAACGGTCGCCAACTTCCCCCGGATCGTCAACGACTACGGCTCGCCGATCTCCGGCCACCTGACGATCGGCAAGGAATGGACGTACAAGGGGCAACGGCTCAGCTACGCCAACGCCCGCTGCGCGGACGGACGGCTGCAGGCAAAAGCCGAATTCAGCTTCAAGAACGGCGACTTCGTCCAGGGCACCATTTTTAAACCATGCAAGGTGGCGCCTGGATCCAAATGATCGCGGCCCGAGAGTGCCGATGACGCTGCGCAGGGATGCGTCTCCCCGATTGCCCCGTAGCGCTGCTACGCGGCAATCGTCTCGCCACACCCCTGCTTGGTCCTCGCCCCTCTCGACCTCGCGCTAATTTGTATCCAGGCGCCAATGTGAAACGGAAACTCGCACTTCTCCTGGCAACTGCATTTACGGCTGCGGTCGTTTGCTCTGCAAACGCCGCCACCGTCAGGGTCGGGACGCTCGTGCTGCATGCCAACGGCGGCTTCGAGCCGCAGGTGCTGCCCAGGCGGGCCTACGCGCCGATCCACTTCCAGGGCTTCGGCGAAATCAAGACCACGGACGGGTCGATGCCACCCGCCCTGCAGCACATCAAGCTCGAGTTCGACCGCGACGGACACCTGACCACCGCCGGCCTGCCGGTGTGCAGGCCGGCCCAGCTGGAAGGCGCGACGACGCAGCAGGCCCGCAGCCGTTGCGCGGGCGCGATCGTCGGCAGCGGCCGCATCGGCGCGGAGATCGACCTCGCGGGCCTCGCGCGGGTGAACCTGCGCACCCCGCTGACCGTGTTCAACGGCCCGCGACGTCAGGGGGACCCGACCGCGATCCTGCACGCCCAGGCGCCCTTCCCGGTCGGCGAAACCTACGTGATCGTGATCCCGATCGAACGCCGTCGGGGACTCTTCGGCTACCAGGTCTCGTTCGACATCCCGCCGATCGCCGGGGGCTTCGGCTCGCTCACCTACATCGGTGCGAAGATCGGGCGCCTCTACGACGCCGGCGGCGCCCAGCGCAGCTACATCTCCGCCCGCTGCTCGGACTACATCCTGCAGACCCAGGGCTACTTCTCCTTCGCCGACGGCAACGTCATCTCCGGCAGCGTCTTCAAAGCCTGCCGGCCCGAAGGCTGAGCCGCAGCGCCCGCCCCGAGCTTCCTATACTTGCCGATCCCGGGCCGCTAGCTCAACTGGTTAGAGCAGGAGCCTCTTAAGCTCAAGGTTGAAGGTTCGAGTCCTTCGCGGCCCACTCCCAGCGCCCTATCCGCCGAGCGAGCCGGGTGAGGCTCCGCCCAGGCCGAGCGGGTTTTTCAGCTGTTCCTTGCCGACTTCCTTCTGGACTTTGGCGAGTTCCTTCTTCTGTTTGGCGAATGCCTTGCTGCGCTTGCGGAATTCGGCCAGCTGTTTTTCGACGTTCTTGACTTCCGCCTTGGAGGGGACCTGGGCTGCCGCCTTCTTCACCGTCCTGTCGCCGCCGGCGTATTCGCCGTTGTAGAACTGATAGATCGCCAGGGTGCTGAGCGAACCGACGCTGGGGCTCTGTTCGGCGGCGACCCGCTGGGCCTTGGTCGCCCTGGCGACGTTTTCCTCGGCTTCAAGCACGCTGTTCGCCGATTCCGCCAGTTTGAAGAAGGTGCCGCCGACCAGCTGCGCCGCCGTCGGGCTCGGTTCCTTGGCCTGCTTCAGGTAGCGAGTCCACGCTTCGTACCCGGCATCGAGTTCCTTGCGCGCTTCGGGGCCGACCGTCGGGGTTGCGGTTTCCGAGGCGAATTCGGCCTGCGCGTTGCCGGAGCTGATCCGGGCTCTCGCCAGCGCCAGCAGCAGCTGTTCGTTGTTGGGATCCTTGGCGAGGCGCCCTTCGATCCGTTCCGCCTGTTCTTCGAACAGCTTGCTCGCGCTGCCGGTGCTGGTCGAGTTGCCGATCAGCGCGCCGATGTTGACCGGGCCGACGACGAGGAAGAGGCTGCCGCCCATGAGCAGCGCGAGGATCGCGTAGACGACCCGGACCACGTGTTTGCGTTTTCCCCGGGTATCGAATACCAACCGCCGCTCGCCGCTTGATGCCATCAGCCGGTCATCTCTCCTGCGTTGAGGGTTTTGCCATGCCTCCCGCCGCCTTCGGCCGGTCGAAGAGGCGTGCAAGCAAGATACTCAACTCGTACAAAGCAAGCAGGGGAACCATCTCGATCAGCATCGAAACGGGGTCGACGCCCGGCAGCGCCGCCGCGACGACGGCGATCGCCAGGTAGGCGTAGCGGCGGTTGGAGCTGAGCTGGGCGACGCTGACGATTCCCATCCGGGTGACGGCGAGGATCGCGAGCGGCATCTGGAAGACGATGCCGCCGGCGAGCATCGTCATCGAGAAGAAGCTGTAGTAATCGCGGGCGCGGACCTGGACGTTGAACTGGCTGTCGTTGAAGTCGAGCAGGAACTTGACCGCGGCCGGCATGACGACGAAATAGGCGAAGGCGACGCCGGCGAGGAAGAGCAGCGGGGCCATCAGCATGATCGGCAGCGCGACACGGCGCTCCGCGTCGCTGAAGGCCGGCAGGACGTAGGCGTACGCCTGGTACAGCAGCACCGGCAGCGAGAGGACGATCGCGCCGTAGGCCGCCACGGTCAGCGTCGTCGTGAAGGGCTCGGTGACGCCGAAGGTGATCAGCTGCTTGTGGCCGCTCGGCAGCGGCCCGGAGGCGATTTCGAGCAGCAGGTGGTTCTGCCAGAAGCAGAGCGCCAGGGCCACCCCGAACGCGGCGGCGCTGACGATCAGCCGGCTGCGCAGCTCGTCGAGGTGCTCTACGAGGCTGAGCCGGTCCTCGTGGGAGACCGGCCTGACGCGGCGGGGCATCCCTTGCGGGCCTCAGGGCCGCTTGTGTGCGACCGGCTCGGCCTTCTCGTCCGCGACCGGCCCGGGATCGCCGGCCGGGATCTCGCGCTGCGGCGAAGGCTCGTCGTCGTCGTGCTCGCCGGTGACGGAGCCTTTGAACTCGCGGATACCCTTGCCCAGCGAGCGCCCCAGCTCCGGCAGGCGTTTCGGGCCGAACACGATCAGGGCGATGACCAGGACGACGACTATCTCGAGGGGACCGACGTTTCCAAGCATCGACCCATGGTAACGGGCGGCAGAGGCGGTCGGTCCACGGCGAATTCCACACGCCGGCTACCCGGTTCTGGGGTTTTCTGCGTTCTTCGCGGAAAACTGCGGATTAAAAGCACGGCTCGCGTGTTCGATAGTCAGGGCATGAACAACGCGAGCCACACAGGGACGAAGACCGAGACCGGACTCCACGTCTGCCCCGCGTGTCGCTCGAACCTCGTGCAACCGACCCGCTGGGAGCAGACGGCGAAGCGGGGGCACTGGCGACTGTGGCGGCGCTGCCCCGAGTGCGAGTGGCGCTGCGACGGCATCCACGGCGAGAGCGAGATCGACGCCTTCGACGAGGCGCTCGACGACGGCGCCGAGGCGCTGACCGGTCAGCTCCACGAGCTCGAACGCGAGAGCATGCAGCAGATCGCCGAGACCTTCACCACCGCCCTTGCCGCGGACCTGATCACCGCCGACGACTTCGGCTAGCTGTACCGCTGGACGACGCCGTCGGCGACGAGGTCGAAGAGCTTGCGGCGTTCGGCGTCGAAGCCGGCCGATCCGAGCCGGCGCTTGCCTTCGGCGACCATCTCCAGCGCGCGCGAGCGGACCTGCCTCAACGCCCCGCCGGCTTCGATCCGGTCGCAGAGGCGCTCCGCGGCGGGGGCGTCCAGCGAGCGCAGGTCGACGGACGCGATCGACGGGTCCCGCTCCGCGGCGAGGATCAGCGGCAGGGTGACGGTGCCGTCGAGCAGGTCGGTGCCCCGCGCCTTGCCGGTTCGCTCCGCGGGCCCGGAGATGTCGAGCACGTCGTCGAGGAGCTGAAAGGCGAGGCCGATCGCCGCGCCGAACTCGCCGAGGGCCTCGTCGTCGCGGCCGAGCAGGCAGGCCGATTCGAACAGCGTGGCGGTCTTGAGCCGACAGCGCTGCAGATACCGGTCCTCACTCACCGAAAGGTCATACGCATCGCGGCGCTGGGCCAGCTCGCCGCGGGCGAGCGCGACCGACGCACGGGAGAGCAGCTCGATCGAGCGCAGGTCCCCGGCGGCGGCGAGCAGGGCGAACGCCCGCGAGAAGAGCAGGTCCCCGGTCGCGGTGGCACGCTCGCGACCCGAGGTGGCGGCGACCGTCGGCCTGCCGCGGCGCAGGGGCGCCGCGTCGAGGACGTCGTCGTGGACCAGCGTCGCCATGTGGATCAGCTCGATCGCGCTCGCCGCCCGGACGACCTCGTCCCCTCCCTCCTCACCGGCGCAGAGCAGGACGAGCAGCGGGCGCAGCCGCTTGCCGCCCGCCTCCAGGGTCATCGCCGCATCGCCGGCAAGCGCCTCCCCATGGCCCGTCCCCTGCTCGCGCAGCATCTGCTCCACCCGCCCGAGCCGCACCGGCAGCCAGCTGCTCGAGGCGTCGAGCACCGCGGTGACCGGCGGCGGCACCGCCGAGTGGCGGGTCACTCGAAGATGACTGGCTTCGCGGCCGCGTGCGCCTGGGGACGCGTGTGGCCAAGCAGATCAAGGACGCAGGGTGCAGCCTTTGCTGGTTGCAAAGGCAAACCCGAGGACGCAGAGATGCGCAGCGCCACACGCGTCATCCAGGTGTGCGGGGTCGTGAGGCCAGTCATCTCACGATGCCGCTGTGGATCGCCAGGATTCCCCCGGCCGTAAGCAGCCAACGGATCCTCTCGAAGCCCGCGGCATCCATCTTGGCGGCAAGCCCCTCGGGGTCGGGGAAGCTGTGGACCGACTCGGCGAGGTAGGAGTAGGCGTCCGGGTTGGGCGTGAGCCGGCCGAGAACCGGCACGATCCGATCGAACCAGAGCGAGTAGAAGGTCGAGAAGGGGGGGCGCCTCGGCTCGGTGAACTCGAGGATGATCAGCCTTCCTCCGGGCTTCAGGACGCGCGCCATCTCCCGCAGGCCGCGATCGCGGTCGGCGAAGTTGCGGACGCCGAAGCCGACGGTGACCGCGTCGAAGCGCCCTTCGTCATATGGCAGCTCGAGCGCGTCGGCCCACTCGAAGCGCACCGGCGCTCCCCGCTCGGCGGCCTTCTCCCGGGCGAGGTCGAGCATCGGCTCCGAGAAGTCGCAACCGACCACATGGCCGCCCGGCGAGACCCGCTCGGCCAGCTCGAAGCTGAGGTCGCCGGTCCCGCAGCAGACGTCCAGAACGGAATCCCCGGGCACGACTTCGGCCCGGTCGACCGCGCGCTGCCGCCAGGAATGGTGGAGACCCGCCGTCATCAGCGAGTTCAGCAGGTCGTACCGACCGGCAATCCGGTCGAACATGCCCTGAACCTGCTCGGAGAACTGGGCCGACTCCCGCGAGGGCTGCGTGGTGTCCTTCATCGGACCCAGTGTGCCTCAGTCAAGCGATGAGAGGAAATCGGCCAGCTCGTTGAGCTTCTTCGGCGGCAGGTCGCGGAAGGAGGGCATGATGCCGGGGCCGATCTCCACCGAGCGGATGATCGCGGCGCGCGGGATGCGCGCGGCGATATGGGTCAGTTCGGGCCCCGGCCCGTTGTTGCCGTTCTCGCCGAGCTTGTGGCAGGCGAGGCAGCCCGACCCGGCGACGACCTCCTTGCCGGCTTCGTACTGCGGCGCGACCTTCATGTCGATCTCGGTCGGCGAGCCGCCGGTGGCGCCGAGGAAGGTCAGGTAGGCCATCGCGGCGATCGTCAGCACACCGGCGGTCGTCGCGATCGGCCGCCGTGCGGGGTTGCGCTCGGGCCCGCGGTCGTAGAAGGGCAGGAGGAGGAGCAGGACCATGCAGACGGTCGGGATGCCGATCGTCGCGACCGGGACCAGCTCCGGCGGCTTGATCACGCGCAGGACCTCGAAGAGGAAGAAGAAGTACCACTCGGGCCGCGGCACGTAGCTGGTCGTCGTCGGGTCGGCCTTCGGCCCCTGCTCGGCGCCGAGCACGATCGACATCGTGATGATCACGCCGACGACGATCAGCATCATCGCCGAGTCCTTCAGCACCGCGTAGGGGAAGAAGGGCTTGCCCTTCTTCTTCAGCAGCTCGTACTCCTCGAGGTATGCCTGCTTGTCGGCGGGCTTCACGGGTGACCCCCGTGGCCGGCGCATATCGGCGTCCTCGGTCGCTCGCGTGCGGAGCACGCCACGCTCCCTGCGTCCTTGATCTGCTTGACCACGGGGGTCACCCAGCGCCCCCGTTGGCTCCGTTGGCGCTGGCGTCCAACCGGGTGACGGGCTCCGCGACCTTGGGCTTGTCGGCGTGCAGCCAGGGCGGCGCCGTGGTGCCGAGCTTGACGACGAGGTAGAGGTGGGCGCCGATCAGGGCGATGATCGCGCCGGGGACGAGCAGCATGTGGATCGCGTAGAAGCGCGAAAGCGTCGTCGCCCCCAGCTCGGGCCCGGCGCGCAGGAAGTCGCTCAGGTACGGGCCGACGACCGGGCCGGTGCCGTTGATGTTGATCCCGACCACCGAGGCCCAGAAGGAGCGCTGGTCGAAGGGCAGCAGGTAGCCGGTGAAGGCCATCGTCATCGTCAGGATCAGCAGGACGACGCCGATCACCCAGTTGAGCTCGCGCGGGTACTTGTAGGCGCCGAAGAAGAAGGTCCGGCCCATGTGGAGGAAGACGAGGATGACCATCACGCTCGATCCCCACTTGTGCATCCCGTGCACGAACTGACCGAGGAAGACGTCGTTGTTGATGTGCGAGATCGAGGCGTAGGCCTGGGTGGTCGAGGGCGTGTAGAACATCGCCAGGAAGACGCCCGTGGTGGCCTGGACGACGAAGGCGATCAGCGTCGCGGAGCCGAGCGTGTAGAACCAGTTGGTCCCCTTCGGCACCTTGCGGTAGAGCATCCCGGTGAGGAAGCCGGAGGCGGCGGTGCGCTGGTCGACCCAGGCGAGCACGTCGGCGGGGGCGTCCTTGGCCTGGTCGCCGAGGCGCTTGGCGTCGGAGGGGCGCTCGGGCGGCGCGGTCTTCAGATCGGCCGGGGCCGGGCCCTTGGCGCCGTTGCCCTGACCCGGCTTTGCCGGTCTACGCAGCGGGGCAGGTATGAGCGCATCGAGCTTCATCTACATCACCCGCTCGGCGGTGGGAAGGTGGACGGACGGGGCGGATACAGATATTCCCAGACGCCGCCCGTGAACTCGCCGGGATCGCGGGCGCGCACCGGTTCGAGCTGCGAGGTGACGCTGTAGCGGGGGCCGAGCTCGACCTGGCCGTTGCGGACCCGCGCCTGGAAGTGGTCGAGCGGGCGGACCGGCGGGCCGCCGATCCGCTTGCCCTGGAAGTCGTAGACGCCGCCGTGGCAGGGGCAGATGAAGTTGCCGGCCGCCTCGACGAAGCGGACCGGGCAGCCGAGGTGGGCGCAGCGGTTGGAGACCGCGACGATCGACTTCGGGTCCTCCCCCAGCTGCTTCGACCCCTTGCGCACGTAGGCGGTGGTCTTGCCGGCGTCGCCGATCCCCTCGGTTTCGGTGAAGACGACCTGGCGGTAGGTGTCTTCGACGAAGTCGCCGACCGGCCCGACCGCCTCCCAGCGCTCCTTGCCGCGGTGGAAGATCGGCGCCACCGCGAAGCCGACCGCGGGCAGCACGACCGCGGCGCCGGCGATGCCGCCGAGGCCCTGGGCGGCGATCGTGAAGGCGCGCCGGCGGGTCATCGACTCGCCCTCGAAGTAGCCGGGAGGATCGGGCTTCGCCCGCTCCGCCGGGCTCGCGCCCTCTGCCCCGTTTCGCTTGTTCGCCTCGTCAGCCAAGTTCGACACCTGCAAGGGCTGGGAAGTTTATTGGCTCGGCCGTCCGTTAGCTTTGCTCGCGTGACGCTGCGTCATCCAGGGAGGGTGCTTGCCGTCGCGATCGTCGCGATCGTCGCTCTGGCGATCCTCGGTCGTGGGGTCGAGGACCAGCTGCGGCCGACCTCGCTCAGCGTCCCCGGGACGGAGTCGGGCAAGGCGAGCGCGCTCGTCCACCGCTACTTCGGCGACAGCGCGCCCTTCGCGATCCTGCTGCAGGGGCCGCCGGCCCAACTCGACCGGCAGGGACCGGCGTTGATCCGCAAGCTGCGCACCGACCCGGCCGTCTCGACCGTCTCCCCCTGGGACAAGGGCAGCGTCGGCAACCTGCGCCCCGGCCCGCGCAAGGCGTTGATCCTGGTCGACTTCCACGTCGGCGCCGAGCAGGCCGTCAAGGACACGGTCCCCTACCTGGATCGCACCCTCGAAGAGCAGATCAAGCCCCCGGTGACGGCCGCCGAGAGCGGCTACGCGAGCCTCTCGCGGGCGCTGATCGACGAGGCGGTGCACTCGACCGATCGCGCCGAGCTGATCGCGATCCCTTTCCTGCTGCTCGTCCTGCTGCTCGTCTTCCGCTCGCCGGTGGCGGCGGCGATTCCGCTTGCCTTCGGCGCCATCACGGTGACCGCCTCGCGCGGCGTGCTCGCAATCGCCGCCCACTGGATCGCGATCGACGGCTTCGCCCTGACGGTCTGCTCGATGATGGGCCTGGCCCTGGGGGTCGACTACGCGCTGCTGATGGTCTCACGCTTCCGCGAGGAGCTGGGAACCGGCGCGACGCCGCTCGAGGCGGCGCGGATGACCCGCCGGACCGCCGGCCGCACGACCGCGTTCGCCGGCTCGACCCTCTTCCTGGCGATGCTGGTGACGCTCTTCGTGATGCCGGGCACGCTGCTCCTCTCGCTGGCGGGAACGGCGATCGTCGTCACCGCGATCAGCGTCCTCGTCGCCGCCCTGGTCGGCCCGGCGCTGCTGGTCGTCACCGGCCACAACGTCAACCGCTGGCGGATCGGCGGCAACGGCGGCGGCGAAGGCGTGATGGTGCTGGTGCGCGGCGCGCTCAGCCGGCCGCTGCTGGCCGCGATCGTGATCGGCGTCGTGGTGATGCTGCTGGCCGCTCCGGCGCTGGCGCTGAAGACGGGGCCCCCGAGCGCCGAGCAGCTCCCCCCCTCCAATCCCGCCCGCCAGGAAGCGGAACTGCTCGCCGACGCGATCGGGCCCGGTTGGGAAGCGCCCTTCGTCGTCGTCGCGGTCTCCGAAAAGGGCCCGATCACCGAAGCGGACACCCTCGCCGCGCTCTCACGCTGGCAGCGGCGGATCGCCGCCGACCCGGGCGTGCAGGCCGTGATCGGCCCGGGCCAGATCAGGAAGCAGGTCAAGCCCCTGCAGAAGACCGGCAACGACCTGCTCGCCGGTCGCGGCGAAGCCGACCCGGAGCAGCTCACGACGCTGGGGAAGAGCCTGGGCAAGGCGGCCGGCGCCGTCGGGCGGCTCCGTTCCGGGCTGTCCCAGGCGAGCTACGGGGCGGGGCTCTTGGCAAACGGGACGGGCAAAGCCGGCAACGGCGCCGAACTGCTCGAAGGGGGGATCGCGAAGCTCGGCACGGAAGCCGGCAAGGCGGTCGGCGCGATCGGCCGGCTCGACAGCGGCACGGGCAAGCTCGCCGACGGTCAGCGGGAAGCGCAGATCGGCGCCTCCGCCGTCGAATCCGGCTCGAACACGGTCCTCAGCAAGATCGAAGCGGGCGGCCTGAAACGCGCCCGCGAACTGCGCGACGAGCTGAAGCAGCGGGCCGCCTCGGACGAAAGCCTCCGACCGCTCGCCCAGGAAGCCGAGGGCGTCGTCCTGGCCCTGGCGATAGCCCGCAACGAAGCGCGGCAGCTCAACAGCAAGGCGGCGCGCTTGAACGACGGGGAGAAGAAGCTGGTCGAAGGCAACGTCAAGCTGCACGCGGGCGCGCACAAGCTCGCCGAAGGGACCGGGCAGCTCCCCGGAGCTCTCGGCAAGCTCGAAGGCGGCGCCTCGCGGCTGGCCGACGGCCTGGGCCAGCTGAAGGGCGGCGCCGACACTTTGGAAGAACGCCTCGCCGAAGGCTTCCATCGCTCTCATCCTCTGCAGAGCAAGCTGCAGAAGGGCCACGTCGAAGTGTCGGTCAGCGCCCGCCGGGTCAACGACAAGGTCGATCGCCTGCGCCGCAGCTCGCCGGGAATCTTCAACTCCGGCTACTTCGTCCTCTCCAGCCTGGCCGGGGCGCCGGAAAGGGAACGCAAGCGCGTCTCCGGCATCGTCGACATCGAAAACGGCGGCCAGGCCGCGCAGATCATCGTGATTCCCCGATACACCTTCAACACCGCCGGCTCGACGGCGCTGAACGAACGCCTGAAGCACGACGCCGACGGGCTGGCGAGCGCGACGGGAGCGACCACCGGGGTCACCGGGGCCGCGGCCGAACTGATCGACTACACCAACGTGATCTCGGAACGGATTCCGATCATGATCGCCGTGATCACCCTCGCCACCTTCCTGATCCTCGTCATCATCCTGCGGGCGCTGCTGCTGGCGGCGATCGCGGTGATGCTCAACCTGGTCACCGTCGCCGTCGCCTTCGGCGTCCTCACCCTTCTCTTCGACGTGCCGGAGGGATGGCCGCTGGGCGGCCACACCTACGTCGACGCGATCGGCGCGGCGGGGATCTTCGGGATCATCTTCGGGCTCTCGATCGACTACGCCGTCTTCCTGCTGATGCGGATGCGGGAGCACTACGAGAACAACTCGTCCAACGAGGAGGCGATCGTCTTCGGCCTGGAAAAGACCGCGCGGGTGATCACCGGCGCGGCGGCGATCATGATGGCCGTCTTCGTCGCCTTCGCCGGCGCCGACATCGCCACGGTCAGCCAGCTCGGCACCGGCCTGGCGGTCGCGGTGCTGCTCGATGCCACCGTCGTCAGGATCGTCCTGCTGCCGGCGCTGATGCTGCTGCTCGGCGACCGCGTCTGGTGGCTGCCCCGGCCGTTGCGGAGAATCCTGCCCGAGATCGATCTTCACGGCTCGCGGGCGGGTTAGCAACATAGGCGCCCTGTGAACTTGTGTATTTTGATCGCAGGGTAAGGACAGGGGGCTGAGCGGGCGTAATCACGCAGGCGCCAGGCCGGTAAGCAAGACAGGAGAGTGCAACCGATGGGAAGTTCCGCAACGAAGTCGTCTCTGCTCAGGCTGGCCTTGGCCCTCGCCCTGGCGCTGCTGGTCGCCGTGCCGGCGGCCCTGGCGGCCACCCCGGAACAGGTGGAATACGCCGAACAGGTCGAGCCGATCTGCAAGGCCAACTCGGAAGCGAACTCGCGCATCCTCAAGGGGGTCAAAGCCCAGGTCCAGAAGGACGAACTGGTCCCGGCCGGCAAGCGCTTCATACAAGCTTCCGGCGTGCTGGGGAAGACGGTGACCCAGATCGCCAAGGTGCCGCGGCCGGAAGCCTACGCGGCAAAGCTCGAAAAATGGATCGGCTACCTGAAAAGCGAGAAGACCTACTTGCAGCAGATCGGCAGCAAGCTGAAGGCAAAGGACAAGTACCACGCGCAGAAGCTCGCCGTGCAGCTCAACAACAACAACAACAAGGCCAACAACACGGTGATCACCTTCCCCTTCAAGGACTGCCGGATCGATTCCTCGAGGTTCCTCTAGTTTGAGGGTTCTCTGGCTGACCGCGCTCGCGCTGCTCGTCACGCTCGGCGCGGCGGGCGCGGTGCAGGCAGAGAAGAGGATCAGCGGCAACCTGGTCGTCACATTCGACGGCGGGATAACGCCCCGGGCGCTGCCCCGGGCGGGCGACGCGCCGGTCACCGTGGCGGTCGACAGCAGCTTCAGCACGACCGACGGCGCCGATCCGCCGCCACAGCTGCGCCAGATATCGATCGGGATCAACAAGCAGGGCACGATCTTCGATCGCGGCCTGCCGACCTGTCAGCTGAGCAGGATCCAGCCGGCGACGATCGCGGCGGCGAAGCGGATCTGCGGCGGCGCGATCGTCGGCAGCGGCCATGTCCAGGTCCGGGTCAACCTGGCCAACCAGCCGCCGTTCACCTTCAAGGGCCCGATGCTCGTCTTCCACGCAAACCGGGTCGGCGGTCACCGCAGGCTGCTGGCACAGGTATACGGACGCAAGCCGCCGTCGGCCTTCGTGCTCACCTTCAAGATCCTCGAAACGGACGACAAGACCTTCGGCACGGTGATCGAGACGACCCTGCCCCGGCCGGCGCGCAAATGGGCCTACGTCACCCACTTCGACATGAAGCTGCGGCGGATCTACACCTATAAGGGCCAGAAGCACAGCTACATCAGCGCCGGCTGCGCGGCGCCGGACGGCTTTACCGTCATCGTCTACCCCTTCGCCCAGGCGAACTTCGGCTTCGCCGGGGGCAAGCATGTCACCTCGACCCTGGTGCGCGAATGCGCCGTAAGGTGACTCGGGAAGCCTGTCCCGGCAGGGCTTCCACTTAACTTTTTCGGTGTGATGCTGATGGGCTGGCGCCCGGGTCCGGCGCCGAAAAAGTACAAGACGTTCCAGCCCTACCGGGACAGGCTCTGGGCGACTTTGGACCACACGGCGGGTACGTCGTCGCCACGGTCTTCGGTGTGGAGCTGGGCGCAGGTGCTGATCAGGTCGGCCAGGACATGGACTGCGTCCGTATCGCCCATCGCCGCCAGGCGCTCTATTCCCAGGGCGTAGAGGTAGTCGCCGGCCAGCAGGGCGAGGTCGGGGTCGTGGCCGGTGAGGATGCGCGGCTCGCTGTAGTGGAGCAGGTAGCCCTCGCGCACCGCCTCGATGACCAAGGCGTATTCGCCCGGCGGCGCGAACGCCGACTGCTCATCCGGGTCGATCACGTGCGGGGAGATCGGTGTGTCCTCCTCGCGCAGCTGCCGTGCGAGCTGTTGCAACGCGCCGCTCATCCAAAGGCCTCCTCGAGCGACTCCGCCGAAGCCTCCAGCGTGCGGTCGATCACCTTCTCGTCGTGGGCCAGCGAGACGAACCATGCCTCGAACTGCGACGGCGGCGGATAGATGCCCCGATCGAGCATCGCCCGGCAGAAGCGGGCGTGGGCGTCGAGATCGCAGGCGGCCGCGCCGGCGAAGTCGACGATCTGCTCGGAGCCGAAGAAGAGGGTGAGCAGGCCGGGGGACGAGACGACGTGCACGGGGTAGTCCATGGCGAATTGGGCCAGTCCGACGGCCAGGCGCCTGGTCAGGTCGTCGAGCCGGTCGTAGGCGGCGCCGTCGAGCCGGCGCAGGGTGGCGAGCCCGGCCGCCACGGCCAGTGGATTGCCGGAGAGCGTGCCGGCCTGGTAGACGTCTCCGGCCGGGGCGATCCGCTCCATCGTCTCGGCCGGCCCGCCGAAGGCCGCCGCCGGCAGGCCGCCGCCCAGCACCTTGCCGAGCACGGTCAGGTCCGGGTCGAAATCGTAGAGCTCCTGCACCCCGCCGCGGGCGACGCGAAAGCCGCTGATCACCTCGTCGAAGACGAGCAGCGCCCCGGCCTCCCTGGTGGCACCGCGGAGGAACTCGAGGAAGCCGTCCTCGGCCGGCACGACGCCCATGTTGGCCGGCAGCGGCTCGGCCAGCAGGGCGGCCACCGGGTGCTCGGATAGAGCGCGGCTGACCGCGTCGCGATCGTTCCAGGGCACGACCACGGTGCCGGCCGCCTGCGCGGCGGTGACGCCGGGGCTGGCGGGGACGGCCAGGGTCGCGAGCCCGGAGCCGGCCTCGGCGAGGAGGCCGTCGGAGTGGCCGTGGTAGGCGCCGGCGAACTTGACCACCACCTCGCGGCCGGTTACTGCCCGGGCCAGGCGCACCGCACCCATCGCCGCCTCGGTGCCGGAGCTGGTCAGTCGCAGCATCTCCACCGAGGGGATGCGGTCGGCGACCTCCTCGGCCAGCTCGACCTCGGCTGCGGTCGCCGCCCCGTAGCTGGTGCCGCGCGATGCGGCCGCGGTGACAGCCGCGATCACCTCCGGGTCGGCGTGGCCGAGGATCAACGGCCCCCAGGAGCAGACCCAGTCGACGTAGCGGTTGCCGTCGACGTCGACCAGCTCGCAGCCCTCGCCGCGCTCGACGAAGATCGGTTCGCGGCCGATCTGCCGCATCGCGCGCACGGGGCTGTTCACGCCACCCGGTATCACCTTCAGCGCCCGGCGGTACAGCTCCGCCGAACGATCGTGACTACGAATGCTCTGCCTCCCAGGCGGCGTAGTCGTCGGTGAAGTAGTGCAGCCGGATCTTCTTGTACTCGGTCGAGGAGTAGAGCGTGGCCCGGTCCTCCGGTCCCATCCCGCACTGCTCGGCGATCGAGTCGAGGATCGCGTCGCACTCCTCCTTCGAGCGGCCGTGGGCCATGGTGAAGACGCTGTAGGGCCAGTCCTCGTAGGTCGGGCGCTGGTAGCAATGGGAGATTCCGCGGAACGACGCCATTCGCCCGCCCGTCTCCATGATCTCCGCCTCGGGAACCTTCCAGACGCCCATGCCGTTGGCCGAGAAGCCGGCGCGGCGGTGGTAGAGGATCGCGGCGACGCGGCGCAGCAGCTTGCGGTCGACCATGCTCCGCAGCCGCTCCAACAGCTCGTCGGTCGAGATCCCGAGCGCCGCCGCGGCGGCGTCGTAGGGCCGCTCGACCGCCTCCATCGGGCCCTGGATGGCCCGGATCGTGGCGACGTCGCGCTCGTCGTAGGGCTGGCGCTCCAGCTCCCGCGGCGGCGCCGCCTCGACCGCGGCGGCGAGCGCGTCGGTGCCCTTCTCCATCTCCAGGTTCATGTTGATCTTGAACAGGGTCAGGGTGGGAAGCTGGCGCATCGACTCGGCGCCGGTCTCGCGCATCAGCGCTTCCAGGCTGCCCTCCATGCCCAGCCGGGAGTCGGGCGGCACGGCGATCGTGAACCAGAGGTTGAAGTCGTGGGTGCGCAGGTAGTTGTGCGAGACGCCGGGGTGGGCGTTGACCGCGGCGGCGGCGCGCTGCGGGTTCTCGGCGTCGACCTTCGCCGCGACGAGCATCGACTCGTAGCCGAGCGCGCGGGTGTCGAAGATCGGCGTGATCTCGCGGATGATCCGCTCGTCGAGCAGGCGGCGGGTGCGGGTCAGGACGTCCTCGAGCTCGAGCTCCGCCTCGGAGGCGATCAGGACGAAGGGCTCGGGATCGAGCGGGAAGCTCGACTGCAGCAGGTTCATCAGCCGCTTGTCGGTCTCGTCGAGCGGGATCGCCGCGCCGCCCTTGCGGGAGCGCGCCTTCGACTGGGGAACTTTCACCGGAGCCAAGCCGCGGCCTCCTTCGCGTAGTAGGTGACGATCGCGTCGGCGCCGGCGCGGCGGATCGAGGTCAGGGTCTCCACCACCGCGGCGCGCTCGTCGATCCAGCCGTTGGCGGCGGCCGCCTTCAGCATCGAGTACTCGCCGGAGACATGGTAGGCCGCGAGCGGCGCGCCGGTCTGCTCCTTGATCCGCCGCACGACGTCGAGGTAGGGGGTCGCGGGCTTGACCATCAGCATGTCCGCGCCCTCGTCGAGGTCGAGCTGGGCGTCGCGCACCGCCTCGGCGGCGTTGGCCGGATCGAGCTGGTAGCCGCGGCGGTCGCCGAACTCCGGCGTCGACCCGGCCGCCTCGCGGAAGGGCCCGTAGAAGGCCGAGGCGTACTTGGCGCTGTAGGCGACGATCGGGGTCGTGGCGTGGCCCTCCTCGTCGAGCTGGTGGCGGATCGTGCCGACGCGGCCGTCCATCATGTCGCTGGGCGCCACCGCGTCGGCGCCGGCCTCGGCGTGGGAGATCGCGGTTTTGGCCAGCAGCTCGATCGTCAGGTCGTTGTCGACCTCGCCGTCGCGGACGAAGCCGCAGTGGCCGTGGGTGGTGTACTCGCAGAGGCAGACGTCGGTGATCACGGTCAGCTCGGGGTGCGCCTCCTTCAGCGCCCGCACCGCCATCTGCACGACCCCCTCGTCGTCGTAGGCGCCGGACCCGGTCTCGTCCTTGTCGGCGGGGACGCCGAAGAGGAGGACCGCGCCGATCCCGGCGGTCGCGATCTCGGTCGCCTCGGCGACCAGCTCGGAGATCGAGAAGCGTTCGATGCCGGGCATCGACTCGACCTCTTCGCGGACGCCCTCGCCGGCGACGACGAAGGCCGGCTGGATCAGGTGCGCCGGGCTCAGCTCGGTCTCGCGGACGAGCCCACGCAGGGTCTCGGTGCGACGCAGCCTGCGCATTCGGGTGCTTGGGAACTGCATTGGGGCGAGTTTAGGGGAGGTCGGGTGGCCCTCTCCTGGAGGCCGTTGCGAAGCTGGTCGCTTGTCACGACTCGATCTGCCCGTCCATGAGCCTCCAGGAGAGGGCCACCCGACCTCCCCCGACGGGCCAGTAGCGTTCCTCGTGTGGAGGCGCGGGGGCTGGTCAAGAGGTATGGAGAGCGCGAAGCTCTCAGGGGGGTCGACTTCGCTGCCGATCCTGGGGAGCTTGTGGCGATCATTGGCCCTAACGGGGCGGGGAAGACGACGCTGCTGTCGATTCTCGCCGGGACCGTGAAGCCGGATGAGGGTTCGGTCAGCTCCGCCAACGGGGATGTCGGCTGGGTGCCCCAGCAGGCGGCGCTCTACCGGCGACTTACCGTGGAGGAGAACCTGCTGCTTTTTGCGCGGCTGGAGAAGCGGGAGGAGCCGCGGGCGGCGGTTGAGGAGATGCTGGAGCTGACCGGGTTGGGCGAGCGGCGAGAGGAGGTCGTCGCCAAGCTCTCGGGTGGGAACCAGCAGCGGATCAACATCGCTATCGGGCTGCTCTCGCGGCCCGCGGTGCTGCTCCTGGACGAGCCGAGCGTCGGGCTCGACCCGCGGCAGCGGGCGCGGCTCTGGGAGTTCGTCTCGGGCCTTGCCGGACGTGGCACGGCGGTGATCTTCTCCACCCATGACATCCAGGAGGCCGAGCGCTACGGTCAGCGGCTGCTCGTGCTGGCCGACGGCGAGAGCCTCTTCGACGGGCCGCCGGATCGCCTGCGCGAAGCGGTCCGCGGCGAGACGCCCGAGGCCGCCGGCAGCGACTTCGAGACCGCTTTCGTCGCCTTCCTCCAGCACCGGGGGCACTGAGCACGATGCGCTGGCTGCTGCTCAAGGACCTGCAGATCCTGCGCCGCTCGCCGCTGCAGGCGGCGCTGCTGATCGCCTACCCGATCCTGATCGCCCTGCTGATCGGCTTCGCGATCTCACGCGAACCGGGCAAGCCCCGCGTTGCCTTCCTCAACGAAGTGCCTCCCGGGGCCAGGATTGCCAGCGGCAACGGCAAGCTGCCGGCCGTCGGGGTCAGCCGGAGGATCTGCGCACGGGTCGAGTGCGTCGAGGTCGCCAACCGCGGCGAGGCTGAAGCGAAGGTGCGGGACGGGGACGTGCTGGCGGCCTTGATCCTGCCCGGCGACCTGGTCGATCGGCTCAACTCGCTCTCCACCCTCAACCCCGAAACGCCCGAAGTCGACGTGATCGTCAACGAGGAGGACCCGCTCAAGGCGCGTGTGGTCGACGACCGCATCACTGCCCTGCTGGCGCAGGCCAACCTCTTCATCGCCAAGCAGATCGCCGCGGAAGGCGGCCGCTACCTCAACCTGGTCGTCGACGGCGGCGACTTCGACGTGCTCGGCCGGCCGGTCGAAATCCTCGGCCTGCGGGCTGTCGCCTCCATCCTGCAGGCGCTCCGCCCCGCGGTGCCGGCGGCGCAGCGGGAAGCGCTCGACCGCGTGATCCGCTTCGCGACCCTTGCCCGCGACAACCTCGACGTAGCCGCACCGCTGATCGACCGGCTCGCGCAGCCGATCGCGGTCCGCAAGCAGTCGGTCAGCGCCCCGACCCCACCGCTGGAAATATTCGCGATCGCCGTCGCGGCGACGTTGACGCTCACCTTCGTCACCCTGCTCCTGGTCGCCGGCTCGCTGGCCCTGGAGCGCGAGGAAGGCACCTTCCCCCGGCTCACCGGCGGGCTGCTCTCCCGGACCGGGCTGCTGGTCGAGAAGATCGGCCTCGGCGTCTTCGTCGGGCTCGCGGTGACGCTGCTGATGCTGGCGGGCGTGCAGCTCTTTGTCGGCCTCGAGTGGAGTCGCATCGGGCTCTGGATGCTCGCGATCCTCGCCGGGGGCGCAGGTCTGGCTGCAGCCGGGGCCGCCTTAGGGGCGGCTGCCCGTGACGTGCGCGCGGTCTCCCTGCTTGCCTTCATGGTCTCACTGCCCGTCGCGTTGCTATCCCTGGTCCCCTCGGGGGCGGTCGGCTCCTCCCTCTACGACTGCATCCGCGTGGCGACCGCGCTGTTCCCCTTCAAGCCGGCCCTGCAGGCGATCACCGCCGCACTCGACTCGTCTGGGCCGGGCATCGGCGGACCCCTGCTTCACCTGGCGATCCTGACCGTCGCCTACGCCGCGCTCGCGCGGGTCGGCCTGCGCCGCTTCGCCGCGGTCTGAAGCATCGCCCTGTGCTCAGGTGCCGACGCGGGCGCGGATGTTCATCAGCGCGACGGCTACGGCGAAGAAGACCGCGATCGGCAGCACCGCCCAGGATTCCCAGATCGAGTGGATGGCAAAGGCGGAAAGGAAGAAAGCCAGGCCGAATTCCCGCATCTCGCGCGCCAAGAGGTGGAGGAGATCGGGGCGGACGGCGACGGGGTCCAGCGGCTCGACCTCGAGGCGGGCGCGATCGCTGGCATCGAGGTAGATCGGGAGGATGTCCGGCGCCACCCCGAGCGTCGTTTCCGGATCCGGATAACGGGCGGCGATATAGGGCCTCGCGCTGTCTCGGCGCCGCACGACCGTCGACTCGGTCAGCGCATAGGCGCGGATTCCGCGATCTTCGAGCTCATAGGGGCCGCCGTCCCGGGAGACGACGCTCTCGACCCGCAGGCGGTCGCCGGTCGCGCTGCCCAGCAGGCGGAACGCGTCGTCGGGGATTCGTGCCAGCGCCTTCTCCACGTCCGGTACGTCGGCCGGCACGACCCGCATCAGCAGGTACCGCCAGCCCAGCCAGCGAACCAGCCAGCGGTCGCGCCGGCCGGGCCGGAGGCGTCCTTTGACTGGATGAAGACCAACCTGGTGGGCACCAGTTGCCCGCCCCTCGTAGGGAACGCCGACGGCGCTGCGCAGCGACTGGTCGGCGCCGACCGCGAAGCTGTCCTGCTCCCCCCTTGCCGCCGTCACGACCCTGCCGAGAGCAGCGAGGCGGCGCATCCCACCACCCCGATCGCACACGTCACAGCTGAGCACCGCGTAGCGGCCGAGGCCGAGTTCCCGCTTGAGCTGGGCGCCGACGGCGATGGCGTAGTTGTGCTTGGCCTTTTCGCGCAGCGCGAGGGTCGTGCCGCCCACGGTCAGCTGACTTGCGTTCGGCGCGAACGGGAACTCCGCCGGGAGGGACTCCCGCTTGAGCATCTGGGTCTGCGCTTCGGCCATCCCCTGCTCTCCGCCCGGGGCTTCCCCGAGCCGTTCGCGGGCGATCTCGAGCGCATCCCGCTCGGCCATGCCCAGGAAGCTGCGGGCGCTCGCGGGGACGGGATCGACGTGGCGAGGCGCTCCGTCGACACTCAGGACCCCGTGCCTCGACACGTAGACATAGGAGTCTGCCGAGCGGCCGAGATCGAGCGTCAGCGTCACCGGCTTCGCCAGGAGCATCCGATCGTAGTTCGGCTCCGTCGCGTCCATTGCCGCAAGCTGGGTGTTATCGAGGAGGAGGACGAACACCGCCACGCGGGTGCCCGGGCTCTCGTAGAGAGTCGCTGGGATCGCCCCCTTCGGCGAGACGTGAGCGGAATACACGACGTCGAAGTCGTGCAGCCGAGCGCGCAGCATCGGGACGAAGGTCGGCCATTTGTCCGCGAGCTTCTCGCGCAGCACGTCCGGGTTGGCGTTGGACCCGTAGGCGACGACCGGGCGCCGGGGCAGGCCGATCGCCGAGGCGTACTGGGCGCCGGCGAAGGACTCAAGGGTCAGCTGCTCATCGCCCTCGCGGACGATCCATTTTGCGATCGGCTCCCCCTCCGGCGCATGCTCGATCGGCACAGTCCTCTCGGCAAGGACGAGTTGGGAGGAGCCGGGCTGGGCGAACGGATAGTCGACGGGATCCATAGCGATCCATTACCTGTGGCGCAGACTAACCCGGACTGAAGAGCCCGGATGCGTTTAGTGTGGGCCGGATGCGCATCATGTTCATCGGCGACGTCGTGGGCGGGCCTGGCAGGCGCGGTCTGAAGGCCGCCATGCCGGAGCTGCGCGAACGGCACCGGCCGGACCTGACCGTCGTCAACGGCGAGAACTCGGCCGGCGGGATGGGGATCACGGAGAAGACGGCCGACTTTCTGTTCGACGCAGGCTGCGACGTGATCACGACCGGCAACCACGTCTACCGGCACCGCGAGGCATACGAGTTCCTCGATCGGGCCGAGCGTGTCATCCGGCCCGCCAACTACCCCCACGCCAACCCCGGCAGGGGTCACGTCGTCGTCGAGGTGGGCGGCTTGCGCGTGGGTGTGATCAACCTCAGCGGCGCCGTCGGGCTCCAGGTCGCGCGCCTGCCGTTCCACGAGGTCGACAGCATCCTCGAGCGGATCGAGGCCGACCTCGTCGTCGTCGACTTCCACGCCGAAGTCAGCAGCGAGAAGGTCGCGATCGGCTGGCACCTCGACGGCCGCGTCGGCGCCGTCTTCGGCACCCACACCCACGTCCCCACCGCCGACGCGCGGGTCCTGCCCGGCGGCACCGCATTCATCTCCGACGTCGGCATGACCGGTTCGCGCACAAGCGTGCTCGGCGTCAAGCCGGCGCAGGTGCTGGAGCGGATGACCACTCAGATGCCGGTCAGGTTCGAGACGGCGGAGGAGGACGTGTGGGTGATGGGGGCTGTGGTCGAGCTGAACGACTCGGGGCTGGCTGACTCGATCGAGCAGATCATGGTGCCCGCTCCTAACGGTCCGTAGTCGGGCCCGTGGGAGTCAGCTCCAGAGTGCCTGGATTCGCTCGCTGCGCTCGCTCATGAGGATGGTGCCGCTTCGCGGCTGGAGTCTCTCGCCGGTGCGCCGCTTCGCGAGGCACTCTGGAGCTGACTCCCACGGGCTTCTTCTCGGGACGTCATGGCTACGAGGAGCAGGGGGTAGAACCAGACTATGTATAGGTAGAACCAGTGCTGGGCGGTCAGCTGGAGGCCGATGAGGAGCGCCGCCCCCAGCGCTGCCACTTGGGTGAGCTTCTTGTCCTTGGGCCAGAACGCCAGGGCGATTGCCAACACGCCTACTGCAACCAAGATCGCTATGCGTAGGGGTTCGAGGCCGGGGACCTGGCCCCACAAGCTGAACGGGGAGTCGCGGTCTGCTTGGTAGGCGATCGTGCGGTCGTAGAACGTGTGCAGGCCGGGATCTATCGCGGGCCATGCCAGCAGGACCGCGACCGTGAGTAGAAACGCGACACCGAACGCCCAGGCCGCGGGTCCTGTCACGGCGGCCCTCCCCCATGTGCTCGGACGCCTTCGGCGTCCTCCGCTATGGGGGACCCCCGCCGCCGTGCCACCCGCGGGTGAGTAGGTGGCGAGCATCGGAAGCAGGAGCACCGGCGCGAACTTGGTCAGGCTTGCCAGTGCCGCGAAGACACCCCGCGCGATCGGGCGGGAGAGGACCAGCAGCGTCGCCACGAGCAGGGCGCCGACCAAGGTGTCGTTGGAGTTCGACTCGAGCGCGTACGCCGTGTAGGGATACGCCGCCCAGCCGAAGGCGAGGGTGGCGGCGAGCTTGCGGCCGGACGGTCCAGGGCGGATGCGGAGGCCGAGCCAGATCAGCAGCGCGAAGGTGAGCAGGTCGAACGCGACGGCTGCACCGTGAGCCGCGGGCAGATCGTTCCAGGCGCCGGTCCACGGCCAGATCCGCTCGAAGGGAACGTAGGCGATGTAGTTGACCGGGCCGTAGGTGTCGCCCTGGGAGACGTCATGGGGGAAGTTGCCGTAGAGCGGCTCGCCGTGGGCGATCCGGTCGGCCCCGACCACTCCCGCATAGCCGACGTCGATCGCACCCGAGTCGGCCATGTTCAGCCCGACCCGGAAGCCCATCAGGAACAGCGCCGCGACGAGCAGCCAACTCGCCCGCCAGACCGGGCGGATGCCCTCCCCCCGCCCCCGCAACCCGATCCAAAGGGCCCGCCCCAGCAGGTACAGCAGCACCGGGTACTGCAACGGAACCGACACACCGATTTCTGCCCGGTTGAAGAAGTAGTTCGACACCCCGAAGCTCAGCAGCACCAGCAGGTCCAAGGTGGCCACCCGCCACGGCCGGCGCCAGTCGAGCAAGCCGACCAGGAACAACACGCACAGCGGCAGAAAGACGTACGGCGCATTGAGCTCGTGGCCGAACGCCCCGGAGTAACCGCGCGCCATCTTCCACAGCACCTGGTACCCCGTCCACGACTCGGTCACCTCACCGCTCTTCGGATCCACCAACACCAGCGCGACCTCTTCGTCAGCGGCGAAGTACGCAACCTCCCAATGCCCTTCGATCTTAGAAGTACTGTGCGTAAGCTCCCCGTTCTCACGCCGCTCCTTGACCACGTTCGGATCACGATTGGCAACCCGAACCACCTGCCCCTCGCTCACCTCCGCCGCACTCGTCGTTGCCGGAGCCAGCAGCGTCGCCACCACCACGAGGGTGAGAACGATGAAGGAAGGGCCTCGCGGTCCCATCACTCGATCCCGAAGTGGCTGAGCACGACCGGCATCACGTCGCGCAGCGTCCACTGTGCACGGTCGGCCGGATCGTCAGGCCCGCAACCGACGAAGAGGAGCGGCCCGAGCGAGTCGCCGGCGTGCAGGGAGCCGTGGCTGCCGCCGCCCGCGTGGCTGATCCCGCCCCAGTCGACCGCCTCGTAGCCAGGCGACAGCGAGACGACGAAGTCGCCCGCGTGCGGCGCCGTCACCGCAGCGTAGACGCGGGCGAGCGGATCCGGGTAGTCGTCGCTCTGGATGCAGCCGTTCTCCACGGTCGCCGCCAGAACACCGGGATCGCCGTCGAGATCCCAGCCGACCCCACGCAGGTCGGCGATCTGCGCACCCGGCTGGAACCGCAGCTGCTCACCCTCGCGTTCCACGACCGCCGCCTCACCCTCCCGGCGGCAGACGAGGTCGACCCCTTCGGTCTCCACCAGACGGCGCCTCACCTCGTCGGGGTCGGCCCTCTCCCCCTCTCCGGGCAGCAGGTAGACGTGCGCGGCGCGGCCGGTCGGACTGACCGCCAGCTGGGCCAGCTCGGGGCGGTCGTCGGAGGGCGCCAGCACGATCCAGTCGCGCCCGAGCAGCTCGGCCAGCGGCAGGCCGCGGCTGACCGGGGTCTGCGCGTGGTCGGCGAGGAGAATCACCGCGTGGTCGGCGAGAAAGGCGGCGAGCCCACCCCCGGCCTCGACCAGCTTGGCGAAGCAGTGGTCGGCCTTGGCGATCGACTCGACGCTCGCCTCCGGCCCGTGGCGGTGCGAGTAGTTGTCGTTGTCGGCGAGCGAGAAGAGCAGGAAGTCGTAGGCGTCGTCGCGCTCCAGCTCGGCCGCACAGCAGGCCGAGTAACCGTCGCGGCTGCCCGGGATCGAGGTCGACCTGCAGGGCACCTCGCGGCTGGCGTAGAGGTCGCCGTAGAAGAGCTCCGCGGGGCCCCACGTGTGGTGGCGGAACTTGAGCCGGGTGGTCTCCACCGCGCGGCGCAGCAGCCCCTCGAGCGAGACCTGATGACGATGGCGGCCGCGATAGATCAGGAAGGGCGTGCAGGCGGTCCGCACGCCGGCGTCGTCGAGGCGCTCGAAGAGGGTCTCGACTTCGGGGCTGAGGTGGGCGAGGTTCATGTTGTAGACGAGGTCGTAGAGGGCACGGAAGACGCCGACCGCCCGCGTCGCCTCCAGCGAGGAGCCGTACTCGACGTAGCGCCGCTCGAGCCGGTGAAACCAGTTCATGCCGCTTATCCAGTGCCGGTCGGCCGCCGCACCGGTGACCATCTCGGCACAGGCGACCGGGGTCACCGAAGGGAAGCTGGAGACGCAATCGCCGACCAGGGCGCCCCGCTCGAGCAATGCGCCGAAGGTGGGCGCGCGTCCCTCCTCGACCGCCCGTTCGAGCATGTCGGTGCGCAGCGAGTCGACGTAGGTCAGGACCAGTTTCTTAGCCACGACCTGATTTTGACCGCCTCAGCTCATCGAAAGCCGCCCCCCGGACGCGGGAGCGAATCCCTGTCCATATCTGATTCATCAGGGATTCGCGGAGCAGAGGAGGCGGCGCTTGATTCTCAGCGCAGCACGCGCAGCCCGGCGTGCTTGCGCTGGGCGCGGCGGTGGCGGGCGACGCCCAGCCAGGCGAGCGCGACGATCGCCAGCAGCGTCAGCACCGGCAGCAGGAGGGCGGCCGCGACGACGATCAGCGCTGCCAGGGAGACGAGGAACCCAAGCGCACCGCCGCCGCCGTTCTCGCGGCGGCCGGCGCCGCTGACCACGTCGCTGATGACGATGCAGCCCAGCGCGGCGCCGACCAGGCAGAAGACCGCGCTCGGCAGGGCGCTCAGGTCGGCGGCGCCGGCGAGCAGAAAGCCGGCGACGAGGCCGATCGCGGCGGCGAGCAGAGTCATGCGGCCACGCGCGGATCCGCGCGTGCCGGTGGTCCCGGCAAGCATCCCGATCGCGATGCCGATGCCGAGCACGAGCCCGGTGCCTTCGAGGAAGCTCACGACGAAAACCTACACTTCGGGGATGGAAGAGACGCCGCACAGGCGACGCGCCCACACCAGCAGCCGCGATCTGGCCCGCTACGCCGGCCTCTTCGCCGCTCGCACCGGTGTGATGCGCTCCTCGGCTATGCGCGACCTGATGGCGGTCACGGCACGCCCCGAGGTGATCTCTCTGGCGGGCGGCCTCCCCGATACCTCGACCTTTCCGGCCGGCACCTTCGCCGCGCAGATGACGCGGATCGCACAGGAGTCGACGGCGGAGGCGCTCCAGTACGGGCCGACGGAGGGTTTCGCCGAGACGGTCGACTGCATCCTCGAGGTGATGGGGGCCGAGGGCATGCTGCCCGACCCCGACGACGTGATCGTCACCACCGGCGGGCAGCAGGCGATCGACCTGGTCTGCAAGACGCTGGTCGATCCGGGCGACGTCGTCATCTGCGAGGCGCCGACCTATCCGGGCGCGGTACCCGTCTTCTGCAGCTATCAGGCCGAGACGATCCAGATCGACTGCGACGAGGACGGGATGCGGATCGACGAGCTGGAGTCGGTCCTGGCGCGGCTCGACTCGGAAGGGAAGCGCCCCAAATTCGTCTACTCGGTGCCGAGCTTCCAGAACCCCGCCGGGGTGACGATGTCGCTCGAGCGCCGGCGGCGCCTCGTCGAGCTGGCGCGGCGGCGCGAGATGCTGGTCGTCGAGGACAGCCCCTACGGCCTGCTGCGTTTCGGCGGCGAGCCGCTGCCGCCGCTCTACCAGCTCGACGGCGGCGACTTCGTCATCTACGTCGGCACCTTCTCCAAGATCCTCTCGCCCGGCATCCGGCTCGGCTGGGCGGTGGCGCCGCCGCCGGTGATGGAGAAGATCGTCCTCGGCAAGCAGGCATCTGACCTCTGCAGCTCGACGCTGACCCAGCACTTCGTCCGCGAGTACTTCGGCGAACGGCGCTGGCGCGAGTACATCGCCGAGCTGGTCGAGCTCTACCGCGGCCGGCGCGACACGATGGTCGAGGCGCTGCACGAGCACTTCCCCGGCGAGGCGACCTGGACCGAGCCCGAGGGCGGACTGTTCATCTGGGCGACCCTGCCGGAGTACATCGACACCGGCGACCTGCTGGCGAAGGCGCTGCGCGAGGACGTCGCCTTCGTCCCCGGCCAGGCCGCCTACGTCGATGAGACCCGCGGTCGCAACTCGATGCGGCTCAACTTCTCCGGTGTCGGTGACGACGAGATCCGCGAGGGCGTGAGGCGGATCGGCAAGGCGATCGCCGAGCAGGTCGAGCTGTACGGAGCCTTGACAGGGGAGCGGGAGATCGCGGCGCCCGAGAGGGCGGCGGCGCCGGAGGACACGACCGCCGACGTGCTCCCTTTCCGCAAGGAGAGCTCGGCATGAAGGTCGCGGTGCTGAAGGGCGGGCGATCGCTGGAGCGCGGCGTCTCCTTGCGCTCGGGCGCCCGGGTCGAGGACGCGCTCGAACGGCTCGGCCACGAGGTCGTGTCGATCGACGCCGGCGCCGACCTGGTCAAGCGCCTGGCCGCGGGCCGACCCGACGCCGCCTTCGTCGCCATGCACGGCGTCGGCGGCGAGGACGGCACGGTGCAGGAGCTGCTGGAGATCCTCGGCATTCCCTTCACCGGGCCCGGCGTCGCGGCCTGCGCCCGCTGCATCGACAAGGTCCTCGCCAAGGGCGAGCTGCGCGACAACGGCGTCCCCACGCCCGACTGGTTCGCCTTCAACGAGACCGCCTTCCGGGAGCTGGGAGCGGCGGACGCCCTGGGCGAGCTGGAAGAGCGGCTCGGGTTCCCCCTGATGGTCAAGCCGAGTCGCGGCGGCTCGGCGCTCGGAGTGAGGCTCGCGGCGAGCTGGTTCGAGGTTCCCGAGGCGCTGATCTCGGCCTTCAGCTACGACAGCCGGGTCCTGCTGGAGCGCTTCGTCGCCGGGCGGGAGCTGGCCGTGAGCGTGCTCGGCGGCGAGGCGCTGCCGGTTGTGGAAGCGATCCCGGCCGACGGCGACCCCTATGACTTCGAAGCGCGCTACGAGATCGGCCGCACGGATTTCGTCTGCCCGGCGGAGCTCGGTGAGGACGAGCTGGGGGCGGTGACCGACGCTGCACTGGGCGCCTACGAGGCACTCGGGTGTTCGGGGTTCTCCCGGGTCGACCTGATCCTCGCCGAGGAGGGGCCGCAGGTGCTCGAGGTGAACGCGATCCCCGGGCTCACCGACACCAGCCTTCTCCCCCAGGCCGCCGAGGCGGCGGGAATGTCATTCGAGGAGCTGGTTGAGCGGATCCTCGAGCTGGCGCTGAAGCCTGCGGCCGCCTAGGAATTGCCGTCGGCGAAGTCGTCGGGCGTCACCTCGTCGAGGAACTCTTTGAACTTGTCGACTACCTCCTCGGTGTCCTCGACCTCGTGCTCGAACTCGATCGCCGACTCCTCGATCACCTCCTCGGCCGCGAAGATCGGGGCCGAGACCCGCACGGCGAGCGCCAGGGCGTCGGAGGGGCGCGAGTCGATCTCCAGCTCCGAGCCGTCGACGGAGACCGTGATCGAGGCGTAGAAGGTGTTGTCGCGCAGCTCGGTGACGGAGACCCGCTCGCACTTGGCGTCGAGCTGCTCGAGCAGGTCGGAGAGCAGGTCGTGCGTCATCGGTCGCGGCGTCGAGGCCCCCTGCAGCTTCATCAGGATCGCCGCCGCCTCGGGATGGCCGATCCAGATCGGCAGGAAGCGGTTGCCGTCGACCGTCTTCAGCAAGACGATCGGCTGCTTGCCGACCATGTCGAAGCTGACCCCGTAGATCTGCATCTGCTGCAAAATTCGCTCCGAGCCGAGGTGGATCGCCCATTATAAGTACGGCCTTGGGCCGCTCCGCCGGGCGAATCGATGCGGTGGCGCGGCAGTGGGCGATCCTGGATTCGAACCAGGGACCTCGTCCTTATCAGAGACGCGCTCTAACCAACTGAGCTAATCGCCCGGGGCGGGGCGATGATAGCGGCCTGGCGGCGCTCTCCGCGCGGTGTGCTCAGGCTCACCTGTGACCCAGCTTGCGGGCCAATGCGGCGGCCTCGTCGAGGTCGGCGAGGCGGATCTCGACCGACACCCCTTCCCCGCGCGGCCTCACCTTCACCTCGTGGCCAAGCGCGGCCTCGAGCTTGTCCGCGGCGTCGCGCATCGCGGCCGACTCCTCGGCGCCGACCGCTCGCCGGCTGCGCTCTTGTCTTGGCTGGCCAGCCAGCTTAACCCTGTTCTCGGTTTCGCGCACGGACCAGCCGCTCTTCGCAGCCTCGCGGGCCAGGCGGCGGCGCACGTCGTTGCCGGCGGCGCCGAGCAGGGCCCGGCCGTGGCCCTCGCTGAGCTCGCCGGACTCGAGCAGGGCGATCGCCTCGTCGGGGAGGTCGAGCAGGCGGATCAGGTTGGAGACGGCGGGGCGGCTGCGGCCGATCCGCCGTGCCAGGTCCTCTTTGGACAGGCCGAGGTCCTCGACCAGGGCGGCGCAGGCCCGCGCCTCCTCGACCGGGTTGAGGTCCTCGCGGACCATGTTCTCGATCAGGGCCACCTGCAGGCGCTCGGCCTGCTCGGAGTCGCGCACGATCGCCGGCACCTTCTCCAGGCCGGCCTGCTGGGAGGCGCGCCAGCGGCGCTCGCCGGCGATCAGCTCGTAGCTGCCGTCGTGGAGGGGACGGACCAGGAGCGGCTGCACGATGCCGCTCGTCTCGATCGACGCGGCGAGGCCGGCCAGCGCGTCGGCGTCGAAGTTGGTGCGGGGCTGCTTCGGGTTCGGCTTGATCAATCCGACCGGCAGCTCGAGCAGCTCGCCGACGTCCTCGGCGGCGGCGGTCTCGGGCAGGATCGCCGCCAGGCCGCGGCCCATGCCGCGTCTCGCCTTGCCGCTAGCCACGCCCGACGAGCTCCTCGGCCAGCGCCTGGTAGGCGGTGGCGCCGCGCGAGGCCGGGGCGTGCTCGGTCACCGGCAGGCCGTAGCTGGGCGCCTCGGCGACCCTGACGCTGCGCGGTATGACGGTGTCGAAGACCATCTCGGGGAAATGCTCGCGCAGCTCTCGCTCCACGTCCTGGGCGAGGCGCGTGCGCTCGTCGTGCATGGTGATCAACAGGCCCGACACGTTCAGCGCCGGGTTCAGCTCGCGCCGGATCATCCCCAGCGTGTCGAGGAACTGGACCAGCCCCTCGAGCGCCAGGTACTCGGCCTGGACCGGGACGATCACGCGGTCGGCGGCGACCAGCGCGTTGACGCTGACGGGGCCCAGTGAGGGCGGGCAGTCGAGCATCGTGAAGGCGAAGCGCTCGCGCAGCGGTCCGAGCCGTTCGCGCAGGCGGATCTCCGAGCCGTCGAGCCGGGGGAGCTCCACCGCGGCGCCGGCGAGGTCGCGGTTGGCGGGCACGAGCCAGAGGTTGTCGGGCCCGGCCGGCCGGGCCGCCTCGGCGACGGAGACCTCGCCGATCAGGCAGTCGTAGGAGGACGGGTGCGCGTCGCGGTCGCCCCCGAGGGCGACGGTGGCGTTGCACTGCGGATCGAGGTCGACGAGCAGGGTCTGCGAGCCCGCGGCGGCTACGCAGGCGGTCAGGTTGACCGCGGTCGTCGTCTTGCCGACGCCTCCCTTCTGGTTTGCCACTGCGTAGACAAGGCCCATTTGACGGGAGCCTAGTTTGGTGGGGGGTCGGGGGTGGCCTTGCCGGTCCTGACCAGTCATCCTCGCGGGCGCTTCTTGGCCATGCCGGGGCGGCGTGGGAGGCCGTCTGGGGCTGGGCCGAGCTTGCGTATTACGTGGAGGTGGCGGTGCTTGCTGCCGGCTCGGTCGCCTACGTCGAGGATGCGCTCGGGGCGCATGGCGAGCTGGGCGCCGGCGCGTTCGAGCTGCTGCTCCTCATCGGGATCGCGTTTGCCCTTCCAGGCGACGAGGACGCCGTTCCCTTTCAGGAGGGGGGACGCCAGCTCGGCCAGGGTCGAGAGGCGGCCGACGGCTCGGGCGGTGACCGCGTCGTAGGAATCGCGCCGCTCGCCGGCGGCGATCTCCTCGGAGCGGGCGTTGAGGACCGTGGCGTTCGGGATCCCAGCGGCATCGATCGCGCGCTGGATGAACTCGCACTTGCGCCCCACCGACTCGATCAGATCGACCTCGGAATCGGGTAGGGCAACGGCCAGCACGAGCCCCGGAAACCCAGCCCCAGAGCCGATATCGGCAATTCGCGCCGCTTCTGCCAGCTCAGGAGCCTCGAGCCCGGTGAGGCTGTCTTCCACGTGCACGCGCCAAGCACGCTCGCGATCGACAACCGAGCTGACCGAAGCCTTCTCCTCTTCCAACAGCTCGAGGACCGTGCTCGTCGCCCTCACCTGCGCTGCGCTGAGAAAGCCCCCGGTAGGGCTGAAACGTCTTGTACTTTTTCGCTGTGGGCCCACGGGCGTCAGCCAGAACCGGCTCCACCGAAAAAGTTAAGTGAAAGCCCTGCCGGGGGCTTTCTCACTCGGAAACGAGAGGCGCGACGACGACGCAGCGACGAGGCTCGTCCCCTTCGGAGTAGGTCTCGACCCCAGACCGCTCTTTGAGGTGTTCGTGGACGACGCGCCGTTCCTGGGCGCTCATCGGGTCCATCTCGACCGTGACGTTGCGATCCAGCGCCTGCTCGGCCGCCCGGTCGGCGCGCGCGGTCAGCACCTCCCGGCGGCGCTCGCGATAGCCGCCGACGTCGAGCACGACCCGCTTGCGGTCGCGCAGCCCTCGAAACGCGGCCTGGAAGCAGAGCAGCTGCAGGGCGTCGATCGTCTGCCCTCGTTTGCCGATCAGCAGCCCGTAGTCGTCGTCGCCCGAAATAACGGCCTCGATCCGCTCGTCGTCCTCGCTGATCTCAACCTCACCGTCGAGGTCAAGCTCGTCGAGCACGCCCTCGACAAGCTCCTGAACCCGCTCAGCGGGCTCCTCAGGCCATTTACTCTCGTCGCTCACAGGCCGCACCCTATCCAGCGAGCAAGGTAAGGGGAGCCGGGTGTCCCACCCTGGGAGCCGAGATCCGCCTTCGGCGGATCAATCTCGTGCCCCTTCGGGGCAAGAAACTCTCAGCCGTGGCCGCTCCGCGAGGCTCCCAGAGCGGAACACCCGGCTCCCATCCCCTTCAGCTCAACAAGAGACGGGATGGTCCCAAGACGCAGCGAAAGGCCGTGAAAGTACCTCGCGAAGCGGCTCCGCAGAGTTATTCCCGTCGCGAAGCGACACCAAGTTCGTGAGCGAAGCGCCAGCGGAGCGAACCCAGGCAGCTTTCACGGCCTTTCGCTGCGTCTTGGACGAGCTTCCGTCAGCGCCGCCGCTTCTTCTTTTTGGGTGGTGGCGGAGGCGGCTTCGCAGCTGCGATCGCTGCTGGCGAAGGCGCCGCCGGAGCTGGGATGAGGCGTTTGATCGCGTACTGCTGGCCGATCGTCCAGAAGTTGGTCGTGATCCAGTAGAGCACGAGGCCGGCCGGGAAGCTGATCACGAAGGGGACGAAGACGAAGGGCAGGACGAACATCATCGTGCGCTGGCTTTTGTCGGCCGACATCGCCATGACCATGCCGGAGACGAGCTGGGTGCCGATGTAGAGGATCAGCAGGGCCACCAGTTCGCCGCCGGTCGCCTTCGCGGTCAGGTCGTGGATGAAGAGGAACGAGGCTTCGCTGCCGCAGTGCCCCGCTTCGCAGCCGATGTCGGCGGGCAGCTCGTTGCGGAGGACGTGGAAGAGGGTGATGAAGACCGGCAGCTGGGCGACCAGCGGGATACAGGAGGCGAAGGGATTGACTTTGTTCTCTTTGTAGAACGCCATCATCTCCTGCTGCATGCGCTGCTGGTCGTTCTTGTACTTCTCTTTGAGCTCCTTCAGCTGCGGCTGCAGCGCTTGCAGCGCCCGCATCCCTTTCAGCGATTTGTAGGTGAGCGGGATCAGCAGCGCCCGGGTGCAGATCGTCAGCGCGATGATCGCGCCGCCCCAGCTGAGACCGACGTCGTCGTGGAAGAACTTGAGGACGCCGTTGGCGATGTCGACCAGCGGCTGCAGGATGTCGGCGCTGGGGATCACGGGTGGGCCTCGCGGTGGTAATCGGAGGGATCGACCGGCCCGACCCGCAGCGTGAACCGATCCGGAACGGGGTCGAAGCCGCCGTGGCTGAAGGGATTGCAGCGCAGCAGGCGCCAGCAGGCGAGCAGGAGGCCCCTGATCGCGCCGAAGCGGGCGATCGACTGAGCCGCATAGGCGGAGCAGGTCGGCTCATAACGGCAGCGCCGGGGCAGCGCCGGCGAAACCAGGCGCTTGTAGGCGGCGATCGGCGCGAGCAGGATCCGTTTCACGTGGAACGCTTTCCCGCGCCGGATTGCTCCAGAGCCTCTTCCAGGCTCGCCCTGGCGCCGGCGGCGCCGTCCCGCTCGATCATCGCCGCGATCTCGGAGCGCGCCACCAGAACGAAGTCGTGCTGGGGCGGAAGGCGGTCGGAGAGGCTCCAGAAAGCCTCGCGTAGGGTCCGCTTGACGCGATTGCGGTCGACCGCGGCGCCGACCTTGCGGCTGACCGAGACGCCGAGCCGGATGTCGCGGGCCTCCTCGTCCTTGCGCGGAAAGCTGTAGAGCACGAGGTAGCGCGTAGCGTGGGACGAGCCGTCGCGGTAGACGCGATCGAACTCGGCACTCCGCGAGAGGCGGCGTCGCTTCGCCGCCATCACTCGAACCCCGCTGGGCGCGGCGTCATCCCGGCGTGAGGCGCTTCCGGCCTTTGGCCCGTCGCCGCTTCAGGATCGCGCGTCCGCCGCGCGTCCGCATCCTCGCCCGGAACCCGTGGGTCTTGGCCCGCTTGCGCTTCTTCGGCTGGTAGGTGCGCTTCATTGGGCGTCGCAGTATACGGAGGCGACCGGGAATCATTTCCTCGGCATTTGCGGCTCGCCTGAATTCACGCGGAGAGGGCGCCGCTATGGTCGCTCGCCGGTGGCCGAAGACCTACCCGCACAGAGCCTCGACGCCCTCTGGGAGGACGTCCGGCGGCGGCTGCGATCGGCCGTTCCGGAGTCGACCTTCAAGATCTGGCTGGAGCCGCTGGAACCCGTCGGCGTGCAGGGCACGACCCTCTACCTGGCGGCGCCGGCAGGGATCCAGACCTGGGTCGAGCGGCGCTATGCGCCGCTGCTCCGCGAAGCGCTCGGGGAAACCGCCGCGGCGCTCACCGACGTCGCCTTCTCCGACGGGGACGGAGGGCATGGCGGCGGCGAGGAGGAGGCGGGACCCGGGATAGAGCTCAACCCCAACTACACATTCGAGCGCTTTGTGATCGGCGAGGGGAACCGGATGGCTCACGCCGCGGCGCTGGCGGTCGCCGAGACCCCTTCGGAGGCATACAACCCGCTCTTCCTGCACGGGCCCCCGGGGCTCGGCAAGACCCATCTGCTCGGCGCGATCGCCAATTACCTGCAGGTGAACGCCGCCGGCCTCAGCGTCCGATATACGACCGCCGAGGGCTTCACCAACGAGTTCGTGGCAGCATTGCGGGCGAGCGGGGCGGAGAAGTTCAAGAACCGCTATCGCGACCTGGACGTCCTTCTAGTCGACGACGTCCAGTTCCTGCAGGGCAAGCAGCACACCGAAGAGGAGTTCTTCCATACCTTCAACGCCCTCTACGAGGGAGGGAGTCAGCTGGTGCTCTCGGCCGACAGGCTTCCCAGCGAGCTCTCCACCCTGGAGTCGCGACTGCGCGATCGTTTCGAGTGGGGCCTGACGGTCCCGGTCGGCCTCCCCGACCTCGCCACGCGCCTCACCGTTCTCCGGCGCCTCGCTCGCGAGGCCGGCATGGAGACCGACGGCGATGACGGCCTCTCCGAGCTGGCCCGGCGCATCGACGCCAACGTCCGGCGCCTGCACGGCGCCCTGACCCGGGTGATCGCCCACGCCTCGCTGACTGCGAAGCCGCTGAGCGCCGAGCTGATCGCCGAGCTGATCCCGCACCGTCTGCATGCGAATGAGCCGACAACCGTCGAGCAGATCCAGCAGCGTGTCGCGGCCGGCTTCGGCATCTCGCGCGCGGAGCTGGTCGGCGGCAGCCGGGCCGCGACCCCCCTTCGCGCTCGCCAGGTCGCGATGTTGCTCACCCGCGAGGCCACCGATCTCTCCCTCCCGCAGATCGGACGCCTCTACGGCGGCCGCGATCACTCCACCGTGCTCAACTCGCTGCGCCGGGTCGAAGCGACACTGAGCGCCGACTCGGACCTCGCCCACCGGGTCGCCGAGTTGCGCTCTTCTATCCACAGCCCCCCCGGCGAACCCGCCTGACCGCCGACGGCACTGTAAGAATCAATGCTTTCCACAGCCGCCTCCACAGCCTGAAAATCCCATGACCATGCCGATTTTCGATGCCTTCAGCTGTTTCGACAGGTACTAACTCAACTCAAGAGGACAACAGTCATTTGAAGCTGACCACCAAACGCGACGAGCTCGTCTCGAAGCTCTCCATCGTCTCGCGAGCCGTTTCCACCCGCGCCGCGACCCAGGCCCTCTCCGGCATTCTCCTCAGCGCCTCCGGGGACGGCGTCGCGCTGGCGGCCACCGATGGCGAGATGGGGCTGCGCACGGCGCTGCAGGCCGATGTCCAGGGAGAGGGCGCGACCCTGCTCCCGGGTCGGCTGCTTTCCGAGCTCGCCCGTTCGCTCGGCGCGGAGAGCGTGGAGATCGAGCTGCGCGAGGCTGAGCGCGACGTCGAGATCCGCAGCGGCGGATCGAGCTTCCATCTCCGCGCCCTGTCCAGCGAGGACTTCCCCAGTCTTCCCGACGAGCAGCCCGAGCCGCTGAGGATTCCCGCCGCCGCGCTGGCAGAGACGGTCGAGCTGGTCGCGCCCGCAGCCTCGCGGGACGACATGCGGCCCGTCCTCACGGGGGTATTGGTCAGCGCGGCGGGCGAGGAGATGACGATGGTCGCCACCGACTCCTACCGCCTCGCGGTCAAGCGCACCGAGCTGGAGGGGGCGATCGGCGGCGAGCTCGAGGCCAACATCCCGGCCAAGGCGCTGCGCGAGCTCGGTCGGCTCGTCGCCGGCGGCGAGCTCGAGGAGGTGGGGGTCAGCCTGCTGGCCAACCAGGCCGTCTTCAGGGCAGGGGCGATCGTCCTCAACACGAGGTTGATCGACGGTCAATTCCCCAACTTTCGACAGCTCCTGCCCGAGTCCTACGAGCACGACGTGCGGCTGCCGCGACCCGAATTCCTCGAGGTCGTCCGCCGGGTCAGCCAGCTCGCGCAGCGCAACGCGCCGCTGAGGCTCTCGTTCGCGCCGGGCGAGCTGAAGGTCTCGGCCTCGACCCCCGATGTCGGCGATGCCGAGGAGACGATGCCGGCAGCGTTCGAGGGGGAGCCGTTGGAGATCGGCTTCAACCCGGAGTTCCTGCGCGACGGGATCGAAAGCGTCGCGGGCGACGAGGTGGTGCTGCGGCTGATCTCGCCGCTGCGTCCCGGCCTGCTGCAGCCGGTCGACAACGAAGACTTCCGCTACCTGGTGATGCCGATCCGCCTCAACGTTTAGGTGGCGCGCGGCTGGCCACCCAGGGCTTAGACGGTGCTGGTCACCGCCGTCGAAGCGAGGCCGCTGCGCAGCCTGCACGGCGTGCGGGTGGATCTGGGGGAGGGGATCGTCAGCCTGCTCGGCCCCAACGGGGCCGGCAAGACCAACCTGCTCGAGGCCCTCTATTTTGCCCTCACCGGCCGCTCGTTTCGGACTTCTGACCGGCGCGAGCTGATCCCGTTCGGCGAGCAATTCGCCCGCGCCGAGGCGATGGTGCGCGATCGGGACGGGGTCGAGCACCGCTTCCTCGCCTCGATCAGCCGCGCCGACGGACGGCGCCACCTGCTCGACGGAAACCAGGCGGAGGCGACCGTGATCGCCCGCCATCGGCCCCCGGTCGCGGTCTTCTCACCCGATCGCCTGGCGCTGGTCAAGGGGCCGCCGGCCGAACGGCGGGCCCACCTCGACCGCTATCTCGCCGCACGCTGGCCGTCGCGGGCCGGCCTGCGCCAGCGCTACGGCCAGGCTCTGGCCCAGCGCAACGCGCTGGTGGCACGGCTTGCCGGTGGGCATTTCGGAGGCGACCTCGACATCTGGGACGCGGCGCTGGCCGAGGCAGGGGAGGCGTTGATAGCGGCTCGGGGCGAGGCGGTCGCCGAGCTGGCCCCGCCCTTCGCCGAGGCGGCCGACGACCTTGGGCTGGTCGGTGGGGGGGCGATCGAGTACGCGCCGCGAGCGCCGGGCTCGGCCGCCGAGATCCGCGCCGGCCTGGCGCAGCGGCGTGAGGCTGACCTCCGCCTCGGCCGCACCTCGTGGGGGCCGCACCTGGACGACGTCAAGATCTCTGCCGACGACCGATCCCTGCGCCGCTACGGCTCCCAGGGCCAGCAACGCGCCGCTCTCCTGGCGCTGCTGTTCGCGGAGCGCGAGGCGCTGCTCGTGGCGCACCGCACCGCACCGCTGCTTCTGCTCGACGACGTGATGAGCGAGCTCGACCCTTCGCGCCGCGACCGCCTCGTTGCCCGCCTCCTGCGCGGCGGGCAGACCGTGATCACCGCCGCCGCCGAGGAGTCCGTGCCGGCGCCGGCACGGGAGCGCCTGGTGCGGATGCCGTTCGACGTCGCCCGCTCGGCCGCGGCATGAGCCGTCGTCGCGTCCCCCGCCCCGCCTCCGAGGCGCTCCGCGCGGCGCTCCGCCAAGCCGCCCCGAGGACGCGCTTGGCGGCCGTGCAATCGGTCTGGGAGGAGGTCGTCGGCGACCAGGTGGCGGCCGTCGCCCAACCGGTGTCCGAACGGCAGGGAGAGGTGACCATCGCCTGCGCGGACCCGGTCTGGGCGCAGGAGCTCGACCTGATGCAGGAGCAGTTCCAGCAGGGCCTGCGGGCGCGACTCGGCGAGGACGCGCCGAGCAGTTTGCGCTTTCGTCTCAAAGATGTTTGAGAACCCCCGCCTTTTACCGTGATTTGCAGGTATTTCTTTAGGCGGGCACGGCGGTTCCAGGGGCGCGAACTGGTATCCTTATGTCAACTCGAATTCAGCCCCGACCAGGCGCGCGGACAGCGCCAGGCGGTCGGGGTTTTCTGTGAGACGCGGAAAGGACCAGTTGCCCGATAAGAAGCAGAGCGCCGGGGGCGGCGCGGCGAAAAAAGACGATTCCTACGGCGCCAAGGACATCACCGTCCTCGAGGGTCTGGAAGCGGTCCGCAAGCGGCCCGGCATGTACATCGGCTCGACCGGGCCGAGGGGGCTTCACCATCTCGTCTACGAGGTGGTCGACAACTCGGTCGACGAGGCGATCGCCGGCCACTGCAGCGAAGTCCGCGTCGTCCTCCACCCCGACGACAGCTGCACCGTGTCGGACGACGGGCGCGGCATCCCGGTCGAAGAGCTGAAGAAGGAGAAACGGCCGGCCGCCGAGGTCGTGCTGACCACTCTGCACGCGGGCGGCAAGTTCGGCGACGGCGGCGGCTACAAAGTCTCCGGCGGCCTGCACGGCGTCGGCGTCTCCGTCGTCAACGCGCTCTCCGAGAAGCTGCACCTGCGGATCAGCCGCGACGGGCACGTCTGGAGCCAGGACTACGAGCGGGGCAAGCCGCAGGGTCCGCTCAGCGCGGGCGAGGCGACGAAGGCGACCGGCACGACGCTGACCTTTCAGCCTGACGCGGAGATCTTCGAGGAGGTCGAGTTCGACTTCCAGACCCTGGCCGAGCGGCTGCGCGAGACCGCCTTCCTCACCCGCGGCCTGAAGATCGAACTGGTCGACGAGCGCGGCCAGACCAACAGCGTCACCTTCCAGTACGAGGGTGGGATCGAGGACTTCGTCCGCCACCTCAACGAGAACAAGGACACCCTGCACACCAAGACGATCTTCTTCGACAACGAGGAGGAGGAGGGTCAGGTCGAGGTGGCGATGCAGTGGAACACGTCCTACCAGGAGTCGATCTTCAGCTTCGCCAACAACATCAACACCCACGAGGGCGGCTCCCACCTCTCCGGCTTTCGCGCGGCGCTGACCCGCACCCTGAACGCCTACGCGCGCAGCAAAGGCCTGCTCAAAGAGAAGGACGGCAACCTCGGCGGCGAGGACGTGCGCGAGGGCCTGACCGCGGTGATCTCGGTCAAGCTGCGCGACCCGCAGTTCGAGGGCCAGACCAAGACCAAACTCGGCAACCCGCCGATCCGCGGCCTGGTCGAGGAGACCGTCAACCGCAAGCTCGCCGAGTTCCTCGAGGAGAGCCCGGGGGATGCGCGGCGGATCATCACCAAGGCGATCGACGCCTCGCGCGCCCGCGACGCGGCCCGCAAAGCGCGCGACCTCACCCGCCGCAAGTCGGCGCTGGAGAACTCGACCCTGCCGGGCAAGCTCGCCGACTGCACGGTCAAGGATCCTCGCGACGCCGAGATCTTCGTGGTCGAGGGCGATTCCGCCGGCGGCTCGGCGAAGCAGGCGCGCGACCGCTCGACCCAGGCGGTGCTGCCCTTGCGGGGCAAGATCATCAACGTCGAGAAGAGCCGGATCGACAAGGTTCTGGCCAACACCGAGGTCCAGGCGCTGATCACGGCGATCGGCACCGGCGTCCACGACGAGTTCAACCTCGAGGACGCCAGGTACCACAAAATCGTCATGGCGACCGACGCCGACGTCGACGGCGCCCACATCCGCACCCTGGTCCTCACCTTCCTCTACCGGCAGATGCCGGAGCTGATCGACGCCGGCTACGTCTACATCGCCAAACCGCCGCTCTACCGGGTCAAGCAGGGCAACCAGGAGACCTATCTGGAGCGCGAGTCCGAACTCGAGGAGCTGCTGCTGCGCGACAAGATCGAGGAGATCGAGGTCGCCGACGCGAGCGGCAAGGTGACGAAGCTGAGTAAGAGCCGCTGGCAGAGCTACGTCAGGCGGGCGAAAGAGTACGAGGGCTGGGGCTCCTCGCTGCAGGCGGAGTTCGGTCACGAGACGGTGCGCTTTCTCGAGGAGTCGAGCCTGCTCGACGAGGAGGTCGCGACGCTGGCCGCCGCCCGCAAGGTGCTGAGCGCCAAGGCAACCGAGGAGCAGCCGTTCGAAACCGAGCTCGTCGATGACTCCGATGCCGGCCTCGTGGTGAAGGCGATCGAACGGAAGAGCGGTCTCGCCCGAACTCACCGCCTACCGCGCGAGCTGTTCGAGCACCACGACTACCGCAAGTTCGCCGAGGTGCACGCGGCGCTGCTCAAGCAGGCCGGCCGGGCTCCCTTCGAGGTGCGTTACAGCGGGCGGACCTCGACCGCGCTCTCCTTCCAGGCGCTGCGGCCGGCGGTGCTCGAGCTCGCCCGCCACGGCGTCCAGTTGACCCGCTTCAAGGGTCTCGGCGAGATGAACGCCGACCAGCTGCGCGAGACGACGATGGACCCCGCGACCCGGACGCTGGCCCGCGTCACCCTCGAGGACGCGACCGCGGCGGACCAGATCTTCTCGATGCTGATGGGCGACCAGGTGGGGCCGCGGCGCGACTTCATCGAGAGCAATGCCAAAGACGTCAAATTCCTCGATGTCTGAGGCTGGGGTGGTGAGCTGAGATGGCGCTGGAGGCCCTGACCGGCAGGATCGAAGAGCGCGAGTTGGAGAAGGAGATGCGCTCGTCGTACCTCGACTACGCGATGAGCGTGATCGTCGGTCGGGCGCTGCCCGACGCCCGCGACGGGCTCAAGCCGGTCCACCGCCGCGTCCTCTACGCGATGCACGACATCGGCCTGCAGCCGACCCGGCCCTACCGTAAGTGCGCCTTCATCGTCGGCGAGGTGATGGGCAAGTACCACCCCCACGGCGACTCGGCGATCTACGACACGCTGGTGCGGATGGCGCAGGAGTTCTCGCTGCGCTACCCGCTGATCGACGGCCAGGGCAACTTCGGCTCGATCGACGACGACCCGGCAGCCGCGATGCGGTACTGCGTCAGCGGCGACACGCGAGTGGCGACCCCGTGGGGAACGGTCCGAATCGACTCGCTCGCTCCGGAAGCTGAGCCCAACTCCGATAACGACCTCGATCTCGAAGTCCTAGATCGCCTCGGACGTCCAGTCCAGGCCTCGAAGCTCTTTCATTCCGGGGACCACCCGACGCTTCGCGTGCGCACCAGCCATGGACACGAGCTGACCGGGACCCACAACCACCCGGTCCTCTGTCTGGTCGACATGGCCGGAGTCCCCCTGCTGCTTTGGAAGCTCTTGGAAGAGATCAAGCCAGGAGATCGCGTTCTCCAACTCCGCTCACAGCTCGAGCCGCTTCCGGCACAGGATCCCAATGAACTGATCGGTGACTATCTGCGATCAGAGGGCATACCTCGAAGCGATTGGTCGTTCGGGTCTGCTGGGGTCGCCGGCACGGCGATCATGGAGCGGATCGAGTCCGCCGAGGTCCGGGATGTGGTCAAGCCGCTCGTCACCGGCGACTACTTCTACGCCGAGGTCGAGTCGGTTGAGGATGCAGGTGTGCAGCCGGTCTTCTCGATCCGGGTCGAGAGCGAAGACCATTCGTTCCTGACCAACGGCTTCGTCAGCCATAACACCGAGGCGCGCCTGGGGCGGCTGGCTACCGAGCTGCTGCGCGACATCGACGCGGACACGGTCGACTTCGGGCCCAACTACGACGAATCGACCCAGGAGCCGCTGATCCTGCCGGCGCGGTTCCCGAACCTGCTGGTCAACGGGGCGTCGGGGATCGCGGTCGGGATGGCGACCAACATCCCGCCCCACAACCTGCGCGAGGTCGCGGCAGCGGTCACCGCCTACATCGACGATCCGGGCATCGACGTGGCGGGGCTGATGGAGCACGTCAAGGGCCCCGACTTCCCGGGCGGCGGCATCATGAGCCTGGAGGGGATCCGCGACGCCTACGCCTCCGGTCGTGGCACGGTCAAGGTGCGCGCCCGCGCCCACGTCGAGCCGCTCAAGGGCGGCAAGGACGCGATCGTCGTCACCGAGCTTCCCTTCATGGTCAAGAAGGGCGGCGACAACGGCCTGATCACCAAGATCGCCGACCTCGTCCGCGACAAGAAACTCGAGGGGATCTCCGACCTGCGCGACGAGTCGGACCGCTCCGGGATGCGCCTCGTGATCGAGCTCAAGCGCGGCGGCCATCCGGCCAAGGTCGTGCTCAACAACCTCTACAAGAAAACCGCGATGCAGACCAGCTTCGGCATCAACATGGTGGCGCTGGTCGACGGCGTGCCGCGCACGCTGGGATTGCGCGAGCTGGTCGAGTACTACGTCCAGCACCAGCGCGAGGTCGTCACCCGCCGCACCCAGTACGAACTGCGCCGCGCCGAGGCCCGCGCCCACATCCTCGAGGGGCTGCTGATCGCGCTCGACAACCTCGACGCGGTGATCAAACTGATCCGCGGCTCGGCCGACCCCGACGAAGCACGCGACGGCCTGATCGCGAAATTCGAGCTCTCGCGCGAGCAGGCCCAGGCGATCCTCGACATGCGGCTGCAGCGCCTCACCGCGCTCGAGGCCGACAAAGTCCGCGCCGAGCACGCCGACCTGATGGAGCGGATCGGCGAGCTGCGGGCGATCCTCGGCGACGAGGCCAGGGTGCTGGGCCTGGTCAAGGAGGAGCTGGCGGAGATCGTCGAGGCCTACGGCGACGAGCGCCGCACCGAAATCGGCCACTTCGAGGGCGACGTCGGGATCGAGGACATGATCGCCGACCAGCAGATGGTGATCTCGCTGACCGCCTCGGGCTACGTCAAGCGGCTGCCGCTCGCCACCTACCGCCAGCAGCACCGCGGCGGCGTCGGGGTGATGGGGATGAACATGAAGGAGGACGACTACATCGCCCACCTCCACATCTGCTCGACCCACGACTACCTGCTCTTCTTCACCAACCGCGGCAAGGTCTACCGGCTCAAGGTCTACGAGCTGCCGGAGGGGTCGCGCACGGCGAAAGGGAGCGCTCTCGTCAACCTCCTGCCGCTGCGCGAAGACGAGAAGGTGATGGCGGTGATCCCGACCAGGGACTTCAAGGAGAACAGGTACCTCGCCTTCGCCACCGCGAAGGGCCAGTTCAAGAAGACCGAGTTCCTCGACTACAACACGCCGATCCGCGCCGACGGCATCATCGCGATCAAGGTCCGCGACGGCGACGAGCTGGTCCAGGTGCGGCTGACCTCGGGCGAAGACGACATCCTGATGGTCTCCAAGTCGGCCCACGCCGTGCGCTTCTCGGAGCAGGAGGCGCGACCGATGGGCCGTGACACCTCCGGCGTCAAGGGGATGAACGTCAGCGCCAAGATCGGCGGCGAGGAGAACCGGGTGCTGGCGATGGACGTCGCCCGCGACGACACCGAGCTCTTCGTCGTCACCGAGAACGGCTACGGCAAGCGAACCTCGATCGCCGAGTACCCGCGCAAGGGCCGCGGCACCAAAGGCGTCCTCACCGCCAAGCTGACCGAGAAGAAGGGCGGCCTCGCCGGCGCCCTGATCGTGCGCGAGCACCAGGAGCTGCTCTTCATCTCCCAGCTCGGCATGGTGCAGCGGACCTCGGCGAGCGGGATCTCGACGATGGGCCGCCCCACCCAGGGCGTCAAGGTGATGAACATCAAGGACGACGACCGGATCAGCGCCGTCGCCCTCGTGGTCGAGTCGGGCGAGAGCCCGCCGACCAACGGCGATACGCCGCAGCAGGACGAGTTGGTCTAGTAACGACGAGTACAGCAGTACCAGTACTGGCCGGGGCCGGCGGGCTCCATTCGCCAATGGATGCTTGTGCGGGAATTCTAAGTCGTTGGATTAACTGCCAGCTGAGAACGCCAGGGTCGCTCGGGTTCAATTATTGGGACTGGACGTCCACCGTCCGGAGGGGTAATGACGGTTAGGCCGGGCATACTCAGACTGTCTCGACGAGGCTGACGGTGTTTATGATCGCTTGAGTCGGGATCAAATAAAACCTCAGCCAAGACACAAGGCTTGCCAGACTTTCTTTTGCTCCGGTCGTGCGCCTCGATAACCCAGACGTAGTGCGGCAGCCGAGCAAGCCGAAGCCCGCGAACAGTCGCGGGACTTCTGCCTTGGACGGCAAGCCGCGCCTTGTAATCGCGGCTGTCGCGGAGAAAAGATCGAAGGCTAACGCCCTTGGGTACCGTCCCCAGGGAGCTTGAAATGGCTCTCCAGCTTGGGGGCACCTTTGGATTGGAGCCGACGCTGCTCAGGGTTCTGTGCCCCCAGTTCTCAGCCATCTCGCCGCTGAGAAAAACCTTCGGAGGCAGCGGTACCATGATTCCCACCCAGGGTCTGCGGCGGTCCTTGAATGGATTATCAACTACCTCGTATGGGTGTTGTTGATCATCACAGACCACAAACCGAATTCTTCCTGCTCGGACAAACCAACCGACAATATTGAACGCGTGATCCCGCGTGATCACCATTACTGGGAAGCCGGAGTTCAGATATCTGCAAACTACGCTAAAGACGCGGGTATCCCAGAAACCCGCCGGCATTCGGTTTTTGTGGACGTCGAACTGTGGGGCGGGGTTCTCAACCCCGAGCACTTCTGGCAGTTGATCTATGGCATATATAAGTGCCGGTTGCCCGGTGGCCGCAAACACTGCTTGAATTTGCTCCGGCTTCATCCCGGGAGACGGCAGTGCCCTGCGAGCCGAAAGAAGCGTGGGCACGAGTTCAGCCAACTCGGCCGTACTGCGACGACCAGTCAGGCCCCGTCGAAACGCGCTGTAGTGGCATCCCCAAATGGCGGCGTGAGCACATCGAAGGAACTCTCCATCTTGCTCCGAAAACGGAGCGCCTTTGATAAGCAGCCGATTGCCGAATAGAGAGACCTCATCCGTCACGGAGGCGATCGTCGCCTGCTTAAGTTGTGGAGGTGGCGCAAGAATCGTTCGCCCGACACGCCCTTCAGAATGAGGCGTTGGACGCAGGACGCTATATCCCAAATAACCACATTTCGCTGGCAAGCGATGCAACTGCTTGTCTCCCAGGCGCGAGCGAAAAAAGTGGACACGGCGAGCAAACGGCGAGACGGCGTTAAAGCGCTTGGACCAAAATGCACTGTAGTCGCTGCGGTAGTCCACGTCGATATAGCGCTCCTCGATCACGACGGTTCGACAGCGGCTTCGTTTGGCGACCGACAGAACACCAGCAAACCCTGGTCCTCCATCGCACTCGCGGAAGACCCTAGACCAGTCCCGGTCGGTTTGCGGATGGAAAACGCGCCCGTGCGAATCTGGATCCACCCACGGAGGCATCAGGCGGTCGTTACAAAATTCGGACGTGCTCTTGATGCGTCTCGGCACTAAATCGTGCTTCGACTACAGATCGCTGAGCGTCCTCGTAGGCTTGGCGCTCTTGAGTCGAAAGCGACTCCGTCGCCTTCGCGGGGTCAGTGACGATCTCTACGAGTTGGGAAATCTTATCCTTGTTCATCAGCGGGCTATTCTTCCGGCGCGACATCGTATCCTTCCTGCTTCGTCGCGAGGATAACCTGCGCGAGATTAGCAAAATTGTTTCGACCGGATTTATCCATAAACATATGTATAAGCAACATAGGAAGTTACTTAGCGCTTCGGATGGCTAAATCTGCCGAAATAGACCCCGGATCGGACTTGCGAAGCAGCGAGGAAAGACCCATCGGCGTCAGTGTCCCGATTCCGATCAGCCGACGGCTCGATGAGCTGGTCAGATTGGCCGAGAGGGCGGGTTTGCGGGTCTACAGAAAGGATCTCGTCGCGGCTCTCATTCTTGCTGCATCGGAGGATCCCAAAGAACTTTCGAAGCTTATTCTCGGCTTCAGAACGGCAAAGGCTGGAGACGCCCAAGTCGAAGGGCAGTCGGGCGCGACGGTTCTTCAGCTGGCGCGGCCTAAGCCTGGCCGTCGCCCTCGACAAAGTTGATCCCCCGGAGGCGTTCATGACGGGAAGGTTAGCAACTGATGCAGACAACTGATTGCAGCTTATTCCTTTGCTAGAGAGCAGCCGCGTGAGAGTTGGCGGGAGCGAAACTTCCTAGGCGGCGACCGGTAGGTACTGCTGCCAGGCCGGCGGGATGTTGGGGCTCGCCACCTGGATGAAGATGCTGGGGCCCGGGGCCTTGGGGCTCTTCTTCGGGTGCATCTGGATCTCGTGGGGGAGGCGGTTGCCCTTGCGGCGGTTGCAGCTTGCGCAGGCGGCGACGATGTTGCCCCAGACCGATTTGCCGCCGCGGCTGCGCGGGATCACGTGATCGACGGTCAGGCCCGACTTGGTCGAGCCGCAGTACTGGCAGGTCCAGGCGTCGCGGGCGAGCACGGCGCGCCGCGTGATCTTGCGCCGGTGCGCCTCCCGCGGCACCCGGACATATGAGACCAGCCGAATCACGTCGGGCCTGTCGATGGCCATGTGCTCCGAATGAATGGCCCCCTCCCGTCGCTCGAGAAGCTCAGCTTTTTCCTTCAGCAAGAGAACAGCAGCTCTTCTCAACGTGCAGACGTTGATCGGCTCATACGTCGCGTTTAGTACGAGCACACGTGCCATCTTGCTCGCGAATTCTACGCAGCCCGTCTCTTGAAGCCCGTGAACGCCCGCAATGCGGGTCGGCTTCCCTTGCCTGCGCCCGGTGAAGAGGGGGAGGGGTGTCTCCCGAACGGGCGGATACTCAGAGCGGCCGGCATGCGGGCAATTCAGCCCGCAAACGGGATTTGTGGCCGGACGCGAGTCCGGGCGGGAGACACCCCTCCCCCTCTTCCTCAACCAATGGGGTAGGAGCCCAAGATCCGCACGGATTCGGCCTTTAGGCGCAGCGACGCGAGAGCCTCGGAGATAGCTGGATCACTCGTTGACCCTTCGAGGTCGCAGAAGAACATGTAGCGGCCCAGGCCTCGGCGCAGGGGTCGCGACTCGATGCGGCTGAGGTTGACGCCGCGGCCGGAGAACTCCTGCAGAGCCTCGACGAGCGCGCCGGGATGGTCTGCTCCCAGCTCCGAGAAGACGAGCGACGTTCGCCATGGACCCTCTCCGGCCGGCTCGGTCGCCGCCGGAGCGATCCAGACGAAGCGGGTGACGTTGTCGTCCTCGTCCTCGATTCCCTCGCGCAGCACCGTGCAGCCATAGAGATCGGCTGCCGCGCGAGCGCCGATCGCCGCCCACGGCCGCACCGACTCGCCGACCATCCGCACCGCCTCGGCGGTGCTGCTGACGCTGCGCCGTTCGACCCCGGGAAGATGCTCGCGCAGGAAGCCGGCGCACTGCGCGAGCGGCTGCGGATGTGAGAGCACCGCCGCGACCTGCTCCAGCCCGACCCCCTGACGCGCGATCAGATGAGCGTGCACCCGAAAGTCGTACTCGCCGACGATCTCCACCGCCTCGGTGTCAAAGGCAAGCGTGTCGAGCGTGCTACGCACCGACCCCTCGATCGAGTTCTCGAAAGGCACCAACGCCCGCTCCGCCTCACCCCCCTCAACAGCCAAGATCGCGTCGTGCACCGTGGGCATCCGCATCGTCTCCACCTCAACGCCCGCGGGGACAGCCTCCCGCAGGGCGTCTTCGGTGAACGTTCCGGCTGGTCCGAGAAGTGCGACTTTCATATTGAGGGGAGGTTGGCTTGGAGTCGGGGCTGATCGGGTCGCTTCGATGGAGCCTCGCGACGGGTGTCTTCCGCGAACGCCACTGCTGGTGCGAGGAGAGAAATCTTCATCTAAACAAGAGTCGAGCTTGGTGATGAGCGGGTGGCGTGGGTCCGATGGAGCCTCGCGAAGCGGCTCCGCAGAGTGATTCAAACCGCGAAGCGGTCCAACCTAGTGAGCGAAGCGCCGGCGGAGCGAACCCCGGCTCCAGCGGACCCACGCCACCCGCTCTACTCATTCAAATACGACGGAATAGGACGCTTCGTTGTTTTCCGACACTTCCTCGCCGGGCACCGGTTCCGCTTCGACTTCCAGCGCCACTTCGCCCGTCGGCGCCGGCGTCAGCGGGATCGTCGCCGTTTCTTCCGCACCCGCTTCGATGCTGCTGATGTCCCCGGTAAGGGTGTTGCCGTTGACGGTGACCGAGACGGTGATGCCGTTCTCGGTCGATTCGCCCTGGTTCTGCACCGTCACTTCGACTTCCGGCGTTTCTTCGGCGCTCACCGCGGTGGCGCCTTCCGGCGTCAGTTCGGTCCCGTTGATGCTGACCCCGATCAGGCCGAGGCCGTGCACGCCTGCCGTTTCACCGCTGGTCGCGCCGCTGACCGAGCCCAGCGCCGAGCTGACGGCGCTTTCTTCCAGCCAGCGGGTGCCTTCGGGGACGAATTCGCTCTTCGGCACGTCGTCGCCTTCGATGCCGTTGTCGGCCAGCACCCCGTCGATCTCCGGCCGCGCGACCTCCGCGTAGACGACGTCGCTCGCCGCCAGCACCCTCATCTGCCTGGCGATGACTTCGGTCGCTTTCTTCGACCCGGCTTCGCCCAGCGCGGTGCTGACCTTGTCGGCTATTTCGGTCATCGCTGCGCCGCGCAGCTCGTAGACCAGCTTCAGGGCGTCCTGGGCGCTGCCCATGTCGCCCGGGGTGTCGAGGCCGTCGACCCGCGCCACGTAGTTGTCCATCGCGCTGCGATCGGCGTTGACCTCGGCGACGAACTCGGTCACCGAGAGGTTGCCCGGGTCCGACAGCTTGCCGAAGAAGGACTTGCTCGTCTGGTCGGTCTCGTCGACGATCTGGGTGACGTTGCGGGCGTAGTCGCTCAGCGCCCGGTGCTTGCGCGCGTTGAGGCAGCCACGCACGCCGAGCACGATCAGGATCAGGATCAGCAGGCCGGCGCCGAGGGCGAGACCGCGCCGCAGCAGGATCTGCTGTCGTTCGGGACGACGTGGCGGGCGCGGTCGGCGCCCCGGCCGAGATGCGAGCGAATCCTCCAAGAAGCAGGGAGTATGTCGCAGGAGGAAGCGGAATCACGGCGAAGTCGGAAGAGCGATGGTCGGCTCCCTCGTTCTCAACCGCTTCCTGATCGAGCGCCGCATCGGCAGCGGCGGCTTCGGCGTCGTCTACGAGGCCTGGGACGGACGCCTCGAGCGCACCGTTGCGGTCAAGGCGATCGAGTCGCGCGGCGACGCCGGTCAGCGGGTCCTGCGCGAGGCCCAGGCGGCCGCCCGGCTCAACCATCCCGGCATCGTCACCCTCTACGAGATGGGGGAGGAGGACGGCAACGCGCTGCTGGTCACCGAGTTGGTCGAGGGCAGCACCCTGGCCGGCCTCAGCCGCGAAGGAGCGCTCAGCGACCGCGAGATCGGCGAGATCGGGGCGGATCTCTGCGAGGCGCTCGACCACGCGCACTCGCGCGGCGTCGTTCACCGCGACATCAAGCCGCAGAACGTCCTCGTCGCCCCGGAGGGGGAATTCCGCGCCAAGCTGATGGACTTCGGCATCGCCCGGCTCGCCGACGGCGCCGCCCTGACCGCGCCCGGAGACGTCGTCGGCACCCTCGCCTACATGTCGCCCGAGCAGGCCGAGGGCCGGACGGCCGGCCCCGAGGCCGACGTCTACTCGCTGGCTCTGACCCTGTATGAGTGCTGGGGGGGCGAGAACCCCAATCGCCGCGCGACGCCCGCCGCCACGGCGCGGGCGATCGGCGCGCGCCCGCGCCCGTTGCGGCGCCTCCGTCCCGACCTGCCGCGCGAGCTGAGCGACACGATCGACGCCGCGCTGCAGCCGCGTCCCGCGCACCGGCCCGCGCTGGACGAGCTGGGCAGCGCGATCGAGGATTCGCTCGAGCAGCTCGTCGAGGACATCCCCCCCGCTCATGCGCCGTTCGGGCTGCGGGTCGGCGCGATGGCCGCCGCCGCGGCGCTCGGCGCCTGGCTGGCGCTGGGTCACCTGGCCGTCCTGCCCTAGGATTTCCCGATCAGCGTCCTACGCAGCCTCGAGAGTCGGATCGAAGGCCTCGTCGAGGGGGTGTTCAGTCGCGCCTTCAGCTCGGAGGTGCAGCCGGTCGAGCTCGCCCGCAAACTGGCCAAGGAGATGGACTCCCACAAGACCGCCGGCGTGGCGCGGGTCTACGTCCCCAACGAGTACACGGTCTACCTCTCCGGCAAGGACCGGACCCGTCTGGAGGGCTATGAGCGCTCGCTCGAGCAGGAGCTCTCGGGCTACCTGCTGGAGCACGCCCGCCGGCGCAGCTACGACCTGCTGACCCGGCCGACCGTCGCCTTCGAGACCGACGAGCGGCTGCGGCTGGGCGAGTTCGGGATCCAGACGCGGCTGGTCAAGCCCCCAGCCCACGAGGGCGAGGCTCCGGTCCAGGGCGAGGAGGGCCACACGATGGTCTACACGGCGGTGCGCGACGCGCCCCCTCCGGCCGAGGGTCCCTCGCACCGGGCGACCGTGACGACGAGGGGGGTGGTGACGGTCGACGACCGCCGCTACGTGCTCGACGGCGAGCGTTCGACCGTCGGCCGCTCACGCGACGCCGACTGCGTCCTGCGCGACCCCAACGTCTCGCGCCACCACGCTGAGCTGCGCCGCTCCCCCGGCGGCGAGTGGACGATCGCCGACCTCGGCTCGACCAACGGGGTCAAGGTCAACGGACGGCGCGTCGGCTCCACCCGGCTCAAATCGGGCGACCAGGTCACCCTCGGCACGACGACCTTCAGGTTCGACATCGAGCGGTGATCTGGGCCCGTCATTAGGGTGCTGGCGTGGCCTACGACCCCATCAGCGTCGCTCTGAAGCTCGGCTTCCTCGCCGTCCTCTACCTGTTCCTGCTCTGGATCGCGCGCAGCGCGATGAAGGACCTGCGTGGCACGGTCGCCCCGGCGCCGGATGCGACCGGATTCCACCCGCTGCCCGCCTTCGAGGGCTCCGCGGCGGTCGGCGACGCCTGGCTGGTTGCGCTGCGCGGCGGCGGCCTGCGCGAGGGCGAGCGCTTCGACCTGATCGGCGGCCTCTCGATCGGCCGCTCGCAGGAGGCCGACCTGCGGATCGACGACCGCTACGCCTCCGGCCTGCACGCGAGGATCTTCGCCCGCGAAGGTCACTCCTACGTCGAAGACATGAGCTCCACCAACGGCACGCTGCTCAACGACGCCGCCCTGCACGGCGAGGCGGAGCTGCTCGACGGCGACGTGGTGCGGATCGGCGACACCGAGCTCCGCTTCGAGGCGGGAACCTAGATGCTGCGCGTCGAGGACCAGGCCTTTCGCACCGACACCGGCCGCCAGCGCAGCGAGAACGAGGACTCGCTCTTCGTCCGCGCGCCGATCTTCGTCGTCGCCGACGGCATGGGCGGCGCCCAGGCAGGCGAGGTCGCCTCGAAGGCCGCCGCCGACGCCTTCGACCGCGACCTGCCGGAGGGCTCGCCGAGCGGCTTCCTGCGCGAGACGATCGAGGAGGCCAACCGCCGCATCCACGACCTGGCCCGCGCCGATCCCTCCAAGGCCGGGATGGGCACGACGATCACCGCGGCGATCGTCGATGCGAAGGGCGAAGCGGTCGGGATCGGCCATGTCGGCGACAGCCGCGCCTACCGACTGCGCCGCGGCAGGCTCGAGCGCCTCACCCGCGACCACTCGCTGGTCGAGGAGATGCGCCGCAAGGGGCAGATCACCGACGCGCAGGCCGAGGACCACCCGCAGCGCTCGATCATCACCCGCGCGCTCGGCCCCGAGCCGGATGTCGAGGTCGATCTGCAGACGGTGCCGGCCGCTCCCGGCGACGTCTTCCTGCTCTGCTCCGACGGGCTGACCACGATGGTCTCCGAGGAGCGCATCGCGGCGGTGCTCGCCGCGGCCGGCTCGATGCGGGAGGCCGTGCGGACGCTGGTCGACGAGGCCAACGGCGCCGGCGGGCGGGACAACATCACTGCGCTTGCCTTCCGCCTCGTCGACGCCGGGGCGCCGATGGGTGAGGCGCCGGAGGACGCGACCCTGGTCGGCGCCGCGGCCGAGGAGGCCGGCCTGACCGCAGCCGAGGTGCGCCGCCGTGCGGCGGCGGCAGCCGCCCAGAGCCGCCGCGACGAGCTCGCCGCGAAGTCGCCGCGGCGGCGCCTGCGCACCGCAGCGAAGCTGCTCGTGGCCGCCGCGATCGTGGCCGCGCTGGCCTTCGGCGCCTGGTATGGCAATCGCCAGGTCTGGTTCCTGGGCACCGACGACAGCGGCCGCGTCGCCCTCTACCGCGGCCTTCCCTACGAGCTGCCCCTCGGCCTGAAGCTCTACGACGAGCATTACGCGAGCCCGGTCCAGACGCGGGCGCTGCCCGGCCGCCGCCGCGGCGCGGTCACCGGCCACGACCTCCGCTCGCGCGAAGACGCTGTCTCGCTGCTCGAAGAAATAGAACGCGGCCAGGGCGTTCCATGAGGAGCGCGGCCCGCAACCGGGAGCTCGTCGCCCTGATCCCGGTCGCCCTGCTGCTCAGCGCCGGCTTCGCCGCGGTCTTCGCGCAGGAGAACGCCCGCCTCGGCAACCTCAGCCTCGTCTACGGCGCCTACTTCCTCGCCATCTGCCTCGCCACGCACATCTTCCTGCGCATGCGCCTCCCCAACGCCGATCCCTACCTCTTTCCCCTGGTCGCGCTGCTGACCGCGTTCGGCCTGGTGATGGTCTACCGGATCGACGCGGGCCTGGCCCGCGACCAGGCCAACTGGTTCGTGCTCGGACTCGTCCTCTTCGCGCTGACGATCCAGCTGCTGCGCGACTACGACGTGCTCGAGCGCTACCGCTACACGATCGCCGCGGTCGGGCTGCTGTTGCTGCTGGCGCCCCGCCTGCCCGGCATCGGCGAACAGGTCAACGGCGCCTACCTCGGCGTCAAGCTCGGCCCGCTCGCCTTCCAGCCGGCCGAGTTCTCGAAGATCTGCATCGTCGTCTTCCTCGCCAGCTACCTGCGCGAGAACCGCGAGGTGCTGATCGTCGGCGCCCGTCGCGTCCTCGGCGTGACCCTTCCCCCACTCAAGCATCTCGGGCCGCTGCTGGTCGTCTGGGGGGCGTCGATGTTCATGCTCGTCTTCATCCGCGACCTCGGCAGCTCGCTGATGTTCTTCGCCGCCTTTCTCGCCCTGCTCTACGTGGCGACCGGGCGCTTCTCCTTCGTCGTCATCGGCATGGCGCTCTTCCTGGTCGGGGCCTGGTTCTTCGCCTCGACCGTCCCGCACGTCCACGACCGGGTCGAGATCTGGCTCAACCCCTACCACGACCCGACCGGAAGCGGCTATCAGATCCTGCAGTCGATCTTCGCCCAGGCCGACGGGGGACTCTTCGGCAAAGGGTTCGGCCAGGCGCTGATCACCATCCCCGGCACCCACAACGCCCTCTTGCCGGCGGCGCAGACCGACACGATCTACTCGCTGATCGTCAACGAGCTCGGCCTCTTCGGCGCCTGCGCGGTGGTGCTGATCTACCTCCTGATCGCGGCGCGCGGCTTCAAGATCGCCCTGCTCGCCGACGACGGCTTCTCGAAGCTGCTCGCGACCGGCCTCACCGCGGTCTTCTCGATCCAGGCCTTCGTGATCATCGGCGGCGTCACCAGGGTGATCCCGCTGACCGGCGTCACCCTGCCCTTCATCAGCTACGGCGGCAGTTCGATCGTCGCCAACTTCGTCCTCCTGGCGCTGCTGCTGCTGATCTCCGACCGGGCCCGCCGCGAGGCGACGGCGCCGCGCGGGGCCTTCGCCCTGGAAGGCGGCGCCTGAGGCGATGAACCGCCAGATCGTCAAGCTCTTCGCCTTCGTCGTCGTCCTCTTCGCCGTTCTCGTCGGCTTCACGTCCTGGTGGGCGGTCTTCGACGCGAAGGCGCTCAAGGACAAGGAAGCCAACAAGCGCCCGCTGCTCGAGCAGCAGCAGATCAAGCGCGGCCGGATCCTCGCCGACGACGGAACCGTGCTCGCCCGTTCGCTGCCCAAGGGCCACGGCGACAGCCTGCGCTACGTGCGTCGCTATCCGCAGGGGTCGCTGTACGGGCACCCGATCGGCTACAGCTTCGTCCGCCAGGGCGACAGCGAGTTCGAGAAGTACCACAACGACGAACTGGTCGGCGAGGAATCCGAATTCGGCTCGATCCTCGACCAGTTGCTGGGGCGTAACCAGGAAGGCGACGACATCGTCACCAACATCGATCCCGAAGCGCAGCAGGTGGCAATGGCCGCTCTCCAGGAACAGGGCTTCGGCGCCGTGGTCGCGATCGAACCGAGCAGCGGCAGGGTCAGGGTGCTCGCCTCGAACCCGGCCTACGACCCCAACCGGGTTCCATACGAACTCAAAGAGCTGAACGAAAACGAAGTCGAATCGCCGCTGGTCGACCGCGCCACCCAGGGCCAGCACCCGCCCGGCTCGACCTTCAAGGTGGTGACGGCCGCGGCCGGGCTGGACAGCGGCGCGATCACGCCGGAAACGACGATCGACGCGCCGGGCGAACTCGACGTCCAGGGCCAGCCGCTGCAGAACGACTTCAACGAGAACTTCGGCCCGATCACCCTCGACACGGCGCTGACCAACTCGGTCAACACCTGGTTCGCCCAGCTGGGCGAACAGATCGGCGAGGAAACGCTGTTCGAATACATGGACCGCTTCGGCTTCAACTCGATCCCGGCGATAGACCTGCCCGAAGACCAGGTCTATCCAAGCGGCATCTTCGAAGCCGGGCAACTGCTCGGTCGCAACGATCCGATCGACATCGCCCGCGTCGCGATCGGCCAGGAGCGGCTGCTGGTGACGCCGCTGCAGATGGCCGAGGTCGCCGCTGCGATCGCCAACGGCGGCAGCCAGATGAAGCCGCAGATCTGGAGCCGCGTGGTCGACCCCGACGGCCGGGTCGTCAAGCGGCTCGACCCATCACAGTACAGCCACCCGATCGACTCTCGGACCGCGGCGGAGCTGACCATGGCAATGGAAGGCGTCGTCAGCGAAGGGACCGGGACCAACGCGGCGATTCCCGGCGTGCCGGTGGCCGGCAAGACCGGCACGGCGGAAACGCCCGGCAACGAAAGCTGCGGCGGCGGCACGGAAGAGAACCAGGCATGGTTCATGGGCTTTGCCCCCGCCGACAACCCCAAGATCGCGATCGCCGCGACGGTCGAATGCACGACCGCCTTCGGCAACGACGCGGCGGCTCCGATCTTCCGCGACGTCGCTGAATCAATTCTCAACGGAGGGAGCTGACAGTGCCGCCTGAAGTCGGCGAGGGAAGCACGATCGACGGCCGCTACCGGCTGCTGCGCCGGATCGGCTCGGGGGGGATGGCGGACGTCTGGCTCGCCGAGGACCCGCACCTGCAGCGCCGCGTCGCGCTCAAGATCCTGCACCGCCGCTTCGCCCAGGATCGCGAGTTCGTCGAGCGCTTCCGCCGCGAGGCCGAGGCCGCCGCCGGGCTCTCGCACCCGAACATCGTCGCCGTCTTCGACCGCGGCGACATCGAAGGCACCTACTACATCGCGATGCAGCTGCTCGAGGGACGATCGCTGAAGGAGCTGATCGACCAGGGGCTGACGCCGCAGCAATCGGTCGGCCTGATCCGCCAGGTGCTCGAGGCGGCCGGCTTCGCCCACCGCCACGGCGTCGTCCACCGCGACCTGAAGCCACAGAACGTCATCGTCGACGACGAGGGGCAAGCGACCGTCACCGACTTCGGCATCGCCCGCGCCGGCGCCTCGGAGATCACCCAGGCAGGCTCGGTGATGGGGACGCCGCACTACCTCTCTCCCGAGCAGGCCCAGGGACAGGCCGTGACCGCGGTCTCCGACCTCTACTCGATCGGCGTGATCCTCTACGAGGCGCTCGCCGGCCGTGTCCCGTTCGAGGCCGACTCGGCGATCGCGATCGCGATGAAGCAGGTCTCGCACACCCCGCAGCGCCCGAGCTCGATCAACCCGGCGGTCTCTCCGGCCCTCGACGCGGTCGTGATGCGCGCTCTCGAGAAGGATCCGGGCGAGCGCTTTCAGAACGCCGACGCCTTCATCGCCGCGCTCGACTCGGCGCTGCGCGACCCCCGCGCCGAAGGCGGAGGAACCGCCGCCTTCGCGCCGCTGCCGCCGCCCGTGATCGCGGCCGGAGGGGCCCCGGTCGAGGGCGAGGACGAGGACCGCGGTCGCAGGAAATGGATCTGGCTTGCCCTTGCCGCGGTGCTCATCGGCGCACTGCTCGGCTTCGCCCTGACCCGCGACACGACGACCGACGTCCCTGGCGTGACCGGCAACCAGCTGAACGTCGCCATCGCCGTGCTGGAACAGAACGACTTCAAGGTCGGCGCGATCAGCCGGGTGCAGCGCGAAGTGGCGGTCAACACGGTGCTCGAGCAGGATCCGCCGGCGGGCGGCGCCTCGCTCGACTGCGCCTTCCTCAGCTTCTTCTGCTCGAAGCCGAAGGTGGCGCTGACGGTCAGCGCCGGCCCCGGCAGCGCCGCGGTCCCCGGGGGCCTCGCCGGCCTCAGCAAGGAAGAAGCGGAAGAAAAGCTCGAAGAAGCCGGCTTCGCTGCGAAGGCCGAAAGGGTCAACTCCGATCGGGTGGAAGCCGGCCTGGTGATCCGCTCCGAACCGGGCGGAGGGACGACCGCGACCCGCGGCTCGATCGTCGTCCTCACGGTCTCCAAGGGACAGAAGCCGGCCAAGGTGCCTGTGCTGGTCGGCACGCAGCGCTCGGTCGCGGTGCAGCAGATCCGCGGCCGCGGCCTCACTCCCGGCGTCGAAGAAGAAGAAAGCGCCAAGCCGGCGGGGGAGGTGATTCGCCAGGCGCCGAGCGCCGGCGCCGAACTGCCGCGCGGCTCCTCGGTCTCGATCGTCGTCTCCAAGGGCGAACAGCTGACCAAGACGCCCAACGTGCTCGGCATGGATCGGGCGGAAGCGGTCCAGGCAGCGCGTGACGCCGGCCTGGTGCCGTATCCATACGAATCGGAATTCGATGTCCCGCCGTCCCAGGTTGGCCGTGTGATCGACCAGTTCCCGCGGCCAGGAGTCGAAGTGAAACCTGGCCTCTCGATGGACATCAAGATCGGCCGGCCGCCGAAGGAATCGAAAGAAGAAGGCGAATGAGGGCCGCGGTCCTCTGCGGCGGCCGCTCCTCCGAGCACGACGTCTCGCTGCGCTCGGGAAATGCGGTCGCGGTCGGGCTCGAACAGGCCGGGCACGAGGCGCTGCTGGTGACGATCGCCCGCGACGGCGGCTGGAGCTGCCGCGGCGCCCCGGTCGAGCTGCTGCCGGCCGCCGGCCTGTTCGAGGCGGACGTCGCCTTCCCGGCGCTGCACGGCCCCTTCGGCGAGGACGGCAGCGTCCAGGGCGTGCTCGAGTGGCTCGACATCCCCTACGTCGGCTCCGACGTGCTCGCCTCGGCGATCTGCATGGACAAGCTCACCCTCAAGCGCCTCTTCGCCCAGGCCGGCCTGCCGCAGGTCGAGTTCGTTGCAGTGGGCGAGCGCGGTTGGCGTGAGCGCTGCGAGGCGATGGGCCTGCCGCTCTGGGTCAAGCCCTCGCGGCTCGGCTCGAGCGTCGGCATCAGCAGGGTGGAGAGCCTCGGGGAGGAGCTCGACGCGGCCGTCGACCTGGCCCTGCGCCACGATCCGCGCGTGATCGTCGAGGCCTCCGCCCACGGCCGCGAGGTCGAGTGCTCGCTGCTCGGCAACGAGACGGTCGAGGCATCGCTTCCGGGCGAGGTCGTCGCCCACGGCGAGTGGTACGACTACGAGACCAAGTACAGCGACGGCGGCATGGAGCTGATCGTGCCGGCGGAGATCGCCGGCGAGCAGACCGCCCGCATAGCCGGGCTGGCAGCCGCCGCCTTCCAGCTCGGCGGCTGCTCCGGCCTCGCTCGCTGCGACTTCTTCGTCGAGCCCGACGGCGAGGTCCTCGTCAACGAGATCAACACCATGCCCGGCTTCACCGAGACCAGCGTCTACGCCAAGCTCTGGCAGGCGAGCGGCCTCGCCTACCCGGACCTGTGCAACCGCCTGCTCGAGCTGGCAGTGGAGCGCCACACGGCAGCGCGCTCGCACGAGTTCTGAGACCAGTACAAACATGCTGGTTCGCTAAAGGGCTGATGAGCACAGATATCCTCTGTCTCGTCCGGGGCGCTATTGGGCAAGACGAGATGTCGAGTGTGCCGGGCGGAACTGAGCCATGATTCCAACGCTTTCCTTGAGCGGCAGCTTCTGCCATTCGGACCTCGACTCCCTCTGCGAGGAGCTGGCGCACCTGCGCCGCTGGCCGAGCGATCGACCCAGCCTCATTGACCTGAGCGAGCTGGGGGCGCTCGAGCCGACAACCCTGGCCGTCCTGCTGGCGGCGCTGCGCGGGCTGAGGACGCGCCAGGCCTGGGACCCCCTCGCCGGCTTCGTCGCCCCCGAGCCCGGCCACGCCACCCGCTGCCTCGCCCCGGCTGCGCTGCGGGCGCTGGTCGCCGAAGGCGTCGGCCACTGGCAGGCCGATGAGGGCGAGGAACCCGCGATCCTCGGCAGCGAGCCATTCGTCGGCAACAGGGGAGTCGACCGCGTGCTGGCGAGCCTGCACAGCAGGCTCGCGGCGGAGATCGATTGGAGCGTGAGGTCGCTGCGCGCTTTCAGCGCGCTCGTCTTCGAACTGACCGAAAACGTGATTCAGCACTCGGGCGACCGGGGGGGTGTGGTGGTCCTCGAGGTGCTTCCCGCCTCTGGGCGCGTCAGCCTTGCGATTGCCGACAGCGGCATCGGCGTCCAGTCCAGCCTCGTCCAGAATCCCGAGTTCGTCGACATCGGAGACGACCTGACGGCGATCAAGACCGCGATGGGACCGCGTGCCACCGGCGAACCGGGAACCGCGGGCGGCATGGGCCTCTATCTCGCCCGCCTGCTCGTCCGCGACAACGGTGGAAGGTTCCTGTTGCGCTCCGGCGATGCCTCGAGCGAAGAGTGCGAGACCGTCAACGACCTCACCCAGCTTCCCTACCTGTACGGCACCTTGATCTCGATCGAGCTGCGCGCAGACCGGCCCCTCGACTATGGCCGGATCGAAACCTCGCTCGGCCTGCCGCTGCGCCGGCGCGGCCTCAGCGCCGCGACCTAGACACGCCCCGCGACCTGGGCGAGCAGCGAGCCGCTGGCGACCCCGGCCCGCTGCCGGTAGATCGCGTCGGCGCTCGCCTCGGACATGCTCGCTATCAGGTCTATCACCGCCCGCTCGCCGCTCGCCGCTCCCCTGGCGGCCTTGGCCCGTTCGGCGAAGAGCGGGGGAAGCAAATGGTGTTCCCCCCTTCCGACCGCTTCGCGGTACATGTTGAAGAGCGTCTCGACGATCTGCTTCTGACCGCGCTGGATGACGGCGAGGGAGGGACGGTCGATGACGTAGAACCAGGTCAGGCGCTTGAGAACCTTCACCTGGTCGACGAGGTCCTCGTCGATCGTGAGCTCGACCGTCTCCGCGTCGATCCCGCTCAGCCGTGGGGCTGAGATGTAGATGCCGATCAGCTTCGAGCAGAGCTGGCGAAGGTTGACCCGTTCGTCGGTGCGCCCGACGAAGGGAAGGCTGATCGAAGAGACCAAGCCGTCGGCGAAGAGCCGGTCGGCCGCCCCGACGAGCCGCTCGGCGTCGCGCTCCTCCTCTCCCTCCTTCGCCTCGGCGGCCCAGTCGCGAAGGTGGCTTTTGAAGCGGTCCAGCTCCGAGGATCCTCGCCCGCTCAGTCGCTCCAGAGGGATCAGCCCGGCCCGGTAGAAGTCGTCCATGTCGTGCACCGCGTAGGTGACGTCGTCCGCCCAGTCCATCAGGCAGGCCTCGAGCGTGCGCTCGCCGTCCGGGTAGCCCTGCCGCGTCCAGTCGAACGCCTTGCGGTCGCCGTCGGTGTAGGCGCCCCACTTCGTCCACCGGCCCGGTGGGTCCTCGGCTCGTAGCCACGGGTACTTGAGGACGCCGTTCAAGGTGCGGCGGGTCAGGTTGAGCCCGATCGGCGCGTCGTCCGTGCTCGCGGTCGCCGTTCGCAGCGCGAGCCGGGTGATGATCCGAAACGACTGTGCGTTGCCCTCGAAGCTGGCGTGCCGCGATGTGTCCTCGAGCACCTTCTCGGCGAGGTGGCCGAACGGCGGGTGGCCGAGGTCGTGGGCCAGCGCCGCCGCGGAGGCGGCGTCTTCGTCAAGGCAGGCGACGAGCCTCGATGCCGGCCCGTCCAGCTCATCCCGCCCGTCGAGCACCTTCAACCGCTGGGCGAGCCCGCGGGCGACCTGGGCCACCTTGATCGAGTGGGTGAGACGGCTGTGGAAGAGATGCCCGGCCTCGGGGCTTGCGACCTGGGTCACATGGCCGAGACGGAGGAAGGCTGACGAGTAGAGGATGCGGTCGCGGTCGCGCTGCGCCTCGCTGCGCACTGTCGCCGCGGGTTCGGGGACCATGCGCTCGTCGAGCGTTTGCCGAACCTCCTCAGCGGGGACCGTCAGCCGCGCGACCACGATGGTGAACCAGCCTCGGCGGGCTAGGGCGTCGCTGTGACGGTCGAGCTCGCGTAGTCGATCTGGACCTCGCCGGTCTTGTCGAGGCCCATCAGCGCCACCGACATGACAGTCGACCGACGACCTTCCGCCGCCAGATCGCGGAGCTCGCGGATCGTCCACACCGTGTCGCCCGCCGCCGCCGCGATCACCGCGCGGATGGCATCTTCACCTGCGCGCACCTCGCCCCCCAGCTCGGCCAGCGCGACTTCAGCCCCATCCTCCTGAAGGATCGTCTCAGGAGTGGTAGCGGTCATGGTCGTCATGCAGAAAAGATAGTCGTTCCTGGCCCGGATGGAAACCTAGTACATACCCAACCGGCTCGGACTTCCCATTCTCCGTGCAACCAACCATTCCTGCACGGTATGCCTGGACGTTCATCCGAGCAGCTTGATGTCGCTGATCTCGATCTGGTAGCGGCCTTCCTGGTCGCGGGCCGGTGAGGCCTTGGTGAACCAGAGCAGGAAGTAGGTCGAGGGCCGGCGGACTTCGAGGTCGATCTCCTGGGTTCCTTCGGCTTCGCTCACTTCGCCGACCGGTTCGTCCCAGCCGGTGATGTCGGAGGGGGGGCCGGCAGGAGCGGCGAAGACCTGGGCGTTCCAGCCCGGCGTGGGGGTGCGGACGATCATCCGCTTCGGCGTCGCCGGGGAGGTGGTGGTGACGTATATGCCCACGCCGGGGTCGGGCCCGGTCTTGGTGCCTTCGAACGTTTCGGAGTCGTAGTGCTCGGTTTCCCAGGCGGTCCCGGTCGGGTCGCCGTCGGTGGCCAGTTCGACCTTGCTGCCGACCTCTTCGCCGTCGCCCTCGGGGTCGTAGTCGGTCGCCCCCGAGATCGCGACGTTGCCGCCCTTGCCCTTGTCGGCCCCGCCGCCGCCGATGCCGCCGTTGGAGATCAGCTGCACGGCGAGCAGGGCGCCACCGCCGACGAGCAGCAGGATCGCGATCGCCGCCCAGGACCAGCGCGCGCCGCTGGAGAGCTTTCGCTGCGGCGGCGGCACGGCGTCGAGCACGCTGGTCGCCTCGCCGGTGGTCGAGCCCGCCCGCGCCGCCTCGACCTCGAGCGCGGTCTCGAGGTCGTCGATCATCTCGGCGATCGTCTGATAGCGCTCGTCGGGATTCTTCGCCGTCGCCCGCTCGACCACCAGCGCCACCGCCGCCGAGGCCTCGGGCCGCCGCCGCTGCACGTCCGGCAGTTCCTCGTTGACGTGTTTCATCGCCACGCCGACCTGGCTGTCGGCGTGGAAGGGGACCTGGCCGATCAGCATCTCGTAGAGGACGACGCCGAGCGAGTAGATGTCCGAGCGCGGGTCGACCGCCTTGCCCATCGCCTGCTCCGGGGCGACGTAGTCGGTCGTGCCGAGCACGCGGCCGGTGGCGGTGACGCCGTCCTGTTCGAGCTGGCGCGAGATGCCGAAGTCGGTCAGCTTCGCCCGCCCCTCCTCGTCGATCAGGACGTTCTGCGGCTTGATGTCGCGGTGGACCATGTTGCGCGCGTGGGCGACGCCGAGGCCGCGCGCGACCTCGATCGCGTAGGCGATCGCCTCCTGCGTGTCGAGCGCGCCGACCCGCGCGATCCGCTGCTTCAGCGTCTCGCCCTTGACGTACTCGAAGACGATGTAGGGGTAGCCGCCGTCCTCGCCGGCGTCGATCACCGAGACGACGTTGGGGTGGGTCAGCTTGGCGACCGCGCGCGCCTCCTGGCGGAAGCGCTGCAGCTGGTCCTCCTGCTCGGACATCTCGCGGTGCATCACCTTGACCGCGACCGGCCGGTCGAGCGTCTCGTCCCGCGCCAGGTAGACGGTCGACATGCCGCCGCTGCCCAGCTTCGCCTCCAGCCGGTAGCGGCCGGAGAGCACGGTTCCGATCATCGAGCTGGAGGGAGTTTCCATCGACTCACCGCGTGAGGGTATTGGGTCGGTAGACCCGCCCGCGGTAATTCGCCGCCGAGCGGTCGCCGGCCTGCCGATTGCCTCCGCCGACTGAGTTTGAGAGGGTTCTCCCGGAGTGGACCAAATCGTCTAGGGATCGAGATGGTGGAAGGCGTGGAAAAGGTCGTTTGGCGCTGGAAGGGGACTCGGGCAGACATCGTCCGCCTCGCCGGGGTCGTCGCCGCCCAGACGGGTCCGGGCCAGCCGTTCGTCGCCGAGATCGTCGATGACATGACCCGCGAGGCATTCCCGACCGTCCAGCACCTCGAGGCGGCTCTGCGCGACCGGGAGAGCTTCAGGTCGCTGGCCATCGTGAGCGGTGTCGAAGGTGGGCCGTGCAGACTCGCGGTCGTCTTCGCCGACTCCGGCGTCGCCAATGCGGCGGTCACGGTGATGGCCACCGGGACGGACCCCCAGGCCGTCGCCAGGGCGCACGCGACGGCCTGGCGCGTCGCGGCCGCCGGCGAACGGGAACCGAAGGGGATCGAGCCCGAAAAGGTTCAGGCTGCGAGCGCCTTCGGCGGCTTGGCCCTGATCGTCTTCGGGATCCTCATCGGGTACTCCGGAGCGCAGGAAGGCGAAGCCGACCTGGCCGCCCTGGGGACTGTGATGGCGGGCGTCGGCGCGTTCGGCGCCTGGCTCTGGCTCGGCTACGACGCGCTGATCCCGCAGATCGAGCTCCTCAGGCCGGGAGCGACTCCCCGCATCAACCGCTTCGCCCTCTGGCTCGCCGGCGTGGTCGGCGCCCTCGTCGTGGCCGCCGTCCTTGGAGTCAACTGAGGGCAGACCCTGGCGGGATGGACCCTTAGAGCCTGTCTCATAACCTCCGCGCACGCCAGGCGGCACCGGACACACTTCGCGGGGCGGCGTCCTCGTCGGCCGAATGGCGCTGCCATTCGGCCTCCCTGCGTCCTACCCCCGCTCGGTCCGGCACTCGCCAGTCGCACACGCAGGTTATGAGACAGGCTCTAAGCG
>Ga0157375_10000075_pt1 | contig 102852 bp, 99 predicted proteins | sample M35metaG_FD_115311 | JGI IMG/M metagenome (GOLD analysis project Ga0157375, IMG submission 115311) | Miscanthus rhizosphere microbial communities from Kellogg Biological Station, Michigan, USA - M3-5 metaG | ecosystem: Host-associated > Plants > Roots > Rhizosphere > Soil | place: USA... | reverse complement strand
TTCAGATTGGGTAAGGTTCCTTTTTTGTAGGTTTCAATCCAATATTTATCGATTCTGAAAGGGTTTCCGCTTAGATAATAATGTAAAAGCTGCTGTGTAGCAACGGTGTGCGCAATATTCCAGTAAAGATTATTGTTAAAACCGTCCGGAATCAGCAAAAGATCTTCATGGGAAGTATTTTGTAAGATATCCAGAAGGTTTTTTCTTACCTGTCTGTGAGCTTGAAAATGATAATTCATTTTGCAAAATTTTTAATCACCAAAAATAGTTTAATAAACTGGAAATGACAATTTTTGAAAGGTAGATTAAAGCAAATTTTATATATTTTTATGAAAAAAAATACTAATCTTATTGAGTTTTAAGGATTATAGTATTCGGAATCTTGCATTAATGCTGGAATATTTAACAAACTTTAACTCAAAAATGGCATTAATTGTGTTGATTAATGCAAGTATTTATTAGAAATTTACCAATTATTTTAAATTAAGCTATGTCAGATACATATCAAGCGGAAGATATTCGTCAGTTGACGGAAAAAGTAAAGGAAAAAAACTACTTATTTGCTCTTCTGAGACAGGAAATCAACAAAGTTATTATTGGGCAGGAATATATGATAGACCGTCTTTTAGTAGGTCTTTTGGGGAATGGTCACGTCCTTTTGGAGGGTGTTCCGGGGTTGGCAAAAACTTTAGCGATAAAGACTTTGGCAGAAGCTGTGCATGGTGATTTTTCTAGGATTCAGTTTACACCCGATTTGCTTCCGGCAGATGTGGTGGGAACGATGATCTTCAATATTAAAGATAATGATTTTTCGATAAAAAAAGGTCCGGTTTTTGCGAATTTCGTGTTGGCGGATGAGATCAACCGTGCGCCTGCAAAAGTACAGTCGGCTCTTTTGGAAGTGATGCAGGAAAAGCAGGTGACAATCGGGGATGAAACGATGAAACTTCCAAAACCGTTTTTGGTATTGGCTACACAAAACCCGATCGATCAGGAAGGAACTTACCTTTTGCCGGAAGCGCAAAGCGACCGTTTTATGCTGAAATGCACCATCGATTATCCTGAATTTGAGGATGAAAGAAAGGTGATGAGAATGGTTTCAACTTCACATCAACCGGAAATTAAGCCTGTGATTTCTTTACAGGATATTGTTGATGCTAAGGAATTAATCAATCAGATTTATTTGGACGAAAAAATTGAAAAATATATTCTGGATATGGTTTTTGCAACCCGTTATCCTGAAAGATATGGACTTTCCGAGCTTAAAAATTACATCAGTTTCGGGGCTTCTCCGAGAGCGTCAATCAACTTGGCGATCGCATCGAGAGCATATGCATTCTTGAGAGGAAGAGCTTTTGTGATTCCTGAAGATGTAAAAGCGCTGGCGAAAGATGTTTTGAGACACAGAATTGGATTAACTTTCGAGGCAGAAGCAGAAGAGGTTTCATCAGAAGAAATTGTTAACAGAATTTTAGCTAAAATTCAGGCTCCCTAATTTTTTTTAATGGAAAAAATTACAATCAGAAAAGCAGTTCAGGAAGATTGTGCTCCGATGTTGGAGTTAATTAAAGAATTGGCTGACTATGAAAAGGCTTTGCATGAAGTTACCTTAACTTTAGAACAGTTCATGGAAGACGGATTCGGGAAATCTCCTGTTTGGGGTGCTTTTGTAGCGGAATTTAATGAAGAAATCGTCGGAATATCGTTATATTACGACAGATATTCAACCTGGAAAGGAAGAAGATTGTATTTGGAAGATTTGGTGGTGACGGAGAAATTGAGAGGAAAGCAAATCGGAAAGAAATTATTTGAAGCCACATTAGAACATGGAAAATCCAACCAATATAGTGGAATGGTTTTCCAGGTGTTGAATTGGAACGAACCGGCAATTAATTTTTATAAAAAATACAATCCGAGATTTGATGAAGAATGGTTGAATGTGTCGATTGAGTTTAAATAAAAAGGAAGATGGAAGTTTCAAAAACTCAAAAAATACTCAAACTCTAAACCCTCAAACACGAAATATGCAGATAAAAGATATTGTAAAAAAAGTCAAACAGATAGAAATCCGTACTCGAAAGAAGACGGAAGCTTCTTTGATGGGACAATATCACAGTGCTTTTAAAGGGCAGGGAATGACTTTTTCAGAGGTTCGCCCGTATCAGTTCGGCGATGAAATCCGTAGAATCGACTGGAATAAAACAGCCCGTTTCCGTGAGCCGTTTGTTAAGGTTATGGAAGAGGAAAGGGAATTGACGATGATGATCTTGGTTGATATTTCCGCTTCAATGGATTATGGTACAAAAAGCCAGTTGAAAAGAGAATATGTTGCAGAAATTGCTGCAAGTTTAGGTTTTTCAGCAGCGGGAAATAACGATAAAGTAGGATTAATTTTGTTTGCGGATAAAGTGTATAAAGTCATTCCGCCACAAAAAGGAAGAAAGCATATTTTGTCGATTATCAGTAATATTCTGACGGCAGATTACGTTCCGGCAGAATCCAAAATCGACAAAGCGATGGAGTATATGATGGGAATTTTTAAAAGAAAATCTCTGGTTTTTCTTTTCTCGGATTTTGAGGATGAATATGATTCTAAAATGTTGAGGGTTGCCTCCAAAAAACATCAGTTGTTAGGAATGAGGATTTTTGATGACAAAGACAATGAAATTCCCGATGTCGGATATACGCTTTTGTATGATTCCGAAACTGGAAAGCAAGTTTGGGCAAATACTTCCAGCGCAAGATGGAGGTATACTTTTGCCGAAGCTCAGAAACAAAAATTGAGAACTCTGCAAGAAGATTTTGCCAACAGCTCTGCCAGTTTTATGAATGTCAGCACTGGCGAAGATTATTCAAAATTATTGTATAATTATTTTCAAAAGAAATAATCAATAGGAGTGGAGGTAAGCCCGTTTAGAATTAAAAATAATAGCCAAAATTTATTATTTAAAATTGAAAAAAATACTATTTATAATATGTTCCTTGGTTTGTGCAAACTCTTTTTCACAGATACTTTCTTCGAATATCGAGAAGAAAACTCTTGCCTTGGGCGAGGTGGATCAGCTGGTTATAAAAATTGATAATTTAAGTAACCAAAAAGTTTCTGCAGCAGCAAAAAATGAGCTGTTGCCTTTTCATTTTGAAGAAACAAAAGACAGCATCGGACAAAATCAAAATCTTTATGAAAGGAGAATTGAGTTTGCTGTTTTTGAAGAAGGAAAATTCACTATTCCCGAACTGGAATTTAAAGTCGGGGATAAAATTTTAAAAACCATTCCTTACGAAATTGAAGTCATCAATACTGCTCAAAAAGGCGATCAGATCAATGATATTATGAATAATAAAGAGGTAAAACTGGAAGTAAAGGATTACTGGGAACTTTACAAGTTTTACATTCTGGCTGCATTAGCGGTTATAGCGTTGATCATTGCCATCATTATGTTCGTGAAGTGGGGAAGGAAATCAAAAGCTTCTCCGGTTGTGGCAACCAATCAAACATTAAAGGAACTGGATTCACTTAAAAAGAAAAAATATATTGAAAGTGGAAATTATCGTTCGTTTTATGTTGAATTAATTGATATTTCAAGAAAATTTATCGCAAAACAATACGGTTTGCCGGCAGATGTTCTTTTAACGGATGATTTGATTGATTTAATGAAGAAAAATAACACCATTTCTCAGGAAAATGAAAAAGTGGTGGAAGATGTATTTATGAGAGGGGATTTGGTGAAATTCGCCAAAACTTTCCCTGATAATGTAACGATGGAAAAGGATTTTGCAGATATCAAAGATTTCGTAAAGAGGTCTTCAAAAGATATAGAATTTGAAAACTTGAGAAAGGATGCTTAATTTTGAGTTTTACAGTCCGTGGTTTTTGTTGCTTTTTCTTTTGTTTATTCCTCTTTTAATCAGGGATATAAGCAAGCAGAAACGGAAAGGAATAAAAGTTCCTACGGTTAAAAATATGGATGGCAGCAACGGAATTCTGCCTGTGCTTTTCTTACTAAGAATATCAAAGTACATCATACTTTCTGCGTTGATCATTGCGATGGCGAGACCACGAACTTTCACCGTTTCTCAGGACAGAGACGATACAAAAGGAATTGATATCATGCTTTCCGTGGATGTTTCTTTGAGTATGCTCGCGAAAGATCTGACACCGGACCGTTTGACTGCATTGAAAGATATTGCCATAAAATTTGTCGAAAAAAGACCGAATGATAGGTTAGGTTTAGTGACTTATTCGGGGGAAGCTTTTACGAAAGTTCCTGTAACTTCTGATCATCAGGTTGTTATCGATGAATTAAAGAACTTAAATCCTCTCGAGCTTGAACCCGGAACTGCAATCGGAGAAGGACTTTCTGTAGCTGTCAATCACCTGAAGAACAGCAAAGCAAAGAGCAAAATCATCATTTTAATGACTGACGGTGTAAATACGATTGAAAATGCAATGCCGCCACAAATCGCAGCGGAACTGGCAAAAAATAACAATATTAAAGTATATTCAATAGGGATCGGGACTAATGGTTATGCATTGATGCCGACTCAGACAGATATTTTCGGGGATTTGGTTTTTACGGAAGCGGAGGTGAAGATTGATGAACCGGTGTTAAAAGATATTGCCCAAATGACGGGTGGAAGATATTTCAGAGCAACTTCGAACAGCAGTTTGGAGGAAGTTTATAATGAAATTAATCAATTAGAGAAATCTGATGTAAAAGTTTCAAAGCTTTACAATTATGAAGAATATTTTAAAATCTTTCTTTGGATTGCATTAGGAATGTTGTTTTTAGATGCGGTGTTGAGATGGGTTGTTTATAAAATTTTAAGTTAATGGATTGGTATTTAGGAAATTATTGGTATTTATTATTACTGTTGCTTTTGCCGCTGTTAGCTTTCTTTTTGATCCGTTATTTAAAATGGAAAAATAAGAAAAGAGAAATTTTTGCAGAGAGTAAATTTCATGAAGAATTATTTGAAAAAAAATCAGCGTTCACGAAATTTTTTCCGGTTTTATATCTTTTAGCAACGTTATTTTTAATTTTTTCGATCATTGATTTGTTGAGTGGTTCTGAAGAAGTCGAAACGCATCAAAAATTAAATAATGTAATTTTCATGCTTGATGTTTCCAACTCGATGAATGCGGAAGATGTTAATCCCAGCCGTTTGACGGAAGCAAAAAATCTAATGATCAACACAATGCAGAAAATGCGAAATGACAAGATCGGGATCGTGATTTTTGCAGGACAAGCCGCTTCTATTATGCCTTTAACGACAGACTATAATTCTGCCGAAACATATATTAATGCGATTGAAACTAATTCGATGCAGATTCAGGGGACGGATTTTTTAAAAGCAATGGAAGTTGCAGTTCAAAAATTTAAAAATGTTAACAAAGGTGCCCGAAAAGTTGTTTTATTAAGTGATGGCGAAGATAATGAAGGAAATGATGATGAAGCAATAAGATTAGCCAATAAAGAAGGAATAATGATAAATTCTGTCGGTATTGGTTCTGAGGAAGGAGCACCTGTTCCGGAATATGTTTTTGGACAGTTGATGGGCTATAAATCTGACAGAAACGGACAAACCGTAATCTCCAAAAGACAAACTGAAGCTCTTTCTAAAATGGCTCAGGCAACGGGCGGAACATACATCGACGGGAATAATATCAACGAAGCTCCCGACAGAATTCTGGATGCTTTGAGCAAGAAAATGTCTTCAACGGTAACATTGGTTAAATCTCAAAATGCCAATCATTATTATCAATATTTTTTAGCAATTTCAATATTTTTCTTTGCTATTATTTATATTTTTAATCCGAAAAGAGATTTTAATGTTTGATATAAATTTTATCGTCAGAATTTCAAATTCATACTTTAACCCAACTTTAACAAATAAGACTCTGTTTCTTAACATATAAAGGAATAATTTTGCAGTAGATGAATACTAAAATCATATTTTTATCGTTAATAATTGCTTTTTCATTCTCAGGCTTTTTGTTTGGGCAGGAAAATTACAGGACTTTGGTCTATGACGGCAATCAAAAATTTAACGGGAAAGACTATGATGGTGCGTCTTCAAAGTATATGGAAGCTATAAAGTCCAATGAGAAAAATTTTACGGCGCATTACAATTTAGGAAACGCTTTGTATAAAAATAAAAAATATGAAGAAGCCAAGGCAGAATTTGAAAAAGCTCAGCAGCTTTCCCAGTCTTTGCCGGATAAAGCGGCTGCTCTTCATAATTTGGGGAATACTTATATGCAGATGAATCAGCCTGAAAAAGCGGCAGATTATTATAAGCAATCCTTAAAGCAAAATCCCCGCAGTGAAGCGACAAGAAAGAATTTCGAAATTGCCAAACTAAAGGAGAAAGAAAATCAACAAAAGAAAAACCAACAGAATAACTCAGGCAAAGGAGGTGGCGGTAAAGACCAACAACAAAATGATGATCAAAAAGGAAATCCTAAAGATCAGAAACAAGATCAGGGAAAAGGCCAACAGAATCAAGGGGAAAGTCCGCAAGGAAATAATCCTGATCCAAAGAAAAATAATGAAGGCAAAATACCGAAAGATCTTGAAAACGCAATATTAAATAAAGTAAGCGATAAAGAAAAAGAAACCGCCAGAAGAATTTTAAACAAAAATTCTTATTCGATGCCCGAAAGCAACGAGAAAGATTGGTGATGCAGAATAGACTGATCTACATATTATTCATTTTCACGTCCGTAATTTCTTACGGACAGATCAACTTTTCTGTAACTCCAGATAAAACCGATTACAACGGTAAAGAAGTGATCAACCTTACGATCGTTCTGGAAATGAACGGGAGCGAATATAATCAGCAAACGCCTTTACGCCTTCCGGATCTGTCTAAATTTAATATAATAGGCAGTGGCTCTGTCAATAACGGATTCATGGATCCTGAAACCAATACGGTTGTTACACAAACAGTAACGAGATTGGCTTTAGAACCCAAACAAAAAGGAAAAGTAAAAATAGGGTCTGTACTTGTTACCATTAATAACAGAATCTACAAAACAGAACCGTTCGACGTTTTTATAAAAGATATTGAGAAAAAAGCGGTTGCGAGCAATGTATCCAAAGATGTTTATCTGAACATGGAAATTGAGGACAAAGATGTCTATCAGGATCAGGCGACTTTTGCTGTTTTAAAGGTCTATTCTAAAAACATGGATAACCTTAGAAAGGTAAAAAACATTAACCTTCCCGAGCAGGAAAACATAGATGTGCATCCGGTGAGCTTCGTGAAATCAGAGATCGATCCTTCAGGATACGGAAATATGGCGTCACAGATTTTAGCTGTATTCATGGTGTTTCCGAATGAGGCAGGCTATGTTGAGGTTCCAGGTGTTTCGGCTTATGTAAATACCTTCAATAAGAATAATCATATTGTTTCCAATAAGGTAAAACTTAATGTGAAAAAACTTCCGGAAGGTTCTCCTGAATGCTTCAAAAATGCGGTCGGAAATTTTAATGTAAGTATCTCGAATGCTTCAAAGGAGAAAGTTGAGGTTAAAAAACCTATTAATGTTGTTGTAAGAGTAACGGGCGAAGGAAATATATCAAACATGGAGCTGCCAAAGATCGCGGCTTCTCCCGATTACGAAATTTTTGCTCCAAAAATTACCTCTACAGTAGCGGCAGGAACAACCGGAATGAAAGGCGAGATTTTAGCAAATTATGTGATTATTCCTAAAAAAGCAGGTGAGATCTCTATCAAAACGGAACAGTTTGCCTTCTTTAACCCAGCAGATAAAGAATATGTGGATCTGGGGCAACAGACGTTGGCTTTAAATGCTTTTTCCCATGATCAGATTTTAGAATCCCGTACGACGGTTGAAAAAGTAAATGAATACACCAATAATTTATTAGAAACGGTAAATACTCCGGTTTTAAAAACAACTTCATTTAAAGTGAAAGAAAAAAGTAAATTCCACTGGAATATACTTTTAACCAATATTGCCATTTTACTGGGATTATTTATAGTTTATCTTTTATTCAAGACTTGGCAAAAAAAGCGCACATTAATTAGAGAAACTGTACCGTCAAAACCTTTGGGTTCTGTGGCAGAAACTGAAAACGAAATACGAGAAAGATTAAAAACTGATGTTTCTGATTATTTCGGTTATTTGGAAAATCTTAAAGATAATGAAGATTATCAGAAGTTCTTTCAAACTGTTGACGAGTTGGATTCTGAGGTGAGAAACCAATATTTCCAAAGCTCTGCGGAAGATTTCAGAAACTTCTTAGAGAGTTATAAAGGTGCTGCAATTGCCGAAGAATACAGAAATCTTTCACAAAAGATTCAAATTGAAAAATATGCTCCCGTAAAATCTGCTGACGGAATTGATGAACTTTTAAAGGCTATTGTTAAATTGTATTCTCAAATTAGCAAATAATCAATAATTTTTCATATTTTTGCGAAATTTTTAATTACAAAACGATGGAGATTTTTGATCATTTTTCTTTTAAGGAAATTATTACCTGCTTTATGGTTCTTTTTGCCGTGATTGATATTATTGGCTCAGTTCCCGTTGTTGTAAGTCTGCAACAGAAATTCGGAAAGATTGAAGCAGAGAGAGCATCACTTACGGCTGGAGCAATTATGCTTGTTTTCCTTTTTGTGGGGGATAAAATTCTAAAATTTATAGGAGTAGATGTAAATTCTTTTGCAATTGCAGGTGCATTTGTGATTTTTATCATTGCTTTGGAAATGATTTTAGGAATTGAGATTAATAAAAGCTCAGAGGCAAAGTCTGCATCCATTGTTCCTATTGCTTTTCCGCTGGTTGCAGGAGCCGGAACGCTGACGACGACTTTATCTCTTAAAGCTGAATTTCACGATATTAATATTATTTTTGGAATTATTCTCAATACAATTTTCGTATATTTGGTGCTGAAATCATCCACATGGTTAGAGAAGAAAATGGGGGAGGCTACATTGGCTATCTTACAAAAGGTTTTCGGAATTATCCTCTTGGCGATCTCAATTAAATTATTCACCGCAAACTTTGCACAATTGGTGCAAACTTATATTAATTTTTAAGAATCATGCAGAAGTTTTATAAAGTATTTTTAGTACTGTTTATCGTTTTTATTGCCATCAATCTTTACGCTATCGACTGGCAGACAGATGTTTTATCTGAAGATAATTTGAAATTTGTATTCTCGATCGCTTCTGCGGTTATTGGTCTGATTATCGTGTTTGTAATGAATACGTGGAGTAAAATCGGACTTAAGAAATAAGAAAATATTTTTGATATACATTATAAAACCCTTTCAATTTGGAAGGGTTATTTTTTTGTTTGAAAGAAAAGCGTAAAGTCGATTAAGCAATAACCAAATTCTTTAAAACCGCTTCAGACTTCAATTCAGTTTCTCTCCATTCTTTTTCGGGATTGCTTTGTGCTGTGATACCGCCGCCGACAAACAAATGAACCGAATCTTTATACAATCTTGCACAGCGAAGATTCACAAAATATTGCACAAAATTTTCAGTTTCTACTTTAATATATCCGGCATACAATTCACGGGGAAATTTTTCGAATTCTTCAATTTTTTCTTTACAAAATTCTTTGGGAATTCCGCAAACAGCCGGAGTAGGATGAAGCTCTTTAATGATTTTATCTAAATCTTGCGGATTTATTTTCGCTTTAAAATCTGTACGTAAATGTTTAATATTTCCTGAAATGTGGTCGTACGTTTCAGACTTTTGAATATTATCTGAATAATTTTCAAGAATATTCTGAATATAGGTAGAAACGGGTTTTTGTTCTTCAATCTCTTTCTCAGACCATTCTTCTGAGATGGGAAGAGTGCCCGCAAGGCTCATGGTTTCAAATTCATGAGTCGTTGTGTTGAATTTTCCTAAAACCTCCGAGAAAGCACCCATCCACGAGTTTTCTCCATCAATAAAAATATATCGGAAAGCATTTGGATAAGTATTACAGAGATTTTTGAAACTTTCTGTTAAATCAATTGTGTTGAAATCTGTGAAAATTTTTCTACGAGAATAAACTAATTTAGGAAGATTATTCTTTTTAATCACTTCAATGACCTCGTCTAAATTTTTTAAATATTCTTCTTTAGTTTCCGCAATAAAATGATTGTTGTCTTTTGGTAAAGAATCGCTTGTAATAAGCTGTTGTTCAAAATTTTCAGGGTTTATTTCAATAATATTTCCTTTGAAATTTATTTGCCTTAAACCGTCAAATGAATAAAAATTTACATGATTGTTATTTAGATTTTCATCTGTTGAATACAGCTTTTCGTCAAAAGGAAATTTGAAATAGATCATAAGTAAGCATTTTCAGAAATCTCATCTTGAGATCGCGTATGCTATCCCAAGATTGATTTTTCTTTCTGCAAAGGTATTATTAGTCTTAAAGATGTCAAAATCAAATGAGCTGTTTTTTAATGATACATTCTTCATTTCGTATTGCTGGTAGTCGACAGATACCAAAAACTTTTTGAAAATACGATATTGGACTCCAAAAGAAAATCCTAAATTATTTTGAGTGGTTTTGAAATCGTCCAGTTTATCCAGAATATTATTTTCGGGAATCAGGAACTGCATTTTATACGTATTTCTGTTAACTAAAATGCCTACGTACGGACGAATATTTTTCCATTCATAGAATAATTTTAACTGAACGGCATATTCAAAATGTTTATTATTAAACCTTTGAAATAATAATGGCTGATGATCTTCGGTAAAATAAAATCCGTCGAGATAAGTTTCCTGCTTATTGGCATCCAAATCGAAAGTTGAGTTCCAGTGATAAATATTTGCGGAAAGCATGAATGATATAGGAGTGGTGGCAAGTCTTTTCGAAGCCCAAACCCCGATGTTTTCTCCAGATTGTTGCTTATTATTGGAAAGTTCTCTACCCCAACTGCTGTTTTTTAAACCTATCCCGACCTCCAACCCGTATTCGAAAGTTCTTATTTTTTGTTTTCTGGCTTTTCTGATTGCTCTTTGTTTTTCAATTTCCTCTTTGTAAACATTTCGGACAAATTTTGTTTCCTCAACTTTTACTTCTGAAAATAGTAAACCGTTTTGTTTGAATTTTAAAGGCTTTTCCAAATAAACAGTGTCGTACACGATCACTTTTTCGTAAAGGTAAACCGTGTCGATCTTTTTTTTCTTCTTTTGTGCCATTGAAAAATTAGCAACAATAATGAATAAAAGGAAAATTATTTTTTTAAAAAACATGGTTATTGATTTATCTGTCTACAAATATTGTATCCCTTTGAATAATTTTTTTAACGATAATTACTTTTTGACGAGCTTCTTCTTTTGCTGAATCTTTAAGAACAATTTTTTTTGATTTATTATTCGTTTTCAGAGCTTGTTTTTCATCTTCCTGAATTAAATTATTTTCAGAAATACTTTCTTTTGAATTGGTAGAATTTACATTTTCACTGATGAAAATATTTTCAGATTTAGTTTCGTTATTTTTTGTTGGAGTTTCTAATAATGCCGGATTTTCTTTTTTATTAATTATATCAGAATTAAGTGTTGCATGATCATTATTCATCATAAAAAATGAAGTTTTTGGATTGAATGCCAAAATCGAAATGGCTATGATGATGAGAACTACAGAACCAATAATTATTTTCTTTTTTAAGGCTTGGTTTGTATAATTTGAAAATACTGATTGATTAATTGTAATATTCTCCGGAATTTCAAGTTTTCTTGAAGGAGAAATGCTGAAATCTGAAAATTTGCTCTTAAAAGTCTGTGCCCACAACAAGCCTCCCAATCCGAAAATGACAAACAGTTGTGCCAGTTTCTTTTTGTTTTTCGGTGTATCCTGATTGACAAAATTATTAATTAAAAAATTCTGAACAGATTTTTTTGCTCTCATCAGATGAGATTTTGAGGTATTGACAGTGATTCCCAACATACCGGAAATCTCGGTGTGAGAATGGTTTTCAATAAAAAATAAATTGAAAACAGATTTATGATGTTCCGGCAGACTGTCTATCGAAGACAGCAGCTGATCTCTTGTGAAATCATATATAAAAACATGTTTTTCGTCTAAAGAAGGGTGATTCATCTCGGAAAGGGTATCTGGAATTTCTGATATTTCGGTATTTACAAAAACTTCTTTACTGTGTTTTCGCAAATACATTAAGGCATTATTTACAACAATTTTTTTAAGCCAGGCGAATAAAGCTTTTTCATCATTGAGCTGATGGTTATTCTGGATTGCAGCTATAAAACTGTCCTGTAAAATATCTTCCGCAGTCTGCAGATCCTGTATATATCTACGGCAAATCCCCAAGAGTTTTGGGGAATTTTCCTGATAGATTTTTTGCCAGTCGGTGTTTGACATATTTAGAGTTTTACAACTGTAATATTATTAAAACTTGAATCTTGATTTGGATTTTGAAGTGATTGAACTTCTACATTATTAATATACACTTTAAATTCCGTATTATTAGGATAAGACCGGACCATATAAATATTTTGATCGGTGACTTTTAAATCACTAATGACGAGTGCAGGACTAGGAGAATACATTAAATTTGAATTTTTATAGTAAATTCCTATTCTTCCATTAATATAAACATCGTTAAGATCCAGCGCGGGCTGATAACCTGCGGTTGTCGGAGTAGGAGTAAAACTGGTTTGTACGCCTGTAATTAAATTTTTATAGTAATTTACAGAGGAAAAATAGACATTACTTTCATTAGATACTACATTGGTATAATCTGTTCCCATTGTTGTGATCGGAAAATATGTAGTATTTTTAAAATATCCTGTATTATAACCTCCGGCGGGATTACTTTTAAGCGCTCCTATGTAAACATCATTATTGAATTGTGTAATTGTGCAGCGATCATTGTAGGTAGAGGTGTCTTTAAATAGAAATGTTTTAACCCCGTTTTTCCAATAGCAAAATTCGTATTTATCTGCATTTGGATTTGTAGGTTGCCAGGTATAACCAACGAAATAAATACTTCCGTCTTTTGCATAAAAATCAAAAATATCAATTACGTCCAGGCTTGTCATGCCTGCTGCCTGACTGTAAGTTGTATAATTTCCGTTTTTCCAATATCCGTATCTTCCTTTAATATAAACGTCGTTCCCGGAAACAAAAACTTTTGATGGGTTGGATTCTGAAGAATTGGTTGCTATATTATGTTTTATCCCATTTTTCCAGTAACAGAATTGATTATTTTCTTTTCCTGAAACATAAACGTCATAAGAATTTGTTTTTTGTTCTAAAATTTCAGCATCATCACTTTTACAGGAAATGACAAGAGCGAGAATCAATAAAAAAGGTAAAATTAGATTTTTCATAGTGATCATTTTCTTATAAGATGCAGGAAAATAAAAAGGTTGCAGTAATGATACAAAAAAAGCTCAAATTTTTTTGAGCTTTATATTTTTTAATGATAAAATTAAATTATTTGTTGATGATATTATTCGTCATCGTGGTATGATTGATGAGTTGTCCTTTTTCATCACGAATTTCTATCTCGGAAACGTGCATTGTTTTTCCTTTTCGGATAAATTTTGCGACTGCCGTTACGATCCCGTCTTTTTTGCTTCTCAGATGGTTTGAATTGATATTTGTACCGACACCATAATATTTTGTTCCGTCAATGAAAAGATTGGATAGGCTGGAACCCATTGTTTCTGCCAAAACACAACTTGCTCCGCCGTGAAGAATCCCGAAAGGCTGATGAACTTTAGGACCGACAGGCATGGTTGCCGTCAATGTTTCATTTTCCTGATCTATATCGATGAATTTTATTTCTAATGTTTTTGCCAAGGTCACTTCTCCGCCCCAGCTGTTTAAAAATGCTAATATTTCTTCTTTAGTTCCCTTCATTTTTTATAAATGATAAATGATGATTGATAAATGATACCTTGAAAAATAAGGAGTAATTTTACTCGTTACTCTTAAATTATAACTCACTCGTTTCCAATAATATTAGGATTCCAGTTGGCCGGAATTTTAGGAACGATGTCGTTTTTAATGTAATAATTTTGAATTTCATCCATGATTTCTGAATAAGGAACGGAAGCTATTCTTTCGTAAGGAATTGTATAGCCCAGATACACGACTTTTCGTTTAAAATCTCCTGCAGCTAACACAATCGGAACCTTTGCAGCTAAAGCCATATGATAAAAACCTTTTCTCCATTTCGGAACCCAGCTCCTTGTGCCTTCCGGAGTGATTACAAGACTGAAATCTTCTTTTGCAAACTGATCTGCAACAAATTTCACAAGGTCATTTTTCTGACTTCTGTCTATTCCGATACCTCCCAGACCTTTTACGACACTGCCGTACCAGGCTTTAGTATGAGCATCTTTAATGATAATTTTTAAAGGCTTTTTTAAAGACCAATAGGCAAGGTTTCCCAGTAGATATTCCATGTTATGGGTGTGTGGTGCTACAACAAGAATACATCTGTTGAGACTGTTTACATCGCCTTGAAGAACGACTTTCCAGCCTAATATTTTTAACATCAATTTGCCGATCAGTTTTCTCATATATTTTTGAATTAAAAACAGAAAAGTATAACCAAAATGGTTATACTTTACAAATATATTGAAATATTATCGCTCTTAAAATAAACCGCTGATTAAATCTACGATTTTCATTACAATTTCTAGTGCCAGTTGTACCATTTGTTGATGTTTTTTGTTTTTGGTTATTATTTGACTACGAAGGTATAATAATTTTTTAATATAACGAATTAAAAACTAATTTTTTTTGACCTTTTGAGAGAAGAAGAGTGTGAATTTCAAACAATTGGCTATCCATTCACACCTTCTGCCACTCTCTGCAGTTTATTATTTAGTTTGTATAGAAATTTCGTTTTTTCCTTCATTTACTTTGATGTCAACGTTGCCACCTTTCATCTTTTTGATGTTTGACTTCATTGAATCAATTACCTGGTCGGCTTGGTTGGCAGGAACTTTTTTACCGTTGATGATGATGCTGTCTTCATCGTCAGAATTGTATTCGATGGTAGAGCCATTTACTGAGATTTTATTTTTCTCGATTCTGATATTTCCGTGGTCATCTCTTTCCTGATCATCATCGTTGATTCCGTCTCCGTTTAAATCTCCGTTAAAGTCGATTCCGTCTTTTTTCACTGGAAGCACGATGGTGTTCTGAGGAATTACCAACTCATAATCAATGCTGTAATCTCTGAATCTGTGCTCGTACGGATATTTAATATAATTCGGAAGAATCACTTTATTGTTAACAATTTCTACCGGAACATTTACATTTAACGGAAGATTATAACCTTTAGCTTCTTTTTTAATGATAAGATAAGGCGTTTTGATATCCGCTTTTCTTGTCACATCTACATGAATCCAGTCTTTTTCAAAAACCGAAACTTTGTCAGAATAAAGATCATCTTCGTATCCTATAAAGTTCTGTGGAATAGCCACCTGCTTGTAATCTACATATAGAGTATCAGATGTTGTGTTGATAGAAACCTCTTCAGTGTCTTCTTTATGACCTTTTAAGAACATTTCTTTTTTCGCCATGCTGATTCCGAAATATGTTGATACTGCGATCAATGCAAGGATCAATGCTCCGATTACCCAACCTGTATTTCTTAATTTTGTTTTTGGTGAAATTAATTTAATACTCAATAAAGCAAATACCATTGCAGGAATTAAGCTTCCTAAAACGATCATGATCATGATGACATATTTCATTCCGTCGTTATCGAAGTAGAAATCCATTTCGCTGATCGGAGGGAAGTCATTATTTCCCATAAACCCGAAGATTACGAATACACCGATCAGACAAGAGAATGCCATTAATGCGAAGATACCTCCTAAAATATATCGTATCACGTTCCATACTCCGTTTCCTGCGTTGTTGATGTACGGTTTGCTTTCGATGTACATCTCTCCGACCCTCTGAGTAGATTCATTGGCAAATTGCACCAATTTATTAGACTCATTCTTAAGATTGTCGAAGTTCATAGGCTTTCCCTTCATTTTCAGGAAATCTGCTGCAGTTTCTGCTTTAGGCAATACAATCCAAAGGATGATGTAAAGCAATACTACAAGGGATGAAGAAATAGCTGCTGTGAAGATTCCAAGAACGAAGATACCTAACCAGATGGCTCTCATTGCTGTAATATCCATTCCTACATAATGGGCTAAACCTGCACAAACACCTGCGATCTTTTGTCTTTCAGGATCACGGAACAATTGTTTTTTGTCTGTATAATCAGTACCTGATGTATATGTTTTTTTTGTGTTTTTTTCAGAATAATAAGCTTCTTCCTGCTCTTCGATTTTCTCTGGAGAACCGATCTGTGCAATTACTCTTTCTACATCTGTATCGTTGATCACTTCACGTTTTCCTAAAGAATCTCTGAAGATTTCTACCATTCTGATTTCTATGTCATGCATTACCTCATCTGCTTCTGAAGCGTCCAGCGAGCTTCTCAGAGCATTCAGGTAATCGCTAAGCTTTATATATGCGTGTTCTTCTATTGTAAAAGAAAAACCTGCGAGTCCTATTGAGAGTGTCTTGTTCATAGCTTTGTTTTTTAATTGGTTTGAGTGATTTGGTTTACGGAATCTGTTAATTCGTTCCAGGTATTTAGAAGTTCGCTTAAAAATAATTTACCTTTTTCTGTGATCTGGTAGTATTTTCTTGGCGGTCCTCCGGTAGATTCTTCCCATCTGTAAGAGAGAAACTCGCCATTTTTCAGTCTTGTTAAAAGAGGGTAGAGTGTTCCTTCCACTACATCCAGTTTTCCTTTTTTTAGTTCATCTATTAAGTCGGAAACATACATTTCGCGATGATTGATGAGACTTAAAATACAGAATTCCAGAATTCCTTTTCGCATTTGCGCTTTGGTATTTTCAGTATTCATCTTTAATAAGTTTTGTTAATTAGTTATATAATTTTCGAAGTTCGGAACCTAGCTAGTTGTACCTATTTCGATTTTACATTACAAAGATATGTAATTAAAATGGTAATATGCAATACAAAGTAGTGAAATTTTTCAAATAAATGTTATAACTAATTGAAAATCAGTTTAATTATTTTTATTGTTAAATTTTGTGGAATAAAGATTTTAGAAAAATCAGATCAAATCTTTAATAATTCTTCCTTTTAAGCTGGTAGGTCTTAGTGTAACGAGAGCTTTTTTATCTAATTGTTTCTGATATGATATAAAACTGAATTTTTTGTAGAATTTACGGACGATAAGTGCCATTTCCATCATGGCAAAGTGTTCACCGATACAAAGTCGTGGACCGGCTCCGAAAGGATAATAAGCGAAATTCTTCGCATTTTCATCATCAAAACGCTCCGGGATAAATGAATTCGGATGTTCCCAATATTTCGGATTTCTGTGAAGTCCGGTGATATAAAGGATGATTAAAGTATCTTTCGGCCAGGAATATTCTTTGAAGCTGTCACTTTCCAACGCCTGGCGGTCGATCGCCCAAGCAGGAGAATGCAGTCTCATAGCTTCTTTGATACTATTTGAAGTGAAAGATTTTTTCATTAAACTTTCAGTTGCGAAAATATTTTCGCCTTCTCCCGCGATTTCCTGTTTTAATTTTTTTTCCGCTTCAGGATTCTGACTGATTTCAAAAAAGATAAAGCTTAAAGCATTGGCTGTCGTTTCATGTCCTGCAATAAAAAGAATAAGCATTTCGTCAACGAGCTGTTCATCAGACATTGGAAGGTTGGTGTCTTCGTACCGCGTCTGAATCAGCATATCCAGCAGATCGTTTTTTTCTTCTCCCGAATTTCTTCGTTTATCCAAAACTCCCTGAATAATAGCTTTTGATCTCTTGCTCTTCTGAATATTTTTATCAATAACCCCAAATATTTTTAAAATTTGAGAATAAAAAGGTAAACGAACTTCTTTCGCAAAAACCTCCTGAATTTCGGTAATATTTTTACCCAATTCTTTCACGGTATTTTCGTCAATATCAGAACTGAAAAGGGTTTTTGCAACAATATTAAAAGCCAGTGTATGAAAGAAATCATAGAGATCAACTTCTGTTTCTGAACCAAACGACTGGAAAGATTTGTCAATTTCCTCTTCCATAATATTCACCAAACCTGCGATTTTCATTTTACTGAAGCCAGGCTGGATGAGTCTTCGCTGTTTGATCCAGTCTTTGCCGTTGTTGGTAAGCAGTCCGTTGCCGAGATATTTTCCTAGGGTGACAGATTGTATTTCAGATTTATAATAATTCTTATGATTCTGTTTTAAAATATATTCAACGAATTCTTTATCCTGAGAAAAAATAAAATTTTTATTGGTAAAACTTGCTTTGATGTAATAATTGTCTCCCGCGAATTCGTGGTTTCCACTGATGACTTCCAAAGGATTTTTTACACCCTTAAATAAAGAATACAACTTTCTTTTTCCCTTAATTTCTGTCGGATAATTGAATTCTGAATTCATAATAAATATTTACATTAAAAATACAACTTATACTTTAAACTTGCTTAGACTTTTACTTTAGTTATTCATTGCTTTTCACAATATTTTCCGAATGTTTTTAAAGAGCCGACTGCAACCTTAGCCCTGATTGCAGCTTTGTTTGAGCTCATTTTCCGGGTATTTTTGGCTGCGGCGGCAAAGCCGCCGCAGCCAAAAATACCCGGAAAATAGCGAGTGCGGAAAGCGGGAAATAGCTCCTAAAAAAAATAATATAAACTACAATTCGACGAAGTCAAATAGCTTTAAATCAAAACTCTTATTTTTGTATAGAATTTGTTTAAAATTCAATTAACATTCAAAAAATACATATGATCGATTCTCGTTTTTTATTACCATTTGCCCTTTTGGGAACTGCTGTTTTTGGACAAAATCATTTTGAATTGAATGATGCTTCAAAGAATTACAATATTAAAATTGATGTTCAAAATTGTGAAAATAATGAATGCAGCGGAAAATCAAGCATTGAATTGTTTGATAAAAACAACTCTAAAAAGTTTCAGACTTTAACTTCCGACAATCTTAATTTTTATTTAAAGGAAGATCAAAAACCTACCGCAAACATAATCCAGTTATATAACGAACAAAGTCCGTTGATTTTTGACGATTTTAATTTTGACGGAACAGAAGACATTGCCATCAGAAACGGAAATGAAAGTGGCTACGGCGGACCTTCTTACGATGTATATGTTTTCAACAGTACGAAAAAACAATTTGTCCCAAGTGAAGAGTTGACGACCCTTGCTCACGAAAATCTAGGAATGTTTAATACCGATGCTGAACGTAAAAGATTAATTACTTACTCAAAATCAGGATGTTGCTGGCATCTTACAACGGAATACACCGTTCTTCCACAAAGAGGTTTATTTAAAGTCTACGAACTGGAAGAGGATGCAACAGGCGGAGAAACTGTAAAAGTCATTAAAAAAGAATTTATCGATGATAAATGGATCACAAATACTAAAACTTATCCAACAAGCGAATATTATAAAGAAAATTAATAATGAAGATACAAAAGGAGATTGATTTTATTTTGGCAGTTGACGCCCTGAAAAATGTACAGAGAAGAAACTACAATGCCGACGATTCCAGAAGGGAAAATACGGCTGAACATTCGTGGCAGATCATTATTTTAGCTCAAATTCTTTTTCCTTATGCGAAAAACAGAGCAGATATCGACTTGTTGAGAGTAATCAGGATGCTGTCAATTCACGATTTGGTTGAAATTGAAGCTGGAGATACTTTCTTATTTGATGAAGCTGCAATGATCGGAAAATTTGAAAGAGAGAAAATTTCAGCTCAAAACATCTTCGGAATTTTAGACGAACCTTTAAGAACGGAATTTTTCAATCTTTGGCTTGAGTTTGAGGAAGAGCAAACTTCAGACGCCATTTTTGCGTGTGCCATCGACAGAATTATGCCTTTTATTCTTAATTCTCACACCTCCGGAAAAAGCTGGACGGAAGCCGGAGTTACAGAAAAACAAATCAGAAATATGCTTGAAAATGCAATTAGCAGGGCTTCTGACGAATTAGGAGAAGCTTTTCAGTTTTTAATGATTAAAAATTTGCAAACGGATAAGGTTGTCAAATAAAATTTGGTTTCGGCGGGCTTTGCCCGCCGAAACCTCTCACTATTTATAGTATTTGGATTGGTTTCTTAAATTCATCAATTGCCACAAAAGTAAAATCTCCGACGATCGCTCTTTCTCTTTCGTAAGAATACATTTGTTCGGTATAGATTTCTACGTTTACTTTCATACTTGTAGTTCCGACGTGGGCAACTTTCCCGATCAGTTCAACGATTGTTCCTGCAGGAATAGGCTTTTTAAAATCGATTTTATCGCTGCTTACGGTTACCACCCTTTTTCTGGCAAAACGGGTTGCGGTAATGAATGCCACTTCATCCATCAATTGCATCGCTGTACCTCCGAAAAGTGTATCGTAATGATTGGTTGTGTTAGGGAAAACTGCTTTAAAGATTCTGGTTTCCGATGCTTCAATTCTTTCTTCTGTAGTCATATTTCATTATTAAATTAAAGCGAAAAGAAATACTATTGAAACAAAACAGAGATTTCAAGAACATAAAAATTCCTGAAACAAGCCATCAGATCAATAAACTTCAGATCGCGAAAGTTTTTGTCTTAAAGAAATAGGCAGGTCTCCTGACTTGTAACATCTTTATTTCCTTCCCATGACTTGCACAGTGGATTTTTTATAAAGATCTCAGTTACTTACAGTTGCGCGACAGTTCGTGATTTTCACACGATTCCCTTTTAATCTGCAGCTAAGCAGAACCGGTTTCTAAAAAGCCAAATGCCATAAGCTAGAAGCCAAAAGCAAAATAACTTTTCGGTGCAAAAATAAGGATTATAGAAAAGATAAACGAATTATTCCGGGTTTTTATAGATAATCTGGCTAAGGACTCTTCCTTCTTTGATCGTCCAAAGCGTTACATATCTGTTTTCACCCGAACCGTTGATCATGTAAAGGAAAATATGATCGGGGTCAAGAGACGTCACTCCGATATTTTCAAAATCCATGGTGGGCTGGAACATGTTTTTGATCGCTTCCCTCACAAAAACAGAGCCTCTTCCGGGTTGTTGAACGCGGATAGACTTGATTTCCGTCATTCCTTGAGGGAGCTCATTGCTGATTCCCCAAGGTTTTACTTTATCAAGAGTGATGATATTTCCGTTGGCATCTTTTTCCTGTTTGCGGTAGCTTGCATTCGAAGGATAAACATCGATAATAACTTTACTTCTTTGGGCAGTCGGAATTTTAGGATTGGAATTATCAGTGAAAATTAAAGATTTTCCGTTCTTAGATTTTGATGGCGTGAATTGTGGTAACTGATCAATAAAAGCAATTCGCTCTTTGTTGACCATTCCTTCTTTGTCAAGCGTTTCATATCTCACAAAAGGCTTTTCTTCCTGACTTTTTTCAGGATATTTAATCCAGATCCATTCTGTTTCGCCGGGAGCCGGCTTTACATAAACAAAAACGTCACCTCTTCGCATACGGATCTTATCTACAATTTTTCTGTAATCATCCTTATGAACACGTACATTGGCATACCCTTCTTCAGCTTTTACAACACCAAAAGGCACTTTATTCTGCCCTTCCATTAAACCTAAAGAAAATATACTGAAAACCGATAAATAAAATGCTTTGTTTACGAAAACCATTATGAAAATTTTTGACACTTCAAATATATAAATTAATTATTTTGAGATTTCTTATTTTAAAAATTATATTTGAGTGTTTAATGATTTTTTATGAAATAACTTTCAATACATAAAAAAAGAGCGCCAAATTTGACACTCTCTTTTATTTTTATTAATCGTTTCTGAGTTTTGCTTTTACTCCTTTATTTTTAATTATTGATCTAAGTTCAAGAATCTGATCTTTAGCAAAATATTGTTTTGGAACCATATTCATGACTTGTGCGTTTTGATAGATTAAGAACCAGTCTTTATTTTCTTTTACTTTATGTACCGTATTCCAAGTAAATTCTCCGTCAAAAGTTTCTCCTTTTATCTGAATATTTTCATTAGTAAATGTATAAACAATAGATTCCTGAATCTGTTTGTTGGAATAAAAAACTTTTTTCACACTGAAATAAGTACGAATGATGATAAACACAAATAAAATCAACAGCCAGATCGTTAATGACTCAAGAAATTCTCTGTTATCATTGTCTGCATTATAATAATTCACACCAAAGAAAATCAACGCAATTATTGGAAATACAATGATTCGTATTAATGAATTTTTTAAATGAAACATCAAAAAATCCTTGAAAGTGATCTGAGTTTTTACAATCATAGTTAATTATTAAATCCTCTCCAATTCATCCGCATCAATCGTTGTCTTGAAAGTTCCGTAATTTACAATCACTTTATTTCTGGAAATCTTTTCGATTGTTCCGACGCTTGTACTTCCCGTGATACGAACGCGTTGCCCGATTTTCATCCAAACGGCGCGGTCTGTTTTACGTTTTTCTTCGATTTTTTCATTGGTTTCTGTGATTTTTTCAATGACATCCTCTTTTTTCAGCTGTTGAGTTATTTTCCTCTTTACAACCTGAAGTCTTTTGGTTTCATCCTTATCAGCTCCGAGTTTTCTGAACTTTTCCTGTTCTAAAATCTTCACAAAATCTTTCACCACATCTTTTCGGGACCTGCCTTTTATATAACCGTCGATAAAGGCTTCAATCTTGTTTCCAAACTGGAGTTTACGATGTTCTTCTTCATACAATTTCTGGAAATTGAAGAGTTTTTGCTGAAGCTGCTCGTTTAATTTTTGCAAATTATCCCGCTTGTCCTCAACGGATTCTTTTCTTTCGGCAAGATCAGTTTTCAGTTTTTCAACTTCGTATTTTTCCTGTTGAAGTTTTACGATTGTTTTATCAAGATTCACAATATCATGTTCCACTTTTTTCTTCGCAGAATGAATGATAAACCTGGGGATTTTATTCTTTTCAGCAACTTCAAAAGTAAATGAACTTCCCGCTTGTCCGACTTCCAGTTTGTACATCGGCTCCAGCGTTTCTTCATTAAATAACATCGCTGCATTTTCTGCGTTGGGAAGCTGTTCTACAACCAGTTTAATATTTGTGTAGTGCGTTGTAATGATCGCAAAACTTTTTTTATCATAGAAAAACTCAAGGAAACTTTCTGCCAAAGCGCCACCCAATTCAGGATCGGAACCTGTACCGAATTCATCGATCAGTAAAAGCGTTTCTGCATCGGCTTCACGAATGATTCCACTCATTTTCTTTAGTCGTGACGAATAGGTTGAAAGATGATTTTCAATCGATTGATTATCACCAATATCCGTCATGATTTTGTCAAAGAAAAACATTTCTGATTTCGGATGTGTTGGCACTAAAATTCCACTTTGAATCATTAATTGAAGCAATCCGACGGTTTTCAGAGTAATGGATTTTCCACCTGCATTCGGTCCGGAAATACAGATGATTCTGTTGTGTTCCGTCAATGCTAAAGTTTGAGGATAAATGGTTTTATTTTCCGCTTTATTTCTAAGCCACAACAGAGGATGGAAAGCATCTTTTAATTTTAATGTTTTGTGACGGTTGATTTTTGGTAAAATTCCGTTGACTAATTCTGCAAATTTGGCTTTTGCTCTCGTTAAATCAAGATCAAAAATATACATTTGATACCTCCAAAGCTGAGGTTGGAATTCTGCCAGTTCTGCTGTCAATTTTCTAAGAATTTTGTCGATTTCTTTCTTTTCTTCCTCTTCATTTTCCTTAAGTTTGAAGTAATGTTTTACGACACTGTCCGGTTGAATATACGTGATTGAACCTGTCTTTGAAAGTCCCAGCACTCTTCCCGGGACTCTTTTTTTGTAGGCAGATTTTACCGCTAAAACTCTTATGTCTTCAATATTACTTTCCCGGATATCATCAAGAAAATCGCTTTGTCCGTAATTAAACAAAACTCTGTTGAAATTTTCCTGAATCGCTTTTTTCGCCTGCTGAATTTCTGTTCTCAACGTTTTTAAAATCGGGGAAGCTTCACTTTTTACTTCACCAAAACGGTTAAAAACCTTATCAACTTTATCAATAATCTCTTTCTTGAATTCCAAAACGGAAGCATCTTCCATTAAATTTGGAAAAGTTTCAGGCATGGTCGGAAAGAACTTCTGAAGTTTTCCTATTTGTTCCGTGATGGTTTTAATTTTGATGAAAGCGTTGTTTTCCAGACGATAATTCTCGATCAGCATTACTTTTAATTCACTTTCAATATCTTCATATTCATCAAACGGAATTGCATTTGAACTTTCAAAACTCGACAAATATTCGGACGTTTTTTTCAATGAAAGCTCTGCCTCGTCAATTTCCATCGGACGAAGTTGAAGAATTTTTTCTCTCGTTTTCGGAGAATACGCAAAAGGAGAAATTTCCGCGAGCAATTGCGGAAACTCTAATTCGTTTAAATCTTCTTTATTTATATACACACTGCAAATTTAGTGAAAAATGTGCATTTTATTTTGGAAATAAGTTAATTTGAGAATTGAAAATCTTTGATTTTCTTGCGCCTTTAAATATGATTTATAATTTTTAAAAAATTGCGCCTTTACAAGTGTCAACAGAATTTAAGTTTTATTAAATTTGAGATATGAAATTGGCAACCGAAAGATTATTATTAAAAGAGATTAATGAAAGCTACGTCGAAGATATTTTACGGATTCGAAGCAATGAAGTGATCAATCAGTTTGTGCAGAGAAAGTCACCGAAAAACAATTATGATGCGTTGCAGTTTATTTTAACCATTAAAGAAAGAACGAAGAATAATCAAACGTTTTACTGGGGAATTTCTTTAAAAGATCAACCCAATCTTATCGGAACAATCTGCCTTTGGAATTTCTCAGAAGACAGAAAAACTGCGGAAGTCGGATACGAGCTATTACCCGATTATCATAGAAAAGGAATCATGTCGGAAGCGTTGGCTGCTGTTTTACATTTCGGTTTTAATGATTTACATTTACATGAAATTGTAGCAATGACCAATAAGTTTAATGAAAACTCGAAAGGACTTCTTTTAAAGCATGATTTTATCTTGGAAGAGGGTAGAGAAGATGAAGGTTTTCCCGATAATATTATTTTTAGTTTGAAGAAAAACATATAATTTTGTTATCTGAAAATAGAGTTTATTAAATCTATTACTGTAAAAATGGCAAAAATAATTATCAACCGCTCATCAGAATATTCAAATAAATTGAGATCAATAGGAATTTACTTGGATGATAAAAAAATAGGAGATATTGCAGATGAAGAATCTAAAGAATTTGAAATTGAAGAAGGAAAGCACAGATTAAGAGCTAAAATTGATTGGTGTCGTTCAAATCCTATTGATTTAAAAATAAATTCTGATGAAACTTTAAGGTTTAATTTAAGTGGAAGAAATCCATTTTTGGCATTATTTTATATCACATTTGGAAAAGATCAATATTTAGAATTGCTACCTATAAATTAAAATTTTTTTTTCAAATCATCAAATCACAACACCATGACCTGGACAGACATTCTAGCCCCCATAAAAAACACACCTTACTTTACCAATCTTTGGGAAAAAGTAAAGCAAGAATACACAACGACGAAAGTTTTTCCGCCAAAAAGCCAGATTTTCAGGGCATTGGAAATTACACCCTTTGATGATGTTGAGGTCGTGATTATCGGGCAGGATCCTTATCATAATGATTTTCAGGCGAATGGATTGTGTTTTTCTGTTTCTGAGCAAGTGACTGCGCCGCCTTCGCTTAAAAATATTTTTATTGAACTTAAAAATGACATCGGCGTTGAAAGAACGTCAAAAGAATTGGATGATTGGGGAAAGCAGGGCGTTTTATTATTGAATGCAACATTGACTGTTCGTGCTCATTCTCCCAATTCGCATAAAGATTTAGGCTGGGAAAAATTCACGGATTTTATTATTAAAGAAATTTCTGATAAAAAAGAAAATGTAGTTTTTGTTTTGTGGGGCGCTTTTGCACAAAAAAAAGCCGAACTCATCGATCCGGCTAAACATTTTATTTTAAAGTCTGCGCACCCGTCACCTTTTTCTGTTCACAGGGGTTTTTTCGGGAGCAAACCTTTTTCAAAAATTAATGAATATCTTGTTTCAAAAGGTAAAAAACCTATTTCCTGGTAATCTGATTTTATTTTTTTATTGTAATTCCTATTTTATATTGCCCGGCTAATGATGCACCGCTTGCACTTGGTTCGGGGGTAAGCTTTACGAGTGTAATTGTATACCCATCAAATACTTCTGATTTTTTAAAAATCGGAGTATTTCCTGTAGCAAGTGTTAGAAGTCTCGGTCTTGTTGAAGTGCCTATTACTTCTACCTGTGTTACGGCAACATTATTAATCGTGCATGGAACTCCTGCAGAGCAGCGATTATCATGTAGCAAGGTTTTAAAAGTAACATTCATTTGGTATAAAGGTAAAAATTTGTTTTCACCCTCATTGAAATAAATTGTGTCGTTTGTATTTTGTACATTTAGCGTAGCTGGCTGGTTATTAGGGATTATTGTCTCATTATCATTATTATCTGAGCATGATAATACAGCCGATACGGTGCCAATTAGCACCATACTCATAAAAAATTTTTTCATAATGTGTGTTTTTTAATTCTTCACACTCTATGCAAATATTGTGCCATTACGTTTATGAAAAATTATTACTTAAACGTCTGTACTTTATTGAAATAAAATAAATTTAAATTTTAAAATATTATTTTGTCTGATTTTCTGTCTGTTTTTTGAAAGAAAGAGCTATTTTGTATTTTCCGATTAAAGCCTTGGCACCGTCCTGAGATTCAGGGTAGGGTGTAACTTCTGCTAATGAAATGCTGTATCCATTAAAATTGCCGGTCTTATGGTAATTTCTACCTTCATTATCTGTTGTAGCCAAGTTTAAAACCATTGGTCTTGTTGCGGTTCCCATAACTTCAATTTGTGCAACGGCAACTCCCGCCCAGATGCAGTTTACTCCTTTCGGGCAACGGCTGTCCTCTGAAATTCCTTTGAAGGTAACGTTCATTTGGTATTCTTTCAAAAATATGTTTTCACCTTCATTAAGATAAATAATGTCGCCTTCTTTGCTCATTGGTTCTGTAGTTTTTATTGTAGTATTGGCTGCAACATTTGTATTTGTTGAGCTTTTTGTCTCTTTTTGAGCATTGCAATTCATTAGACTTAATAATCCCAGACTGAATATGATGGTTTTGTGTAGCATGATTTCTTTTTTAAATAACGTTAAGCATATCCAATACTACCACCAAAAACATTGCCACACCTACCACAAGACTGAAACCTGTGCCATAAATGAAACCAATGAAAGCTCCTTTTGTTGATTTTAATGCCTTGTTCATATCTTTGCTGTCATGTAATAATTCACCGACAAAAACTCCGGCAAACATTCCGATTAGAAAACCTAATGGGATTGGTAAAAACATTCCAATGATCATTCCAACGATTGATCCGATGCTTCCCCAGCGGGTTCCACCATATTTCTGATTGGTTTTAGCCGGAATGACATAACTTAAAACTGCTGAAATTATCGTTAAAATTCCAAAAGCCCAAACATAAATCATCGGCAAATCCGCATCTGTCCCGAATTTATAGATTAGTAATCCGCAAATACTTAATAATAATCCGGGCAAAACAGGAAGAAAAGTTCCCAGAATTCCCAAAAACAATAAAATAAGGCAGAGAATATTAATTAATGCTATATCCATTCTTCAAAATTATATTTGCAAGATAAAAAAAAGTGGCCTTAAAAAAGCCACCTTTCAATTTAAGTTAAAAATTTGTTATAAGTTTAAAATTACATATTGTAGAATTACGCCGGCATTTCCAATGTTTCCTGAAGCATGATTATGGAAAGTAGTGTAATAAATATATCCACTGGTTGAAGATCCTGAGCAAGGTCCTACTGTTGCTCCTAAAGCCACCAAATAAGGAACCAGTACCTGAGGAACTGAAATACTCACCTGAATATTTCCAGGAAGCGTAATACAAACCGTTACAAATGTGGAAGTTGGCGCATTTCCTATCGGAGTATTCGGAACACCTGTTGCTGTAAAATGATTGGATCTGATCATTAAAGCATCATTTGATGAAGTTTCTTTAACTAAAACTTCCCAATAAGCAGGATCATAGTTAATTATTTTCTGCCATTGAGCTAAATCATAGTTGATATTAAGTGTATTAAAGCCCAACGCTGTTGTAAGTCCGGCATTGTTTACCGTAGCGCCTACCATACCTACGCTTCCGATATTTTTAGAGCATAATTTTGAATCCGGGACAAATCCTCCTGCAAGCGAACAGTTGTTGGTATTGCTTGTTCCGCCTACTAAATAAGCAACATCCCAGTCTGAAGCATAGATACTTCCTCCATTAGCCACGAAAGTTGCTAAATTAGTATCAATTGTAGTAAAAAGTGCCGGATTTGAGGAGTAATTATTTCTTGAGCCACAGTTAAGAAATATGATATCATACTGTGCAATAGTAGTCAGGTTGGCGAGATCGTTATTGGTGATTTCAGTGGCATTATAGCCTAAAGTCTGAATAATATCCTCGATTTTGTCATACGTTCCCTTTACATAGGCAATTTTTGCAACCTGATTTAGTTTGGTCTGGCTGGCATCGAGACTTACAGTTTCATTATCTTTCACAGTGGCGGAAATTTCTGTGCGGAAATTACTGCCATTACCTGTTTGAATATGAATGGTGTGATTTCCAACCGGAGCTTCCAAAGTGAAATTACCATCAGAGTCTGAAGTGGTGTAATAGATTTTATACTTTTCATCAAAAGTAAAAACTGAAGCCCCTCCAATAGGTTTGGTTCCGTTTTGTGACATTACTTTTCCGGTAAGTTTTCCGGTTTTTGCAACTGCAGGACCAACGTTCTCGGAAACTATCGCAGAATCGTCTCCTCCTGCACAATTGGTCAAAAGTGTGAATACACACAACAGAATAAATAAGTAGTGTTTTCTCATATCTGATTGATTTTGATTTATTTAGTTTTAATCAAATTTAATAAATAAATACATATAAAATCATAAATTGTGATAAATTTTTAATATAATTTACTTTAAATAATGTTTTTTGATGAATTTTTTATTTATTAATCGAAGTTTTGAGAGATTTAATAATGGACTTCTTTATTAACACCCTTGTGAACCTTAAAGACATTTAGTAGTTAAAAAATCTCTGTTACTTTGTGTTAAAAAAAGCATTATGATTAAAGGCGGACATTCAGAAATATTTTTATTAAATTTTAAAAAAGATTTCATTTTGGGATGAAAATTGATGGAGAAGTTTTTAATTAAAATCAACCTTAAATTTCCTAAATTTGCTGTAAATGAAAGACGAAATACAAGACACCAAAAATTTTATTCAGGAACTGAGTGAAATTCTTTATAACTATATATCTGGAATAGCGCCATCCGGAATGGAGTTTATTCTTCATATTATTATAAAGATTGGGGTGCTTATCGGGATATTTTTAATCATTGATTTCATTTTAAAGTTTATTATTAATAGCGGTTCACGTTTTTTTCACAATCAGGAAAAATACCCTATCCTGAATTCTATTAAAGCATCTAAAGTCACCAATTCTCTCGCTCATTTTATTGCTTTGACAATTGTGGGAGGGATACAGAATTTTATCTTTACCGGGCATTTACCTAATACTACGTTTTTTATCGTAAGAATGGTAAATCTTGGATTGGTTTTGATCGTTGCAGGAATGCTTTATCGATCACTGACAGCCTTCCGAAATTATTTTGTTATCAAACAGGATTTCTATAATATCATGGCTTTGAATGCCATTTCAGAAACGGTAAAAATTCTGGGAATTTTCCTTTTTTCCATTGTAGGAATCTGTGTTATATTTGGAATAAAAGGAAGCACAATTGTAGGAAGTTTAGGGGCAATCACAGCAGTTTTGGTATTGGTTTTCCGTGATACGATCTTGGGGTTTGTTACAGGGATTCACGTGGCGACCTCAAAAAGTTTGAAAGTAGGAGATTGGGTGAGCATTCCCAAGTACAGCATTGAGGGAAATATTGCAGATATCAGTCTTTTAACGACGAAAATAAACAATTTCGATAAAACGATTTCTACAATTCCGACTTATGATTTGTTGACAACTGAGATTAAAAACCTTCAGGTAATGTCTGAATCAAACACAAGGAGAATTAAAAAATCTATTTATTTTAATATCAATTCTTTTAAATTTTTAAGAGAAGAAGATATTGAAAGATTAAAGGATATTAATTTAATTTCAGAATATCTTGAAGGAAAAAGTGTTGAGTTAAAAAAAGAAAAAGAAAATATTGATCATAAGGAGAATATCATTAATGGAAGACAACTTACCAATATCGGGGTTTTCAGATATTATGCCCAAAGATATATTGAAAACGATCCGGATATTGATCAGGAAGGTGCCATGATGGTTCGTCAGCTGGATATTACACCACAAGGTCTGCCGCTGGAAATTTACTGTTTTGCGAATGATTCAAAATGGGAGCATTTCGAGCAGATTCAGGCTGATATTTTCGACCATTTGTTGGTTGCTTCAAAAGAATTTGATCTTCAGGTAATGCAGGTGAATGTAAAAGTATAATGGAAAAAATTAGAATTTAATTTTAGAACAAAGGGTCTGTTGAACTTTCAACAGACCCTTTTATTTAAAGGTGTTTTCAAGACATTGCCTGAATTATTTATTTATTTTTTATCCCACCATATACGGCCTTGGATATCACTTTCGCTTGTGCCAAAATCAGGATCTTGCTTCATCTGATTTAAAGCTGCCTGTTGATTATTGTAGTTCATATTATCTGCAGATGGAGTAGGGAGAACAATTCTTCTTGGCATCGTTAATGGAATTCCTCCGTTGCGGGTAGGCGCTTCTAATTTAAGTGCAGTAGAGGTATTCGGCATATCGGTTCTTTTGATCAATGCCCAGACTTCATTAGGTTGTTTAAAATAATTCAAATATTCCTGTATGATGATCTGTTCGAGTGCTTTTGATGGATTAAACTTTACATCGGTAGCATTCAGATAAGCTGTTACCTCATTAGCTGCAGTTGGGGTATATTGATCTACAATTGCTTCTTTTGCAATAAAATTATAGGTGCTGATAGATGCCTTAATACCTTCTTCATAAAGCATTTGGATAGAACTGCCTGTTGAAATGATCCCTCTTGCCTGCAATTCAGCCTTTAATAAAGAATAATCTGCATATGTTAAAATAGGGAAGACGGCATTTCCTGTACCTGACTGGAATTCAGGCTGCCAGATACGATACTGAAGTTGTGAAATAGTATCATATGTTGTTCCGTTTAGTGATCTTTTTGCTGAGGTATAATATCTGCTGGTACTTTTATCCGGACTGATAGGGCCTCCTACATATCTTTTCAGAGAATCGGTGATGATTACAGGACTCATTTTACCTGCGTCTACTAATCTTCTGATTGCAGTTTTAGTATATGAATTTTTTTGGAAAAATAGAGGTATTCTGGGGTCATTATTATTTGTCATATAGTCTACCATAGGCTTCGATGCAAAGAACCCGATAGGATTGAAGTTGCCATGCTCGGTAAATCTTCTTGAACGTAAAGAAAAATCTTCAGAAGTAGTACTGATCTGGTCTCTGGATAATACCTGACTGGCGATTGTTGCAAGCTTAGCCGGATTTCTTTTCATCAATCTTGATGCGATTTTTAATCTTAATGAATTAGAAACTTTTTTCCATTTTAAGATATCTCCGTTAAAGAAAAGATCTCCGCTTCCTGGTTTTACCTGTATGGACTGGTTCGCTGCTTCTATGGCAGTGTAAGCGTTGCTCAGCTGATTGTCAAAAATGTCATACAATTGTTCCTGTGTTTCAAACTTCGGGGTTGATGTACCGCCATATCTTGCCTGAAAAGCTTCCGTATAAGCCATACTTCCGTTAACATCGGTAACATACCATGCGTAATACACCTTTAGGATGGTGGCAATACTTTTAAGATTGACATATCTGGCTTGTTGATCTGCAGGCATTTGCTCTATCTTGTAAATGATATCTGTAAGTAAAGAGCCGTGATCCCCGTAAAAAACATCTTTTCGTGCATTCATATTAGATCCGTCATCCATAAATTCGGGAGTATTTCCCAAGCCGGGAACCAAAGTCTGAGTCCATGGCATAATTCTGCGATAATAATCATAATAATATTCATAGCTGGCATCATACCCTTTTTTGATAGCCAATGGTAACAGTGCTTCCGGAGTAGTGTTTACAATATCCAAGGGGTTTGTATTGGTTTCAGCAAAATCATTTGTACAAGAATTGAATATGCAAAGTGAAACAACAAGTATAAATATTTTTTTCATGTTTTAAATTTTTAGATTAAATAAATAGCTTAGAATGAAAAATCTAGATTAAATCCTATATACCTTGACATTGGCGAGCCTCCATATTCTGCAAAACTTCCCGATTTATTGTTATACATTCCTTCAGGATTAATGCCGTCCGGAAGTTTATTATAGATGTAAAATAGATTTCTTCCTATGAGAGAAGCATTTAATGTATTTATGCCCAAAGGTTTTATTAATTCCGGCTTAAAGGAATACGTTAATTTTAACTCACGAAGAGCAACCCATGTATTCTCGAAAATAGCATTCTCCCTGATACCGTTCCCCCAAGACCCTAAATTTCTGTAATACAAATCAGTACGTAAGGGGTCTACCCATCCTTTCTCATAAACCTCCTGGTAGGTCATACCTCCCACATCTCTTGTAACGCCTTGTTTATCATTGATTTTTGTACCCTGAGCAAATACACCTTCAGGAATTACCCCAAACTGAACCTGCCCGTTCGTATCAGTGTATTTAATACCACCTCTTTCTTCATCTCTATACTGTAAAGTTGAGGGAATGTTGCCAAATTGTACCCCATAGTTATAAGTCGCTGATAAAATATCTCCACCGACTCTGGCGTCAATTAAAATACTTAATGCTATATTCTTATATTTGAAGGTGTTTCTAAAACTGGTCAGGAAATCCGGTGTTAGCTTTCCTACCGTTACGTAACCCTGGTTCTGATAAGAATTGGAACGCATATAGGTACCTCCGGGCTTAAGGACTCTCATGCCGTTTCTGGGATCGTCGATTTTGTTTCCGTTAGCATCAAGAGCCTGATAGGTTGCAAAGGCATAATTAGTCTGTATAAGTCCATATTCCTGACCGGTAATTGCTATACTTTTTACATCTCTGCCCATTGCCCATTGTAGTACATATTCTTCAACTCCGGGAGCAAGTTCAATAATTTTATCCTGATTTTTAGCGAATGTAAGAGTGGTATCCCATTTAAAATTATTTGATTTAACGGGAACTGCATTGAGAATTACTTCTATACCGGTATTTTGTAAATTTCCTGCATTGATTTGTCGTGATTCTACTCCCGATTCCTTGGGCATTGGAAGCGTTAGTACTTGATTGGTAGTATTGGTTCTGTAAACAGAAACATCAAAATCTAATCTGTTGTTAAGAAATGCCATGTTTAAACCAAATTCTATAGATCTGCTTAATTCATTTTTTAAATAGGGATTAGAAAGAGCTGAGCTGTTAAAACCAATCAAAGGAATACGCGTACCATCCGGAGAATTATAAGATGATGGATCTCCTCTATAATAAAATCCTGAACTCGTATTGTAAGGGGAGGTATCTTTGCCCACCCATGCAAGGCTTCCTCTTAAACTTCCAAAGTTGATCCATTTTGGTAGGTTGAAAGAATTGGAGAAACTCCAGTTTGCTACAAATGACGGATAAAAATAACTTATGTCACCATGACCGTCCGGATAAGATAGTGTTGAAGACCAGTCATTACGTCCGGTAATATCTATAAAGAGCTGATCTTTCCATGCAAAATTAGCAAAAGCGTATAAGGATTGGATCTTTTTCGGAGACACGTTGCCATCTGTATAAATCGGCTCATAGCCAGGCGCGTCTACAGAATTTTGGATTTCAAAGATTCTCGGGATTCTAAGCCCGTTGTTGGTAAATAATCTGGTAGATTTATATTTTGAGCTGAAACTTTCTCCTCCAATGGAAGCGGTCATATTTAAATTATTGGTCAATTTAAAATTAGCATTGGCTAAAAACTTAATGGTATTCTGTTCCTTTCTGCCCTCCAGAATACTATATCCGCCGCCTTTAAAACCGGGATCAGGACCTAAAATTTTAGATTCATTAATAAAGTTGTAATTGTTGAAGTTTCCGCTTACAATAAGATTCAGCCAATCCGTGATCTGAGATTTTACTTCTAAACGACCAATATAATTGTTTTCCTTTTGGCTTCTTGTATTTTGAAACAGATTAAAATATTGTGCTGTCATACCATACGGGTCATCATTGCCCTGTTTTACACCGCCGTTCACAGGATCTAAGTAGTTTTGGCTCCAATAATTAGAATCAAAACTTCTTGGAACACCATATATAAAACTGAATAACGGGCTGTTGTTTCCTCCTTGCGGAACAGGGTTTTCCCCGTATGATCTGGTATAATTGAAGCTTGCATCTAATTGCAGGTATTTATTAAACTCATGGGTAGCACGTAAGAAATAAGCATTTTTGATAAATTTATTTCGCGGTAAAATACCTTCTGCTTCTTGATTTGTATAACTTAATAAAAATGTTGATTTATCATTACCTCCTGAAAATTCGATTGAATTTTTTCGGTCAATTCCTACCTGGTACAGATCTAAATAATTTTTCGGCTGAGGATTGTATAAAACGGTTCTTCCGTCAACATCTCTTACCGGCTGACCGTCAAACTTAGGACCATAGCTGTAAAAAAAGGTACTTGGGTCTATAAATCGTTCTCCGTTACTGTCAGTTGAGAAGGTTGGACTTACACCTGCACCAAATTCGTTTTGAAGCCGGGGTCCGGCGTATACACTTTGCGTAGTCAGTGAAGAATTTATTTTAACGCCAACCCCATTTCTGTTGCGTCCTTTTTTAGTTGTGATCACAATGACACCATTAGATGCCCGGGAGCCATAAAGAGCAGATGCGGCGGCACCTCTAAGTACAGAAACAGACTCAAAAACATCAGAATTAAGATTTTTCATTTCGTTCCCAAAATCATATCCCGATCCCCATTCATCTGCGCCGGTAACTGAATTGTCAATAATTACTCCGTCAACTACCACCAATGGCTGATTATTATTTCCTAAAGATGTGTTCCCGCGGATCTGAACTTTTGCACTAGACTGAGGTCCTCCTGATCCTGCTACGATCTGAACGCCGGGTAATTTTCCTTGAAGAGCTTCCACGGGGTTTACAACTCCGGCTTGTGTAATGTCCTTACTGTCGACTTTAGTGATGGCATAACCCAGTTTTCTTTGATCTCTTTTAATTCCGAGAGCTGTGACTACAACTTCTTCAATGTCTGTAGTTTTGGTAGAATCTTTTTTTGTTTTTTGTGCATTTATTTGAGTAGAAGTTCCTAATAGAAAACAGAAAACACCTACGGTAAAGGAGGTTTTAGATTTAAATTTCATATCATTTGGTTAATGTTGTAATATTAGCAAAAAAAAGAATATTTAACACGGTATTTTTGTTGATTTTGTATTTAAAATCATTTTATTTTGTGTTTAATTTAATTTATTTTTATTATTATTGTTTTGTTAGTATTTTATTAATATGTTTTAATTGTCTTGGTGATTAAATTTAATTTAACTGAAAAAAATTAGAGGATATATAGAGAAAGGTTTAAAATAAAATGATTTATCAATAAAAAATAGAATGTTTTTAATTGATAAAAGGAGATTCTTATTTTGGAGATTAAAAAGTAACCCATCATAATGTACTAACAATTAAATTCTTTGAATTAAAATTTTACTGTTATCGGTTGATTTATTCGGTTCTACAGATTAGATGAATGAAAAAGATCGTATTTAAAAAAAATAATACACATCTGTTTTTTATTCTTTTACACAATTGATAGTAATTTTTAATCACTAAATTTGTGAAGTTTTTACAGCATTGCTGAAATTTTAAATATCATATCCGCTTTTTTAATAATTTAAATATAAACTTCATTTAGGATTAAAAATTTACACAATGATGTAAATCTAACTTCTAATATCTAGATTAAAAAAATGACAAAACTAAGTGTAAACATTAATAAAATTGCAACACTGAGAAATGCAAGAGGAGGCGAAACGCCAAGTCTGACAGAAGCTGCAATAAAAATCCAGGAATTTGGCGGACAGGGAATCACGATCCACCCAAGACCGGATGAAAGACATATCACCAGAAAAGATGTTTATGACCTGAAGCCTTTGGTAACAACCGAATTTAATATTGAAGGAAATCCGCACCGCGAGTTCATCGACATGGTTTTAGAAGTGAAGCCTGAACAGGTGACTTTAGTTCCTGACGCAGACGACGCGATCACGTCAAACGCTGGTTGGGACACCAAAAAGCATTTAGATTTTCTTACCGAAATAATCGCTGAATTTAAGAATGCAGGAATCAGAACTTCAATTTTCCTTGATCCGACTCCGGAATTAGTAGAATATGCTGCAAAAACCGGAACTGATAGAATTGAATTGTACACGGAAGCATACGCGAAGAATTATTTAAGCAATAAGGAACAGGCAATAAAACCTTATTACGAAACGGCTGTTGTCGCAACAGATTTCGGATTGGGAGTAAATGCCGGTCATGATTTAAGTTTAGAAAATTTAAAATATTTTGCTGATAATATCCCGAATTTACTGGAAGTTTCCATCGGTCATGCTTTGGTTTCCGAAGCTTTATACATGGGTTTGGAAAACACGGTTCAGGCATATTTGAAGAGATTGGCAAAATGGTAAACTGATGGCCGGAAGCCAAAAGTCAGAAGCTGAAAGTTTATTACAGTATTATTAACTTCTAGCTCCGATCTTCCAACTTCCATCCTTAAAAATTAAAACTATGGAGATTTTACATTCAAAAATATTTGGCGAGAATCTATCGTCTACGCCGCTTTTGGTATTCCACGGCTTGTTTGGAATGCTTGATAATTGGGGAAGCTTCGGAAAAGATTTAGGTGATCTTTTGCCGGTTCATCTGATTGATTTGAGAAATCATGGAAGAAGTTTTCATTCTGAAAGTATGTCGCATGATGATCTGGCGGATGATATTGCCAATTATATGGATCATTACGGGATTCAGAAAGCTCACGTTTTAGGACATTCTTTAGGCGGAAAAGCGGTGATGCAGTTTGCTATAAAATATCCTGAAAAGGTTGAAAAATTAATTGTTGTCGATATTTCTCCAAAGGCATATCCTCCACATCATCAGGGAATTATCAAAGCTTTGGAAACGGTTGATTTTAATACGGTTGGTTCCAGAAATGAAGTAGAGGCTGTTTTAAGTCAGTATATTCCTGAAAAATCAACGATTCAGTTTTTGGCTAAAAATCTGTATTGGGATGATGATAAGAAGCTGAACTGGAGATTTAATCTTAAAACATTGTCAGAAAAATATTCGGAATTTGTTTCAAATGCGATCAAATTTGGTGTTTTTGAAGGCGAGACTTTATTTATTTCCGGAGAAAAATCAAACTATATTCTTCCGCAGGATGAGTTCGCGATTAAGCAGCAATTTCCAAAAGCTAAAATTGTAACGGTGAAAAATGCTGCACATTGGGTCCAGGCAGATAATCCGGTTGATTTTGCGAATGTTGTTAAAGATTTTTTAGATTTGAATTAAATTGATTATTAATATCAGCTTATTGTTAAATTTTTCTTAAAATAATATTTTATTTCTCCATGTATTGAAATTTTTGTACTTTTAGATTTACTAAAATGTTTATCAAATCATTAAAATTTTTAACCCATGAAAAAGAAAAACTCAAAAAAACCTTTTTTTGCTTCGTTTTTAGAGAAACAAATTAAGGATCCTCAAGCCGTTCAGGGGGGAGGTCTTACAACGCCTCGTACAGATATTGTTACTTTGCCGACAAATGACACGATTACTTCGCCGACATTTGACAATGTAAGTACACCTACGAACGATCATGTAACATTGAAATATCCTTCTGACAGCGACGAATCAGGAGAGTTATCTTAATTAAATATTATACCAAACTAAAAGATTATGAAAAACAAAAATTCAAAAAAGAAGCCATTTTTTGCATCATTTTTAGAGAAGCAAGTTAAAGATCCTGAAACTGTAAAAGGAGGATCGGGCATTATTACAATTCCAGAGAGAGATACAGTGACTAAGCCGACTTTAGACTTGGCTCAGACTCAAAAATATCCATCAGACGGAGATGATGATGTACAATCTGTTTAAGAGAACATATTAACAAAATCATATTAAAAGGAAACTTAAACTTTAAGTTTCCTTTTTTAATAACAATCGACCAATGATTCTTTGTATCACCCATTCACAGGATTTTTATAATATAGATATCTTTTTTGATTATTTACGATCGAAAAACATTCCTTATTTCAGGTTAAATTCCGATCATATCAATCATCTGCAGAAAATCAGTATTAATGAAGATTTTTTTGAAATTACAGATGAAAACGGAAATACAATCAATTCGAAAGAAATAAAAGCGGTATGGCACAGAAAAGCCTGGAAAATAAGTGTTCCCGAAGAACTCGATGAAGATTATGAAAAAATATTTTTAAACGAATACGGAAGTTTACGCTACAATCTTTTGACAATATTGGAAGATGTTCCCTGGAGCAATCCTTATGAAAAAGAAAGGAAAGCTGATGGCAATAAAATGTATCAGTTAAAAATCGCTCAGAAAAATAATCTCATCATTCCCAAAACACTTTTTTCCAATAATGAAGAAAAAATCACGCAGTTTTTTCATGAGCATTGTAATGGAAAAGCAGTTGCGAAGCTTCACGGAGTTATTACAAAATCGATGTCAGGAGAAAATTTTCTTTCGACAACAATTATTGACGAAAATAATTTAGAATTTATTTCAGATATCACGTATTGTCCGATGATTTTCCAGCCATATATCGAAAAAGAATATGAATTGAGGATTGTTTACATTGATGGTGAATTTTTTACAGGAAAAATTAATAACAGCGAAAGTGCCGACTGGCGTGTAAGTCAGGGAAATTTTTGGTCAAAATATGATTTACCTGAAAATATTAAAGCTGATTTAACTTCGATGATGAAAGAAATGGGGCTTTACCTCGGAGCAATCGATATGATAAAAAGTACTGATGGAAATTATTATTTTCTCGAAGTCAATCCACAAGGAGAATGGGGAATGCTGCAAAAAGAACTGAATTTTCCCATCGCGGAAACCATTGCCGATAACCTTATAAAAAGAATGAAAACCAATGAACAATAAAATTTTAATCATAACGCACACTGCAGATAATTTTTCAATCGAAAAAGTAACAGAGTATATTGCACAAAACGGCTGTGAGGTCATTCGTTTTGATGTAGATCTTTATCCTTTACAAAATAAATTAACCACCAAATTTGAAGATGGAAAGTGGATCAGCATTTTAGAAACTCCGAACGCAAAACATCGTCTTGATGATATTGCAGCGGTTTGGTACAGAAGAGCTTACAATATCGGAAACGGTTTGAAAGAAGAGCTTGATGCCAAATTCTACGGTGCGGCAATGGGCGAAATTCGCAATACCCTGTTCGGGCTTATAGAATCTTTCGACTGTTATTCGTTAGGAAAACCAAGTGTTTACAGAAGACTTGACAGCAAGGAAGAGCAGTTGAAAATAGCCCATAAAATAGGGCTTACCGTTCCGGAAACCTGCTTGACCAACAATCCGGAAGAAGCAAAGCAGTTTATTATTAAGCATAAGAATGTTGTTGCAAAAATGCAGACGGGTTTTGCTATTTACGAAGATGGAGTTGAAAGCGTGGTGTTTACAAATGTTGTCGGAGAAGAAAAATTTGAAGAATTAGATTCTCTTCTATACTGTCCGATGCAGTTTCAGAAAATGATTCAGAAGAAAAAAGAATTAAGGGTAACTGTTGTCGGACAAGACGTTTACGCCTTCGAAATCGATTCTCAACAATCTGAAGACGCCAAAGTCGATTGGAGAAAAGACGGTGTCAATTTAATTGATAAATGGGTTCAGACCGAACTTCCCAAAGAGGTTGAAGAAAAAGTTCTGGAACTTTTAGATGTTTACAACGTCGATTACGGAGCATTAGACATCATTGTTTCTCCCGAAGACGAATATTTTTTCATAGAGATCAATGCTGCAGGAGAATTTTTCTGGCTTGATAATCTTACAGAAGGAAATCAAATTTCCAAAAGCATCGCTGATGTGCTTTGCGACAAGGCTCCGAGAAGGAATAATATGGTTTTGGCTTAAGTTTTTAAACATAAAAAGTCACAAATTATTTTCACGAATTACACAAAATTATAATTCAATAAGAGCGGGCATTAGCCCGCTTTTTTCATTTAATAGGAAGAAAGGATTTAGTCAAAATTTAAAAAATTCTTCAAGACTGAAAAAAAGTAGAGATTTAAAAACTTTTGTGAGTAATTAAATTAATATTCTCCTTTAAAAATCGCAAATTTGCAGGTAGTATTTTCCGGTAATTTTTCATCATGACAAAGAATTGCCGAATAGAAAATATTATCATAATTTAGTCAACAATCAAGCAGAATATAATTTGATGGTTTTTGTAACGGGTGCCACCGGAATTTTGGGCAGAGTAATTGTTTTAGAGCTTCTTAAAAAAGGCAAAAACGTTCGCGCATCAAAAAGGGCGACAAGCAATTTAAACGAAGTACGACATTCCTATAGCTTTTATACGGAAAATCCCGATGATTTTTTTAATAAAATTGATTGGATAGATGTCGATTTTGACGATATTCATTCTTTGCAGGACGCTTTGAAAGGGGTAGATGAGGTGTATCATTGTGCCGCAAAAGTCAGCTTCAATCCTAAAGACGAAAAAGAAATGTACCATACGAATATCAAGGGTACAGAAAATCTTTTGTTTGCCTGTGAAGGCTCGGATGTGAAAAAATTTCTGCACGTAAGCTCTGTGGCTGTTCTTGATAATTTTAATGAAAAAGGAGAATTGGATGAAGAATCTGAATTTAATCCGAAACTGGAACATTCTGCTTATGCAATTTCCAAGCATTTATCTGAAATGGAAGTCTGGAGAGCGTCTGCGGAAGGTCTGAATACAATAATTATCAATCCCGGAATGATCATCGGAAGTGGAAACTGGGGTCAAAGCAGTGGCGAATTATTTCAGACTTTTGAAGAAAACAGTTTTACATTTTCAGGCGGAACAAGCTATGTTGACGTGAGAGATGTTGCAGATATTTCCATAGATTTAATGGAAAAAAATATTTTCGGAGAACGTTTTTTAATCGTTTCCGAAACTACAAAATATGCTGACTTCGGAGGTCAGATCAGACAAAAATTAGGTTTGAAGAAAGCGAAAATACTTTCAAAATCTTTATTACATTTAGGAAGAGCAGCCAATATACTTTTCGGATGGCTTATTCCAAAATTAAGGATGGTGACCAAATCAAATATTGAAGCGGTTTCATCATTAAACATTATTTCCAATCAAAAAATTAAAGAAAGACTTGATTATCAATTTATTCCCGTTTCAGAAAGTGTTGATTTTCATCTCAATAATTATATTAACGACAAAAAGCTGAAGAAATGAATCTTGCGGAGGCAATTATCAATAAAAATGTAGAAAAACATCCTGTAAAATCAGCAATTGGCTTTAAAAAGAAAGAAGGATGGAAGGAATTAAGCTGGAAAAAATTTAATGACATTATCTTTAAAACTGCCAATGCACTAAAAAATGCAGGAATTGGAGAAAATGATAAAGTTGCCATCTACGCCGAAAATTCTGCAGAATGGATGATTTTCGATTTGGCTATTTTGTCAATTGGTGCAATCACAGTTCCTATTTATTCCACGAATAATGCTGAGCAGGCAGAATATATCATCAATGATTCTCAGTCTAAAGCAATTTTAGTCGGAGATCAGCAACAGTACGATGCTTGTCTCGCTATTTTACAAAAAGAAGAAAGTGTTCTTCAAACAATTATTATATCTAAAAAAGCGGTTTGGATCAAGAAAGAATTCAGCAGTTTTTATCTTGAAGATTTTATTGCGAAAGCTTCCCCGGAATTTGAAATTATCAAAAAAGAATACGAAGATATTGCGACTTTGATCTATACTTCAGGAACCACTGGAACTCCGAAAGGTGTAATGCTTACCCACGGGAATTTCATAAAAGCTTTCGATGCGCATTTTGAATTTTTTAAGTTTAAAAAATTTGAAGAAGAGCTTTCACTGGCATTTTTACCCTTGACTCACGTTTTCGAAAGAAGCTGGAGTTTACTGTGCTTATATGGCGGTGCAAGGGTTTATTTCCTTGAAGATCCGAAAGATATCGCCAAAACACTGGAAGAGGTAAAACCTACCATGATGTGTGCGGTTCCGAGATTTTTCCAAAAGGTATATGCCGGAGTTTTAGAAAAAGCAGAAGAAAGTTCGCCATTTAAGAAAAAAATATTCAATTGGGCGCTGGAAGTTGGAAAACAGACTGCCGAATTAAGAAGAAAAGAGCAATCTATTCCTTTTGGATTAAATGTAAAACATTCCATTGCAAATGCATTGGTTTTTAATAAAGTAAAAGAAAAAATGGGCGGTAGACTTTGGTTTCTGCCCTGCGGTGGAGCTTCGGTTTCTCCCGACGTGACTCATTTATTTGAAGCAATCGGGCTTCATATCACGGTTGGTTACGGCTTGACGGAAACTACAGCGACATTGACCGCTTTTCCGTTGGCTCATTTCGAACATGGAACTTGTGGACTTCCTTTGCCGGGCGTTGAAATTCGTATCGGAGAAAATGACGAAATTCAGGCAAAAGGAAACGGTGTCATGAAAGGATATTACAACAAACCTGAAGAAACGCAAAAGGTTTTTACGGAAGACGGTTGGTTTAAAACAGGTGATGCAGGAAAATTTGATGAAAAAGGAAACCTGATCATTACAGACAGAATCAAAGATCTGATGAAAACTTCCAATGGAAAATACATCGCCCCGCAACAAATTGAAAATATTCTGACCAACAATAATTTTATCAGTCAGATTGTATTGATTGCGGAAGGGAGACAGTTTGTTTCGGCGTTAATTGTTCCGAATTTTGAGTTTTTAAAGGATTATTTGAAGAAAATCAATATTCCTTTTACAAATTGGGAGGAAATTGTCCAAAAGAAGGAAATCAACGATTTTTATAAAGATAAAATTAAAGAATTACAGCACAGTTTATCTGATTTTGAAAAAGTGAAGAAATTCACTTTAATGCCTGCGGAATTTGAAATTGGTAGCGGAGAAATTACTCCGACATTAAAAGTAAAACGAAATGTAGTATTGAAAAAATACGCAGATAGTATTGAGAAAATGTATTAAATAAAACAATGAAAGCCACACGATGCAGTGAGATTTGTGAAAATATTTGTGCTGTTTGTGGTTAAAAGAATCAAGTTTTATCATTTTAAATTTAAACTATGACAACACAGGAATTTTTAGGAAAAAACGATTTTAATATAAGTATACAAACGGTTTCGGAAAGCTGCCCGTCAAATATTGCCTTAATTAAATATTGGGGAAAATATGCTGACCAGATTCCTGCAAACCCAAGTATCAGCTATACTTTGAACCATTGTAAAACCAATACCACAATGGAATTTCTAGCAAACGAGCCATTTTCTGTACAGACATTCTTAGCAGGAAATGAAGAAGTGAAATTCGCCGGAAAAATAGAAAAATATTTTAAAAATATCGAGCAATATCTTCCCTGGATTTTAAAAGGAAAGTACATTATCAGAACCGAAAATACATTTCCTCACAGCTCCGGAATCGCGAGTTCTGCGTCTGGTTTTGGTGCAATTGCAAAATGTCTGATGAATTTAGATGAAACTTTTTCAGGAAAAAATTCTGACGAAGAATCTTTAAAAAAAGCATCATTCCTTGCAAGATTAGGAAGCGGAAGCGCCTGTAGAAGTCTCTACAACGGATTGGTTGTCTGGGGGCAGTCTCAGGTAAAAGACAGCTCGGATCTATTTGCTGTAAAATATCCGGATGATGAAATTCATGAGATTTTTAAAGACTTTAATGATTGGGTTTTATTGATTCATGAAGGTGAGAAAAGTGTTTCTTCGACAGTCGGACATGGTTTGATGAAGTCAAATCCTTATGCAGAAAGAAGGTTTCAGGAAGCTAGAGAAAATTTCATTCCGATGATAGAAATCTTAAAAACGGGTGATTTACAAGGTTTTATCAAATTGGTTGAGCATGAAGCATTGACACTTCACGCGATGATGATGATAAGCGATCCTGCTTTTATTTTGATGAAAACAGGAACACTGGAAGTAATCAATAAAGTTTGGGACTTTAGGAGAGAAACCGATTTGCCTTTATTCTTTACACTGGATGCGGGAGCAAATGTTCATCTTTTATTTCCAAATAATGGATTTGAAGAAAAAATTAAATCTTTTATTGAAACTGAATTATTGCAGCACACGCAAAAGAATGGAGTGGTGAAAGATATTATGAAGTTTTAAGAAAACAAAAAATATTATTTACAGGAACGGGCTTTAGCCCGTTTTTTCTTTTGTAGGAAGGTAATTGACTTTAGTCAAAAATCAGTCCTCAGTTACCACAGCATTACGATCTCCGTCCTCCTCTTTTCCTTCCTGAATCATTTCCTCGGCTTCAGATTTTTCTTCGGAAGTCGCTGTTTCTATTCTTTTTTCCTGCTCATCATTGTGATGATCGATAAAAAATTCGCAATAAACAGGCAAATGGTCAGATCCGAAATTTTCTAAAGTAGTAAGTTTTTCAATGAAAATATCTTCGCTGTGGAACATCAGGTCAATTGGAAATCGTAACAGACGGTATTTTGCATGAAATGTAGACACAAAATCACGGCCAATTCTGGGATCGATCAAATGACTCGTTTTTCTGAATAAAACAGACGATTTCGACCAGGCAACATTATTAAAATCCCCAACAACAATCACGGGTTCATCAATTTCTTTTACACGTTTTGCAGCACTTAGTAAATCACCGTCCCTTTCTTTTGAAGTTTCCTCTTCTGTAGGGCTTGGAGGAGGAGGATGGACGCCAAAAAAGACAAAAGAAAACCCATCTTTCGTCGTTAAATGAACTTCAATACTCGGAATATCATCAGCAACAAAATAATGTGTTTTTGCCTCTTTTATTTCAATTTTTGAATAAAAATGCATCCCGTACGTATTTTCTAATGTCACTTTATGTTGATAAGGATAATTTTTTTCAAGAACTTCTAATGCTCTTTCCCAATCGCCATTACTTTCCATGGTCAGGAAAATTTCAGGATTATCTCTTTCAATTAATTTAATAAATCTGCTGTATTCTGTATTAAACTGATAAACATTTGCAGAAATAAAATGTATTTTTTGAGATGAGTTCGACTGTCGAGAATATTTTTTTACGGGATAAAGGGGAGTATATTTTATAAGCGTAATACTGTGATGTATGAATAATATGACAAGAAAACCCTGGAAATACCAAAAGTTTTTAGGTGAGTGAATAAAAAAGCCTAAAAAGAATGTAATGACAATAAAATAAGTAATCTGGATTTTACCAAACTCCGGAACGCGAAATATCCAATGTGAATTTTGAATTTTAGGCAAAAGCGTTAAAATCAGCATCAGCACAATTAAAATCAGATAGGCGTTCCACATGTTTGTTAAAAATAATGCTTAAAAGTATGATTTACTTTTTAAAATGCTGCAAAATTTCTATAAAATTTTTCCTATTTTTATTCTAAGTTTAAATGTAAACAAGATGAAAAAAATACTTGCCGTCACTTTATTTTTAAGTACTTTCTGCTTTGCTCAAAATAATCAGAATCAGGAGATAGAAAAACCGATCCTTAATCTGTTTCTTGCTATGAAAAATGCAGATTCCGAATTGTTAAAATCAACTTTTTCAGAAACCGCAATTCTTCAGACAATTACGAAAGATGGTGTAAAGAATGAGGACATAAAAGATTTTATTTCTTCAATTTCTAAAGCTTCAAAAGATGACTTGGACGAAAGAATTATGATAGATGCCATTCATACAGACGGAAATCTTGCAAGCGTTTTTACGCCTTACCAGTTTTACTACAAAGGAAAATTTTCTCATTGTGGAGCCAATAGTTTTCAATTAGTTAAACAAAATAATGAATGGAAAATTCAATATATAATTGATACGAGAAGAAAGGAAAATTGTAAAAATTTAAATTAAATTAAAATGAAAATTCATCATATTGCTATTATTTGTTCAGATTACGGAGTTTCCAAAAAATTCTACACAGAGGTTTTGGGATTAAAAATTATCCGGGAAGTGTATCGAGAAGAGAGACAGTCTTATAAATTAGATTTGGCGATCGGAGATAATTATGTCATCGAACTATTTTCATTTCCAAATCCACCACAAAGACCTTCAAGACCTGAAGCGTGTGGTTTAAGACATTTGGCTTTTTCGGTTGAAAATGTTAATGAAAAGCGACAGGAATTAGTCGAAAAAGGATTAAACTGTGAAGAAATCAGAATCGATGAATTTACGGGAAAAGAGTTTTTCTTTACCCAGGATCCGGATCAATTGCCATTGGAGTTTTATGAAATGTAATAAGGCTGTAGATGTCAGATTTAAAACTAAACTGAGTGTTTATTAATAATTATTGCATCTGATGTCTAGTATCTGAAATCTATGCTAAATTAATGAGCGTACCCTGTAAAGAAACTTACCGCCATAATTGCTAAAACAATCGAAGAAATGATGACATAAACGTAATCTTTTTCTTTTAAATAACCGATAAGAGCGAAAACAATTCTCATTAACGGCGTAATAATAAGGATAAGAATTCCTAATTGGATAATAGCCATGCCTTCTCCTGCACACAGGGAATGCCAAAACTGCCCCCAAACCTTTTCGGAAGAGGAACCCATATCTAGGCTTGTGTACTTTTTAGGCATTTTAAAACCCTCTATAAAAAGCTTAATAAAACCAATCAGTGAAGTGATTACAGATAAAATAACGCCCAGTCTCAGAAGATTTCCAACGGAACGGTTCAAATCCACATCTGTGAAGTTCTTTCTCATTATCTGAAACTTTTATTTATTCCGTTATACATCATATAAATTGACAAAATCGTGATTACGATTGCAAAGAATGTTTTCAGTTTTTTTGTCTTGGAAACCATTAATGTTTTTGAGCCGATGAAACTTCCGACTACCACCCCTACCAATACCGGAGCGGCAATTACAGGGATAATTTCACCTCTCTGAAAATAGATCATGGCACTCGCAACAGCAGTTACACCGATCATAAAGTTACTTGTCGTCGTAGAAACTTTGAAAGGCAGCTTCATCATATTGTCCATCGCCAAAACTTTCAGTGCTCCTGAACCGATTCCTAAAAGTCCGGACATTGCACCTGCAAACATCATCATTAAAAATCCGGGAACTGTATTTCTTGCAGAATAACTTTTTAAAACACCTTTATCAGGAAATGTTCCGAATAGCTTTAATTTTTCCTCTAAACTTCCTTTTATTACGGGTTCCTGATGGTCAGGTTTTCCTTTAAGATTTAAAATAACAGTCAGAATAAGAATACTGGCGAAAATAATTCCCAAAGTATTAGGATTCAGCATACCGGAAACTAAGGCTCCGATAATTGCTCCGGCTGTGGTTCCGATCTCTAAAAACATTCCGATCCTCATATTTGTAAATCCTTCTTTAACGAAAGCAACGGCAGCTCCCGAAGAAGTTCCGATCACAGAAATGAGCGAAGCACCAATCGCATAATGCATTGGAACTCCGAAACCAAGCGTCAATAAAGGGATGATGATAACTCCTCCTCCTAAACCTGTAAGTGAACCTAAAAGACCGGCAGAGATGGCTCCGAGAAAGAGAATGATGATTTCCGACATGGTACAAATATAAAACTATTGCTGTTTTCCAGCAAACTTTACATAAAGATTATTTTGATGTATTTTTGCAAAATGGAAACTGAAATGAAATTGTTTTACATCATCTTAGGCGCAACGCCGAAGGGTAGGAATATTGAGCAGCATGATGTCTTTTTTGGGATTGGAGAAAGCCTGAAAGATCTGGTTCCGGATATGAAAGATTTTTGGAAAGAAGCGGAAGGCAAGATTCATCTGGATTGTTACCAGGAAGTAAAATTTGCAGACGGATATGAAGTGAAAATCGTTGAAAAAACAGATCAACAGACCGAAAATCAATTGTATTTTGTCAATTTAGGCGGATATAAAAGAGGTTTTTTTGAAGAATTTCATGAACAACATTTGATGGTTGGAGATTCAATGGGAGATATTGTGAAAAAAGCAAAATCTACAGAATTTTATAAAACAATGGGCTTTGAAGGCGCCGTAAGCCATATCGATGATAAACACGGGGTTGATATTGATGATATTTTTAATGTAAATGATATTCTTCCTGAAAAAATGAAGCAAAAATATTCAATTATATTAAAAAAATCTGATGCCGAAAATCAGGAAAATCTGATGGGATTGGGATATTTGAAAATTGATAAAATTCAGTAAAAATTAAATCTAAATAGAAAAAAATAAAAGTAATACAATGAAAATAGGAATTTTAGGAGGCGGACAATTAGGAAGAATGTTGATTCAGAGTGCTTTGAAATATGACGATCAGTTTTATACGCTTGATCCGGCTTCAGACGCACCTTGTCATAACATTTCATATTTTACGCAGGGAAATTTCAATGATTATGAAACCGTTTTAAACTTCGGAAAAGATAAAGATGTTGTAACGATTGAAATTGAGCACGTAAATGTAGATGCCCTTGCCGAATTGGAAAATCAAGGAATAAAAGTCGTTCCGAATTCTAAAATTATCAAAACTATTCAACAAAAAATCCTTCAAAAAAAATTTTATAAAGCTCATGACATTCCAAGTCCGGAATTTGAGATAATGGATGGAAGTTCTGATGAGATCAAAATGTCTTTTCCTTTTGTACAGAAGCTTAATACAGGAGGGTATGATGGAAAAGGAGTACAAATAATCCGTTCTGCAGAAGATTTGAGAAATTTATGGACGAAAGATTCTGTAATTGAAAGTTTGGTTGATATTGATAAAGAATTGTCCGTAATCGTTGCCAGAAATGAAAACGGAGAGACAAAAACTTTTCCAGTGACGGAAATGGTTGCCGATCCAAAATTAAATTTACTGGATTTCAATATTTGTCCGGTTTTTTTAAGTGAAAATATTCAAAATCAAATTGATTCAATTACTCAAAAATTTCTGGATGCGATCAACTCTCCAGGACTTTTCGCAATCGAATTATTTTTAGATAAGAAAGGAAAAGTTTGGGTTAATGAAACGGCACCAAGACTACACAATTCAGGACATCAAAGTCAGGAAGGAAATGCCAATTCACAATTCGAGCAAATGTATCGTGTCGTGAAAAATCTTCCTTTAGCAGATACAGATTCTCTAACATACAGCGGAATGCTGAATTTGGTTGGAGCAGAAGGATTTTCGGGAAAAGTAATCTATGAAGGAATGGATGATGTTTTGAAAATGCCAAAAACCTACGTCCACCTTTACGGAAAAACCGAAACCAAGCCCGGAAGAAAAATGGGACATATCAATGTCTTGGCAGATTCTAAAGAGGAATTGATGGAGAAGTTGGTGAAAGTGAAAGCGATGGTGAGAGTAATTGCAGAATAATTGAACTTATTATATTGAAAAAGACTGCTGAGAGGCAGTCTTTTTATTTAGTATCGATTTTCGGATAGTCAACTGTCCATTTTCTTTCGGTAGAATTCCACATTAGATATGGTCCGTCAAATCCGTCATTATAAATTAATTCGTATGCTGTATTATTGGTTTTATAATCAGGATTTTTCCCTGAATTTTCTTTTTTAAATCCTAATTTTTCCAGCGTTTTCAAATCATGATTTTCAGGAAGTTTTCCGTTGGTTTTTTGATATGTTTCAATATTTTTAATTAATTTATTTCCAAATTCTACATCAGATTTTCTCGTGACTTCGATTGGAAGATTCCAGTAGATCGTAAAAGGAATTATAATTAAAAGTAATATTGAAACTATAATTATTATGGTTTTCTTCATTTTCTTATTTTAAATCATTCAACTCTCTGTTTCTTAAACATCTGCGGATTATAATTAATCACAAACACTCCAAAAATAATCAAAATTGCGGCGATAATAAACTTAGCAGAAATTTCTTCATCTAAAATCAACCAGCTTAAAAATATCGAAATAATAGTATTAAAGTAAGCCAAAATCGAAATCTGCACAGGAGAAATTTTCGTTAAAGCATAATGATACGAAAAAAATGCAGCAACAGACCCAAAAATAGCCAAATAAATCATTGCTGAAATACTTTTAAAAGACCAATTTTCGAAGTTATAATTTTCAGAAAATAAGAAAGCAAAAATAATCTGTAAAATCCCTGCAAATGCAAACTGATAAAATAGATTTAATGAAATGTTTTTACTTTGAATATTCAGTTTTTTTGTGAAAATCGTTCCGGAAGCCCAACCTGCAATAGCGCAGAATAACAGGAGAATTCCCAGTCTGTAATCGGGGTCGGCAAGATCTTTTATACCGTCCCAGAAAATAAAAAGAATACCTCCGAAACACATCAAAATCCCAATTAATGCTCTGATCGTAAATTTTTGTAAACCAATAGCAACACTTCCTAAAAATACGATGAGAGGAGAGGTCGCGCTTATCAAAGAGGCCAAGCTGCTCGTTAAGGTTTCTTCGGCAACGGTTGTCAGTCCGTTCGCAATAACAAGCATTAATAAAGAGAAAATGATTTGATATCCTAAATTTTTCCAGCCGATCCAGCCGAATTCTTTTCTGTAAAGTAGAATGAAAAGCATGATTAAAGCCGCTAAAAACTGTCTGATTCCCGCAACAAACCAGGGAGGGATGGTTTCTACTGCCACACGAATTGATAAAAACGTAGTTCCCCAAACAATGGCTACGGTGAAAATGGCTAAAGTGAGTCTTAAATCCTTCAAAATATCTGTAAAATGGAACGGCAAAGATACTTATTTTAAAAAGATTGTAAGGCAGATAATGTCTGGTCTATTTCCACAACAATTTTTCCTTTGGAATTTCTATTTTCTATATCATTAAATGCATCATTTGCCTGTTCTATTGAATAAAATTTATCATCAAGCATGATTTTTAATTTTCCATCCTCGAAAAGTTGGGTGGCCTGTTGCAGAATTTCGCCGTAATGTTTTCTGTTTTCTCCTGACAATAAAGGATACAACGTAAAAACTCCCGAATACGTTGCATTTCTGAAAGATAAAGGAGCCAGACTGTGAGTTCCCCAACCCAAAATACTCGCAACATGACCGGAATATTGTTTTACAACTTTAAAAGAATCATCTAAAAGACCGACTGTGTCAAGGATTGCATCAAAACCAATTCCATTGGTGAAATCCTGGATATATTTTTCTACGGATGATTCGTCAGCATTGATAATTTCAATAGGATAGTTTTTTACAACTTCAATATTTTCAGATTTTACGGTGGTGAAAATTTTTGAACCTTTTGCTAATGCAATCTGTATCGCAACATGGCCGACACCTCCGTTTCCTGCGTGTATCAATACATTTTGATCTTTTTGAATATTCATTTTATCAATCAGACCTTCCCAGGCTGTGATGAAAATCAAAGGAGTGGCTGCTGCCTCTTTAAATGAAATGTTTTTAGGTTTTAAAGCTAAAAGATCAGCGTCTGCAGCAACATATTCCGCTAAAGTTCCGGGATTGTTTCCTACACCGCCGACCATTCCGTAAACTTCATCTCCAACGTTGAAATTTTTAACATTTTTTCCGACTGCTTCAACGATTCCGGCCATATCAATTCCCAAAATGATGGGTAATGTTACCTGTGCATGTGCGGCTTGTCCGTTTTTTATTTTTATGTCTAAAGGATTCAGTCCGCTTGCTTTTATTTTAACCAAAACTTCATGGTCTTTGGGTTGAGGTTTTTCAACTTCTTTTACTACAAGAGGTTGTTCAAATTGTTCTAATACGATTGCTTTCATTTTGATATTGAATTAATTATGATACAAATTTCGAATATATTTATATTGAAATGTTGTATTTTTACATGATAAAAGGGTATAATATTGTCATGAGAAAAGATTATTTACAATTGCCATTTGAACTGGATTTAAAACAGCCACTGGACGTTTGCCCGCGAGGAGAGCATGGCATAAGCTTTTTTGAATTGGTGTATATTGTTTCAGGAAAGGGTTTTCATAACATTAATGGAAATGAATTTTCTTACAGACAAGGCAATCTTTTTTTACTTAAACCTGAAGATTCTCACCGTTTTACATTTGAGACGAAAACACAATTGTTTTTCATACGGTTCAATCGGGTGTTTTTTCAGAATAATACAATTGAAAATAATTTTTTCAAACGGATGGAGCAGGTTTTTTCCAATATCAACGGTTTTCAAAGTTTTGTTGTGGATACGGTTGAAGATGAGAATGTTATTGAGCATTTGATGGGGAATCTGTTTTTAGAGATGAAAAATAAAAGACTCTATTCGGAGGAGGTTATTCAGTTATTGGTACAATCGATTCTGACGGTTGTTGCAAGAAATTTAATCCAAAAAACTTCTTTAATTATTGATGAAAAAACGGAAGACAGAGCAGCGGATATCGTTCAGTATGTTCATGGAAATATTTATGAACCTGAAAAACTTAAAAGTGAAAGTATCAGTAATGTATTCGGAGTTTCAAAAACGTATGTCGGACGTTATTTTAAAAACCAAACCGGAAAAACTTTAAGCGGATACATTATCGATTATAAAATTAAACTGATCGAAAACCGATTGAAATACAGCGATATGCGAATCAACGAAATTGCTGATGAATTTGGTTTCACAGATAAAAGTCATTTAAATCGCTTTTTTAAAAAACGTAATGTAATTTCACCTTCTGCATTCAGGAATGAAAATTTTAAGAAGTGAATTGTCAATTTTTTTTCACAGGTGAATGATGAGTTTAAGCATTAAAAAAATATTAAGTGTGATAAATTGGTTTCGGCGGCGGCAAAGCCGCCGCCGAAACCTCCGAAAATTATTAATTAGATTGTGATTTAATATTGTTAAAAATTCGCTTGCGAAGCAAAATTCACAATTCACAATTCACTATCTCATAATTTTAAAATTCTTTATCTTTGAGCATCTAATAAAAATTGAAGATGGTAGGAATTATTATGGGAAGTCAGAGTGACTTACCGATCATGGAACAGGCTGCGAATTTTTTAAAATCTTTGGATATTCCTTACGAATTAACGGTAGTTTCGGCACACAGAACTCCGGAGAGAATGTTTGATTATGCAAAAACGGCCAAGGAAAGAGGTTTGAAAGTAATTGTTGCAGGAGCGGGTGGTGCTGCGCATCTTCCGGGAATGGTGGCGAGCTGTACGACTTTACCTGTGATCGGTGTTCCGATTTTGTCGAGTAATTCTATCGATGGTTGGGATTCTGTCCTGTCGATTCTTCAGATGCCGGGCGGAATTCCTGTGGCAACAGTTGCTTTAAATGGTGCTTTGAATGCAGGAATTTTAGCAGCAAAAATTATCGGAACCGGTAATGCTCAGGTTGCAGATCAGCTTCAGAAATATCAGGATGCTTTGAAAGATAAAGTGTTGGGAACTGTTGACGATATTAAAGCGCAGCATCCGAACCAGTATGATAAATAAGATGAATGGTGAATGGTCAATTCGCTTTGCAGTATAAAGTTCACAATTGACGATTAACCATTCACAAAAAAAGCCTCACATTTCGTGAGGCTTTTTTTATTTTTTAATGAATTTAAAGCTTTGAATATCGTCTTTAGTAATCAACTGAAGAACATAATTTCCGGTTGCTAAAGCTTGTACATTGATAAAATCCTGGGATAAATGATCTTTCATAATAATTCTTCCGCTCATATCTGAAATAATATAGCTTTTGATCCCCTGAATATTTTTTAAATGAATAAAATCTATTGCAGGATTCGGATAAATACCGGGAACATTTTGAGATGGCAGATCGGACACTCCCAATATGCGACATTCTCCTACATTATCACCTGTAAGTGACCATCCTTTACTAATAAGAATATTTCTCCAGTTGGATACGTCAGAAGAATATAAAAAAGGAGAAAGCGGTCCCAATCCTATGTTATTAGGTGTATCTGAATTTTCTGCCCAACCTTTAAGTGTTTTACTGTAGTTGATACAATCCAGTCCACTTTGAGAGATCATCCATAAAGCTGATGTCAGAGACTTCAGATTCCAGGTTTCGAGAGATTGATTGAAGCTTGATGCTTGTTCAAACAGAGACAGCATATTGGTTACTTTGCGGGTATCCCATGTAGCCAAAGGCTGGTTAAAACTGATGGCATTGGTGAAAGCAGTATTCATATTGGTAACATTGCTTACATCCCAGGTTTCCAATGGTTGGTTGAAATCTGAATTTCCATGAAATATATGTTCCATATTGACAACTTTCGAAGTATCCCATGTAGCCAGAGACTGATTAAAAACAGGAATAAAATGGAACATATACGATATATTTGTTGCATTAGAAACATCCCATTGGTCTAAAGGCTGGTTATAGGATTCACAAGAAGCAAACATGTACGAAAAATCCTTTACATTCGATACATTCCAGCTATTAAGATTCTGGTTGAATACTTTTCTGATATTGAACATAAAACTCATATTTTCTGCAGACGATGTGTCCCACGAGCCAATAGGAGGATTGAAGAAATCGGGTGGTGTGGTCGTACTGCTGCTGACACCGTATCCGAACATAGATTTAAAATTCTTAATTTTAGACGTATTCCAGTTTGCCATTGAAGCGTTTCCATAGAATTTTTCTGCATTGTGAAACATAAAGGATGCATCCTCTACGCCAGAAAGATCGGGCGCATCTGTTGCAGTCATCTGCAGATTTTTACATTCAACGAATGCTGCATTCATGGAATCCCAGTGAATATTCCCCCAGTGTTCAATATTAATCAGTTTTTCTGTAGTGCCGTATAAAGTCCATGACATTACAATTCCGGGAGGAATAGTCAGATTGGGAATTCCAAATTTCAGGTGTCTGAAAGTTCCGATTCCATTGCTTACTTTCACTCTGTAGGTTGCAGATGTAGGATCAGGATTTGCTGGTATTCCAAAATCGATCATAACTTGTTGCGTTGAGGTGATGTCAGGTATTGTTCCATTATGTTGCGGATAGCCAACTTCTTCCCAGGTGATGGTGTAATTTTCTCCTGTTCCCGGAAACCATATTTGATTATTTCCTGCCTGAGATGGGGCGCTGACGGCAGGGGAGACATTGCTGGGTTTCCATATGGTGATGAATTCGTTCTGTGCTTTAATGGTTTGGAATAAAAAACCAAAAATAATGAGTATGGATAGTTTTTTTAACATATTAGCTTAAAGTTGGGTTATTGTTTTTAGTTTTTAATAAATTTAATAGAATGAATTTTATCTTTAGCCATAATCTGAAGAATATAATTTTCCTTAGCCAAAGAAGATATATCTATTTTTCCGTCATTTAAATTTCCACTTAATATAAGTCTTCCACTAAAATCAAAAATTTTATAATAATTAAAATCTTTTACATTTTTGATATGAATGAAGTCTTTCGCAGGATTGGGGTATATGCTTACTTCATTATTCGTTAAAGTTTCAGTCGTTGAAAGCAAAGATTGACAGCTGCTGTCATAAGTATCGCCTGAAATGATCCAGTTTTTATTGGTAATCAAATTATTTCTTGCAGTTACAGCCAAAGAATTGGAATAAACAAGTGGTGATGCCGGAGAAATATTAATATTGTTGGGTGTTGCAGGGTTTTGATTCCATCCGTATAATGTACTGTCGTAGTTTTGACAATTTAATCCAGAATTCATGAACATCATTGATCCGGTTTGAAGCTGATTCAAATCCCATGATCCAAGACTTTGATTGAAGCTCGTTGCACCATTGAACATAGAAGTCATATCTGTCACCTTACCGGTGTCCCAATTTCCAATAGGTTGATTAAAACTTGTAGAACCCAAAAACATATAATGCATTTTTGTGACTTTGGATGTATTCCAATTATTCAAAGGTTGGTTAAACTGATTCGCATAGCTGAACATAAACTGAAAATCTGTATTATTTGAAGTATCCCAGTTCCCAATAGGCTGATTAAACGAAGTGGCATTAAGAAACATCGATCCCATCGTTGTAACATTTAAAGTATTCCAGCTTGATAACGGCTGGTTAAATGCTTTTGCAGCAAGAAAAGTCCCCTGCATGTTGGTTACATTTGAGGTATTCCAATTATCAAGTGGCTGGTTGAATAATGTTGTTGATAAAAATGTACCTTCAAGATTGGTAACATTGGAGATATCCCAGTTATTAATGGTAGAATTCCCAATAAAACTGGCGCAGTTGCCAAACATATAGTATAGACTGTTCACATTACCCAGTTTCGGAATGTCAGTTGCTGTCACGTCAAGATTGATACAAGCCTGAAAAGCCTGGCTCATGGTTGACCAATCAATATTTCCCCATTGCTCAACTTTTAATATTTTATGAGCATCTCCGATGATTCCGTTGCCATTGGCATATAAAGCCCAGTCTGCAAATCTTATTCTGTGAAAAGCACCGTTTCCATTGCTTATTTTCAATCTGTAAAGTCCGTTTGGAGTTCTAGCTTCACCAAAATCAACCAAAATATGGTCGGTTGAAGTCACATTTGTTAAGACAGCATGATGTGATGGATAGCCAATTTCCTCCCATTCGATCATATAATTTGTTCCTTCGGTTGGAAGCCAGATTTGTGTACTTGTTGAGTTTACGGAAATTCCCTGATAGGGTTGTGAAACTACATTTGATGGTTTCCAGACAGTAATAAACTCATTTTGTGCCTTAGTAATCTGGCATAATAATATGATTAAAAATAAGGTTAAAAATTTTTTCATGTTTATTTTTTAATGAATTTGAAGGATTGCATTTTATCTTTTGAAATAATCTGCAAAATATAAATTCCTTTTGGCAGCGCACTTACATTGATCTCGTCAGAATCTGTTTTTCCGCTTTTTAATAATCTTCCGGCTGTGTCCAGAATTTTAAAATCAAAAACATCAGAAAAATCTTCGACATGAATATTATCCTGAACCGGATTTGGATAAATTCCGCCACTTTTCTTCAGCGTATTTTCAGATGTTGCTAGAAAACAGCTTCCTGCTGCATCTCCCGTAAGTATCCATCCTTTATTGATAAGAATATTTCGTTTAGGAATTATATTAGCAGCATATGTGAGCGGACTAAGTAGAGAAATATTAATATTATTAGGTGTATTCGGATCATCTGCCCATCCTACAAGCGTTTTACTGTAATTTTCACAGCTTAAAGCAGTATTATATAAGAAATTTCCAGCGTTTACCAATGGATTTAGTTTCCAGTTGGCAAGAGATTGATTAAAGCTTGTAGCTCCATTGAGCATAAGACTCATATTCGTCACTTTGCTTACATCCCATGAATTGAGAGGCTGGTTGAAAGCCGTACAGTAATGAAACATATGCGCCATATTAATGACTTTTGATGTATCCCATGTTTGAAGAGATTGGTTAAAAGTATTGATACCGTGAAACATATAATCCATTCTTTCAACATTTGAGGTGTCCCATTTGTCGAGTCTTTGGTTAAAACTTGTAGCTCCAAACATCCAGCTCATGTTTTTCACATTGGAGACATTCCATGAGTTTAAGCTTTGATTAAAATAAATTCTACTCATAAACATGTATCTTAAATTTTGAGCAGCAATCATATTCCATGAATCAAAATAAGGCGGATTAAATTGATCAGGAAGCTGTGACATTTCGTTAAGACGTGCAAACATGAAACTAAAATCCTGAATATGAGAAGTGTCCCAATTCTGCATCGACACGGCTCCTGTAAAACTTGTTGTATTCATAAACATGAACGAAGCATCGATTACATTGCTGAGATTCGGAGCATCATCGGCAGTAAGTGTCAGTAATTTACAATTGGCAAAGGCGCTGTTCATAGAAACCCAAGAAATATTTCCCCACTGTTCTATTGCTGTTATCTTATCGGAACTTCCGAACATTACCCAAAAAGGGATGATGAATTCTGCTCCGCTAATTAATTGTGCTTCTCCGAATCGTATTTGTTTAAAGATTCCGTTTCCGTTTTTCACTTTTACTCTGTAAGTTGCCAATGAAGGATCAGGGTTTGAAGAAGGTCCGAAATCAATTAAAACCTGTTTTACGGAAGTCACATCAGCCATTGTTCCATTATGTTGAGGGAAACCTACTTCTTCCCATTGAATCGTATAATTTTCACCAATTCCCGGAAACCATATCTGATTTGATGTTGCCTGAGCAGGAGCATCAACACTTACGGTCGGAATAGCATTGAGAGCGGGTTTCCAAACCGTAATAAACTCACTTTGTGCCTTAGTAATCTGGCATAATAATATGATTAAAAATAAGGTTAAAAACTTTTTCATGGTTTGGTTTTATTTTTTAATGAATTTGAAGGATTGAATTTTATCTTTGAAATAATCTGCAAAATATAATTTCCTTTAGGTAAAGGATTTACATCCATTGGTAATGTTATTATCTGCATTACTAGGTTTCCAGATTGTGATAAACTCATTTTGAGCTTTTATCAAGTAAAAAGAAAGGATAAAAAGGAATGAGGTTAGAAGTTTTTTAATCATATTTCAAATTTTCGTGATATAAGTATCACAAAAATAAAAAATTCTCCAAAATATTGAAGAATTTATTCCTTTAATTCGATTATTTTAACAAAAATGATTTTATTAAAGTTGATTTTTGAATAAAAAACTCCCTAAAAAATGGAGAGTTTTATTGTTATTCTTGGATCATATTGTCTCTTGTATTTTTCTGTACGGAAATAGCTCCGAACAGTGCCAGTAAGAAGGCAAATGCATAAAAACCTTTCTCACTTGGAAGAATCGTTGCATTCCAAAGTCCGACAGCCAGTAAAATAATGGATGAAAGTGTAGCAAACCAGCAGATTCCGTAATAGATATCCGTTACCGGAATGTTTTCTAATCTGTCACGAACTGCTTTCTGCAAAGAAACTACAGCAAATAAACCATATAATAAAATAGTGAAATAATATCCTTTTTCGTTCAATTGCATTTCAGCTCTTGCAAGACCTACAATAAAACCTACCATTCCTGCTCCTAACGCGACCCACGATGCTGCTACAAATGCATTCGATACTTTTTGCTTTTTCATTGATTATAATGTTTTTGTTTTAGGGCATCAAATATATCATTTTAATTTGATTGTCTGCTATAACTGAATTTCTGAAATTTTATTGTATAAAATGATTCTGCTAAAATATTTCAAAAAAGATGCTCGTAAAATTCCTCTTCTCTAGAGGAGTAGCAAAAAATTTGAAAGAATTTTTGACGGATGGTTAAAAGGTGAATGATTAATCGTCAATTTGCTTCACTTGTCAATTTTTAATCATGTAAAATTCACTATTCATTTGCGAAGCAAAATTGATTTTTGACTCTATAGTTGGTTAGACTATTTCTAAAACGGCGAATATTCTAGCACTGATCGCAGCAATTGTTTGAGCTCATTTTTTAGGTTTCGGCGGCGGCAAAGCCGCCGCCGAAACCTAAAAATAGCGAGTGCGGAGAGCAGGAAATAGCTTCTGAAAATTAACAATTAGTAATTTAATTCACAAAAAAAACCGTTCAATTAATTTTGAACGGTTTTATATTTTTGCTAATTGCTAATTGCTAATTGCTAATTGCTAATTAATATCTGTAGTACTCAGGTTTGTATGGACCTTTCACGTCAACGCCGATATATTCAGCTTGTTCAGGAGAAAGAGTTTCCAATTCAACGCTTAATTTTTTAAGGTGTAAAGCTGCTACTTTTTCATCTAAATGTTTAGGTAACATATACACTTCGTTTTTGTAAGCTGCAGAGTTGTTCCAAAGTTCGATTTGAGCCAAAGTCTGGTTAGAGAAAGAGTTAGACATCACAAAACTTGGGTGTCCTGTAGCGCAACCTAGGTTTACTAATCTACCTTCTGCAAGGATAATAACTTCTTTACCACCTTCCAATGTGTAGATGTCTACTTGAGGCTTAACTTCAGATTTTGTAGAACCATAGTTTGTGTTTAACCAAGCCATATCGATTTCATTATCGAAGTGACCGATGTTACAAACAACAGCTTTATCTTTCATTTTAAGGAAATGCTCACCTCTTACAATATTGAAGTTACCTGTAGTTGTGATGATGATGTCTGCATTATCAACCACAGTATCAAGTCTTTTCACTTCATATCCGTCCATTGCAGCCTGAAGCGCACAAATTGGATCGATCTCAGTAACAGTAACGATAGAACCAGCTCCTCTGAAAGATGCAGCAGTACCTTTACCTACGTCTCCGTATCCGCAAACAACCACTCTTTTTCCAGCCAACATAAGGTCTGTAGCTCTTCTTACAGCATCTACCGCAGATTCTTTACATCCGTATTTGTTGTCGAATTTAGATTTAGTCACTGAATCATTTACGTTGATTGCAGGCATTACCAAAGTTCCGTTTTTCATTCTTTCGTACAATCTGTGAACTCCGGTTGTAGTTTCTTCAGAAAGTCCTTTGATATCTTTTGTGAATTCAGGATATTTATCAAAAACCATGTTTGTTAAATCTCCACCATCATCCAAAATCATGTTTAATGGTTTTCTATCTTCACCGAAGAATAAAGTCTGCTCAATACACCAGTCAAATTCTTCTTCGTTTAAGCCTTTCCAAGCGTAAACAGGAATTCCTGCAGCAGCGATTGCAGCAGCAGCGTGATCTTGTGTAGAGAAAATATTACAAGAAGACCAGGTAACTTCAGCTCCTAAAGCTACCAAAGTCTCGATTAGCACGGCCGTTTGGATCGTCATGTGAAGACATCCGGCGATTCTTGCACCTTTAAGCGGTTGAGACGGTCCGTATTCTTCACGGATTGACATCAAACCAGGCATTTCAGCTTCTGCAAGGGTAATTTCTTTTCGTCCCCATTCTGCTAGGGAAATGTCCTTAACTTTGTAAGGAACGTATTGTGTTGTAGTACTCATATGTAATGAATAAGTTTAAATTCAAATTTATAAAAGGCAAAATTACGATTAATAATTTAGATAAAAAAACCGTATGTCAACTTGATCTGTATGACATAATATAGGGTTTAAATTTATTTAGTTTAAATCTAAATAGTGTATTTTTGTGCGTATAAATCTATATTATGAATTATACAAATACTCAGGAAGACGCACAGAAAAAAGCAAAACCGGTTGCTCCAAAAGTAAAAGAGTTAATAGCCAACACAAAAAGTGTAATTCTGGCTACCGTAGATGCAGAAGGAACTCCTAATTCAAGCTATGCGCCTTTTGTACAGGAAGGAAATACATTCTATATTTTGGTTTCTTTTATGGCGAAACATACTAAAAATCTTGCAGAAGGAAGAAAAACATCAATTATGTTTATTGAAGATGAATCGGCTACCAAACAGATTTACGCCCGTGAGCGTCTTACAATCGAAGCAACAGCTTCTCAGATTGAAAGGGATTCTGAAACCTGGAATTCTGTTGTCGGAAAATTAAAAGAAACTTACGGAAAAGTAGTTGATGTAATTGCCGAAATGAAAGATTTCATCCTTATCGCTCTGCAGCCCACGAGAGGTTCTTATGTTAACGGATTCGGAAGTGCTTATTTTGTAGATGCAAATCTTGAAATTATGGAGCACAGAAATGATATGAATCATCAATCTAAATAGTTTTAAGAAGGAAGCTGGATGATATAAGCGGGAAGTTTAATGCTTTGCGCTTTATTGTTTTTAAGTTTTTAAAATAATATTAAAATTCACTTAAGTTTATATTTAAGTGAATTTTTTTGCGTTATGTTTACGTTTAAGCATTGCTTAGATACTTTCAGAATGACAAACGATACGTTTAAAAAACAGTTAATAGTAAAAACCTCCATCTTCCATCTTCCTACTTCCAGCCATTTTTTTTTCACTAATTTTACCCAATAATTTATCCAATGCCTCTTTACCGCGATTTTTCAGATGACACTGCTACGATCCTCGTATGGAAATACGATGAAACCGAAGATTTAAATATTGATGAACTTTTAGAATCGGAAAACGCCGAAAAAGTAAAAGATTATCATCCCAAAAAGCTTCTGGAAGTATTGATGGTGCGAAAAATGCTGAAAGGTCTAAAACCCAATTCAAAAATTTTATATAAAGAAAGAGAGCCTTTTCTGTCTCCGAAAGATGCTGAAATTTCTATCACGCACTCTTTCCCGTTTGCAGCAATTGCTATTTCTAAAAATAAAATTGGGATCGATATTGAGAAATTTAACCCTAAAATTTTAAGGGTAATCGACAAATTTACCTATGAAAATGAAAGAGGTTTCATTCCTATTGATAATGAAGTTACTTATTATACCATTATCTGGAGCGTGAAAGAAAGCATGTACAAGATTCATCATTCAAAATATTGGTCTTTGAAGAAAAATTATGAGGTGAAACCTTTTGAATTAAAACATCTTCATCACATTAAATGCAGGGTTTATGATGAGCAATTTTCAGATGAATTCAAAGCTAAGGTAGAATTCTTCGACGATTTTTGTTTTACGATTGTGGAGGAGTAATTTCCTCATTTTTGTATTTTTCTATCACTTTTCTCTGTTCTTTGGCCACGTCATAAATCAGCTCTAACACATCATGAATGTTTTTCAATTCCGTTAAATGAGAGATTTTATTGGGATCTCTCCGGTCGTAAGATTCGTCTTCCATCAATTCATTTTTCCTTTGAATGATCAGGTCTTCAATCGAAGAATCTTCCGGCTCGATGCGGCTTTCCATTTTTAAAGCTTCATTGATCTCGTTTCCTTTTAATAAGGTATAAGTCTGATTCATTTCTGCTTCCACTTTTTTGCTCCAGCTTTCGGCGTCAATTTCGGGATATCTTTCATTGTTTTGAGAATATTGTGAAAGGGAAGCCGTGTATGCCGTCAAAAGATGGGAAGTTGCCACAAACTGATGCACAACTTCAAGCTTTTTCTGCTGATTTTTAGGCTCAGAAATCATTCTTTGAAAGTTGTCTGAAAGATTGGCAAGTGAAATAATTGCATTTTTACGTTTTACTTTATAATCTTCAAGATTGAAATCATCGGTCAGAAATTTAGACATCACACTTTGGAAATAAACCAGATTACTTTCCGCGGATTTTTTCATTAAATCTAAATTCTGTGTATGTTCCCAAACCGGAAGAATGATGTATGAAACAGCAAAAGCAATAATTCCTGCAATGATCGTGTCGACAATTCTGTCTCTAAAAATGATGTCAACATTTCCCGGACTTAAAAAATTAAAGCTCAAGAAAATATAAATTGTCATAAATAAAACCGCCCAGAAATATTTTCCCTTCAGGAAGCTGAAACACATGATCATACTTATGAGAAGAATGCCAAACAATAAGCTGTTGATGTGTAGGAAATGCAAAATTCCGTATGCGATCACGGCTCCGGCAATAGTTCCGTAGAGACGAAGAAGATTTCTTTGCTTGGTGATGGAATAGGCGGGTTTTAGGATCGCAACGATGGTGATCAAAACCCAATACGTATGCCCGATTCCCAAAAATTGAAACTGCGAAAAAAGATATCCTATTAATAAAGCAATCGTAATGCGTATTGCATGGCGGAAATGTGATGACGAAAAGGAAATATTATTTTTTAAAACCTTAAAATTAAGTTTTTCTTCATTTGGTAAAAATTTCCTCAGATCAAGACCTGTGGAGAGGCTTTTCGCCAGTTTTATATCTTGTGAAAAAACTTTATAAATGTCGCTGATTTCTTTTGTAATTTCATTGATACGCATTAAAATCTGACGTAAAATCATGAAATTTTCCAGATTATCAGGAGACATTTCTTTATTTCTAAGCTCAAAATAATGATAATTAAGATTCTGCATCTCCAAATCTAAATTAAACATCGGTTTTGCTCTTGTCCCGATTTGAAGCGAGATTCCGATGTTGGTAATTTCCTCTGAAAGCAAATTAAGATAATCATGGATCTGAACCAAAATCATGCTGTCTTCAAAACTCTGCTGAAGCTTTTGATAATCACTTTCGGAAGTCATTAATTTTTCATGAAGATCCATTGAATTTAAAAACATCAGCATTAATAAACGGCTCGTCGTAGTCGACTCATTAACGATGGTTCTTGTCTTAAAAACTGTTTCGCGGGTTTCTTCCTGAAGATTCTTTATTTCGATCTGCTTTGCAATAACCTGAGTGGTCAGTTTATCGAAATCCGGATTTTTCTGATAATAATTAGCTTTAATTTTTAAAAATTCACCTAATTGAAGGTAATTTTCACCAATCATCTGGCTGGCAAGCTTATACGGCTGAATGGTGGTAACAATTAAAAATATCAATAAAAACCAGGCACAGCCGCAAGCGAAGATCAATAAACTTTTAAATATATTTTCTCCTGTGAGATGACCGTCAATGAAGATTGCTAAAACAACCAGTGATAATGAACCTACCGCTGCCAATCTCTGCCCATAAACCCCAATAATGGAGAAAAACATCCCGAAAACAATAATCTCAAGGATCACCAACAGAAATATTTTCATCACTAAACTTGCAATGAGAGCCACCACAACAAAGCAGAAAATTGCAAATGTCAAAGCATTTCTTCTTCGGATGAAAGGTCCCGGCTGATCACAAAGCGCTACAAAGCTTGTTCCGAGAGGAAAGAGGAAATATTCTTTTAAAATCCCGAAGTGGGCGAGAACCAAACAGGGTAAAACAGTTGCTAATGTAATTCTGATGGCAGAATATACATATTGGCTGGTTACGAATTTTTTAAGTTCCGCGGGATAATTCATAATGCAAAAATAAGGGTTAAATGTGAATTGCCAATTTTACTTCGTAAGTGAATTGTGAATTTTTTTTAATATCATATTTAAATTTAGCAGGAAAAAATGAATTGACAATTGAAAAACTCCTTTTTTCCATTGATAAAAAGGCTTGGATTTGTTTTAAATGTTTTTCTTTGATATAATTTTCCATTCAGTTTGTCATTCTGAAAGGATCTAAACAGTCTATAAAACTTATTGAAATAAAGAGTCTGTAAAATTACTTTGTCACTCCGCTCTTCGCAATAATCTAAAACGTATCGCTAATATAATGTTTAGATCCTTTCAGGATGACAAACATTGTATTTATTATAGTCGTATGAAAAAACAACAAAAATCCCTAGTCCTGATCACAGCATTTGTCTGAGCTCATTTTTTATTTTCGGCGGCGGCAAAGCCGCCGCCGAAAATAAAAATAGCGAGTGCAGAGAGCGGGAAAAAACTTCAAAATAGAAATTAATATAACCTTCGATATAAGTAAAAAGCTCCATCAAATGGAGCTTTTTGTAAACTTGTAAAAGTTTATATTTTCTTAATTATCTACGTTAGATGTTTCATCACCAATGTTCCAAGTTAACCCGAAACGAATTGTGTTATCCAAAGCAGTATTAATTTTAGACATATTGATCAGGTAAGAAATATCAAGCCCGAAAGAACGGTACTTAAGACCAACACCCGCCGTTGCAAATTGTCTTGCTCCCTGCTCTTCACTTTCATGGAAATAACCTCCTCTTACAGCGAATGCGTTATCATAAGAATATTCTAATGCACCACTCATCATAACAGAGTTTTTGTTCTTGAAAGATTTACCGATACCAGCGATAGGACCTACGTTTGGTACTTGGTAGATAGGCTGTCTTGTGTTTGGATCCATTCCAACGAATTCAGAACCCGGAACTAAGATTTTAGAACCTTCAACACTGATCCCGATCTTGTTTAAATCATCAAGATACATATCGTAACCAAGTCCTAATCTCGCCATTGTAGGAAGATAAGATCTTGATTCTTCATTTCCTGTGTAGTCTAATTTCGGACCAAGGTTTTGAATTGCTAAACCGGCATTCAATTTACCGTCGTAACCTCCGATACTAGAGAATCTTGGAGATGTATAGTAAGCTGAAACGTCTACTGCGAAAGAGTTTGCAGGCTTAAGAGTAGTATCTGTGTTGAATCCTCCGGCTAAATCTGAACGAATGAATCTACCGGTTACGGCCATTGAATACGAATCAGAAAGTTTCAGACCGTATGCCACGTCGATGGAGAATTCGTTAGGTTTTGATGTACCCATAGAAGTTACTTCGTTCCCTACTAATTGAGTCAAATCTACCTCACCCATGTTGAAGTAATAGATACTCGCAGAGATGGTAGATCTTTCGTCTTGTCCTAAGAATTTATGGAATGCACCATATAATAAGAATACATCATTGGTAAGTTTTCCCATATAAGGTGTATAGTTTAACCCTACGGAAGAACTTGTTCTGCTAAAAGGATATTTTGCAGCGTTCCAGAACTGGGAGAACGCATCCGGAGAGGTAACCACCCCTTGATCTCCCATACCTCCAGACCTTGCATCAGGTGCGATTCTTAAAAAAGGAGCTCCGGTTAAAACAGGTCTTACTTGACTTAGATCTTGTGAATAACCTAAAAAGCCAGCACTTAACCCAATCCCTAGAAGCAGTTTAGTAGTTAAATTCATATGTTGTCTTTTATATATTATCAGTTTTTTGTTAATATTATTATCTATTGTTATTTAAATTATTTCAAAAGTACCATTTTTTCTACAGCTGTAGCACTTCCTTTGCATTTTTCTTGATTTTGACTTTTTGCAAATATCTTAAAAATATACGTACCTTTTGCTACTGTTGCCCCAAAATCGTCTCTTCCGTCCCATTCTATTGCCTGACGTGGCGTTCTGAAGCCCTGTAGGAACGGTTCTGCAACAACAGGCGTAGATAAAGTTCTTACTAATTTTCCTGTTATTGTATAAATCTGAACGTTTACATCCAAAATATCATCACAATTATGCTCGAACTGAATATACGTTTTGTTGGTAAAAGGATTTGGCCAGTTCAATGGTCTGTTAATCACCAAATGCTGATCTGCCTCGTCCTTAACTTCAAAATTTAACGTAGACGTCGTCGAATTATTGTTTATGTCCCAAACTTTAAATGTTAATTGATGCTGTCCTATCGCTAAATTTCTGAAAGGATACGTTACATTCCCTTTCTGATAGTCTGCTAAGCTAGGACTTAAACATCCGTTTCCTTCCCCTGAAGCAAAGAAATCATTTAACACCACCGTGTTGATAATTTGCCCGTCCAAATATACAGTAATATCGTGACCAATACCAGACCCTGTGGAATTAATTCCTGTATCATCCGTAACACAAGCCAATAACATAGGATTTTGGTCTGTAATACCACCATTTGCGAAGTTGGTATTATTCATATATAATTTCACTTTTGGCGGCTCACTGTCGTTGATTCCGTTAGGGTTGATGTCTCCGACTTGTACCGCCTGGTTGTTGAATACATCGGTTACTTTATTATCGGCATATCCTAAGATTCTACCTTGTCCTACAGCGTAATTAATATCTTTAGGAACGTAGAATTCCACAGTGAAAACCCCGTTTACAGCCGTTCCTGAAGCTTTTACGATCGCACTTCCTTCTTCTGTGTAATTTAAGATAGGTGTTAAGTTCCCATCATTATTTAAAGTCTTTTTATTTAATCTTTTATCAAAAATGTTGATGACAACCCTTCCGTTGAATGTGGTATTAATACCTCCGCCCGGATTATTGATATGTCCTTTTATTTTAACAAAATCTAAACCTCTGATCAATCCCGGAACCGGAGTATCGATATTATCGATCACCAATAATCTTTGAGGTCTGCTTAATTTCATCGCCGGATCACCCAGGAAATTAACTTTCAAATGGTTTCCGTCGGCTGTTTTTTGTTTTTTAGCATTTAAATGTGCGTATCCTAATGTGTCAAAATCGTCATTGGTAAGTTTAAAAATATTTTGAGTGAAAATATTAGTAAAATCGATACCGTAACCTACCGCAATTGCACGGCTTGAGGTGATCATGGTTGCAGGACCGCCTTGTTTTAATTTAATGAACTGTTCACCTGCTGAAGACGTTTCAGGATCATCCCAAAGCGTAAATTCACAGGTAATAGTGGATACAAACGGGAATCTGCTGTACACATTAGAGAAGTTATTCGAATTTTGAATTTCATCTGTTGTTAAAACTCTTTCCTGAGCCCAACCGTTGATACCTCCATGCCCGAAATAGAAGAGATAAAGGCTGTTTCCGATGTCATTAGAAATCGCCTGATTTACCTGAGGATATCTCTGTCCACCCGCTGTACTTTGCGCCTGAAAAGCATCTAAATATAATTTTCTGACGTTATATTCTTTTAGATTCGTAGTCGCCGGTTGCTCGAAGACTGTTACTAAAGAATTATTCATCACATTATGGAACGGATCTCCACCATCGTTATCATCATCCGCAACGAAATCAAGTTTCATTCTCCATTCTCCGAAAGGCGAGGATTGTCCTGATAAAGAGTTGTAATAAGCCAACGTTTTATCCATCATGTTCCCGGCTTCCGTAACATTTGCAGCCGGAATTCTACCCACCGGAAGATCAGGAAGGTTACCACTAATCGAGGTCGATGATTGAGGCTGTGTCATTACAATATAGTCATCCGTAACGAAAGAATTCACAAAATCAGCCGATTCTTCACTTTGGTAACTTGTAACAACATTGGTGTTATTTGAAATTCTGTTTTTAAAATCATAAGAGGTATCTCCCAAAATAAATACATACTTTAATGTTCCTACAGGTGTATTTAATTTAGTTACAAAATCTCTGATTGCTGTAAGATCTCTGCTTCCGCTGCCAAATTCATTATAAATTTTAGTGGCATCTACAATCTGTACGTTGTAATTGTTTTTTGTCTGGTGATAATTCGCCAGCCTTTGTGCCTGTCCCATCATTTCCGGGGTGGTAATGATCAGATAATCTACATTTTGTAATGCAGAAAGATTCTGATTGGCAATTCTTTCCACAAATTGAGGACTGTAAGCTGCAGAAGCTTTAAAAGCTACAAATTCATTGTTGAAATTTTGATCAGAAGTCGTGTATGCAAAGTTAAAAGAAGCACCTCCCGTTGCTTTATTTACTCTTCTGTTGGCATTTGTAATGTCTGTAACATCCCAAACCTGCTCCAATCCTGAAGGGTTGGCGATGCTGAAACCGTAGTTGGTATTGGTTCCGCTTTCAAGAGAAAAATCTCTGAAATTCATCTGAGAACCATTGTAGGTAAGATTTTGTTTGTACTGAACTTCCAGATAATCCGGATAAAAAACTCCGTTTGGATTAACGCTGATATTAGGATTAAAGTTGAAAGTTATTTGATTTCCGCTTAAACCTGTTACTGTTCCCGAATATCTTGTAGGAAAAAAATCATATGCATAATTCTGAGTATTGGCAGGAACATTAATGGTTACTGGATTTTGATTATTGATATTAAATGTAACACTGTTCTGCTGAGATTTATAACCGATCACCTGTGCTCTGTATCGTATAACATCCCCGCCCTGAATGGGAGTAGCCGTGGTTAAAGTGATTGCTTTATCGGTTGTAAAAGGAGTGTCTTCTACCCAGATTCTTCCTAATTTCAATAAATTTTTCTGATCATTATTGATTACCTGATAGTCGTCATATCTTGTAATTAATGGAGTTGTAGGTAAATTTATATCAACTGGCTGAATTCTTTTTCCGGCTCCTTTGTCAAAATTAATATAGTAATATGAAAAGTCTTCGTAAATATTCTTTAAGTTTTCACTTGTGTCATTTCTCGTGTCAACTCTTTTGAAGCCGTTACCGTTTGTTGTATTGTAAAGGTTATATCCGTTCGGCCCCTGAGCGTAGAATAGGGCATAGTCGCCGTCATTCCATACTCCGTCGTCTTCCCCGACAACCTGAATCGCATTTTCCTGTAAAGCACTGTATTTTACATCCTGGTTATATTCGGGAAGCATCACACCGCCGTTACCATAAATTCTGAAGTTTTTAGGATTTACAGAAGAAGGGTTGATTCCATTGGCGCTCAAAAACTGAGAATCGATTTTGAATACACCGGATTTGTCTACTTTGATTTTATAGAAATTTCCACTTGATAAAGGATTTGCAGTCGTTCCTACTTTCGCAGTGCCAAATTTATTAGAAAAGCCGTCATCAGAAATTTCAAATGAAGAAAGTCTTAGAGCTTTCCCTTTTACATTTTTAAATAAAGCAACATGAATACTTGCATATCGCTCTCCTTCAAGATAATAGTACGTAATATCTTTGATCTCACGTTCTTGTAAAAGATCTTTATTAAGCTCAAATAAATCTTTATTAGAGGCACTTTCCCAAACAAGATTGGAAATTTTCAGCTGTCTTTCTCCAATTTTTTGTTTGGTTGTTATAAAAATGTTATTTTGGCTGAATGAAAAACCTTCATTTTTAAAATGTGGGAGAGTCAATTTTGTATCGCCAAAGTCTTGGATTTTCGATCCGTCCCATTCGATGGTCGTTCTTTGAGCCCAAAGCATTGATACAAAGGTGATTAGAAATAAAAGAGTGATTTTTTGTTTCATGTTTATGATTGAAATTTCTAAATTACAAAATAAATGAAAATTTTATAATTAAATTGTGATACAATAAAATTAATTTGTTAACGTTTTTCAAAAAAATCAAATCTTTACTTGATTTATTGAATAATTTATTTTTTCTTTGTACTTTGAAAATATTTATATCGACTATGAAAAAACTACAGTTGTTTTCATTAATAGCATTAAGTTCTACACTTGCATTAACCAGTTGTGGTGGCGGAGGTACTAACAAAGGTGGCGGTACTAAAAAATTTGTCAGTAAGACAGGTTGGAAGCCAAACGAAAAACAAGGTTGGTTTTTTGCAGGAAAGCAACAAAAGCAAAAAGGTTGGCCGGGGATGGTATATGTAGAAGGTGGAACTTTTACAATGGGATTAGTGAAAGATGATGTTATGCACGATTGGAATAACTCGCCGCGCAGAATGCAGGTAAGTTCTTATTTCATCGGTGAAACAGAAATTACTAACTACGAATACCGCGAATACCTTACATGGTTGAAGTATGTATTCCCACCAAGTGATCCAAGTTTTAAAGAAATCTACAACGGTGCCTTACCAGATACCTTATTGTGGGATAACAAACTATCCAGAAACGATTATAACGAAACTTATTTCCGTTCTCCTGAATTCGATTATTACCCGGTAGTAGGTGTTTCTTGGACACAGGCAAACAGATATTGCGAATGGCTTTCTGACAGAGCGAACGAAAAAGCTTTAATGCAAGCGGGGATTATCGCTAAAGATTTGTATATCAACGAATCTAATAACCAAGGAGGAACTGCATTCAACATGGATAAATTCAAATCGAATGATCCTGAAATGCAAGGTTATATAAATGAACAAAGAATGCAGCAAAAAACAGGTTTGAAAACTACAAACCAAAGATTGCTTGCTGCTAACAGAGCTCCAAATGCTGCAATGGTAACAAAATTCAGACTTCCGACAGAAGTTGAATGGGAATACGCAGCTCTTGGAATGGCTAAAAATAGAGAATACAATCAATATTTAGGTAAAAAGCCTGAAATTGAATTACTAAGAGGTACTAAAGGAAGAGATAGAGGAATGTTCCTTGAAAACTTCAAAATGGGGAAAGGTGACTACTCAGGTATCGCAGGATGGAAAAATGATGGAGCGGCAAGAACGTCTGATGTTAGAGAATATCCTTCTAATGACCTAGGTATCTACGGTATGTATGGAAACGTTTCTGAATGGACTGCCGATGTATACAGACCAATCATTGACGAAGATTTCAGTGATTTCAACTACTACAGAGGAAATATGCCTGAAGCTGTTGTGAAAAACGGTGACGGTACCTACAAAATGGTAGACGAAAGCAGCATCAAGTATGATACTTTAGCTGATGGCAGATTGGTATACAGAAATTTACCTGGTCAATTCGAAAGACAAACTATCGGAGACTACAGAAACTACAGAGACGGTGACAGACAGTCTTCTTTAGATTACAGAAACGCTTCTGACTCTGCAGCTTCTTACAATATGTACAATGCCCCTAAAACTAGATTTATTGTAGATGCAGGTGGTAAAGTAATATTACAGAAAGATACTAAAGACAGAACTTCTGCTATGTCTAATGATATTAGAGTAGTAAAAGGAGGTTCTTGGCAAGATACAGCTTATTGGTTGGATCCGGGTCAAAGAAGATATAAGAATCAGGATAGAGCTTATGGATGGGTTGGATTCCGTGTTGCTCAGGATGCAAGAGGAAACGACAAGGCTAGAACTAGAAGATAATATTTATCAAAAATACTTACAAAAAACCTTCCGAATTTTCGGAAGGTTTTTTATTTTTGGACTATGAATACAGAACAGTTTTATCCTTTATTTTTACAGGCTGATAAAGTAACAATTGATAGCAGAAAGGTCGGCAAAAATGATATTTTCTTTGCATTTTCAGGAGAGAATTTCAATGCTGCAACATTGGCGGAAAAAGCTATTGATGATGGGGCTTTAGCGGTAATTGTAGAGCAGAAAGATTTCGAAAATCAGGATAAGAATATTTTCTCTGTTTCATCAACATTAGAGTTTTTACAGCAATTGGCACTTCATCACAGAAAACAATTGCAGATCCCTTTTATCGGTCTTACAGGAAGCAATGGTAAAACAACTACGAAAGAAATAATTCATGCCGTTCTTTCGGAAAAATTCAATGTTCAATATACTTTCGGCAATTTAAATAATCATATCGGAGTTCCTTTAACAATCCTTTCGATTAAACCGGAACATGAAATGGCTGTTATCGAAATGGGCGCCAATCATCAAAAAGAAATTGAGTTTTTATGCACCATCGCACAACCGGATTTTGGATATATTACCAATTTCGGAAAAGCGCATTTAGAAGGTTTCGGTGGGTTTGAAGGAGTAATAAAAGGTAAATCTGAGCTATATGATTACCTGAAAAATAATCATCAAACTATATTAGTTAATGAGAATGATCCTATTCAATTAGAAAAAACTGAAAATTATTCACCAAAAATTACTTTTGGAAAAGAAAATTCAGATTATAATTTTGAAGCTTTTTCAGAAGAACACTTTGTCGGATTATCTTATCAGAACCATAAAGCAGTTTCAAAACTTACCGGAGAATATAATTTCACCAATCTTTGTGCGGCTGCAAGCTTAGGACTTCATTTCGGAATCGACTTTGAAAAGATCAAAAATGCCATCGAGAAATACACACCGACGAATATGCGTTCACAGATTGTAAAGAAAGAAAATAAAACATTGGTCCTGGATACTTACAATGCCAATCCGAGTTCTATGACAGCTTCTTTGCGCAATTTTATCACGTTTGAAGGCAGCAAAACAATCATTATCGGAGATATGCTAGAATTAGGAGAAGAGAGTGAAAAAGAGCATCAAAGTATCCTAAAACTGGCTCAGGATCTGGGTTTTGATGAAATTATAACTGTCGGAAAAAACTTTAAAAACATTAATTTTTCTCCAACTTCTTTTGAAAATACAGCCGAATTAATAGGACACCTTAAACTGAATAAAATCCAGTCTGCAAATGTTCTATTAAAAGGCTCAAGGGGAATTGCTTTAGAAAAAGCGATTGACTTTATTTAGTTTTCGTATCCCAAAATTCTTTTACGATTAATTTGATATTTTTAAATGTACTCGGGAAAACTTCTTCTTCGATTTGAGAGGTGTTTTTCCAGGCTACTTCGGTGATCCCTTCCTCGATTTGGGGCTTTGAAGTGTCTTCACCGTTGAAGTTCATTTCAAACCAATGCGTGCATTTCAGGATTTTTTCACCATTTCTTTCCACATAAATGTGATAGGTTGTATTGATAAATTGTACCAACTCTACATCTTTTAAACCCGTTTCCTCCTCAATTTCCCTTACAGCAGACTCTTCCCTGGATTCACCTTTCTCCATTTTTCCCTTAGGAAGATCCCATTTTCCCAGCCTTTTAATGAAAAGAATATCACCTTCAGGATTGTTCACAAGACCTCCTGCAGCTTCAATGATCCTGAAAAGGCTTTGAAATTTCTTCCAAATCCCATCAATATTCTCTCCAAATACATTCAATTCTTTTACAGATGTATTCTCAAGAAGATCTAAAGCGATCTCTAAAGTCGTCACGTCTTCGTACCCGAGTGTTTTTTCAAGGTTTTCAGACTGCTTAGACAGTAATAATTTTTTTTCGTTCACAAAAACTTTATACATTTGTAAGAATTAAGAATTAAATACAAAAATAAAAAATGAATTTAGAAGGACGAAAGATTATTGTCAATAAATCATCTAAAGAGCTGTCGGAAATACTAAAATCACCTGAAAACTACAAAGATTTTATGCCGGACGGTCTTCAAAAGTTTGAAACAAGAGAAGACGGCTTCAAATTCGGGTTACAGGGAATGCCGGAAATTGCTCTGAAAATAGATGAAGTAAACGAGCAGAAAGCGGTTTTAAAATCTGCAAGTTCAAGTCTGGATTTTTCATTAACGGCAACTTTGAACCCAATTAATGAAAATCAAACGGAAGTTCAGATGCTTTTTGAAGGTAAATTCAATCCTTTCATTAAAATGATGGTAGAAAAACCTCTGCAAAACTTCATCAATACGCTTACAGATAAGATTGAAGCTTACAAATAAAAAGAAATACTGCTTGAAAAGGCGGTATTTTTTTTACACTAATTTTTCAATTCTGGCATTTTTTTCTTTTCGGGCTTGAATTTTCATTAAATTTATAATGAGGCTTTACATATTTCATTACTAACCTTAATCAATTATTATGAAAACCCAATCGATTTTTAAAAGACTAAATGCAATATTGCTGATATTGGCTTTACTGATTACTACAAGCTTTTATTCCCAGGAAAATAAAGCGGTAAAAAATGTTGTGCTTGTACACGGCGCATTCGTTGACGGTTCCGGATGGCAGGGAGTTTATGATGTTTTAGTGAAAAAAGGATATCATGTTTCTGTAACACAGCATACATTGTTGTCATTTGATGAAGATGTAAAAGCCGTTAACCGAATTATCGATCAGCAGGATGGGCCCTGCATTTTGGTAGGACACAGCTATGGAGGAGCAATCATTACCACAGCAGGAAATAATCCGAAAGTTGTTGGTTTGGTGTATGTTGCAGCTCATGCCCCGGATGAAGGTGAGTCAGAGGCAGATAACGGAAAAGAGTATCCGCCTGCATATAAGTCTATTATAAAAGGGGAGGATGGATTTGATTATATTGATCCTGCTAAATTCCCAAGCGATTTTGCGGGGGGAGTACCGAAGGAAAAAGCAAACTTTATGGCAATGTCACAAACGCCAACTGCTGATGTAGCCTTTCATGCTATTATTAAAAATCCGGCATGGAAAACTAAACCAAGTTGGTATGTAGTTGCAAAATCAGACAGAATTATCAATCCCGATCTTGAAAGAATGTACGCAAAAAGGGCAAAAAGCACCACGATAGAAGTTGACGGGGCAAGTCATTGTGTTTTCATAACGCATCCGAAAGAAGTTGCAGACTTGATTGTTGCTGCTTCTAAAATAAGTAAGTAAGATTTAAGCAATAATTCCTGAGCTGTGATCGTGGGAACTTCCTGTTGCGGAAGAAAGGATATTAATTTCATTATTAAGTCTTAAAACACCCATAAAAGCAAAAATCAACGCTTCTTTGTAATCAATGATTTCTTTTTCCGGAATAATGATTTCGGCGGTTGTTTTTTCTTTAATTTTTTGAATTAAATAGTTATTGTAAGTTCCACCACCGGTAAATAGAATATTTTTCAGTTTATATTCATTGATTACCTTAGAAATTTGCTGAGCAATATGTTCTGTGAAGGTTGCCAACACATCAATAGTTTCGAAATTTTCAAATTGAGGAAAAATAAATTCATTACACCATTCGATTCCTAAAGATTTCGGATGTGATTCTTTATAAAAATCCAGTGAATTAAGCTTATTTAATAGGTTTTCAATTACTTTCCCTGTCCGTGCCAAATCTCCGTTTTCGTCAAAATTTATATTGAATTTTTGTGCTAATTTATTCAGAACAATATTCACAGGAGCAATGTCAAAAGCTATTCTTTCATCGTTAATTTTTAATGAAATATTAGAAAATCCACCCAAATTAAGACAAGCATCATATTGAGAAAACAAAAATTTATCACCGATGGGTACCAATGGAGCGCCGTTTCCGCCCATTAAAACGTCCTGACTTCTGAAATCATAAATAACTGGTAAATTATTTTCTATTTTAATGGCTCGTCCGTCACCGATTTGTAAAGTAAATTTCTTTTGAGGCTGATGAAAAACCGTGTGACCGTGTGAAGCGATCAGATCTATATTTTTCAGATTATATTTTAAGATAAATTCCTGAACCAAACGACCTAAATAAAAGCTATATTCAGAATTTAATTCTAATAATTCCTGAGCAGAAATGTTGATGGAATTTCGAAGTTTATCTTCCCAGATTTTAGGATAAGGTATAGTTTCGGCCTTTAGAATTTGGAACTCCCAGTTTTTATTCTTTTCAAATCTTGCAAAACAGATGTCTAATCCATCCAAACTTGTTCCGGACATTAATCCAATGGCTTGCAAAATCATGATAAGAATTATTTTTTAGATTCGGATAATTGCTTAGCGCTGAAATCTCCTGTGTTTTTGTAGAAAGTATATTCCGAAAAGTCGTCTTTTGCGGTCATTCCGTTGGCTCCGATAAGTGTAGAGCCATCTTCCATCGTTACAAAAACGGTGTCATGTGTATAGATACGATTCCTTTTTTGATCCCAATAAACACTTTGCATGGCAAATTTCTGACCTTCATTTGTGGTAATTCTTACATCGCCTTTTGCTTCGTAGAATTTTTTGTAGTCATAAAATTTGGCATATTTTGCTTTAATCGTTCCGGGAACTTTAGGATTTTTCTTATCAAAAAACTGAATATCAACCCCTTTTCTTGCCACTGTGTAAGGACTGTCTATCAATTCATATTTCTCAATAATCGGAGCTAAAGCTTTCATCGTTACAAACCCCGAATCTCTTTGGGTAATCTTAGCATTATTGATGATTTGTGAAGGGAAATTTTTACTTTTATTGCCGTTGGCTTTGGTGAGATCCTCTTCACAGGATGTCAATATAAAAAATATAGCACAACTAAAAAGGTATGCTATATTTTTATATGATATGTTTGTAATAAACTTCATTTTAGTTATATAAAGTCTTTCTGAACCACTTATCAGCAAAGTTGAAACCAACTCTTAAGTTGATGTAGTTTTGGTTGATCAGGTTATTGTCAAGTGTTCCTCTTTTTCCCACTTCAACACCTAATTCAAGACCACTCATTCTTGTGATACTACTTGTTTTGAATGGAAGAAGAACTCCTGCAGAAATACCAAACTTGTTGATGCTTGTTCCTGCAATTTTTAAGCTTCCTTTTTCATAAAAAGCTCCGTATCTGTAGACAACTCTTGAAAAATAATTTCTAAAGTTGTTGGCATTTGGTAAATACCATCCACCCGCAGCAATTCTGTAAGAATCCTGTAAATCTAAGGTGTTTCCAAAATAAGCAATGCTTTCTCCTTTTTTATAATCTATCTGTCCGGAAACAAACCAGTGGTTTTCATCACCATATCCAACTCCTACGGAAGCCTGTAATGGTAAAAGATTTTTAGAGCTTATATTCTTTTGTTCAATGATCGTTTCATTAGATTTCGTCTCTCCGGAAGCATCAGTATAGAAATAAGTACTGTTGATATATTGAGTAGACATATCACTTGTGTTACCAAAAGTAGTCGTAGCACCGATTGTCAATTTATGATCAGTACTAGGATTAATATTCTGATAGCTTGCGCCTAATGTGAAATTAAAGTTTTTGATACTGTTTTTAGTTTCATAGCCGTTAATCAACTCTGCGTTCGAATACGCAAGTTCATTAAGGTCATACAGATTACCAAAATACAGATTCGCTCTTACCCCGGCAGAAAATGCAGGTGATATTTTATAAGATAGGGCAATCTGTGCTGTATTCAATGTACCGCTTCCTTTAAAACGATTTGCTACGACCGTACCGTCTGATTGTGTTTCACTATGAAGGATATCGTAGCTTTTTGAGCTGTAAGGCTGGTAAGAGATTCCCATTTTAATCTTGGAAGAAATAGGGAATGCCAATGAAATATTAGAAAGATACGTAGAATGTTTCGTAGACTTCGTATCATTATAATTCGTTTTGAAATAATTGTTTTCGTTGGTTGCTTCCAGTTTTATACTGGTAAGCTCGAAATTAGCGTTATTTGCAGGGTTTGCAAAGTTGAAACTGCTCGTAAAATCACTTACGTAGGCTGTTGATATACCACCCATTGAGGCAGTTTCAATAGTATTATCATATTTTACATCTCCAATTCCGTATGTTGCATATGGAGAGTTGCTTAAACTCTGTGCATTTAGGAAGTACCCGACTGATATAAATGATAGTACAAAGATTTTTTTCATTCTTTATTTTTAAAACAATGCGCAAATATCTTAAATATTAATGAATTGTAAAAATTATATGAGGTTAAAGTTTGTTAAGGGGGATTAATAGTGAATTTTGCTTCGCAAATCAATAGTCAATTCACTTCGTTGTTAATTTCAGAAGATCAAATTTAAAGAGCCGGTTATAATTATTAAGAAAAAATTCACAAATAACTTGCGAAGCAGAGATTGACTGTTCACCTTATCTTTTGCGAAGCAAAATTCACATACAAAGTAAAATTGTAGAGCTACCAAATTACAATTTTCTTTATCTTTGAAGCATGAATTGGGAGAACATTGCCGGACAAGAAAATCTGAAAAAACTTCTTAAAGACAGTATCACTGAAAACAGAGTGAGCCACGCCCAGCTTTTCGTAGGAAAGGAAGGTTACGGTACATTGCCGATGGCTTTGGCATATGCAAAAGAGATTTTGAGTGGCGAAAATGAACACGCCGCTTCAAAAGTTGAGCATTTAAATCATCTCGATTTACATTTCAGTTTCCCGGTTTTTACGGATAATAAAAATTCCTTAAGTAAAAATAAATTTGAAGAATTCAGGGAGATGATTATTGATTCTCCTTATGCGAGCTACGATGACTGGACAGCGTTTCTGGAATCGGAAAACAAACAGCTTTTCATTTCTGCGGACGAAATTGATGATCAGAATCAAAAATTTTCATTAAAAAGTTACGAAGGCGGAACCAAAATTCTGATTGTCTGGAGAGCAGATAAAATGAATGTCGCAGCATCCAATAAGTTTCTTAAATTTCTGGAAGAACCACCGGCAAAAACAATTATTCTTCTGACAGCAGAGTCTACCAATGATATTTTACCAACGATCCTTTCGAGAACACAGATTGTAGAAGTTCCGAGAATTATTGATGAAGATCTGGAAAATTACATCAGGAAAAACTTTTCTGTTTCCGAAGAAAAAGTAAAGGAAATCAGCCATGAAGCTCAGGGAGATCTGAATGATGCCATTAAATTACTTAATTCAGGAACCAAGAATGAGGAGTTTGAAAAATTATTTGTGCAATGGGTTCGTGATGCTTTTATGGTGAAAAAGAAGCCCGAATTTCTGAAAAGTATCATTCTTTGGGCAAGAGAAATTGCAGGCTGGAACAGAGAAAAACAAAAAAACTTTTTAAATTATTGTTCCGAGATTTTCAGATTGGCTTTGCTTCAGAATTATCAGTCGGAAAATTTAGTGTATAAAAAAATTGATGCCAACGGATTCAATTGGGTTGGGTTTTCAAAATTCATCAGTGGGGCAAATATTGAAAGTATTTTACAAGAAATCAATACCGCCGATCTCCACCTTACCAGAAACGGAAATCCTAAAATCGTCTGGACAGATTTAGGAATAAAATTATCAAGATATATTCATAAGATTTCATAGAAAAACTCCGGCAATTATGTCGGAGTTTTATTTTAAGCTTTCTTTGCTTTTTTAGCTTTACTGTCTTTCAGTTTTGGAGTATTTTGAGCAGTATTTTCTTTTTTATCGCATCCTTTATGATAATCAGCATTAGCTTTTTTATCTTTCGCTGAACATTCTTTTTTATCTTTTCCCGCACAACAGCCTTCTTTTTCCTGTGCAAAACTGAATGTAAATAACCCTGCAACAGCAATAATTGTAATAATTTTCTTCATGTTCTTTAATTTTTGTTAAACTCAAATATAATAATTTCCAGGTACTTAGATTAACCAATATTAAAAAATAATTAAAAATGAATAAAAAATCAATCAATCGTTTGATTTATCGAAAATCCGTTGTACATTTGCGCCTTGAAAAATGAAAGTATAATGGTTTCAAAAGAAGAGAATATATTATTCGCTGCCGAGAAGCTCTTTGCTGAAAAGGGTTTTGAAGGAACTTCCACCCGGGAGATCGCAAAAGCGGCGAATGTAAATATTTCTATGATCTCTTACTATTTCGGTTCGAAGGAAAAATTGTATGAAAAGCTGGTAGAATACAGGATGAGTGAAGCACAGTTTTTTTCGAAAGACATTTTGGAAAGAACGGATATTAATGAATGGGAAAAAGTAGAAAAAATCGTAGATCAGTTTGCAGGAAAAGTAAGACACCATAAATGTTTTTACAGAATCATGCAGAGAGAGCAGCTTTACTCAGAAAATTCTCACATTGTAGAATTTCTGAAAGAAACAAAAATGGGATTCATCGGCATGTACTCAAAAATATTGGAAAGTGGTTTGAAAAAAGGAATTTTCACGAAAAACCCACCAATTTATATGCTTCATTCAACGGTAAGCGGAACTTTATTTTATGCATCAAATGCGAAAGAAATGTATAAAGAATTCCTTAATGATACAGATGATGATGAAGTTTTCGATGAAAAATATTACACAGAACTTAATAAACATATTAAATATTTACTAAAAGACCTTTTAGGTTATGAAGAAAATAAATAACACCGTTATTGCTCTTTCCTTTTTCATAGGAATTGCAAACACAAATGCTCAGGAGAAAAAAACACTGACTTTGGATGAGGCTGTACAATTGGGTATCCAAAACAGCAAGAATCTAAAGATCGACGCAGCTAAAATCGAAGAGGCTACAGCCGATCTTTTGGACGCAAAAAACAAGCAGCTTCCTGATTTAAAACTTTCGGCAAGCTACATGCGTTTAACAAATGCAAAAGTAGACATTAAGTTTTTAAATGAATCCGGTAGTGGAGATGGCGGCGGGATGGCTGCTCCGAAATCTGTTTTCCTTGGACAGGCAAATCTTTCGATGCCATTGTACGCTGGTGGAAGAATCAGATACGGAATAGAATCAGCAAAATATTTGGTTGAAGCATCAAAATTAAGCACGGAAAATGATAAGATCTCCATTGCTTATAACGTTGCACAGGCTTATAATAATTTATTTAAGGCGAATCAGTCGATAAAAGTTTTAGAAGAAAATCTTACCGCTTCTCAAAAAAGAGACGAAACTTTTCTTAAGCTTGAAAATAACGGCGTTATCGCAAGAAATGACCGTTTAAAGGCAAATCTTCAGACTTCAAACATTGAATTGCAGTTATTGGAAGCTAAAAATAATTACAACATCGCCAATATCAATATGGACTTATTACTAGGTCTTCCGGAAACAACGGAAATTGAAGTTGATCAAAAATATATTGATGAAGCTGATGAAGTAAAACCTGTTGATTATTATGTAAATACAGCAAAAGAAAACCGTAAAGACCTTCAGGCTTTAGATCAACAGAGAAAAGCTGCTCAAATGGGAACAAAGGCTGCAAAAGCTGAAAATTATCCTACAGTGGCTTTAACAGGCGGTTATATCGCAGCAGATGCCCCAAAATTTCTTACCGTTTATAATGCTGTAAATGTGGGAGTTGGAGTTTCTTATAATTTAGCAAATCTATGGAAGCAGAATTCAGCGTTCAAACAGTCTCAGGCGAGAGAAATGCAGCTGGAAGCAACCAATGAATTATTAAATGATAACATTAAGCTTGACGTCAATAAAGAATATCAAAACACAGATTACTCAAAAAAGAGAATCGCAGTGTATGAAAAATCTGCTGAACAAGCGAATGAAAACTACAGAATTACTAAAAATAAATACGATAACGGTCTCGCAACAATGACCGAACTTTTGGATGCGGATGCAGCGCAAATTTCAGCAAACGTTGGAGTAATCAATGCAAAAGCAGACGCAGCCTTGGCTTACAGAAAACTATTACAAACTACAGGAACTTTAACAATTAAATAAGATTAAGACCAAAAATGGAAAATAATAATACACAAGCAGCTGAACCTAAAAAGAAAAAAAGTTTAGTTTTCCCGATAATTTTAGCGGTTGTCGTAGTAGTGGGAGGAATTTATGGATATAAAACGTATTCTTACGGACAGTCTCACGAAGAAACAGATGATGCGCAAATCAGCTCAAACCTAAGCCCTGTGATTTCCAAAGTTTCAGGATATGTAACGCAGGTAAAAGTAAAAGATAACCAGTTCGTTAAAAAAGGCGATACTTTGGTAATTTTAGATAACAGAGATCAGAAAATGGCGTTAGAGCAGGCTCAGGCGGCTTTATCTACAGCAAAAAGCAATATCTCAAATGCACAAGCTACAACTACTGCAACTTCAAAAAATATTAATTCTTCTGAAGCAGCCGTTACAACAGCAAATGCACAGATCGAAGCAGCTAAAGTTAACGTCTGGAAAACAGCTCAGGATTTAAAAAGATATTCTGTTTTAGTAAAAGACCATTCAATTACAGAACAGCAATATGAGCAGGCTTTAGCAGCAAAACAATCTGCAGACAGACAATTGCAGGTGTTAGTTGATCAGAGAAATCAGATTGCTCAGCAAACGACGATCGCATCTTCTCAGACAGCAGCAAGCTCTCAACAAATCAGTGTTGCAGGTTCTGTGGCTAAACAGAGAGAAGTAGATGTTGAAAATGCAAAATTAAACTTGTCATACACCGTAATCACTGCTCCGGAAGATGGTTTCGTAGGGAAAGTTCCGATTCAAGAAGGACAGTATCTTCAGGCGGGTTCGCAATTATTTGCTTTAGTTAAAAACGACCAGAAATGGGTGGTTGCGAACTTTAAAGAAACGCAGGTTGACAGAATGGTAGAAGGTCAGAAAGTGAAAATCGAGATCGATGCCTTCCCTGATACGGATTTTGAAGGAGTGGTAAGCTCATTCTCTCCTGCGACTGGTGCTACGTTTTCAATTCTTCCTCCGGATAACGCGAGTGGGAACTTCGTGAAGGTAGTTCAGAGACTTCCTGTAAAAATCGACTTTGTAAACCTTGATAAAAACATCGCGAAAAAGTTGAGAACAGGAATGAACGTGAAAGCAGAAGTTTCTTTGAAATAATAATAAAAATAAGTGAATTGTCAATTTTGCAGAGGCAAGTCAAATTGTGAATGTAAAATGAAGCTGTAAAATTGATCATGAAGTTGATGCCGGTGTGCGGATAGAAGTCAGGCGGTGAAGGTAATATGAAGTAGTAAAACTGACAATGAAATTGATATCGGTTTCGTGGATGAAAATCAATTATGAAATTGGAAATGAAGTAGTAAAATTGACAACGTAGTTGATTGACCATTGACAATTCACTTTTAAAAAAATAATTAAAAGATTAAGAATTAAGAGATTTGGAAATTACTTAAGTCATTTAAATTTTAAAGATTTAAGAATTGAAAGATTAAAAATTTATCGGTCGGATGGGGTATCAATATCCTCAATTTTACCCTTAATCTTAAATCATCAATACAGAAATTTAATTATTAATAAGAATAAAGTTAGTTCGTAAAACACTTGTTCTGATTTCTAAATTTCTGAATCTCATCTCTTAATTTTTTAATACCTATTAAAAACTATGCAAGATTCATTAGTAGAATATGGAGCCCGAAGAGTGATCATCACGATCACGGCAATTCTTTGTGCTCTGCTTGAAATTGTAGACTCCACAATTGTAAACGTTGCCCTGAATGAGATGAAGGGTAACCTTGGAGCCACACTTTCTGAAGTAGGTTGGGTAATTACGGCTTATGCGATAGGTAACGTAATTATTGTCCCGATGACGAGCTGGCTGTCACAGCAGTTTGGGCGTAGAAACTATTTCGCTGCCTCGGTTGTGATCTTTACCATATTTTCATTTTTATGTGGAAATGCAGATAACATCTGGGAATTGGTATTCTTCCGACTGTGTCAGGGGATTGGTGGTGGAGCGCTTCTGGTGACTTCACAAACGATCATTACGGAATCTTATCCGATTGAAAAAAGAAGTATGGCTCAGGCGATCTACGGATTGGGAGTAATTATTGGTCCTACTTTAGGTCCGCCGTTGGGAGGTTATATTGTAGATAATTTCAGCTGGCCATATATTTTCTATATTAATATTCCGATTGGGATTGCGGCAACGTTGATGACATTACAATATGTGAAAAGTCCGAAATATTCCGAAAAACGAAAAGCTTCGGATGTCGACTGGATTGGTATTGCTTTACTGGCAATTACGGTTGGATCATTACAGTATATTTTAGAAAGAGGTCATGAAGAAGACTGGTTTGCGAGTGGATGGATTGTACTGTTTACAGCATCAGCCGTTTTAGGATTTATCCTATTCCTCTGGAGGGAGCTTACCTTTAAATATCCGATTGTACAATTGCGGGTTTTGAAAAACAGTAACTTAAGGATCGGTACAGTCATGTCCTTTGTCTTAGGGTTCGGTTTGTATGGTTCCACCTTTATTGTTCCGCTGTACACGCAGAGTATTTTGGGATGGACGGCTTTGCAGTCGGGAGCTTTAATGATTCCGGCAGCTCTGACAACCGCTTTCATGATGCCAATCATCGGTCAATTACTTTCAAGAGGGGCAAAACAGCAGATTTTGGTAGCATTAGGATTATTCGTATTTTTTATATATAGTTTCTGGGGGTATAAAATTCTGACGCCTGATACAAGTAAGGAAGCCTTCTTCTGGATGCTGATGGTAAGAGGAGCAGGACTCGGACTGTTATTTATCCCGATCACTTCCTTATCATTAAGTACATTGAAAGGTCAGGAAATCGGTCAGGGAGCCGCATTTACAGGGATGATGAGACAGCTCGGAGGATCTTTCGGGATTGCAGCGATTACAACGTTTATTGCCAATGCCGGTCAGAAATACAGGCTGAATCTGATTTCCCATCTGGATGAAACAGACTTCGCGGTTCAGCAAAGATTGCAGGCTTTAAAAGGAAGCTTTATGGCAAAAGGAATGACTCCGGATGCCGCCATGAATGCCGCTTACAAAATGCTTGATCTGTCAGTGACCAAACAGGCGACGGTACTGTCTTATATGGATGTATTCCTCTATTTAGGAATAGCGTTCCTGATCTGTATTCCGTTTATTTTGTTCATTAAAGAAAGAAAAAGTAAAGAAAAAATAGATTTGAGTGAAGCCATGCACTAAATTTAAATTAATAGAAAAAACCTCCGCAATTGTGGAGGTTTTTTTGTTTTAAAAGAGGCTTGCATCGTCCTACAGGTTCGAAAGGTCAAACCTTTTTGGATTTGCTTCGGTTTCATATGCGGTTTATTAAAACCAATATTGATTTCGATGATAGGGGAGATCTGTTTGTTTTATAAGATGCTTCGACTCTGCTCACATCTCTATACTTTCAAAACTTACTTTTCAAAAATTTTAAAATCATTTCTCAACAAATCCAATAATTCTTTAAATGAAATTAATTCATCAACATTTGGATATTTCTTTAAATAAAATTCGGGATTAGGATAATTAAATTCATTCTGTTTTTTACCGTTTTTAATTTTCACCTCATAAGAAACTCCATCTAAAATGTAGCCTGAGGAGGAAGAAGAAGTAATCTCACCATCAATAATTTCATAATTATGATTGTGTGTTATGAATTTATATTTAAAAGTTTCCCAATGTGGCAAATAAGAAACATTAGTCTCTAAAATCTGAGCCCATATTAATTCAAAATTCTTTAATGAATTTAATTTAGACCTTCTTGTTCTTATTGTAATTTCGTCTTTCTTGTTTTTTAATGCTACGGTTTCGTAGAATTCTGCCTTCCAATTCTGATGTTCATCTTCGTAAAATCTAAAAAGCTCTAAACCTGTCGAAGTAGAATACTTTTTATAAATCCGGATTTCATTATTGTTGAATTTCAGATCTTCGGTCTTTAAAATTTTATCATATTCATTGCTGAATTGAGCTAACAAAATATTACTTAGAGCCAAAGAAAAAAACAGTATAAATGTGCGAATCATCGAATGGTTATAAGACTCCGAAAATACTAATTTTTAAATGTTTACGATGCATCTCTAAAAAAATTTCAAAACAAAAAACTTTAAACCATAAAAGTCTGCTCAAAGAACAGACTTTAACCTAACTAAAATTAAGGAATTAATTAAAAAATCAGGAATATTAAACTCCCAAAAAACCTTTTATATAGACATTTGTATTTTTACGGGTAATGAAAAATGAGGGGAAATTTCATTACAATCTGTTATTACTTCTAGTTGTTGATATAAGAAGCATTAAAGGACAAGGATATAATTCTGCAGGTCATATTGACGCCTGATGTAGTCCCGTTATTGAAGGATCTTATCATTCTTGCATCGATGGTATGACTCCCTGCGGATAAAGATTTAACCGTACTGAATGAATATTGAGTCTGAGCTCCTCCCTGTACTTTTTCCTGAGTGGTAAGAAATACATTAGTGGCAACGCCGTCAATAAACAATCTTGCTTCATAGTAAGCAGCGCCACCTCCGGCAGGGAAACTTCCATAATCTATTCCCAACATAAAATTAATAAAAACAGCCTTACCTCCTGCGGGAATATTCAGGGTTTGCGGGGTAGTAGGAATTACGGTATATCCCAGATCATTAACAAAGTATCCGGTATTTGATGTATTAAATACTTCTGCTGTGACAACACTCGGTGTAGTGGGACTCGGAACTGTAACGATAGTACCGGAAGCATCAACTCCCAGATTTTGCCCGGCTGCCGAAACGGGGGTTGTTGACTTAAGATTGGTAAATTTTAAACCGCTGGAGTTTGCTAGTCCTGAATTCAATTCAACTTTATCATTTGGAGCTGCGGTTCCTATTCCTATTCTTCCTGAAGAAGTTGTTGTAAAATCATTAAGCTGTTGAGCCGCGGTTGGTGTACCGGAAGTATTATTATCCTTCGCGGCATCTACATGAAATGCTGTCTGAGGATTACCGGTATGTATTCCCAATTGTGCAGACAAAGTATTGATCGCTAAAAAGCCTGCCAGTAATAGAAACTTTTTCATACGCTGTTAGTTTAGGAAAGAAGCATTAAATGACATGGAGATAGGTCGGCACCCGTTAACGGTTCCGGCTGCAGTACCATTACCCGCTGTTCTTTTCATTCTTACATCAAGTGTATGATTGCCTGCTGTAAGTTGCTTTACAGTATTCAGCGTATATTGAAGCTGCTGTCCTCCTGTACCGGAAGCTGCGCCCACGGGCTCTTGTGTAATAAGAAAGGTATTGGTGGGAGCCCCATCAATAAACAGCATGGCTCTGAAGTATCCTGCTCCGGTTCCCACAGTGGTGGTAAAGTCTATACCCAGCATGAAGTTGATGAATACCGCTTTTCCTCCGGTAGGAATCGTAATCGTTTGTGATGATCCTGAAACTACAGTATCTGAGGCATCGTCCACATTAAAGTCTGCTCCTGACGTAGAAGCTACTTCATAAGGAGTTACGCTTACTGCTGTAGGATTGGGCAGCGTAATTACATTTCCTGAAGCATCTACTCCGATGGTTTGACCTGCTGAAATGGGTGTGGCTGAGGTTAAGTTAGTAAATCTGAATCCGCTTGTATTGGCAGTTCCTGAATTAATTTCCATCTTCGCAGTAGGAGTGGTAGTTCCTATTCCTACATTTCCGGCATTGGTGACGATCACATCGTTTAGCTGTTGAGCTGCGGTTGGTGTACCTGTAGTATTGTTGTCTTTAGCTCCATCTACATGAAACATTCCCTGTGGATTGGCAGTATTTATACCCACCTGTGCGAATGAAACTCCGAAAGTAATCAGAGAGCACGCTACAATAATCTTTTTTTTCATTGTTTTAAAATTTAGTATGCTTGACATTGTTGACAAATTTATTGGAAAGCTTATTCTTAAAAAAGAAATAGGCTTTTCGTTTTCGGAAAAGAGAAAAGTGGGTGTATGTTAATGTGTTGATTTTTAATGTCTTAAATTTTAATATTTAAATAAAATAATTCTTTAATTTTGGAATTATTAATGAAAATTATTCTCTTTGATTAATTAATTTGAAGACAATAAAGAGATGTTAATGATTATTATTTAATTTTTAAGGTTTAAAAGAGTACCCTAAAAAGGGTACTCAAACCTAAATTAAACAGCTAAAGCTAGCTGCACTTTACATGACTCTAAACTTCTATGCATTCAATTAAATGTTTTCATCCTACTGTGGGGAACAAAGGATTTTGTCTGAAAACGCGTAATGGTTGTTGCAACATTTGTGTTATTAGAATCAGTCACCTATTCTTGTTATTATAAATTGTGTTCCGTCACTCAATAGATTCATTCCTGTTCCGCCGCAGTTTCCTGATTGTCCTCTTCCTAAATTGATTCTTATGTTTTTTCCTCCTGCATCAACCTGCGTTGTATAAGTAATCTTACCACTATGCGTGGACGGTGCGCCTGCAGCAGCCAGATGCCGTGTATTGCTATGCACCCTTGTAAAGCTGGTAGAAAAAGGAAAATCATAGAAATAAGAGCTCAGACTACACCCAGGATGATTGGCTTTGTACAAAACAGTAATCTGATACATACCTTGTGGCAGAAATACGAAATTATTGGCATAAGTCAGATTAAGAGGGTTCTGAACCACAGTCATAGGAATATCCTGAGCGCCTCCGGCAGTAGTTGTGCTGAGAAAATCGGCAATATTGGCATTTAAGGTAAGAACTGTAGATCTTGGGATACTCATCGCATCTATAGATTGCTCTCTTTTTAAATAACTGTTAGATGCCGATGGACGAAAAGCTCCCAATAAGCTTAATGTTTCAGGGGCACCTGCTGGCATTATCCCTTGTATGGTAACGTTGTCTCCGCCAACGGTCGAGAAGTATAAATTTAATTTGGGTCTGGCATAACTAGGATTAAAATTGGCTCCAAATGCGAGATTTCCATTAGAATCTATAAACATATCGTCATAATTTTGAGCCAACGGAGGCATTCCTCCTGTAGCGGGGTTATTTCCCCGGGTATCCAGATGGAAAGGACCCTGTGGATTTGAAGTTTTCAGACCGATACTTTGGCTAAAAGCTATATTGATACAGATTACGGAAAGTAATAGCAATACTTTTTTCATCTTGATTACGATTATTAGTTAATACTTAGCAAATGAAAAATGTTCATTATGCTCCTAATCTGTAGATTAATAAATGGGTAGAATTCTTTTTCAGACTCATTCCGGCTCCCGTACAGTTTCCTGCCTGTCCTCTTCCAAGATTGATCGTGAAAGAAGTAGAGGCATTCGTCAGCTTAGTGGTATAAGTTATTGCTCCACCATGGATAGCAAGACCTCCTTCTATATGCGGAGCATTGCTATGGATTCTTGCGACGCCAACATCTTGAGGGAAATCAAAGAAGTAAGAGCTTAAATCACAACCCGGACTATCATGAACGGCCTCATAAACAAATGTGATTTCATAGGTTCCGGGACCTAATGTAATGGTTCTTGTTGCTGAATCCCAGCCCACACCGATGGCATCTTTTATACGGGCCATATTAACTACCTGAGAACCTCCTGGACCTTCAGCAGCCAGGAAATTAGTACCTGTATCAGCCGTTAAAGCAAAAAGAGCAGGACTGGGAATAGAAAGACTCTCTAATGTTCCTAATGATTTTAATACACCAGTGGGAGTTACTCCTATGAGGTAATCCACTTTTGGATCTCCGGCAAGAAGTCCGCTAATTTGGGCAGGATCTGCTGTACCGTTCCCGACTACATGGAGCTTAGTGAGAGGATTGGTTGTCCCAACTCCTACGAATCCGTTGGGAGCTTTTATAACAAAATCGTTAAGTTGCTGGGCAGCAGTAGGTACACCTGTTGCAGGATTGTCTTTTCCGGCATCGACATGGAACACACCCTGCGGATTACTTGTGTGAATTCCTATTTGAGCCTTCGCCCACAATACAGAAAGTAAACAAACCGGAAGTAATAGTTTTTTTTTCATGTTTTAAAGTTTTTAGTATGCTTGACATTGTTTTCCAAAGGTATCTTGAAACATGTTTTTTGAAAAGAGAAACCCTTATCGTTTTTCGAAAATGAAAAATTAATTTGATTTAAATTGTTGATTATTAATGTCTTAATTTTTTATATTTAAATCTTGATAATTCTTATTATAGTGAGAATTATTAAAGTTGAATGATTAAAAATCAACAGAAATAAGTTCTGACAATGACCATTTCTATGAAGATTTAATTTTAGAAAATAAGAATGCGGGTATATTGAATCCCGCATTCCGCTTACCGTGACTTTAATGATCCAACAGATAATGTTTTTTAAAACATGTGTTTTTGTAAATCTGTCAAGGCTTTACACATCTTGTCGGATATCGTCAGGGTTTTGTTTTATATTACCTTTATAGTAATTTATATTTTATAGGATTATAATTTATAAAGGTTTAACACATCTTACCGGATAACCGTCCAATGTTCCCCGTGGATCGAAAACATTAGCGGTAGATAAATTAAGCCCCATAACACGCCTGTCTGCATGTTCTGTACTGCCATTTCCAAAAAGAATATTACCTCCTTCAATTACGAATTCAGAGCTATAGAATGTATCCATTGGGAAAAGAGCCAGCCTGCTTGTTCTCATTAATCTTCTGGCATATGCTACTAAAGCTCCATTAGCTGCATTTCGAAACATTTCCGGCGCTACAAGTTTTAAAGGATTGTTGAGCCAAGGTGTTGAGCCGGCATTATAATTGGCTGCACCATAATTAGCATCTTGAGCTACTCCAAAACCATCAGGACAAGGATCTCCCGGACCTACGGTGTATTTTCTCAAAGGAACATTTAATAATTTAACACCATAGTAATTTCCTGTTTCCGGATCGGGAATGCCATTATTGTCGAAATTACGGGTATTATCAGTGGAAATATAAAATAATCCGGAATTTACTGCTGTTACAGTGGGATTGGGAGCAGGTGTAGCTGTGGCAGATAATCCTGTTGCTGTAGTTGCTGATGTCCAGTTAACAAGTTCATGTCCGTCGGAGTTTCTTCCTAACTGAAATAAGCTTCCAAATGCCCGGTAATCATTTACGCCTGCCGCTGCTGCTTCGGGATCGAAATCAGGATCTCCGACTTTATTGTATTTAGCTCCTAAATTAGTCTGTAGCCAATGATCACTCCCCGGACCTAATATTACTTTATATAAGAAGCGGTGTTCTCCGTCATTTCTGATGCTTCCGGTATAATTCTGATCCGGCACGTAGACTTTCCTTGTGAAATTACAGGTTCCTGCATCTGTTCCTGTTCCGTTCGTTACATTATAAGCTATTGTGCCGGCACCTACCGTATAATCAGTAGGAATTCCTGTACCCGCCAATTCAAGGGTCTGTACCCCTGTAGTGGTAAAGACTCCTGATTTGCTGAATTTAACACCATTTATCACCGGTGTTGAAAAATTGTAAGGACCGGCAATCGTCACATCGACATCTATTTGCTGTTTTGCCGTAATATCAGCACTTGCCGCGGGTAAACCTTGTCCAAGATATCCTATCGGTGCTGCATAACATTTGGTGATGGTAAAAGCAGGATCCGGCGCGTCCAAAGCTTCCATAATTACATTTTGCTGAGCTTTTATGCCTGAAAATGAAAGCAGTATAATCAATATATATAAATTTTTCATAAATACCTTTTTTAATTAACTGCGTCTCCTGTTACCGTTGCATAAACAGGACTTTTTCGGATAACCCCGATAGCCGAATTTACGGCTCTGGTTTTAAATCCACGTGCTGAAGCCAGCCCAGCTCCTGCTACAGTTACCTGACCTGCCCCTTGCTGAATAATCACGCAATGAAATCCCGCTGGAAGAGTATCAGGTACAGTGATCGTTACAGCAGTTGGAGAAGCTACATAGATAAAACCTCCTTCATCAGTTGCTGCCAATGCATCAGCTGCATTAATAGTTCTTACAGGGGTATTTATTTTAGCATAGGTCACATTATTATCTGCAATTTTAGCTGTGGTAATATCTCCGTCAGAAATTCCTAATGTGTATGGATTGGCAGTCGTACCTGCTCCTGATCTCGTTAAAGCACCTCCGACTGTCGCGTTTAATACTTCGTTACCGATAACTCCATCTACTTCTGTTCCGGCGGCTTGCCATGATGGTGCATTTCCGGCTCCGTTGGAAACAAGAACCTGTCCTGTTGTGCCCGCACTTCCTGCTGTTGTAGCATTACCTCCTACATTTAATTCGTTTGTTAGTTGCAATGTTCCATTGATGTGTATTTTTCTTTGAGGAGTAGTAGTTCCCATTCCGATTCTGTTGTTAACGGCGTCTACGGAAAATGTTTGTCCGTCTACAGAAAACCCGTTGATAACGGTAGGATTAAAACGTAAAGTTTTAGTTCCCTGTGTTACAACTCTGTCACTTGTAAGATTTCCATCTGAGTTATAGATGTTAACTGATGAGGTAGGGCTGCTGGATGGGTTAAGTTTTGCCCACGCAGCTCCGTCAAAATAGTAATAACCTACCGCATCTATATTGGCAGTGATCCCAGATTGAGGTCCCGCCATATTATTCACATAGATTAATGTAGAATTAGGAATTGAGATCATGCTAAAAGCTCTTTCCCTGCTTACTCTTGGAATTAAAAGCCCGTCGACATTAGTGGAAGTTCCTGTGGCATTTTTAGCGACGATATCTAATGTTGCTGTTGGATTAGGGGTATTCAGTCCGACGATCTGACCAAATGCGAATACACCAAACGCCAGTGTAAAAATTGATAATAGTTGTTTTTTCATGTTTGTAATTTTTAGAATCTTGATACTTTCTTTGATTAGCGATCACACTCTGCTAATCTTGTTGTGTTTTAATTGTTTGGGAATTTGAATAATGGTTTTATGAAAATCGCCAGAAACTTGTTCTGACGATTCTTTTCACAAAAACCGGTAGAAAACTATTAATAAGGGATGATTCATTTTTTTCATGTTTTAAAATTTTTTAATATGCCTGACATTGTTTCGCAAATTTATCTGCAAACATCTCTTCAGGAAAGAAATAGCCTTTTCCTTTTCGAAAAACGAAAATTTTCATATGGTTAAATATTTGATAATTAGTGTTTTAAATTAATGCTAAATAGAAATAAAAGACTTGTTTTTGATGAAAAACCCTTGTTGTTTTTCGAATTGGGAAAGGAAAAAATATAAGAAAAATGCAAAAAAAAGCCTGTACCAAAAATGATACAGACCAATGTGAAAAATTAATAATTGTCTCGAAATTATTTTTTATTATTCTTTTCTTCTTCTTGTTCGATGAAAGAAATAAATGTAGAAGGTGAAATTCCCGTAATTGATTTAAAAATCGTGGCAAATTTACTGTGAGATGAAAAGCCACATTCTTCCGCCAAGGCTCCGACTTTATATTTCCTGTATTTCGGTGATGTGTTCAGCTTATGAATAATATAGTTGATCCTTAATTTATTAATATAACTTTTGAAATCAGCACCTTTATGTTTTTTAACGACATAAGAAATATATCGGATATTCGTATTGAATTCCGTTGCCAAAAAGGAAAGGGAAATATAGCTGTTGTTGAACATTTCATCCTTTTCAAAATGATCAAGCTGTGCCATAATTTTAGCTTCGGTTTCTTTGTTGATGGCAATATCGGTCAGTCTATTTTCTGAGTCAATTTCTTCGGAGATATTTTCTTCTTCGCTTTCATTGTCTTCAATTTCGGAGGTTATGATTTTAGATTCCAAAACATATTCTTCTTTTTCTTTATAATGATCGATAATGCTTTTAAACTTTATATATTCTTCTTTTTGCTTCTTTTTATTAATGATGAAAATAACGATAAGACTTAGAATCAATAGAGAAGCGATACCAATGACGATGTTTTTTGTGCTGTTCCAGCTTGCATACTGATCTTTTTCTTTTTCAATTTTGTTGTAGTCTTTATCTATGAATTCAGCAGTATTAAAAATATCATTACGTAAGGTTTCAGCATATTTTTTTCTGTAATTACTAGCTTTTTCAAATTGTTTTGTTTCTTCGTATAAGTCAGCTAAACTTTTTGCAGCTAATTTTTTTATATCCGCATGATGTGCTACTTCTGCAAATTGTAATGCTTTTAGAAAAAGTTTTTCAGCTTCAGCGTAATTTTTCTTTTTAAGTAAAACTTTTCCGAGACCGTCATAAGCAATTGCTTTATCATTTGTAGACTCAGGCAAAATTTTTATTGCTTTCAAAAAATAAACTTCTGCATTTTTGTAGTTGTGCTTATAAAGATATAGAGTTCCTAATGTCTGATAAGCATGCCCGATATTAATTGTGTCTTCCGGAACTTTTGATAGATATTTAAGTCCTTCGAATTGGTATTCTAAAGCATTATCTAAGTGACTTTCAATAATTTCCCGTTCTGTTAGTTCAGCGTAAAAGCGGGCTTTCACTTTTGCCTTCTTTTTTACATCGGTTATTTTATCGGCTATACTTATACCTTCTTTAAGATATTTCTTAGATTTATGATAAAGTCTTAAATATCGATATTCCTCTGCTAAAAGTCCCCGAATTTTAGCTTGTAGCTCATAGCTTTCTGTTTCGTCGAGAACGCTTTTTGCTTTTTCTGCAATTTTTATGCTTTCTTCATATTTATTTTGCATAAAAATAAGATTGGCAGTTAAAAGCAAACCCCTGCCTTCAATTTCAGGAGTTTTTGCATTTGCTGTTATCGAATCAGCCATTCTTAATGCTTTTTCGGGATTTTTTGGAGCAATCTCATTGGCAATTTCTAGAAATATATCTTGAGTACCTTCCTCTGTTTTTTGAGCCCATATTACAGTAGAATACAAAAAAATAAGTAGGAATAAATTTTTAACCATAGTTTGTTGTAATGTTAAATATTTACGGTAATAACCGATTTTTTATAAATATTAACAAATATAAAGTAAATATTAATTATTATGTTTAAATTTTTTATTAATATGGTACGCTTTGAAAATGAGAATTTTAGATGTAGATAATTCACCGGATGGATATTTATTTTAATTATTTAAGTCTTAAGTTTCGTCAAAACAGCTACAAACAAACTCAATTTGGCTACGGCAGCATTTCAGTTTCTGATGAACTTTGCATTATAAAATTTAAATAAAATCAAAATGCAAAAAACAATTTTCATCACAGGTGCTTCATCAGGTTTAGGAAAAACAACAGCGAAATTATTTCAAAGCAAAGGCTGGAACGTCATCGCAACAATGAGAAACCCGGAAAACGAGGCCGAACTGACTCAATTAGAAAATATAACGGTTGTAAAACTCGATGTTTTAAAAAAAGACGAATTGGAAAATACAATTGCTGAAGTTATTGATAATCACGATGTAGACGTCGTTTTAAACAATGCAGGATATGGATTGATCGGTCCTTTAGAAGCTTTTACAGACGAACAAATCTATAAGCAGATTGAAACAAATTTAATGGGAGTTATCCGCGTTTCCAAAGCTTTTACTCCTTATTTCAGAGAAAAAAAAGATGGAATTTTAATTAATATCACTTCAACTTTCGGATTGATAGGATTCCCGACTTGCTCAATTTACAGTGCAACAAAATTTGCGGTTGACGGCTTTTCAGAGAGTTTAGGCTACGAATTAGCCCAATTCGGCATCAAAGTAAAAGTGGTTGCACCAGGTGGAATTCAGACTGATTTTGCTGGACGTTCATTAGACGGTGCTTTTCATGAATCATATCAACAATTAATTTCAAAAGTTCAGGAAGGTTACAGCCCGGAACAGATTGCGAATTATTCAAAACCGGAAGATATTGCCAATATTATTTTCGAAGCTGCCACGGACGGAAAGGATCAGCTCAGATATGTTGCCGGAAAAGACGCCAACGCTTTATATAACGAAAGAAATGAGACCGGTGCTGAAAATTATGTTCAGAAAGTGAAGAAAAGTTTTGTATTTTAGGCTGGAAGTTTGATGCTGGAAGATGGAAGTTCAGAAGTCTTTAATTTTCAAGATTTTATTTTTGATTCAATGTACTGCTTGAAAATTTTTAATCAATTTTATCTCGACTTTTTTTGACGCAAAGATTTTACTACATACTTTTGATTTTTAGGAGACTAAGGCAAATGAAATTTGCTTCGTGAAGCTTGAAAATACAGCTTCATTAAATCAACTTGGTTGATTCTTCTTTGCTCACTTAAATAAATCATGCTGTAAAATAAAACTTTGCGTAAAAAAATACTAAATTTTTAATAGAAGTATAGCCATAGGTTTTTGAATAATTTTAATATCAAAAAGTCAAGATAACTTCAATATTAAAATTAAACGGTCACCTTTTAAACTTCCATCTTCCAGCCCCAAAAACTACTCCTGCCAAACAGTTGTCACAAACCCGCCTTATCTTTGTTATATGAAAGTAAAATTGCCTGTTCATTTTAAATCTTTATCTGCGTTGCATCAGGCGATGGGGCAGCCTTCGCCGTTACACCCGCTGATTAGTGTAATTAATTATGGTGAAGCTGTATTTGATCCGAAAGATTTTGAAAACGGAATCAAGCTGGATTTTTATAAAATTTCCTTTAAAACAAAATTCAACGGAAAGATTCGGTACGGACAGGGGTATTATGATTTCGAATCGGGTGGAATGTCCTTCGTTTCGCCGGGACAAGTCTTGAAAATGAATGAAGAAGAAGCCGACTACAGCGGAATGTCTTTACACATTCATCCGGATTTCCTCAGACCCTATCCTTTGATTCAAAAGATAAAAAAGTACGGATTTTTCTCTTATTCTGCATCTGAGGGCTTGTATCTTTCCGATAAAGAAAAGAAATCAATCTTAGATATTTTCGACAATATTCAGAATGAGTTGAACGAGAGAATTGACCAGTTTAGTCAGGATGTGATCATTTCACAAATTGAATTATTGTTGACGTACAGCAATCGTTTTTACAACCGTCAATTCATTACCAGAAAAGCTGTCAATAATGACGTTTTATCTAAAATGGAAACGCTTCTGAATGATTTTTTCGAAAAAGAAAAAGGAATAAAAGGCTTACCAACCGTAGAATATCTGGCTTCACAACTCAATCTTACACCAAGATATTTAAGTGATATGCTTCGCCAACATACAGGTGAAAATGCCCAACATCATATTCACGAAAAGTTGATCGAAAAAGCCAAAGAATATTTGTCCGATCATCAATTATCGGTTTCTGAAACAGCTTATCAGCTTGGTTTTGAGCATCCACAGTCTTTCAGTAAATTGTTTAAAAAGAAAACAACGCTTACTCCCAATGAATTCAAACAAACTTTTAATAATTAATAATAATGGATCAAAATAATTTTGACAAAATCATAGAACGTTCTTTGAAAATCAGAGAAAAATATCATCAGCTGGAAATTCGTCAAAACGGAAACGAATGGACATTGGAACAGGATGCGCTGGCTTATCTAACTGATGCCGGATTGATTGGAAGGAATGTAATGTCACATCAAAAAACATGGTTAAAACCCAATTCGGCAGAAGAACTTGAACATAAATTAGGCGAAAATATCTGGTGGTTGATTACCTTAGCAGACCGAACCGGAATTGATATTAAAGGAGCTTTAGAAAAATTTTTAACCAAAACAGAAAATATATTGAAATGAGCTATTGTGCAGCCATAGAAGGGATGAAACCTGAAAGCAGGAGAGAACTTCACAAAAATTATCACGACAATCACTACGGATTTCCGATTCATGATGATAATGAATTGTTTGGAAGACTGGTTATGGAAATCAATCAGGCAGGATTGAGCTGGGAAACGATCTTGAAGAAAGAAGAAAGTTTCAGGAAAGCATATGACAATTTTGATATTCAAAAAGTAGCGGCTTACACAGAAGAAGACCGTGAAAGATTATTAAGTGATCCCGGAATTATAAGGAATAAATTAAAGGTAAACGCAGCCATCGAAAACGCAAAAACCATCATTGAACTGCAAAAAGAATTCGGCTCCTTCGAAAAATGGCTCGAACATCACCATCCTAAAGATTTGCAGGAATGGATGAAATTATTCAAAAAAACCTTCAAATTTACAGGCGGGGAAATTGTTAATGAATTTCTAATGAGCATTGGTTTTCTGAAAGGAGCACACTCAGAAAATTGTGCTGTTTACAAAGATGTTTTGAAACAGAAACCGATGTGGAAAAGTGAATAATATATTTAAGATGCTTAGACTCCGCTCAGCATAACATTTCTAATACTAATTAATTAACTGTCTTTTTTAGCGGCGTCATGCTGAGCGGAGTCGAAGCATCTTAATAATCTTAACTACTTAATTTATTCTTAATGGTTTAAATTTTAAAATTTTATTTCAAACTTCTCACCGAAACATCAGGTTTTTCACCCTGCGGAACAATAAAAATAGCATCATCACTGATGGTATCTCCCGCGTCAAAATAATAACTTCCCGTCACAGGAATTACGCTATTTGTAAACTTTCCTGATTTGTCGTAAGCAGAGTAGGTGACGTTGATGATCTGAGCTTTCATTTTCAGCTGAATCTTTTTGGAAGTCAGTTTTGCGCCTGTTGCGTTGATGCAGTCTAATTCTACCAATCCGATATTGCTGACGATCTGCGGATACGATGATAATCTAATATTATACGATTTATCCGAGGTATTTTTTACAGAAGCAGAAACTTTATAGCGATCAAATTGTTTTCCGCCCACCTGAATGCTTTCTTTATTCGTGATATTGAATGTGACATTCATTCCACCGACATCTATGGGTTGTCCGTCTGATATTTTTTGAGCTTTTGCAAAGTTCCCGAAACCGATAAATACAAATGTGAATAGTAAAAGGATTGAGTTTTTCATAGTTTATTATTTTGTTGAATAAAGTTACGAAAAAGATTAAAATGAGTTGATTTAATAATTATCAAATGATTTATTCATTACTTTTATTCAAAACAAAATCTATTCTTCTCTCAGCTTCTTCCAGTGATATTCCTGCATAGAAATCTTTAACAAAAGGATCTTCACAACTTTCATGAGGATAGATAAAAGGTCTGCCTATTTTGTTATCAATAAATACGTCGGTAGGAATAGAATCTTTAAATTCATAATTTGGAAGATAGTTTGAAAGCCATCCAAAACATCCTCCTTCAAAATCTTTATTATCGTAATTTTCCACATATTCATTAAAGCTTTTTTCACTTAATGAAACCCAAATTCCGTATTCAAGATCTTGGCAACTGTCATTAACTTCCTGTACAAGAACAGCCCGGATAAAATAGCAAGTTTCATCAGAATATTTTATAACACATAAATCTGAAGTTAATTCAGAATTCTCAAGTTCTTCTTCAGTTAATTGAAAATATGGGTAGGGTGCAGAATACGCTATTGCAGGCCAGTCTTCTTTTTCTTCGCCGCAGCATTGGCAGATGTATTTCATGTTTGATTTAATTTAAACTTTAAAAATACCCAAAATTCCCTTTACCCCACCGTCGGCGTATCCTCTTCATTCAAAATCTTTTTCTCTTTCATGGAGACCATCATTCTTTCGCATTTGTATTTTTCCCAGTCGAAATTATTGAGAAAATCGAGGGCAGCTACAAAACCACGGTTGAAAAGTTCTTCTTTTTCTTCTTTTTTCATGAAGAAATTCAGCCAGTTGCTGGTTCCGCAATTCACGGTCTGGATGCTGAAAAGATGGTAAAAAGTATGTTTTGTAAGGAATGATTTATCATTAAAACCTTTTAAAGTGCTGATGATATTTCCTGCGAAAGTTAAGGGAGATTTTAAAATTTCTTGGCTCGTTTTTCCTTTTTCAGAGAGAATATCGGAGTCGCTGGTCAGCTGTACGCCAAACAACGGCATTCTTGGATAAAAAATATCGATAGAGTGGAAGAGATCGATCGGGAAATTGGAAATACTTCCGCCATCAATGAAAACTCCGACAGGATTGATATTTTCAGGCTGGGTGTTCATCCAAAATTTCCAGGCGTATTTTACGGAATCTTCGTTTTTGTCAATCTGTTTTTGGAAAGGTTCAAAAAAGAAAGGAACCGACATCGAAGCCCGCACAAATTCAGCTGGACTGATGTGTTTCAATTCTTCCTCTGACCAGTATAAATTAGCCATTGTGGGCAGTTCAACCTTTATTTTGGCATTAATATCAGTCGTGATAACAACGTATTCGGACTGTAATTTATAGAAAGGATCTTTTTTATAATATTCGTTGTTTACGGCGCTTTCGTAGAATATTTTATAACGGATTTCATCAATATGGTCTTTATTATTCACCCTGATTTCTTCAATGCTGTTTAAGGCGATGGCATAATATTCCATTCCGTTTCCGTAACGGTAATTGAGGTTGAGGTTTTTCCCGGATTGTACAAATTTCTCGTTAAGTCCGGCAACCGTTGTTATCCCGAAATCTTCTAGAACGTTTTTCATCTGATTCAAAAAGGTATTCCCCGGATTGAGTCCTGAATTGGCTTTTTTCAAATCATTATATAATTTTCTGAAATAAAAAAATGCAATAATAAGAGGAATAATGGGAACAAGGAAAAGCAGTTTTGCCCGTAAAGTAGTCTCAGACGGAATGACAAACGGTGCGAGAATAAGGATTACCATGATTACTGCCGCAATAATTGCATTGATCTTGATAAAGTTCTTGTTATTGAGTATCGAATGAATGGTCGTTTTCACGTAAGATTTTCCATCCATGAAATCTGCAAAATTCCAGTTGAAAAGAATGTCTTTAATGAGTTCACTTTTGGCTTCTTCTTTTGTTTTACAGGCTGCGATGAGCATCGTATTAATAGCTCCAGCGCTCGTTCCGGCCACTTTCAAAAAACGTATTCCGAAAATTTCCAGACCATACAGATATCCGACCAAGGCACTTCCCCAAACTCCGCCACCTTCCTGCACAAACTCTACATACTGGTTTCCCTGCGCGTCCAGAAGATCGGAAAATTCTTTAGACGAAATATTTTCATGCAAAGCACTGAGTTTTTCTTTCGACTCTTTGGAAAGGATATTTTCATCCAGAATTTTGTTGAGTGTGTCGGTTGTCATGGCTTAATTTGGTGTTTTGTTGTACAATATTAAATATGATGATTGTGTCGTTGCGAGAGCGCAGTGACAAAACCGTGATGTTTTAACATAATAAATTTACAACAGTTTGGTTATTAGTTTGATGTTTTAAAAATAATTAATATTAAATTTAAAATGATGGGGGTTTTTACTGTTTTTTTACCACTGCTTCCTTCTTGCGTAAATAAAGGTGCAGATAACGATTAATGCCATCAAGCCTAATGTGAAAAAATATCCGTATTTATGATGTAATTCCGGCATATTATCAAAATTCATCCCGTAAACTCCGGCAATAAATGTTATCGGTAAAAAGTAAACCGAATAAATAGCGAGAACTTTCATGACCTGATTGGCTTTTTGATCAGAAAGTGCTAAAAACATCGAAATAAGGTTGGTAATCTGAATATTCAAATGGTCAAAATCTGCCACAACATCTTTGTGCTTATCCTTTAAGTCATATACTTCTGAATCCTGTAAGCCCAGCAGTTTAAATTTATCTACAGCATCTGTTGAGATCATCAAAACCCTTGAATTTAAGCCTGATTTTCTCTTTAATTTATACAATCAGCGAATTTGATTCGTGTGATTGGTATTTTTAAGGAAAATTTCGTTTTCAATATTATCCATGATTTCCAATAAACTTACAGATTCATCATCGAAGCTTTTCATGATTAATAAAGTGATCATTAAAGCAATTTTTTCTGATGTCGTTTCTTCCTGAGCACAAGCAAGGTACTGTTTTGTCTGGGCAATACTTTTCGTTTTCATTCGGTGAATGGTGATGATTGTATTGTCAACAAGAAATATTCCGATTTTTGTGCTGATATCGCTGATCGTGTTGAGGTTTTTCCTTTCCAGTTCGGTGCTTTCACGGAAAAGAAAGAATTTTACATCTCCATCCTGTTCATATTTCGGTAAGTGATTGGGATCCAGCGTGTCTTCCAAAAGAAGATTGTTGATTTCATACCTTTCATGAAGGAATTTTAAATCTTCTTCTGTAGGAGCTTCTACATCCACCCATTCGCATTGCGAATCTCTGTATATCGTGTCAATTGGCATAAAGTAAAAATACTAATATTTTGAAATACGATGTATTAAATAAGTTTATCTTTGACAAAATTAAAAAACTATATGATTAAAAGTACAATAAAAGGAATCGGATTCCATGTTCCGGATAACGTTGTTACCAATGATGATCTAGCGAAATTAATGACCACCAATGACGAATGGATCACGGAAAGAACCGGTATCAAAGAAAGAAG